>Ga0172373_10001594_pt1 | contig 36586 bp, 24 predicted proteins | sample Lak10m_2_FD_114546 | JGI IMG/M metagenome (GOLD analysis project Ga0172373, IMG submission 114546) | Freshwater microbial communities from Kabuno Bay, South-Kivu, Congo - kab_092012_10m | ecosystem: Environmental > Aquatic > Freshwater > Lake | place: Democratic Republic of the Congo...
ACAGCAAAGGCGGATTCACTCATTTACTTCCGGCGATCGCCACCTTGTCCAAACATGCGACCGCAGAATCGATTCGGAACGACTTCGCCCGGGTTTCTGTGAAGCAAATGAAGTCCTGGCTGACAACACATTTGCCCAAAACGCTTGCCTCGAAGCGGAGGGCTGCCTATGCAGAGGCTACTGCCGCTACAGCCACGTAGGCGCAACAAAATTGAACACCCCTGAGATGAACGTTTCATCAGGCCAGGCCCCGCCGGTGTATTGATGTTTGTTTCGATGGCGAACCCGAGCCAATTCAGGCGGGCGTGCAGGGTGCCGGTGAGCGTCAGACCATCAACACCCACCAGAGATGCTGTCCCCTGAGCAACGAGGGCGTACTTCGTACCGCCGCTGGCTGGCTTGTCGATGACTGCGCCTATCTGTCCGTTGGACAGCAGAATGCCAAGTTCGTCATCCGTCCCGCGGCCGCTGCCAAGGAACGTGGTAATACCGGCGGCGGCCACCAGAATTCGCGTGGTTTCCACGCCATTGACTGTGGCAGTGGTTTCTTCAAAGCCGAAGGCGGCACTGACTTCGATAAAGTCGCCGAAGCCAATCTTCCCGCTGCCGCCAAATCGTTTGGTGCCGGGGGCAAGCACGAAGTCGTCATCCGTGGCTGCGGTGCCGAACTCCAGCGTGACCGTATTCGGACCAGTATTGCGAGCCGCTTCAAGCGACCCTTCGAGGGTCAGATCGGTGATACCCACGAGTTCAGCGGTTCCACGGGCACCGAATGCATAATAAGAGGTATCGGTGGCGGTATTCCTGACCCACCGCAGGACCATGGCACCGTTTTTCAGGCGAACTCCGAAATCGTCCGCGGTGGTGGTGGTGCTGGCACCGGTTCCAAGGAATGCGGTGACGTTGAGCGCCTGCACGTGGAGGTGCGTGACATCACCGTCAGTTTGTTTCTGGACGGACAGATCTGCGGACGCATCGAGGAAGTCTCCAATCCCCAGCGAAACGCTGCCGGCCACCAGCAGCACGGGGTCCCCGGTTGGGAACATCAGGGTCACGGGGCCGGCCGGGGTCGTGAGTGTTTCGGTGATGGGAACGCCGAGGCGATTGATGCGAATCTGCGCGGCGCCCTTCAGGTCGAAGTCATCGAAACCTTCCAGCGAGATTGAGCCATCGGCCACGAGTGCGAACTTTTTGGACGCGGTGTTGGCGATGATACCCAGCGATGCGTTTGTCAGTTTCACGCCCATGTCGCCCGCGCCGACGAAGGCTTCCACTCCGGCGGCGGCAATCCGCACCTGATCAGTGCTTTTGGAGATCGAGAACGAACCTGTCAGCGACGCGAAACCGGCGGCTTCGACAGTGACGGTGCCGCTGAAAACGGCGGCTCCATCGTTGGCGGCAAAGATCACGTCCACCGGGTCACCACCGGGAACCGGGATGCGTTCATTCACCGCACCGCCGGTTGTGTTGATGCGGGCTGACAGGTCACCTTCAAGATCGAGACCGGGGATATTTTTTAATGCCGCATGGCCACTGGCGTCGAATACGTACGAATTTGCACCGGCCCTGCGATAGAACACGGCCCCGAGGCGAGCGGAGGTGATTTCGGCACCGACGTCGTCGGCGGTGTCTTCCGTGCCGGAGTCGGTTCCCAGGAAGGCGGACACGTCGGTTGCGGCGACGAGGATTTTGGTGACGTCACCGGCGGTTTCCCTCTTGAATCCGAAATTGCCGGAGAGCGTTGCAAAGCCGGTAATTGTCAGGTCGATCGAGCCGCCGAATTCGGTGGTACCCGGACCGACAGTGATGTCGTCCGCTGCGTCTTCCGTACCAAAGTCAAGCACAATCGGTTCGCTGAAAGTGCTTCTTTGGGCGATCAGAGAACCGGAGGCGATAATTGAGGGGATGCCAACGAGCTCGATCGATCCCCGGGCAGCGAACGCGTAGGTCGATGCACCGCTGGTCAGATTCTTCTGAATCCGCAGGTCCATGCTGCCGTCTGTCAGTCGCACACCCATGTCGTCGGCGGCGTCTTCCGTGGTGGCTCCGGTGCCCAGAAATGCGGATGCGTCAGTGGCCTGAACCAGCAGCGAGGTGGTGTCGCTGGAAATGCGTTTTTCGACGACGATGCCTGCAGCGGCAGTCACGAAGCCACCGACTTCGATGGTCACGCCGCCTTCCAGACGCAGCAGCTGATCACCGTCGGCAAAGCTGACTTCGACATCTCCGGCCGGCGTGCTGATGGTTTCCGTGATTGGCCGTCCGAGGAGATTGATGCGAACCGCAGCATCTTCACCGGTCACTTGAATACCCGTGATGTTCTGTGATGTGACGTCACCTTCGGCAACGAGGGCAAAATTTCCGGTCGCCGTATCGATCACAGCGCCGAGTTTGCCGTCGGTGACGCTGAGACCCGAGCCGTCTGCGCCGACGAAGACGTCGATATTGGTGGCGGCGACCAGCAGTCGGCCGGGGTGTTTGGCGACTGCGAATGATCCGGAGATTTCAGCGAATCCGGCCGCTTCGATGCTGACTGTGCCGCTGAACACGGCGTCGGCTTCATCTGCGGCAAAGACTACAGGCACGGGATCACCACCGGGAATGTTGATTTGTTCGTTCACGGCACCGCCGGTGGTGTTGATGCGGGCCGACAGATCGCCTTCGAGGATCAGGCCGGGAACATTTTTGAACTCTGTGTGGCCGCTGGCATTGAACGCGTAGGAGTTCGCTCCGGCCCTGCGGTAGAACACAGCGCCCAGTCGGCCGGATGTGATTTCCACGCCGACATCATCGGCGGTATCTGGTGTGCCGGAATCGGTGCCCAGAAATGCAGACACATTGGTGGCGGCCAGTTTAATTTTGGTGACGTCCCCGGCGGTTTCCCTTTTGAATCCAAAATCGCCGGCAAGTGTGGCAAAGCCGCCGATGGCCAGCTCGACGGAGCCGCCAAATTCGGTAGTGCCGGGATCGACGGTGATGTTGTCTGATTCGTCTGTGGTGCCAAAGTCAAGCACAATCGGTTCGCTGAGCGTGCTTCTTGTGGCGATGACGGTCCCTTTGGCAAGGATCGAGGGAATACCGACCAGCTCGATGGAGCCGCGGGCGGCGAAGGCGTAGGCTGACACGCCGCTGGCGAGATTCTTCCGGATGCGCAGATCCATGCTGCCATCTGTCAGCCGCACGCCCATGTCGTCGGCTGTGTCTTCGGTGGTGGAACCTGTGCCGAGGAAGGCGGATGCGTCGGTGGCCTGGACCAGCAGCGAAGTGGTGTCGCCGGAAATGCGTTTTTCAACGACGACGTCCGCGTCGATGTCCACGAAGCCAGCGACTTCGATGGAGACGGGGCCTTCCAGACGCAGCAGCTGGTCACCGTTGGCAAAGTCCAGCACCACGTCGCCGGCTGGAGTTGTGATTGTTTCGGTGATTCCCCGGCCCAGCAGATTGATGCGAACGGTGCCGTCATCGCCAGTGACTTTGAGACCTGTGATGTTCTGTGATTCAACAGCACCGCTGGCCACGAGGGCAAAATTCCCGGTGGCGGTGTCGACTACGGCCCCCAGTTTGCCATCCGTAACACTGATTCCCGAATCGCCGGCACCGACGAAGGCGTTGATGTCAGAGGCGGCAATGGTCAGCCGATCGCTGCCTTTGGTGACAGAGAACCAGCCTGAAACGGAAGCGAATTCCGCGATTTCGGCATTGACAATGGTGCCGCTGAAGACCGGATCCAGATCGGTCTCAGCGAACAGCAGCTGCACCGGGTCGAAACCGGGCACGGTGATCGTTTCATTCACGGCACCGCCCGTGGTGTTGACGCGGGCAGCGAGGCTGCCTTCCACGATAATGCCGGGAATATTGATCAGCTCTACGTCGCCCTCGGCATCGAATGCATAGGTATTTTCCGTGTCGCCTTTATAGAAGACACCTCCGAACCGCCCGTTGCTGATCTGCACGCCGACATCATCAGCCTCGTCGTCCGTCCCGCCATCACTGCCAAGGAAGGCGCTGACGTTGTGCGCTGCGATGCTGAGCTTCGGGGGCGTCGATGTGGAATTCCGTTCGAACCCGAACTGACCGGAGATTGTGGTGAAGCCAGTGACTGTCAGGTCCAGCGCACCGCCCACGCGCTGAACGGAGTCGGCTGTGGTGAACACCAGCGGGATGTCTGGGCCTGACAGGGGTGTGATGGTGGTGTTGATTTCGCGCCCGAGCTGATTGACTTCGAAGGCGAGCGCACCTTCGAGCTGCAGGTCTGGCAGGCCTGCGAGAGAAACGGTGTCGCCGGCGGCCGCGACGGCGTACTTCGCGGGTGAATCGGCCGTTTTTTCAATCAGCAGGGCAAGTCCCACGTTGTGGAGCCGCACTCCGAGTTCATCCGGCAGCCCGCGATTGATGCCGACAAACACCCCGGCGGCTGCAGTGGCGGCGGTGAGCGTGGTGGTGCCGCCGTCAACGGTTCGTTCGATGGCAAAATCACCCGTGACTTCCGCGAAGCCAGGAAATGCTGCGGAGACGTTCCGCAGGGCCACTCGATTCAGGCCATCGGCCAGATCCAGTGTGCCCGTGATGTCGCCGACGGTGAGCGTTCGCTGGACGGCTTCGCCAGTGGTGTTGATTTCCAGCGAGGCGACGCCTTCGACGTACACCGGGACGTCGTTTGCGAATTGGCCGGCGCCGGTTGTCCTGAGCGCCACGTTGCCGCCGGAATTGACGAACGCCAGCAGGCTGCCGTTGCTGAAGAGCAGTCCCACGTCGTCCGCGGCATCATCCGCTGTGCCGCCGTCATCGCCAAGGAACGCGGTGATGTCGCTGGCGCCCAGCAGGATTTCGCGAGTGTCTGCGGAGCCGGTGGTTTCCAGTGTGAAGTTGCCGCGGACGTCGATGATGTCCGTGGTGAGCACAGTATTGCTGGCGGACAGCCGCACATAGGGACCTGCGGGCAGTTCGATGGAGACGGTGTTGCTGCCGACCTGCACGGTTTCCGCGACGTCGGCGTCGGTGGAGTTGATGGCCAGACCGAAGGTGCCAGAGAAGGTGATGGACTCGAGGGATTCAGCGACGGTGACTGTGAGGTCGGCAGCGAGCCCGGCCTCGCTGAGGATCACCACGCCGTAGCCGTTGCTCACAGAAACCAGACTGCTGGAAGATCCGCTCAGGTCCATGCTGACATGGTTGGCTGCGAGAATCACGAGAGCGGAATCTGTGGCCGTGGCTGCGCGGCGAGTGAGCGTGAAGGTGCCGCGGAGCTGCTGGCTGAGCACATCAAAGCCACCGGAGATGGTGAGGGAGCTGATGTTATTGGCAAAGAACCGTGCGAGCGATTCGCCTTCGGCGGAGGTGGCTGTGCAGAAGGTGACACCGCCCGTGGGACTGGTGGTGGCGACGAGCAGCAGGCCTTCCGGAGTTTGAATGGGGACAAGGCGTCCACCGTTGTAACTGAGGCCGTTGAAGGAGCGGAAGTAACCTGTGACGGAATCGGCGGACAGCACGCGGAAGATGGTGCCATCGGCCGGTGTAAAGTTTTCGGCGATGGCCACTTCGAGGGTGCCGTTGAGTGCTGCGGCATTGGTGATCTGCAGGGTGTCATATTCACCGGCGGAATTGCCGCTGATGTTCAGCCGCAGCACGCCGCTGGAGTTCATGTTCAGCGTGGCTGCGGAGAAACTGCCAACCGGATTGGCTGCAGGTCGCAGTGAGCCCGGGCTGAGTATTCCTGAGAGTTCCACGGTGCTGCCGATGTGGCTGGTGCCACCCAGAGTGGCAGTGTCGGCAATGTCAAAGGCCCCTGTACCGAGGAATTCGCCGTCCACCTGGAAACTGCCGGCCTCCACCGTGGTTGGGCCGCTGTAGAAAGTCGGCCCCGTGAGAATCAGGGTGCCGTCACCGAGTTTGGTGAGTCCGGCAGTGCCGGTGACGCTGCGTTGCAGATCGAGCACTCCGGACTGCACCTCGATGGCGGAGGCGTCCAGTTTGAGCGGTGTCTGGAGGAGGTTTTCGCCGGCAATCTGAATGATGTCCGTGCCCTCGTTGTCCAGCTGAATCGCGTGTCCGGTGATGGTGTAGCCACCGGTATTGAAGGTCATGGAGAAGCTGGAGTTTGTCGGGAAATCATTATCGAGCATCCCCGCGCTGCTGCCGTCGAACACCAGCGAATCCCCGCTGATGGGAGTGGCGTTGCCTGACCAGTTTGTGTCTCCGGCGACGTTGGTGGACCACGAGTTGTTGACATCGCCGACCCACGAGAAGCTGGCGGGGAGCACGCGTTCTTCGAGCGATTCGGGAGTCCGACGAACGCGGGTTGTGGTGGCTTCAAGTCGCCTCTGGATGCTGCGTCGCAGGCTGCGGCGGCGACTGTTGTGATGAAGACCGGATCGCAGGATTTGGGAACAGTGCTTCAGCCAGCTGTTGAGAGGCATTCCGTGGTCTTTCAACGTTAATGGACGTACGTGCCCTTGCGAACGTGGCGAGAGCCAGCCGTCGCTGCAGAGAGAACGCGAAGGGATAAGCCGTGAGCGATGGAGGATCGTGGCACACCCCTTTGACCTCCGATTACTCAGCGTCGTCGTGGAATACACGAGTTTCAGTGGAAGACGCCGACGCGAAAACTTTTGGGAATTGCAGGAATCGAAGGAACGAGAAAATGACGGTGCCATTTCCAGAGCGATGTGGTGACAGCCTTCCACCAAGTCTGTACCATCCTGCCCAAACTTCCGCGGATCCGATCAGAGCATTCCCTTGTCAATGACTCACCCACCGCTCATTCAGGAAACCTCCTCAGGGCTCTACTGCGCCGCGGGCGACTTTCATATTGATCCATGGAAACGCACCAGCCGCGCAGTGATTACTCACGCCCATGCTGATCATGCGCGATTTGGTTCAGATCGGTACCTCTGCAGTTACGAGGGTCTGCGGGTGCTTCGCAGTCGGCTGGGGCCGTCTGCGGTGATTGACACGCTCAGGTGGGGTGAAGAGCATCGCATCAATTCGGTAACGGTGTCGCTGCATCCGGCCGGCCACGTGCTGGGGTCGGCTCAGGTTCGCATCGAACATCAGGGGCGTGTCTGTGTGATCAGTGGTGACTACAAGACGGAACCCGATCCCACATGCAGCCCGTTTGAACCGGTGCGATGTCACACGTTTGTTACGGAATCCACGTTTGGGCTTCCCGTTTATCGCTGGCCGCCGCAGCAGGAGATTTTCACCGCGATCAATGACTGGTGGATCCGCTGCCGCGACGAAGGCAGGGCGGCGGTGGTCTTTGCATATTCACTGGGAAAATCGCAGCGCGTGATTGCGGGGGTGAATCCGGGAATTGGCCCCATCTTCTGTCATTCCGCCGTGGAAGAACTGAATCGCGAATACCGAGCATCCGGTGTCAATCTTCCGACCACGCTGCTGGTGAGCCAGGCTCCTGCTCGAAAATCATGGGCCGGAGTTCTTGTGGTTGCTCCGCCGGGCGCTGCGGAGTCTTCGTGGATGTCGCGTTTTTCGGGGTGTTCACGTGCGACTGCATCCGGCTGGATGCTCACCCGCGCCACCCGCCGCTGGCAGTCCGTTGACCGTGGGTTCGCTCTTTCGGATCACGCTGACTGGCCAGGACTGCTTTGGGCCATCCAGAACACCGCCGCCGAAGAAATCCTTGTAACACACGGCCACACGGAGCCCCTCGTGCGATATCTCAAAGAACAGGGACTCAGCGCCCGTTCGCTGTCAACAAGGTTCTCGGCGGATCAGTCTGAGGAAACTTCAGAGGAGACGCCTGAGGTGGCTGGTTGATTAATCGACACGTCCCAGCAGCGTGTGTTTTGTTGGCGCGGTGCAGGCCAGCGGAAGAGCGGTGCCTTCGTCGCAGGTCCACCGTGTTACCCAGTCTTCCCAGAGTGTTCGGGATTCAAAGAAGAGCACCTGCGATCGCTCAATCGGTAGTAGCCCCGCAGCGGCAGCCTGATCGACAGGAACCGGTCGCAGCATTCCCTTGCGAGACAGGTCGATTTTCAGTTCCTGGCGGAACTGCCCGTGGGGCCAGATTGAAAGGCCCTCGGAGTTGATGTCGTAGGGGTGCCCCTTGAGGAATTCGTTTTCCAGCTGTTCGCGGACCATGTCAATTCCGCACTTGCGGTAGAAACCCTCGAGTGCGTGCTGGAGCGAACGCAGCTGATCAGCGGAGGCAAATCTGAGGAATCCTGGTGAGGCCATTCCGGCGACGACCCAGCCACTCTGCTCCTGAAAGAGCAGTTCAACTGGCTGTTCGCCGAGCTGATCGCAGTGCACGCGGACGATGAAGCTGTTGGATGACGGATGGATGTCGCCGCATTCGAGACTGTACTCCTGCCAGACGGGGCAGAGCTTGAGCAGGCGGAGGAGTTCGCGGCTGACGAAGTTGCGGATGGCAAACTCGACGTGTTCGAGCTGCGCGCGAGCGGCGCGGCGCGAACTGAAGCGATGAAACGAGGGCGGCTGATGTTCCAGCAGTCGCAGACGGCGATAGATCTTTGGCAGTGTGCCGGAATGGAAACCAGGACGGAGCAGCCGAGCGACGGATTCGCCATGAGAGCCGACGGCGACTGGTGTGAGCAGTGGTCGACGGTTGGAGAGGTACAGTCGCCAGTTTTCCTTGAGCTCCCAGACGGCGAAGCCGAAGATACCGGGAATGAAGAAGATATTGAACCACGTGATGAATTCGGCCAGAGCAATCCCGAGGTAGGGCTGCAGTATCCGCACCATCTCCCGCTGCATCAGCAGTAGTCCGGGAAGGATCATTTTGTGGGCAACGGTGACAACCGGAAAGTGCTTGACCGGATGAAACGTCGGCTCGATCAGCAGGTTGACGTAAATTCGAATCAGGAAGGAAACGAAGGACCAGACGACGCCCAGTACAGCTTTGACAACGATGGACAGCCAGCTTTCGTCGCTGTGAAACCGCAGCCACTCATCGACCGCATAGAGGAATCGTTCAAGAAATGAAAGCACGATGCGGAACATGTCCAGCACAAACACGAAAACGGCCAGCACAACGCGGACGTGCAGCCGATGCCAGACGCTTGCCAGCCATTCGGCTGTGAGCTCCTGGCTGTCGCGGCCGAGCCGGGAGTTGAGGGCGAGACTGGAGAGCAGGGCGACGACGAGCCACCAGGCAAGAGTTTGTGGCGGACTGCCAAAGGCGAAGGGAATGAGCCTTGCGGGGATGGCGGCGACTGCCAGCGGTACCACGACCACACGGCGGACTTTCACGACAGTGCGATTTCGCCAGAACCACTGAACCAGCGGCTGCCGCAGGAGCTTTACGGGGTAGTCGATGAGACAGCGACGGACGCCTTTGAGCAGACTGGCGATGACGCGGAAGAAACGGCGCTGAAATCCCCCCACGTGAATGAGTGCCATGAGCAGGAAGCCGAGCATCAGCACGGGGGCAGCCGAGGCAAAGGGGGACTGATCACTGTGGGGCGGTTGAGCAACCTTGGTTTGCGTCACGGCGGCAGCGCTGGAGGTGGTTTCAGCGGGAGCGGAATTCCGGGGAACCTCCTGAGCTGCTTTCGGTGCCGCGATTGCTGAGGTGGGGGCGTTGGCGGGGGGACCGGCCGAGTCTGAGGTGCCCGCAGCACCCGCGACATCTGTGACCTCGACATCTGTGGCATCTGTGGCATCTGTGGTGCCCGTAGTACCTGTGGTATCTGTGGTTCCTGTGGCGCCTGCTATGCCTGTAGTGCTGTCGGTGTCGCTCGCTGTTTTCGTGGCTGTGGCCGCGGGAGTGCGATTTCCAGTCAGCAGATGCAGGGTATGTTCGAGGCCGCGGACGGCAACGTAGGCACCGCCGAAGGGAATGATCAGGAAGAGTGTGGCGAAGCGGCCCGTTCGGTTGCCAAAAAAGATGGAGCTGGTTGTCTGCAGTGCCCGCAGGTAGAATTCGCCGCGACGGTAGACACCGTCCATCGCGAATTCCAGTCGGTCGTCAGCTCGCAGCAGATAATCACCGCGCCAGAGGTCGCGGATGTCGCTGAGATCCGGAAGCTTCAGGTCATTGCGGCTGATGGAGTCGCGAAGATATCCGAGGGTCAGGTAACCGCGGTCAGCGATGCAGTCCAGAGCATCATCGACCAGTTTATCGGCTGCGACCTGTTCGGGGATGTTGGTTGGAATCAGCCGCACGTCCTGAAGCGTTTGCTGCAGCACCGGCCGCATGCGCTGTCGCATCTGTGTTTCAGACAGATGAGCTGCTTTCTGCAGAAGCGAAGTCAGCCGTTCCCGATCCATGCCGCTCAGTCGAACATCGGCCAGGCGCCGTTCGGCACTGGCCAGATGGCGTGTCATGAGCACTTCGCGGAGAGCATCCAGTGGACGGCGGAGGGGGCGTTGGCCACGACTTGCCACCCACTTCACGAGGTCCACCTGGTAGATGGTTCGCTCGTGATCGATACAGACTTTTTGCAGGTCGTAAAGCAATTTTTTTTCTGAATTCCAGAAGCCATGGATGGCGTTGGTGGCCAGTTCCCGCAGCGATGCCTGCCAGTCTTCAGTTTCGTCTGCCGGAAAGTTGATCGCTCGGCGGAGTCGCTGGACGAGGCAGGCGACGTCGGCGCGGATTTTTTCTTCGGCTGAGAACCGTTTTTCATCTGTGGATGCGGCAGCGTTGGCAGTGACGGCGTGCACGAGTGCCGCGACGGTATTGCCGCGCTCGTTCGCTCTGTCCCGCCGCCGCAGAGCCCGCAGCCACGCTCGGTCCGATGGGGCTGAACCAGAACCTGCGGTCCAGTCGCGGCGAACGTTTGCAAGGCGAGTTTCGTCACGGACAACATGGGGAGTCAGGTCGGGGAGTGCGGCTCCGTAAAGCTGCGTTCTGCGAAACAGGGATTCCCCGTCAATGTCGTTGGCGAGCAGGGGTTCGACGTGGGATCGTCCGGCGAGCGACGGAAACCAGATCGGCAGCAAATCCGGCTCAAACCACTGCAGTTCGAGATAGACAGCGGCGAATTCGCGCCAGGCTGAGACGCGTGAATCGGGGTGAATGAGCAGCTGTTCACTGCGCAGAACGAAGTGGGCCTCGTCGAATTCCGACTGCCCGAGTCCCGCAATGCGCTGCTGAATCAGCGACCGCTCGTCCAGTCCCGAGAAACGCTGGGTGAGCTGCAGATCGACCACGGCGTGAAACAGACGTCGCCAGACCTGCTGCAGCAATTCCTGGAGCGGCCAGTGTTCAAGTTCGGCTTCTTCAGGCTGGCAGATCAACAGACAGCGTTCGGGTAAATCCGTAAAGGTCTGCAGGCCAAGTTCGTCGGGGTGGACGAGGTGCATGACGTCTGAACGCGAGACGATCTGTGAATGCGGATGGGGGACCGAAACTGACAGCTTGACGAAGCCGTACAACTCTCGGATGACCCGACGAATGACTCGCGGCTCCACCAGATAAGCCGCACCTTCTGCGCGGTGCAAGGCCCTGCGAAGTTCGTCGATTCGACCTGCCACATCAGCCCTGACCACCGCAACACCCCCGAAATGCGGTGACTCTCACTTGAAACAGGAGAGTCCCTGTGAAGAAGTCTAGCGAATGGCCGTCGGCAGAGACAGGCACGCCGTGGAAATCCTGAACGAAAAATGAACTTGCTGATTCTTCGCGCTTCGTCACAATTCAACCGCGCAACCCTCCCCATGTATGGTCGTATTTCCGTCTCTATGGACCCCTTGTTCATGATCATTACCATCGACGGCCCGGCCGGGTCCGGCAAGAGTACTGTTGCCAGACGACTGGCCAACAAACTTGCTGTCCGCTTCCTCGACACGGGCGCGATGTACCGGGCCATCGCCCTTGCCGTACTCAATGCACAGATTCAGCCGGAAGACAGTCAGTCGGTGGCGTCCATCGCACGGGACTGCCGGATTGAACTCAAACGCGATGGAATCGAACTCAATGGAGTGAATGTGACGGCGGCCATTCGAGAGCCTGAGGTCACCACCGTGGCTTCGATTGTGGCGGCCAATCCCGCTGTACGCGAACGACTGGTGGCGATGCAGCAGGCAATCGGTGCCGCCGGTTCGATTGTGACTGAGGGACGCGATCAGGGCACAGTCGTTTTTCCCAAAGCGCCTCATAAGTTTTTTCTCACAGCCAGCCTTGACGCAAGAGCAGCAAGGCGTCAGGCGGAACTGGAGCGGAAGTCTTTGTCTCAGCCGCTTCATGATGTCATGGAGCAGATTCGGCTGCGAGATCAGCGGGATGAACAAAGAGCAACAGCGCCGATGATTCCGGCAACCGACGCGGTGATCGTAGACACTTCAGCCATGTGCATTGATGAAGTCGTGCAACTGCTGTATGACAGGATTCACGCCGACGCAGCCTGATCACCGCAGGTGTCTGACAAAAAACGAACTACTTCGCTGCGGCAACTCCGGGAGCCTTCACGGGAACCGTTGATGCGGGCGCGGAACTTGGTTCGATGGCCAGCAGCCGCCGAGATTCCTTCAGCAGAAAGGCGGTGTCCATGAATGGTTCGTAGCTGATGTCCTGCCAGCGAACGCGGCCGGCAGCGTCAACCAGAAATGTTCCGTGCAGGGCCGCTTTCTCGAAATCGTCATAGCAGCGATACTCTCTGAAAACGGTCATCTCAGGATCGGCTGCAAGAGTGAAAGGGAGACCACCTTCAAGGTTTTCCAGTGCCCGCTTCAGGTTCTCCTGCTTGTCTGTGCTGATTGCGACCACTTCCAAACCCGCATCTTTGAATCCCTGGATGTTCTGAGCGATCGCTTTGAGCTGTTCAGCGCAGTGCAGGCAGCCATAGCCGAGATAAAACACAACCACTACGGGCCGACCAGAATAATCACTTAGTGAGCGGGGCTGACCATCGACGCCGGGCAGAGTCCACGCGGAGGCTGTTGAAGGGGACCAGCGGAATGGTCCGAGCGAGTCAGGTTCCGGTCGAGCTCCGATGTCACTGAGCAGAACAGCAGGGAGTCGCCAGTCCTCGGGGAAGCCCCACGCGGCGGCCAGCGGTGCCAGTCGCTGCATGGGCGGTACATTCAGATCGATGGTCGAAGAAAGCTTGCGGAGCGATTCAAAGGCGGCCTTTGCGGCTTCTGTCTGTTCGGCGGCAGCCAGGATTTCCACCTGAGCGGCCAGCGGGAGGACTTCACCGGAACGCGACTTCACCCGATCGTCAATTTTCTTCACGGCCTCGTCTTTCCGACCGGCCCTGATGAGCATCAGTGCGAGCTGCTCTGCGGGGATGTCTGCTTTGGACAGCAATTCCGCGGCTTTACTGAAGTCTCCGGCAGCAGCGGCAGACCGGCCATCAATTTCGTGAAGTGCTTTTTCCAGTCGCGAAATCATCGAGGCAAACTTCTGCTCGGCATCCTTCTTTGCCTTTTCGACTGCCTTTTCGTCACCTTTGGCCTCCTTCGCCTTCATTTCCGCTTCCATCACCGCCTGTTGACGACGGGTTTGTTCGGCCATGAGCTGTTGCTGGAGACGTTCGCGGGCTGCCGCTGTGCGGGGGTCGCCGAGTGCTGCGAGGGATGCTGTTACAGCGCGATCCCGTTTGAGGTCTTCATCGGCATTTCCGGAATCTTCGAACCCAGGCGAACCCGCGAGAGCGGCGAGGCGATCCCAACGTTCGAAGGCTTCGAGGACGTCAAGAAGTCTCTCGCGGCCGTATCGGAAACTTCCTCCACGTGCGAGGTCGTTGTATTTGGGATGGCGGGGAAGGCTGAGCATGTTTCGTGCGAGCGATTCAGCGTCTTCTGCGCGACCGATTGCTGTCATATTTCGTATGCACCACTCGTTGTTGTGAGCGAAGTTGTGGATCTGGTCCGGGAGCAGTCGGTCACGCATCATCTGTGCGTGATCGACACGAGCCGACGCCTCCTGCTGCCAGACGGCGTCGTGGTAGCGCCGGAGTCGAGAATAAATGTGACCGGGCATGTGCCACATGTGCGCGATTGAGGGTGCGGACAGTCCGCAAAGAGCAGAAGACTGCAAGGCCAGTTCGGGCTTGCGACCATCCCACAGGTGAATGCGATAATGGTGAGCAGGATGCAGCGGTTCGGCGGTCAGAACTTCCTGAATGACGGCATCGATGGCGAGGTTGGAAGCCATTTCGAGCCCTTCGCGCTTCCCAGCCCAGAAGTATTCGCAAAGAAAGGCCTTTGTTTCAATGTCGTCGGGGAATTCGAGCAGGATGTCTTCGAGGTCAGAGACGTAGCGGTTGGCTCGTTGCCTGCGATCGGCTTCCTGTTCGGTCTTTGCACCAGCCCACCGATCAAATGATTCGATGAGCAGTTTTTCGCGGCGGCTGGATTTTTCACGACGCTTCATCGCTTCGGCACTGAAGCCCCTGGCCCGATTCAGGTTGCCCCGGTTGGCCATTGCCATCCCCCAGTAGGCAATGGCACAGTCCGGATCGAGCATCGCCGCCTGTCGGAACGATCGCTCCGATTCGAAATACCAGAAGCCGTGCAGTTGCGCCACGCCCTGGGCCACGAACTTTTGAGCATCTTCGGAGGTGGATGTGACGGGGAATCTGACCCGACCAACACCCTCCATTAATCGAGCTGCCTGGCGCGGTCCCTCGTTGAAGACTTCTCCGTGCAGGGAGTGTCCCTGTTTGGGGAGTTGCGGGGATGAAGGAGTCTGAGCGGCTTCCTGTGTGCCACAGACTGTTCTTCCGAGGCAGCATAAAACAGTGATCAGCGCTGCCAGTCTCGTTTGGTTACGCCGGACGCAGGATCGCCGCTGGACCATGGGAATTTCGCTTTAGGCAGGCTGAAAGTGGCGGGCAGAATTACGGAGAGCTTGACTTTATATTCTGCCGTTGTGGGGGCAGGGAAGCAAGCGTCGGACCAGTGTACGCAGTGGGAATATGCGGGATTGGCGCTGAACACGATGCATTCCTGAAGGTCTCAATCGGTGGTGGGGTTGTTTCGATTTTTCGCATCACGGCGATTTTGATGACCCCGAGCAGGGCGCCTTGTGGCAACGGCAGCCGGCTGTCGGACAGGAAAACCGGACGCGGGGTGAGGCAACCGACGGAAACTTGAATGAAAACTTGCACAATCTGCACAAAATAGCTGGAATGAGTTAAATGGTAAGGATAGTGTGGTGTGAATGCCCCGAAACTATCTGTGGATGCACCGCTGATGACACCTCTGCTCCAGTCACTTTTTGCTCAGCCCGACTTGCTGCGACTCTTCGACAGCGCTGGCACTGACGTCCAGTGGAGTCACGCACGCACGGCTGCGGAACTTCTTGATCTTCCGGTCGATAGAAAACCCGACACGCTGTTTCTGGACGTCCGAGGTGTTGCTGCCGACTCGCTGGAACGGGATTTGGCGGCGATTGCCCACCAGCTGCGCGGATGTCGCCTGATTGCCGTCACTGACAGCGGATTTCCGCTGGATTTGGCAGGCTCACTCATCGCCGTCATCGATGACGAATGGGATCTGGTGGTGCAGACTCAACTTCAGTCCCAGTGGCTCACTCCTTCGCCGCCCGGTTCACGCCCGGATCCTCACCGTATAGAAACGCCCACCGGTGACGTCCTGACATACTCCGATCAAATGCGGGATTTGCTGACAACCGCAAAGCAGGTAGCGGACAGCAATGTGCCGATCATGCTTTCCGGCGAGACGGGAACAGGCAAATCGACGACAGCTCGAAAAATCCACGGGTGGTCGTCGCGACACTCAAATCCTTTCATGTATCTGCCCTGTGGTTCCATCTCCCGTGACCTGATCCTCGCAGAATTGTTCGGGCACACAAAAGGTGCGTTCACCGGGGCCACTCAGGAGCGTATGGGGAAAATCGAAGCGGCTGCAGGGGGAACGCTGCTGATTGACGAAGTCGATTTGCTCACGCTGGACGATCAGGCCAAGCTGCTTCGTGTCGTCGATACCGGAGAATTCGAACGACTCGGCACAGTGGAAACCTCCCACGCCAATTGCCGTTTGATCTTCGCGTCAAATGTGGACCTGCGCCGGCTCGTGCAGCAGCAGCGTTTTCGCAGCGACTTGTATTATCGAGTCAACGTCATTGATCTCCTGCTGCCTTCGCTGCGGGATCGCAAAAGAGACATCCCACTGCTGGCTCTTGACTGCATCAAAGACCTCGCACAAGAGCAGCAGAAACCGGGCTTGCGTGTCTCCCTGCGAATGCTCTGGGATTGTGCCCGCCACAACTGGGAGGGCAACATCCGGGAACTCCGCAACAGATTACTTCGCTGTATGACGCTGGCCCGCAACCCGCTGCTCTCAGAACATGATATGGGAATGGATAACTTTTCTACTGCTGCGAGCGCAGTCCACAGCGAAGCCTCCACCACAATCGTTCCGCTTGAGCGTTGTGTTGATGACGCGTCCCGCGACGCCATCATCCGGTGTCTGCAGATGCACAACAATAAGCGGGCGGCAGCCGCCCGAACCCTCAAAATCAGTCGCTCGACGCTCTACAGAAAACTGGAGGAATACGGGCTCCTCGGTCCCGAGGAAACTCGGGAACGCAGAGCAGCGGGCAAACGAAGCCAAAGTGATGAGGATGAATCACGGGTACTGGTATGAAAACGAAGCAGTCATCAGTCTCTCCAAGTCTGTTAATAACCAATGTCTCACAAATTGAATCAACCCTGGGCACGAATATTGCGTCAATTTAGGGACACTCGAATATGGGGCGTCCCAACGGCGAAATTCTGATCTTCGGTTTCTTCAAAATGCAGTCACCCGCCCATCACTACTCTGTCTTTCAGCGTCCGCTTCTTCTGTTTTTGATCGCTCCCAAATCGTTCAGCCTTTGTGTTTCCTGGACAGTGCGCCCCAGAAAAGTGTCTTGCGTCTGAAACACTGTGCTGATTCGATTTTGACGATGGTTTAATCAGGTGTCCGCTAACTGCACAACTCGCTGTGAGTGGTATCAAAAATGAAAAACACGATTAAGTACTGTCAAAGGTTGCGTCTCCTGTTCAACCGATTCGCCTCCAGCGAACTTGGTGCAATGCAGGTAGCTGAGTACCTGCTGATGGGTACGGTCATCACTCTCGGAGTGCTTGTTGGTCTTGCCAGCTACCGGGATGCTCTGGTGCTGGAATACGGCGACGTGGCCACTGCGTTTCAAAGGATCGACCAAAGTTACTCATTCACCATCAGCGGTACCACATACAGTTACACGGATACGGGGTCCAGTAGCCACACCAACACCATTTCGGTGACCTCTCCAGGCGCTGCCGGTGAGAACTAGATAAATTCAGGCTCACGCTCAACTTCTACGATCACGATCTGCCCGAGCCGGACGCAGGGGCAGATTCTCAGAGGAATGCCGACGGCGGCTCCTCAGGTTCTTTAATGTGGTTTTCATAGTCAGGATGTAGAGAGTCAAAACCTATGAGTACTCCAATAGCAAATACCCCGCGTCGAGGCGCTTCACTGCTTTTCCTGGTGCTGTTTGCACTGGTTTGCGGCATTGTCGGTGTCGCATTCCGCCTGTATTCCAGGCCGGAAACCGTCCAGAAACCAGCCGCCCCGCCAAACCTCGTCCCTGTGGCCAGCAGTGAATTAAAGGTCGGAAGAATACTCGCTCTGTCCGACATCTACACCACACCGATGTCCAACGACATTGTCAAGTTTTCGAATGGAGAGAACATCTTCAACAAGGCAAGCCAGCTCGTTGGGCGAGTTCTCAAATCGCCACTGAAGCCCGGCCAGCCATTCGTTCTCAGTTCCGTTTATGCAGAAGGCACCGGTCCGACCCCTGCCGAATTGCTGAGCGAAGGGATGCGTGCCTCTACCGTCCGCGTGTCACTGGTGGGAGGACTTCGAGGATTTGCAGGTCCCGGAACGTGGGTTGATGTGCTCTTCCGCCGCAAAGATTCCAATGCTCCAGTCTCCACAGATTCGGTTCGAACTCACACCATTCTTTCCGGTGTTCGAATCCTCGCCATTCAGGACAATACCTACGCCAGTACCGTTCTCACTGCAGGTAAAGGGAAGCCTGCTGATGAGTTTGAACTGACGCTGGAACTCACCCCCGAACAGTCTGAAGTGCTCAAGTCAGTCGAAGATCGTGGCGACCTTTCACTCATCATGCTCCCCGAGAACAGGAAGCAGGTAAACACAGGAATACTCCCCAGCCCCGAGGTGATGAAGCTCATGCTGGGTGTCGAGGACCCGAAGCCGGTGCCTCCCGTAGTCATTGTGACTCCCCCCCCGTCAGTTCGCGTCGTCCGCGGAGGAACGCAGTCGAACGTAACTGTTGATTTCCAGACCGACCTGATCATGGATCGATCGCTCTACCCTGCTCCATTGCCGACACCCGAACCACCCGTCGCCACTCCCATTCAGCCTGCCCCAACTCCATCCGCGCCTGCATGGCCAACCCCGCGAACTCCCATTTCCGACGACCAGGACCCCGGCAAGCAAAAAGAAGGAGCTCAAAAGCCCGGTGAACTGCAGCTGGATCCGGCATCGACGCAGCCGCAGCGGCGGACAGGCGTCAGTGACACTTCAGTGATCGTCCGGCGATCTCCTTCAACAGGATCATCGTCCCCTGTCTATGTAATTCCCAGCATGTCGCGCAGCACCGCTTCCGGCCGCACACAAATTCGTCCGGCAACGTCCTCAAATCAGGTCTTCAGGTCGTCACGGCAACCGGAAACTCGCGTGCTGCAGTCAAAAGTCACCACACCTCGGATCGCCCCCGCACAGGCCCGGATTGCCCCCCTGTCCACCCGAACTCGGCTCACCGGCATATCCGCGCCCAGATCGACAAGGTCTGTTGGGGGGCGTTTGCCTCTACTGGTATCAGGTTCCCGAACTTCTCCGGTGCTTGTCCCGTACAGTGACAATCGACGCCCCACTCGCACGCCGCTCTACGCGTCGGATCCTCGCAGACCACTTGTGGGTGGTTCCCAAACCAATTTCAACTCCACGCGGCAAATGTCATCAATCAAACGATACAGCCAAGGCACATTTGCTAGTCGCGAACTCGTACTCTCCCACGTCATGCCTACTCGACCTTCTTCACTTCCCCTGCTGAAATCTGGTCCACAGGACTAAAAATTCGCCACCGTCGTCTGAATCGCGAGATATGATCGAAGCGGGCGAGAGTGCTTAGGTTCCCTGCCCAAGTCACGTTGATTTCGCAGAGTCCCCTGATCCGGTGCTGGCGATTGGAAATTTCTATGTTCGGTCTCAAACGCAGTCCCGCCCCTTCTAGCCTCGAAATGGATGCCACTGTCAGCCTCCAGGCAGCCTCAACCGCTGCAGGACAGGCCGAACAGGTGGCGTCTGAATCACTGATGAAAGGCGAGTCGAAGATTTCGGGTGCCACGCGCCCTGATGTTCCATGGCGAGCCTTTGAGAACGTTGAGCGAGAGCTGGATTTCCAGAAACGTAAAATCCGCCTGCACGAGATTCTCGTGGAAGCCCTCAACCTGAGGTTTGCAGTCGGCGCCCAACCCGAATCGGCGAAAGCTCAGTACAGGGATGCAATTGCCGCCGTTGTCGCTCGATATGCGGCTGATCTCTCCGAGTCGGATCGCTCGCGGATGGCCGTCGAACTCCTCGATGAAGCACATGGCCTCGGCCCCCTTGAACCGCTCACCGCCGACGACTCCATCACTGATATACTCGTCAACAACCCCCACGAAGTGTTCGTGGAACGCAAGGGATGTCTGCAGAAGACCCCCGTGCTCTTCGCTGACGGTCAGCACCTCCTGCGAATCGTACAGCGACTGACTGCCAAAGTCGGGCGTCGCGTGGACGAAAGCAATCCGATGGTGGACGCCCGCCTCCCTGACGGCTCCCGACTGAACGTCACCATTCCACCGCTTGCGATTGACGGAGCTACCATCTCCATCCGCCGGTTTCCCAGATCTCCCCTGACCATTGATGGCCTGGTGGAACGAGGAAGCCTTTCTCGAAAAATGGCCGAATTCCTCCAGGCGGCGGTTGCAGGTCGCGTCAGCATGCTGATTTCCGGCGGTACTGGCACCGGCAAAACGACACTCCTGAACGCCCTTGCGGCTTCAGTACCCCACGATGAACGCATCGTCACCGTGGAAGACTCCGCCGAACTCAGACTGGGCCACCCCCACGTTGTTCGCATGGAGAGCCGAGTTGCCAACACGGAGGGTGCTGGCAGCATTACTCTCAGGGATCTCGTGCGGAATGCGCTCCGAATGCGTCCCGATCGCCTGCTCGTCGGGGAGGTTCGTGGCGCAGAAGCCATCGATATGCTGCAGGCGATGAATACAGGGCATGAGGGATCTTTTACAACCATACACGCAAATGACGCTCGCGAGGCACTCACCCGCCTCGAACTTATGATTGCGATGGGGGGCTTTGAGCTCCCTCTTCCAGTCATTCGCAACTATGTGGCCTCCGGCATTCGCATGATTGTGCACCTCGCCCGCTGGAAGGGCGGAGCGAGACGCATCGTCCGTATCTCTGAAGTGAACGGTGTCCGCGACGGTGACTTCGTGCTCAACGATGTCTTCCGCTACCGCTTTTCTTCAAGTCTTCCCGTGGAATGCCCTGATGACTATGTCGCCACAGGTCACGTCCCGGTCTGCCTCGCTCGCCTGCAGCACGCAGGCTCAGAACTCATCGAAGATGATTTTGCCCCCAGCATTTGAATTGCTTCCGTGTCATCCTTCTGCCTCCGATTTACTCTTTTAACTGCCAATAGTCGCTGAACCCGAAGCCAGACTCATGGAAACAGCCATCCTGATCACTGCCGGATTGATCTTAACCGCTGCCGCGGCTGCGGCGGTCGTACAGATCCTTCGCAGCTGGTCCGGCACAGAAAGTCTGGAAACGCCAATTGAGGGAATGTACACCACTGAACAGCTCAACGAGGGCTACGGAGGGGGCATTGGTCGGTTTCTGCGTGATGCGGAAATTGACCTTTCCCTGAACGAAATCATCGGCTGGATCGCTTCAATCACCGCGGTTCTTTTCCTGACCGGTTCGATCGTCATGATCCCTCTCGGCTGGATGTTGTTCCTGCTGATCATCCTGCTGGCCATCGCACTTGGGCTGCTCATCGTCCGTCGCAACAACCGTCTGGGAAGACTCCGCAACCAGCTACCGGATGTTGTTTCACTGATGGCGCGGTCGTCCCGAGCAGGTCTTGCTATCGAAGAAGCCTTCCTGCTCTGCGAAAAAATGTCCCGAGGCAGGCTGCAAAGCGAATTGCAGGTGTGCCGCAGTCAGCTTGAACTTGGTCGATCGCTCTCCGGAGTCATGGAATCGTTCGCCCGCCGTGTTCAGTTGCGGGAGCTCGGTCTCCTCTCAACATTGCTCTCAGTACACCGCCAGACCGGGGGCAGTCTCGCAGATGCGCTCGACCGACTCAGCAGCCTGCTGAGAGATCGAATCGCCTTTCGCGGACAGATGTCGGCATCCAGTGCTGCTGGTCGTCTCTCAGCACTCTTCACAGCACCCGCTGCCACCTTCCTGTTTGCCGCACTGCTGCTCATCAATCCCGAGCACGTAGAGATTTTCTTCACCACGTCTATTGGCAGGTCATTCCTCGCCCTCGGCATCGCACTGAATGTCGTCGGCGTCGTCTGGATCCTCGGTCTAATTAAGATCAGTCGCTGAGGCCGCTGAGGACTGAACTATGAATTCCGACATTGGCTTTTTTCTTGCCGCCTCAGGCTTGGCCGCCATCGTCTGGACGATGGCCGTGGTTCTGCTCAACTGCCGTCGTCTGGTTCGCGGCGACTGGGCAGAGTCATCCATCGTTTTGCTCAATGATAATTCGCTCCCGGAGTGGATGCGGTGGCTGGCTGGTTCGATACCCCAGCTGAATCTTGAGCTGGTTCGTATTCGTCGGGACCTGCGAAGGGCAGGTTCGTACACGCCGGATGCCTTTGAACGGCTTCTGGCGCTTCGCAACAGCCTTGTATGGTGCTGCCTGTTCTCAATCCCCCTGCTCCTTGTTATCTTCGGTACCTCAACCAACGCCCTTCGCGGCTGTATCGGCGGGGGACTCCTTGCGGCCATCATTTTCTACGCTATTCCTGGCTTATACCTGAATGCTCGTGGCCGTATGCGAGCCTCCGAAGTGATCAGCTCTGTCCCCGAGGTGCTCGACATCATCTCCATGTGTCTCTCCGGAGGACTCACGCTTGAACAGTCTCTGCCGCGGATTGTCGATTACAGTCCTTACGTAAGTGCCAATCTGACAAAAGAGCTTCAGCTGGTGATTCGTCAGGCACAAACGTCATCTGCAGGGCAGGCCTTCGAACAGCTCGCAGACCGCATTGACGAACCCGAACTGCGTGCACTGGCGGCGACGGTGATGCACACGGAACGGCTCGGTACGGACATGCGAAGAGCAATTGATGCACTCAGCCTGTCCATCCGCACTGCGCTCAAGCACGAAGCTGAAGCCCGAGCCAACAGCCTCTCACTGAAGATGCTCTTCCCCGTCATCTTCTGCATCTGTCCTCCAGTCTTCTTCATCCTGATGGTTCCTCCGGTTGTACGTCTGCGTGAGCACTTTCAGAGCGAGTTGATTCCCGCCAACACTCGCGAACTTCTCGAAAATGCCTCTGGCAGCATCTCCGCAGCTCCTGTGAACTAGTTCTCTCTTCCCTCCATGCCACTCCACTCAGTTTCCCCCAGCCATGCGACATTCACAGTTCAATCACACTCAAGCATCCCTGCCCTCTCTGGGGTTGTTGCGCACGTGTGCTCGCAGAGCTGTGATGTCGATTGAGCTTCTCGTCGCCGTCCCCATACTGATGCTGTGTGTGGTTGCCATCGTGCAGTTCGGACTGGAACTTGCCGGCGCAGTCATCATCCATCAGAGTGCTGTGCTGGGTGCCGGACGATGCTCGACAATTGGACGGGTAATCTGGTCAGATCTCGACGACAGTACGGCGGCCGCCGTTCAACTCCAGCTGACCGCAGTGAACATCACGTTCACCGCAGCCACTGACGTTCAGGTGATTGTCCAGGAACGTGTGTTCGATCCCGCCACATCCTACACCGGATCTTCAGGGACGTGGCCATCAGGAGCCACATTCGCGGCCGCGCCAGCGGCATCGACGATTCCTGCCGATTCGGTTCGCGTGACTGTCAATGTCCGGCTGACAAAAGTGATCCCAGATCTCCTCAGTGGTTTCGGCTTTAACATCACAGGTGATTACATCACAGCGTCCGTCATTCGGCCCTACAACGGCTGACACGGCCCAGGATTTTCCCAATGCGCATTCAACTCACAATCCCGTCTTCTTCTCCGGACCCCAGGTCCGGTGTAGCGACGCTTTGGATGTTGCTTGTGTCACTGGTCTTCGTCGCCTGCATGCAGTACGTGCTTGAGACAGGCTGGATGATGGTTGTGCGTGCGCAGGCTCAGGCTGTAGCAGAGTCGGCAGCACTTGCTGGTGCTCGTTCGTGGGGAACGGCAGCCACAGACAACGCAGCCAATCGCACCACCGCAAAAACTCGTGCCACGGATTTCGTGGTCAACAGTGCGGTGAATGGCCTGACGACTGAGTACGCGAATTTGCTTATGAGCCTGCAGAACAGCGACAACGCGGGAGGCACAAACAACAATCCAGCCAGTCCTGGTGGCTGTCCGGGAACGTCTGTTTCCTCCAACCTCGTAATTTTTGCCGACTTTGATCCTGCTACCCGAGTCTTCTCACCGTATGTTTCGCCAGCCAGTGCGGGCAGGAGAGCGTGCATGGTTCAGTTTCAGTTGACGGCCGTCAGCCCAATCACTCAGGTGTCCCGCACCTTCCAGGCGAGGGCTGCAGCCTACTGGGACTCGGCCGCTGCCCCCAATCGAAGTCGACTCGTCTCTGTAACTGTCTCATGCCCATAAACAATTCCAAAGTTCTGACAGATCAGCCCACAGCAACCGTGCTCAGGAGATTACAATGAACAACCTAAAGGAAACAGCAACTCGCAACCCCCAGCGACGAGGCGTGGTCACGGCTGAGTACCTTCTGCTGGTCACGCTGATCGGTATTGGTGTGCTTGTTGGTCTTGCTACGCTGCGAAACGCGATCGTTGCTGAATTAACGGACTGTGCAACTGCTGTCAGCAAGATCATCGTCCCCTGACTGCCGTTTTTACCGTCAGTGTTGAGGCTGGCACGTTGGGGGAGGAACCTTGTATGTTTCTTCATCGTGTAGAGAACGGCTGGTCCGGCAGAGGGCGGTCGCAATCGAATCAACGCCGTGGTGCATTTGTCATCGAGATGCTGCTGGCCCTGATGATTCTGCTGCTCTGCACACTGGCGATTGTACAGTGGACCTTCACCACCTGCGCTGTCCAGGCTGTAGACTCAGCCGCCGCCGAAGGTGCCCGCACTGCCGCGGGAGTCTTCCCGTCCGCAGCCGCCAGAACGGCAGGTGTTCAGGCCACAGTGCTCGCTGTTCTGACACCAATGGGTTTCCAATCGACTGGCCTGACCGTCGGCATTGTAGACTCCGGCACCCACTTCTCCGTAACCGTCACGGTGCCCATCACATCATCTCCAATTCCGCAACTTCTTAATTCATTCGGTTTCACGGCCCTGACTGGCAAATCCCTGCGATCGACGGGAATTGCCTGGGCCTCCTGACAAGCCGTTATTCGCGCGGGTAGCGGGCACGCGGAACTTCTCTCGGTGTCACCACCTCCTCGCCTCGTGTTGCAGCCGTCCGTTTTGTCCGATTTCCGGTCTCCTCCGGGCCCGCTACCGCCGACCGCGAATGACTCATGCGCGGGAAGCCCTGGATTGTTGTCAGAATTTCCTTCTCCTGCACGACGTCGTGTCCGTCTTCGGTTTGCACGTGAATCACGAGGTGCCGGGAAATCTGCACGTCGAGTGGAAGTCCGGTGGATCGATCGACTGTACAGTGCCCCAGGGTCCGTCCGTCGCTGATTCTCACGCGACTGTCTCCTGCCGCATTCACAGCTTCTCCCGAAGCAATCCGGCCCGTAATTTCAATCCTCGCTTTTTCGCTGTCGAGATCCGTGAGGGTATAGGTGGACTTCAGGTAGACAGGAACCGGTTGCATCAGCCTGCGTTCCCGCGTCCAGATGTCACCTGGAAGCACCCGACTTGCTGATTCCTCATCGACACTCGCATCGTACGGCAGCAGCCCGATGGAATCATCCACAAAGTTCGCCACCCCGTCATCACCGAATCGCTGGCTCAATTCCGTCAGCAGGGTTTGCCGACGTTCCATGGGAACATCGGCGACGCAGCGCTCAAGAAACTCCTGATATCCCACGAGGCCTCGAATCTGATTATCCCGGCCGATCCAGAACGCAAAACCGTTATTGACCATCCCGGCGTAGGGCACAGCATCCCATGGGATGGCACCTTCATGGCTTGCGGAATCGAATTTGAGTCTTCGGCCCGCCAAGTCATGTTCGTAGACAACTCGCGAATACTGGACTCCCAGGAGCACGGCATCCACTCGCACTTCGTGGACAGTGAGGGCGAGGTTCAGGTCGAGTTTTGTCTTTGCCAGGGCAGGGTGTGTCTCGGATTTCTGTACCAGTGTCTGTTCCACCGTCTTAATCAGCGGGAACCGATCACCCTCCTGCAGGCTCAATTCGAGGCGTTCGCCTTTCGGAAGTGGTTTCTCGAACCCGGAATTATCGACAGCGAACGGGTCATCGTCAGTCGAACTGGCTGATCGCACACTGCTGTCCCGCCGCTTCGTCCGCGTTGCCTTTTTTGCCGCGGTCTCGGTCCGTTCAGCATTCTCAGCGACTGTTTCGTCAGTCGATTTCTCCGCCGTCAGAAACTCGTCCAGCAGGTCATCACTTTCCGCCGATGGCACGGATTCACTGGAGCTGCAGCCGACCACACCAAGCAGCAGCAGGAAAAGAATCTGAGTGAACAGTGAGTGTGAAAACGCCGAGGTCCGATGCAGATTCATCAGTAATTCCATCCATGGAGCCGCCGCGACCGGGAACTGAACGTTGGTTCAAAGTCCTGCGGAAGTTTAACCACGTCCCGCCTGTTCTCTCCGAGGGGCGACGGGGAATTCTCTTTGAATACGCCATCACGTCCTTCGGACGACCAAACACATCGGCAGAATATGCTGGTGCCGCACCGGAAGGCGCCTTGAAGTTCCTGCGTGAGGGGTCATCCGGATTGTGTCATCCCGGATGATGAGGGTGCCACGAACACGGCAGGTCGTCTACCGGTTGTCACGCCAATGTGTCAACTGGCAGACAGAACAGAAATGTCCCAATCTGCCAATTTTCGCACCGTCTCCGCAGCTCGGGTGTGATGGCCCGGCGAGGCCTGTGTCGGTTTATCGATTGAACAGGAATCCCGGGCTGTTGATGAGCGCCCACATGAGATCTTCTGCGGCCTCTTTGGGTGACGAAGCAGAACTGAAATAGGCCTGAGCCTGGGACAGTTCTTCTGCGGCAGGTTTACGACAGAGCACGGAGAGGTAGATGGTGTCGATCAACGCGTCGGTGCCGATGTTTGCAGCGAGCGAACGGGCAATGAGTCCCTGGGGGTGGGAGATGGCATCCGCGATGGTGGAACCATTGACCATATTCAGAGTTTGCCCGAGTGAGACATCGGATGTGCGTTCGCATTCGCAGGGTGATTCGCGAGGTGCGCGTCCGAACATATCGAGGAATGCGACTTCGACCTGCGGGTCAGGCAGTTCGGCCGCACGGAAACCGGCGGGCACGCCGGGGAGTGCCCGTGGGGCTCCAGCAGCCTGGATGATGGAGTCGTAGAGTTGTTCGGCGGAGAGGCGTCTGGGCAGAGCATGAGAGAAGTTGATGGTGTCATCTTCGTTCCACTGCCCGGCATCGAGGCTGCGCTGGTAGGCGGCGGAATTGCAGATGTTGCGGATCAGCCGCTTGAGGTCATGGTTGTTTGCAACGAAGTCTTTGGTGAGTGCATCCAGCAGTTCGGGGTTGGAAGCAGGGTTGCTGGCGCGGATATCATCGACGGGGTCGATGATTCCACGTCCGAAGAAATAGCTCCAGTAGCGGTTGACGATACTTTTGGCAAAGTAAGGGTTTTCAGGTGCCGTGAGCCACTGGGCGAGTTGTGTGCGGCGTCCGGCAGCGACATCGACAGTTCCGGAGTGTTCGAATGGAAAGCGGGGTGCGGCGGGCTGATTGGAATCGGGGTTGACGACTGGAGTTGCGGCTCCCATGGTGAAGACGAATTCGTCGCCGTCAGGCAGTGGTCGACGACCGACGTCTGCGAACCAGGCGGCAAGTTCGTAGTACTGGCGTTGAGTCCAGCGTTCGAAGGGGTGGTCGTGGCACTGATTGCAGTTGAAGCGGGTGCCGAGGAACACCTGTGTCATGTTTTCCATGACAAGTTTGGGTTCGCGGGCGATTCTGAAGTAGTTGGCTGCTGGGTTTTCGAAGGTATTTCCGGCTGCCGTGACGAGTTCAGCAGCAAACTGGTTGTAGGGGCGATTGGAGGCAATTTGCTGGCGGATCCAGTTGCGGAACGCCCAGACGCCTCGCTCGGTGACGGCTTTGCGGCGATTGAGCAGCAGATCGCTCCATTTGAGCGTCCAGTGTTCAACGTAGCCTGGGCCGTTGAGGAGTTGTTCAATCTTTGCGGCTCGTTTCGCACCAGTTTCTGTGGAATCTGCGACAAACGCGTTGATTTCGTCGATGGTGGGAGGAACACCAGCGATATCGAGGCTGACACGACGGAGGAATTCGGCGTCGCTGGCTGGGCCGGACGGCAGAATTTTCATGCGTTGCAGCTTGTTGTTGACAAGTGTGTCGATGAAGTTCTGTTCGGGCTGTGGAGCCCACTGGTAGCCGTCGCGATTTCCGAGAATGGAGACCGGGGCAGCCGCGTAGTTGCCTTCGTAACGCACAAGGGCAGCCGCCTCACCTCGCTGAACGGCGGTAATCAGGCCGGTGCGGGAGACAGTGGCCACTTCGAAGTTGCTTGTGTCGAACACCGCATCACGGGTGACATCGCGGGTACTGCCGTCTGCATATCGGGCGGTGACGACAAGCTGTTGTTTGTCGTGCCGCAGCTGGAGCAGCGGAGTTGGCGGATAGATGTCGATGCCCACCACGCGGGCGCTGTCGGGCTGGTAGCGGCAGCCTTCAGCAATCCACTGCTGGAGCACCTTGTAGATTCGCGATTGCTCGTCGAACAGGAACCCGCCTTCATGAGGGACTCCCTGGGTGGGTTTGAGCAGCATCAGACTTTGGGAAGGCACAGATCGATTGAATCGCCGTCCGGAAATGTCGTCGATGAGTGATCGGTAGTCGTAGAGCGAATCGTAGCCGCGGAGGGAGAGTTTGAAACCATTTCGGCCGTTCGCAGAGCCGTGGCAGGTCCCCTGATTGCAGCCAACTTTGCTGAGCAGTGGGTTGACGTCCCGGATGAAGTCAACGGGGACGGGGTCGGCGGACGACACGGTCACTGGAACTTCCAGTTTGAGTCCGGCAGCTTCGATGAGAAGTTGCCCCTGCCCGGCGGAAACGGGAGTGATATAGCCGTCCGGATCGACTGTGATGCAGGACGCTGTTGTGGACGCATTAACGGAAGACGTCAGGTCGATTTTCTGCCCATCGGCTGTGATTCCTGTGACCAGAAAACGCCGCGCGTCCCGCAGGGAGTTGATTTGAAACTGTGCCGGATGGCATTCGAGGCTTTGGAAAACCCGCTGTTTGTCATCAGGTGCATCCTGAGCGTGAGCGAATTTGGAACCAGCCAGGACGAGCAGGAAGAGAACGGAGCAAAGGGCAGCACGCAGCATGGGAACCTCAGACTGCAGCACAGAATTGGGGGGGCGGGAAGGCGCCGGCCGGCTGTGCCGACCAGGCGGGGGGGAATATCTTCAGCTCATGAAGAATAGCTGACGGTGGACTGAGTTGCCACTGGAAACTGCGGGAACGCTCGTCGGAACCCAGAAAACGAGGGCTCGATAGAGAAACCACCCGTCCCGGAAATTTGACAATTACGTGACCAAAGGGCAGGTGGAGCGTGGCAGCAGCCCGGAGAACGATAAGATTCCACCGTGGCACCGCCGGGGCTCAGTCCTGCAGCACCGCGATGTCGCACACGGTCTCAGTCCGGCGGCAACTTTCGTTTTTTGGACAGTGGATGATGACAGACTTTCAGACGGTGGCTCGAGTGGGCGATATTCCGGAAGGGCAGGGACGATCCTTCGCCGTGGGCGGAACCATGGTGGGAGTGTTTTTATCGCAGGGTCGTTATCTGGCAATCAACGATTTCTGTCCGCACATGGGAGCATCTCTTGCGGAGGGCCATCTTGAACAGGATGCGGTGATGTGTCCGTGGCACGCGTGGCGGTTCAGTCTGACGGACGGCACGTGGCTGGACAATTCCCGCAGCGGCATTCGGACGGCCTGTTACGAGGTGCGCGTTGCGGGGGATGAGATTCAGGTGCGTGTATCTGCGGCGGCTCCCACCGGCACATCCGCATCGATTCCCTGACACGTCGTGATCATGGTTTAATCTCTGTTTTCATCAGGAGAAACTGTCATTTGACTGCCACGCCACCGCATCACGTGCCGGTATGGCCTCCACACGACGGCGGCATCAGCGCTGCGTTTCTGAGCATGCTTCAGGACGGCAGCTGGGCGGACTACAGCGGCCATCATGGCAGGTCATTGCAGCAGGCTCTGCAGCAGATGCATGGGTCAGCCCATTGTGTTCTCTGCAGCAGCGGCACAGCAGCGATGGAACTGGCGCTGCGCGGCTGTCGGGTGGGCCAGAGTACCGGTGACGAGGTGGTGCTGTGTGCTTACGACTTCAAGTCGAACTTTATCAACGTGCTGCTTGTGGGTGGCAAGCCGGTGCTGGTTGACTCGCTGCCGGGGGAACCGACGGTGGATCCGCAGCGGGTTCGGGCAGCACTGACCGAGAAAACTCGGGCAATCATTGTTTCGCACCTGCATGGAATGAACGGCGGCGTTCAGCAGATTCGGGAGCTGGCGGCTGAGCAGGGTATACCGGTGATTGAGGATGCCTGCCAGGCGATTGGCGGGGTCTACGGAGGTCGCCGAGCGGGATCAATCGGGGATGTTTCGATCTTCAGCTTTGGCGGCAGCAAGTTGATTACGGCCGGGCGTGGCGGCGCACTGCTCACGTCCAGCACCGCAATCGCTCAGCGAGTTCAGCTCTGGCAACAACGAGGCAACGAAGCATACCCGCTTTCTGAGCTGCAGGCGGCGGTTCTGCTGCCCCAGCTGGCGCTTCTTGAAGCGCGCAGCGTGCTGCGGATGGCGAATGTGGATCGGCTGCATATTCAGCTGCGGTCTGATCCGCTGCTGGAGCCCGTCATTCCGGCCGAACTGCGACTGCAACCTGGCCAGCGACCTGCAGGATTCCTGCCCGCATTCTACAAGATGGCTTTTCGTCTGAGGACAGGGGTACCAGCAGAGCTGCGGGCAACGATTGCTTCAAGGTGTCAGGACGAAGGCATTTTGCTGTCACCAGCATTTCCAGCGCTGCACAGGATTCACGCGCGGTCTCGGTGGAGGGCAGCGGGTGACCTTGCGAATGCCGAAGACCTGGGACAGCGTTTGATGACTTTGCATCACCCCCTGCTGCTGCAGCCACCTGGCAGCCTCGATCGCACGGCGGCTCAAATCAGCAGCATTACGGCGAATCTTGCAGGCATGGGATCCGGCGGTCAGGGGTAGTGTACATTCCAACGGTTGCAGATACGGGAGTTGGCATTGCAGGAGTTTCCACAATTTTCGGAGCTGCTGGCGGCACCGTCAGCCATGTCGTCGGCTGCATTTGAGGGGCTTGGTTTCCTCGCACCGGCGGACGCGGCAACGGGATTTCTGCGACTGATGGACAACTGGAAGAAAGCACTCGGGCCTGCGGTGAGTACTGATGAGTCGCCGCCGCGGTGGTACGAGGCGCTACTGCGGGTGCTGCGCGAAGCACCGCTCCGGGACGCGGTGCTCGCAGCTGTTGACGAATTCGTGAATCGGGCGTTTGGCGACTTTGACCCGTTCGTACTTTTTAATCAGTCACCACGAGCCCTCGAAATTCTCGCTCGACTGGCCTGCGGCAGTCCATTTCTCACTCAAACACTGCTCTCAGATCCGCAGGCGCTGAGTGGTCTCAGCCTGCATGGCCGGACAGCGGAGACGAAGGATCGCGAGCAGTTTGTGCAGGAGGCTGGAGAATCGATGTCCCGGGGGCGGACGCGTTCAGAGAAGCTGCGGGAACTCCGTCGATACCAGCGCCGCCAGCTTCTGCGAATTGGCATGTGCGACGCATTCGGTCTGATGGATCTGCGGTTCATCACGCTGCAGTTGTCTCTGCTTGCGGATGCGATGGTGCAAAGTTCGTGGTCACTTGCGGCTGCTGAATGTGGCGTGGGATCAGACGACATCAGCGTGCTCGCCCTCGGAAAGCTCGGCGGTGAAGAACTCAATTACAGTTCCGACGTCGATCTGGTGCTGATTGCTGAACGCGGTACCCCGCAATTGTCTCGTGCCGCGCGGCTGACGGTGGACGGTCTCACGGACAGCCAGCCACCCGGCTTCCTGTACCGCGTCGATCTGCGGCTTCGTCCGTGGGGTGAAGCGGGTGAGCTGGTGAGTACGCCGCGAGGGTATGTCGAGTACCTGCTGCACGACGCTGAACTGTGGGAAAAACAGGCGATGCTGAAAGCCCGGGTCATCGCCGGCTCGGCGGAGCTGGGGCGACGATTCCTGACAGAGATTCGTCCGTTGCTGTTCACAGCCGCAGCGTCCGAAGTGCGTCGGAGTGTGCAGTCGATGAAAGAAAAGATCGAGCAGCGACTGCGGCAACGAGGCAAACTCTATTCCGAGGTCAAACTGGGGGCAGGTTCGATTCGCGATGTCGAATTTCTGGTGCAGAGTCTGCAGCTGATCCACGGCGGTACAGAACCGCGAATCGTCTCCAGCAACACTCTGGATTCGCTTGTGCGGCTCGCGGAATTCGGGCTGATCTCTGCCACCTGGTACCGCCAGCTCCGTTCTGGTTATGTGTTTCTGAGAGCGCTGGAACATTCACTGCAGCTGCATCACAATCAGCAGACTCATGAACTTCCCACAAGTCCGCAGCAGCTGGAATGGCTCGCACATCGACTGGACTACCCTGACGCAGTAACGCTCCTGCAGCGATATTCAGAGCATCGGACGGCGGTGCGGGCGATTTTTGAACAGTGCGTGTCGGGAGCGACCGGCTTCACGGCGGAGCCAGCAACTCCAGCCATCACTGCTGTCGCGACTGAGTTCCACACAACAGCAGACGCTGCGGACCTGCTGCAAAGGTACGCCGCGCGAACAGTCGATCTGGGACCACTCGTCGAACTGCGTTCGGGCTGTGCCATCGCGGTGGCCTGCATCAGCCCGGACCGCTCCACTGCAGACTTGCTGATCACGGGGCTGGATTTTTCCGGCTGGCTGGGAGTGATTTGTGGTTTGTTGTCGATTGACCGACTGGATATTCGCAGTGGAGACGCGGCCACCGGAGAAGGGCTCAGCCTGCTGGGTTCCAAGCGGCCAGCCGGGCGGTTTGTGGCCTGTTTCTGTGTGGCCCCGGCAGCCGGGGGATTTTCTGGCAGTGCGGAAATCGAACAACTGGCAGCGCGGCTTGAAGCGGAGATCGCGAGACTGGGCGCCTTATCGCGGGCTGGACGAATCGAAGACGTCCGCGCGGAACTGCTCTCACGTTTTTGTTCGGCCGTGATTGATCGCGAACCCGGCGAACACAGTTGGGATGACGAAGAACTCTCCGTCGAACTGCAGCCGCTTCCCGATTCAGTGCTTACGGAAGTCCGTATTCATGGCACCGATTCTCCTGGCTTCCTTTACGAACTTACCAGCGCTCTTTCGCTCAGCCGCTTCCGTGTGCTGCGAGCCGTGATCCGCTCTGACGGCACACGTGTTCGCGACATTTTATACGTGCGGGAACGAAACGGGCTGCCAATTGCCAGTGAAGTACGACGGCAGGAACTGCGTCTGGCCGCAACGCTCATCAAACAGTTTACCCACTGGCTGCCGTCTGCCGGTGACCCGCACCATGCACTGCTGCGATTCCGGGAACTCGTCGCGCGGCTGCAGCCGGCAGCTGCCTGGGCAGATAATATGCGGTCACTCCAGCGCCCCGGCGTACTGCACGCCATCGCGAGGGTGCTGGGAATCAGTCAGTATCTCTGGGAAACGTTCCTGCGATCCAGACACGACGAACTCTTCCCGCTGCTCGCACAGGCCGAATGCCTTTCTGAACGTCTGCGTGCGGAACAGCTTGATCACGAGTTGCAGACGGCAATGACAGACATCGAAGCAGCCGCCACAGGCAGCAGCCCATGGAATCTGCTGAATGATTTCAAGGATCGCCACCTGTTCCGAATTGATATGCGCCACGTGCTGGGCTACTGCCGCCCTTTCGGCGTTTTTTCACAGGAACTGACGGAACTGGCTGAACTGGTTGTCAATGCTGCATGCCGTCTGGCATTCAGCGAGCTTTCGCGGCTTCACGGAAAGCCGCTCGCGGCCGACGGCCGAGTCTGTCACTGGATGGTCGGTGGGCTGGGCAAATTCGGTGGAATCGAACTTGGATTTGCTTCCGATATCGAACTGCTGCTGGTCTATGAATCCGCGGGTCACACTGCGGGCACGCAGTCCATCAGCAACGCTGAATTCTTCGAACGCATGGTACGAGCCATCGCGGCAGGAATCCGAGCACCCCAGGATGGCATTTTCCATGTGGACCTGCGGATGCGTCCCTATGGTCAGGCCGGCCCCGCTGCCGTCAGGTTCTCGGACTTCGTCGAGTATTATCGGGTGGGAGGACCGGCATGGCCCTACGAACGACAGTCTCTGGTCAGACTCCGGGCCGTGGCAGGGGATGCCGGATTTGGTCACGCCGTCTGCAGCACCGCACGCGATGCCATCTACTCGCCCCAACGCTTTGACTTCGCCGCCATGCAGGCCATGCGGGAACGACAGATTCGACAGCTGGTCCGAGCCGGCACCATTCACGTCAAGCTGGGAGACGGCGGACTTGTGGATTGCGAATACGCCGTTCAATCACTGCAGTTGCTGCATGGACATCGGTTTCCTGTGCTGCAGCAAACGAGCACTCTTGAGGGCTTGCGGGCTGCCGTGCAGACAAAACTCATCGACACCGGGATGGCTCTTGCTGTGGAGCGTGCCTACATGTTTCTGCGGGAACTGGCTGACTGCCTGAGAATGGTTCGCGGAAATGCCCGCGACCTGACCCTTCCGGAACCCGGCAGCCGAGACTGGCAGCAGCTTGATCGGCGGATGACCAGCATTCACGATTCTGACATTCCGCTGGACGCCGTGGATCAGCAGATGACTGTGGTTCGTGAGTTTTCCCGGCACTGCGCGGCGGCCGCACGGTAACGCGGAATCACGGCGTCACGCAGGATCACTGCAACTGTCGCACAAGATTGAGACCCACAACGCACCACGCGGCAAGACAGACGCCCAATGCGTATGGAATACCGCGTTTGTACCGCACACCGTCGCGGATAATCACACGCTTCGGCTCTTCACCCTTCTTCAGCTTCGTCATGTCGATGCGAGTTTTCAGGCCCAGCTTCCGCATCACCTTGATGCAGCCCATGAGAAACAGTGAGGTCACCAGACTGAGCAGCATCACCAGCAGCACCTTGTCCAGCCCCAGCCAGACGCCCAGTCCCATCATCAACTTAACGTCCCCCGCACCTGTGCCCCCAAGAATCCACATCGTGCCAAGAATGCAAGTGGAAACCGCCAGACCCAGCACTGGTGACCAGACTGAACCACCCGTGGTGATCACGTACCAGATCTGGAAGAGGATACCGCAGAAGAAGAATGGAAACGTCAGCTTATTCGGAATGCGACGCTCGCGCACGTCCGTGATCGCGGTCACCAGAGTGAACAGCAAAACGCAGAAAAATGCGGTGTTTTCAGGAGTGAGCATGGAGACCTCAGTGAACACAGGCGGAGTTGAACAGCACGTCTGCTGCCGGGGATGAAAACGAGTTTCAGTCAAACAGACAGCATGATTTGCTTCTCTTGCCTTCTCCAGCGAAATCCCGTGAAACCCGCACTTTTCCAGCCAATTCCAGTCCGTAAAGTCGGCAAAAACGGGAACCTTGATGGATTCCTCGGCCTGATTGCCCTGAAAATTCACCCAGGCGTCTTCCAAAACGCTCGCAGGAAGTCGCTGTTCCCGTTACTTTCGTCAAACAAAACCGCCTTTCAAGCCCCTCCCCTCAGAGGACATTCCATGCTCAGTCTGCTCCCACCCGGATTTCAGATTGTCTGCTCGCCCGCTGTTGCCCCACTCCTCGCTTCCCTCCAGGCATCCACACACAGTCTGAATCCGGACTCCATGAGCTGTCCCGCTCCTGTGTTTGACTTCAAGAGCGTCCCAGGCCACGCCGACTGGATTCTGTACACCGAATCCACAGACCGGGATGCCCTGCAAAGGCTCCCGACCGATCATCACGGCACTCCTGCAGCCCTTGTCTCGCAGGCCCTCGCCAGGAACCGGATTTTGACCTGTATCCCGGTTTCACCCATGCCCGCAGCACTTCAGCAGGAATTTCCTGCTGAGTTGCTGCCTTTTCTGCACAGGATGCAACCCAGCGACATCGTGCTGCTGCCGCGAGCCGCCGCATTCGACGTTTCCGAAGACCTCAGCGTCGCGGACGTCGTTCTGCAGCACCGGCCGCTCATTGACAGCCCTGTTCGTGGCCCCGCCTGCAGTCGTGTGCCCGGCCCTGTTGCGTCTTCAGCATCCCTGAACTTGTCTGCCTTTCGCAAATCGATGCGACGTGTGCTGACCGATGTGCTCCAGCCAGATGCGGAGCTTGAATGTCTTGAAGCCGGGCTGCTGCTGCTGCATGACTTTGACGACGAGTCGCACACAATTTCACAGTCGCTTGAAGACAAGGCCCCTCTCGGAACAGCCAATTACTGGCACGGAATCATGCATCGCCGCGAGCCGGACGCCAGCAATGCAGCATGGTGGTTTCGCAGAATTGGCCGCCATCCGGCCGCACTCAGGCTGGCACAGAATCTTGAACACTGGCTGCAGGATATCGGGGCCTCCAGCGATGTTCTGTTACAGGCCCGAAAACTGCTGAACTCAGAGCAGCACATCGAACACGGCCGAATGATCGCACTCTCCCAGCAGGCACACCAGCACCCCGGCTCCGTCGCCGACACCACACTGCGGCTCGTACAGTACCTTGAAATTGTCAATCTCCTCACCTTTTCACTCTGATAGAAAAGTCCTCACGCTGACACCTGCCGCAGGCGTCCGGGCTGACGATCGCAGCCGCCAGTGCGGAGTTTGGCGCATCAGCGGCCGCGATCAGGCATTGTCCGCCGTTGACTCTGCCGGCTCTGCAGACGCCCCACCAACGCAACCGCCAGCGCGCGCACCTTCGGTGCGAAACGCAGCCGGGGGCTCCCGCCCAACCGCTCAGCCGCATGGCGGCAGCCTGCGGGCAAACGGCCCCCGCAAACGCCCCAACAACGCACTCACCGGCGCGTGCACCTTCGGTGCGAAACGCAGCCGGGGGCTCCCGCCCAACCGCTCGCAACGTCAGCCGCATGGCGGCAGCCTGCGGGCAAACGGCCCCGCAAACGCCCCAACAACACCCTC
>Ga0172373_10001597_pt1 | contig 36512 bp, 29 predicted proteins | sample Lak10m_2_FD_114546 | JGI IMG/M metagenome (GOLD analysis project Ga0172373, IMG submission 114546) | Freshwater microbial communities from Kabuno Bay, South-Kivu, Congo - kab_092012_10m | ecosystem: Environmental > Aquatic > Freshwater > Lake | place: Democratic Republic of the Congo...
GGTGGGGCAAGGGTTTTTCTCGCCCTCAACCCTCCCTCCTTGGAAAAAGCACCCTGCCGCCTTTCACCAGGATGGCTCACTTCTCGTGAGCACTCCCGGGTCAATTCTCCCGAGCGCTAACGACGGGAGGTATTCATGCCGGCTCGTTCGATCAGCAAAACCAAATCCACCAAATCTTTCACGCGGGTATTTTCCCGTCCCACCCTCGGCAAGGTGTAAGCGTGCAGTTTTTCGGCGAACTGTTCCTCGGGTGAAACCGCCCGAAAAGTCGCGCTGGCGACACCCGCAAATCCAAGCCAATCTCGTCCTGCAAGAGATTCGTAAGGCTCGCGCAACACATCCCCTGTGCTCACGTCCAAGTGAAACCTCACGAACGAGCGCCCAGCCAAGCGCGCATCAACCGGGAAGCGAGCACCGCCATAAGGCGCAGCGTCCAAATCCTGAACGGCATCGCCAAATACGAAGGTGAAGAAATCACCCAAGTCCAACAGCCCGACTTCGCGCAACGCTTCGAGAACTGTTGAGGCGTTGGCATCCCAATCCCGAGTCGGCATCGGGAGTTGCTTCAAAGCGATATCCATGTCGCGCGTGGTGCGAGCTGTCTTCAGACGCAACTCCATCGCGTAGCCGCCTTTCAAAAGCCACGGGCCGTCCGGTTTTGCAAATAGGCGGCACAGCAACCGATCGAACGCGGCCTGTCGGCGCACTCGTTGGAGATCAATGTTTTCTTCCTGTGCCAGCCGTTTCAACCGGTCTTCCAATGCGACCCGGAAAGCGGTCGCCGAGGCATAATTGCGAGGTGGCTTCATTTGGTGTTCGCGGCAAGCAGTTCATTGAACCAGTGTGGAAAATGTCCGTTGTGGCCCAACTCCAAGATTTCCCGCGCGGTAATCACTCCACGCCGTCGCCCTTCAATCAAGGCTTGCTCAATAATGTTGCGGGAGGTGGTCTCCGCCGTCGCCAGATCGGCGATGCTGCGAAGCGGGCGGGTCACGGCGAATCCTTGCCGGGGTTCGACCTCCTTTTCATTGAGATCAGAGCGGTGCAGCACCAGCACGTTTGGGGTTTTGGCAGTCCGCCGGAATGCGGCTGGGACCGTCATGTGGAGTTTGGCCGGGTTTAGGTCCGAGAGTTCATGGATGCTGAGCGCGGTTTGGTGTGAGTAAACCCCTTCCGGTTCGCCCGCTCTGTTGCGTGACCAAAGGGCGTAGATGACGAGTTGTTCCTCGGACGATCGCGGGAAACGCGTCAGCCGATAGATGCCCCGTTCAACGCGCACCCAATTTCCTGATGTGACGTGATGCGCCTGACTGCCGAGTTGGTATCCTGCGTCGGCTGCCTGCTTGGACGTGAAATAGCCTTGCTGCCCTTCGGCAATCGCGAAGAGCGCGTCGGCTGCGGTTTTGGCTGCGCTGGACACTGCACGAACATACAAGCCGTTTGTATATTCGTGCAAGCCCCGGGATGGGTGCGATTTCGCTGGATCTCGTGCCAAAATCTTGGCGGAAAGTCGGACTTCGGAGGGCAGTGACGGCAGGTTACTGGACGGCGCATGGATCACGGCACTACTGCACTCCGAAGCATTGGAGATGGACCTGCTGCGGAGCCAGATTCGGGATAGAATGATTTCTGTTCAGAGACCGTCTGGAATCGAACTCCGACGGAAGTGCCGGAAAACCGAGTGTTTCGAGGGGGAAGGAACCGAGGCGTTGCCTCAGTCATTTTACTGCACTTTTACTGCACTGCGTTGTAAGTGCTTGATAATGAATGGAGCGGGTGAAGGGAATCGAACCCTCGTCTCGATTCAATAGGCGCCATCACCCCCGGCTCACACGAGCCGGCTCCCCTTTCCGCCCCGATACCTTGATCGGGGTGGGTCGACCACACCCCCCAGCGTTCTCGCACCCGCACGGACTATAACTTCTACGCCGACGCGCCATAACCCAGCCTCGGGTGAGCATCGCCCCCGCAATCCCAACAATCCCAAGTGAAATGACCTGCTGCCAATCCATACGATACCCTCATCTCTAAACCCTAAAAGGTCCGTTGAAAATGACGAAGATGAGTACCGAGCGATTGTCCGTCCGTTTCGAGATAATCCAAAACTCATACCCCACGTCACCACACCCGCCCACAAAACACGGCCTGCTCGCCCTGCCCGATATACTCGAAAGTGTTGCACCCAAAACAAAATCGGAGTTACATCATGCAAACCTCACCCCAATCACTGATCGATCGACGCTATGCGTACCTCTCGTCCTCTCGCCCGCAGGGCTTTCACTCTCATCGAATTGTTGGTGGTGATCGCCATCATCGCCATCCTAGCAGGCATGCTGCTCCCCGCGCTCTCCAAGTCCAAAATCAAAGCTCAAGGGATCAAATGTCTCAGCAACATGAAGCAACTCCAGCTCGCGTTTCAGCTCTACGCCGACGATAGCAACGGCCTTTTCATGCCGAATACCTACGGGGGCGACGGCTGGGTCAAAGACAGTGTCGACTTCAACGGCTCGAACCCCGCCAACTGGGATCCGCAAACATTGCTCAATACCAAAAACGCCGTGCTCGGCCGCTACACCACCACTGTCGGTATCTATCAATGCCCCGGTGATTGGACCACCGTCAAGCGCCCAAATGTTGGCCAAGTCCGTCGGATCCGAAGTGTCTCCGCAAGCCAAGCCGTTGGAAGTTGGAGCGATGGAAAAAGTCCCACGCTCGGTTACTGGCTCGACTCCGGGCTCGTCGGAGGCTCAGCCGCTAACCCAGGAGGAAAATGGAAGGTCTTCGCCAAAGATAGTGATGTCGTCAAATCCGCACAGATCTGGGTTTTCACCGACGAACATCCCGCCAGTATCAACGATGGCGGGTTCGGGTTCCGCATGCCCAACAACTTCGCCGATACCAAAAGTCAGGGCTGGGTGGACTATCCAGCCGGCTTCCATAACGAAGCCGGTGCCTACTCCTTCATGGATGGTCACGCCGAAATTCATAAATGGGTCGAACCCACCTCCCGCGGCAACAACGGGCTCGGATCGAAGACCACCGACTACTCCAAACTCCACAACGGTCGCACCGCAAACAATCGCGACATTTGGTGGATGGCCCAACGGACCTCAACCATGGATCAAGGCCAAGACCCTTGGGACTGAGTCCAACGGCAAGACCCGAATATTTTCAGAACCCACTCTCCCTTCGCAACTCCGAACCGTCCATTGACACCCGTGCCGCTTTTTCGAATACTTCCGAAGCTCAGCCACCGTTTGATCCCATGACAATCCCAGCCGCCATCCAGTCCGCCCGCAAGGGCTTTACCCTCATCGAACTCTTGGTGGTCATCGCCATCATCGCGATCCTAGCCGGCATGCTTCTGCCGTCGCTATCCAAGGCCAAGGCGAAAGGCCAAGGGATCGCGTGCATGAATAACCTGCGCCAAATCCAGTTCGGCGTGCTCATGTACCCCGACGACAACAACGATTGGATGGTCAAACCCGGCAACAGTGGTACCGAGCTCTACGCCTGGGTCCAAGGATGGCTCGACTTTAGCCCGACGACGACAGACAACACCAATGTCCTTCAGCTCATCGACCCCAAGAAAGCGGTTCTCGCTCCCTACGTTCCGAGCGCTGCGGTCTACAAATGCCCAGCGGATCGAAGCGCGGTGAAGATCGGGGGCAAACTCCACCCCCGCGTGCGCAGCATGAGCATGAGCCAAGCCATCGGCGGCCCCGGAGGTTGGCTCCAGCCCTCAGACTACAACGAAGGTCAAAAGCGTTATAAAATTTATGTCAAAAGCTCCGACCTCCAAGTCGCCGGAGCTTCCAAAGTTTACTGTTTGCTGGATGAACATCCCGACAGCATCAACGCCGGAGGGTATGCAAACATGATGGTTGAAAACCCTGCCTCAGCCAAAATTATCGATTACCCTGCCAGCTACCACAATGGGGCCGCCGGTATCTCCTTCAGTGATGGCCATGCCGAAATTCGTAAGTGGGTCGACCCCCGCACACGCGCCAAAGTCACAAACACCGGGGTGATGAGCCTCAACGTCGCATCTCCAAACAATCAGGATGTCATCTGGCTCGCGGACCGAACCACGATCCGGAACGACGGCAAGTAATCGGTCCACGTCACGCCCACGCCTACGCCGGCTCGCGCCAAAGAAATCGTCCCGGTCTCACTCACCGAGCAGTCGCCTGGCGGCCGCTCGCACTCCTTCAACCAACTCTTGCGGCTCCAGCGGAACCGCCGCACCTCCCCAACCCAAGACCCAACGCTGGACCTCCGTGAGACTCGACAAAGTCATCGTCAACTCCACGGACCCGTCATCACATTCCATCAACTTCTGCGAAGGGTGCCAGCGCTTCTCTCGGATGTAATCGGCCACGCTCTCCAAAAAGCGGATGCGAACGGACACCTCCCGGTCCCCGCTCAGGATACCAAAACTGTTTCGCAACTCCTTCTCGATCGAAAAACCTCGAGGCCGAACGAACTTTACCCCCGTGTGCCGAACCGCACGAACTCTGACCGGAGCAAACGTCCGAATGCTCCGCCTGAGATGGCAGTAGGCAAAAAGGAACCATTCACCATTCACGTTTGCGATGTGGTAGGGATCGACGAGACGCTCCTCAAACCCCTTGGTCTTACTCCCAGGTTTCCGATACTCCAAGACTAACTGTTGGCGTTGCGCCGCAGCGCGTGAAAGTTGATCGAGGACCGGCAGATCGACTAACGGCTCCGCCGTCGTTCGAAACGAAAGCGTGGAATCCCAATCTGCCCAACTGATGGAGATTGTGTCCGGTAACGACTGGGATATTTTTCGAAAAGCGCTGATCAAAGGCTTCTCGAAGGGCGTTCCACGATACTGTTGCAACGACTTCTCAGCCGCAAGTAACGCGAACAACTCCCCCTCAGTCACCTGAAGGCTCGGGAAGCCACTGACTTCCTCCGTGTAGTAAAAGCCGTAACGCTGAGGATGGTAAGCAATCGGCAATCCCATGCGCGATCGCATGAACTCAATATCCCTCTGAATGGACTTAGGGGAAACCTCGAGAGCCAAACCAAGCTTCACCGCATTCGGGTATTCCCCGGCTTGAAGGGCTTGGTGAATCTGGAGCATCCGCTCCAACGGAGGTCTCGACGCCGTTCCCGCCTGCACCTTGCTGCGCCGAGTTTTGGAGTTCGCCGACACGCTATGCTCCTACTCCACCGCCGATCGGCCTAACCTCAAATCAGCTTCGCCAAAAGCTCGTCGTTGGTCTTGTGCTTCTTCAGCGCACCAATCAACGTCTCCATCGCTTCAACAGGATTCAGGTCAACCATCATTCGACGTAGCTTTCGGATGGCCTCAAGGTTCTTGCCGGCAAAAAGTTTTTCCTCTTTTCGCGTGCCACTCTTCGGAATATCGATTGCCGGGAACAATCGGCGCTCCGCAAGCTTACGCTCCAGAATCAACTCCATGTTGCCCGTACCCTTGAACTCCTGGAAAATCAACTCGTCCATCCGAGATCCCGTATCCACCAAGGCCGTCGCGATGATCGTCAATGAGCCGCCCTCTTCAATCTTGCGCGCCGACGCAAACATCTTGCGAGGGATCTCCAAAGCTCGTGCGTCCACACCGCCCGTCATCGTCCGGCCACTGCCCCCGTGCACGCTGTTATAAGCCCGAGCCACGCGCGTGATGGAGTCCAACAACACAAATACGTCCTTGCCCGCCTCCACCATCCGTCGGCAACGCTCGATCATGAACCGAGACAGCCGCACGTGCGTCTCCAAGTCTTGGTCGTTCGACGACGCCACAACCTCGGCCTTCACCGAACGTTGAAAGTCCGTCACTTCTTCAGGGCGCTCATCGATCAACAGGACCATCACATGAACCTCTGGATGATTCGCCGTCACCGCATTCGCGATCTGCTTCAGGATCGTCGTTTTGCCCGTCCGAGGCGGCGCCACGATCAAACCGCGAGTACCTTTGCCGATCGGGGTCACCAAATCAATGATTCGGGTTTCAACCTGATCCGGGGCCGTCTCGAGGTTAAACTTTTCCAACGGATCGATCGTGGTCAGGTTCTCAAAGCGCATCGTCCGCGTATACTCCACAAACGGCATCCCATTGACCTTGTCCACTTCTCGAAGCTGAGGGCTGCTACCACGGTGTGGCGGTTGCAAATTCCCACCGACCAAGCAGCCCTCACGAAGAAAGTTCTTCTTGATCGTGTCCGGCGTGACAAAAATGTCCGAAGGCTTGGGTTGAAAGTGATGGTCTGAGGATCGTAGGAAGCCGAACCCTTTCTCGGAAATCTCTAAATAACCGGTTCCGTATTCCGGTGTTGCCGCATTGCTCATAAATTGAATGTAACCGTGTCCAGAAAATCTGATCCCTGTGAAAAGGCTGCCATGAAGCTGCCAGAAAACTTGAATTAGGGAGAACCGCCGTTCAGAAATATTCGAGAATCCTTACGCAAACAGGCGGTTAGACCTGTGACGCGCCTGTATTTAAGGCCATTCGACAGCGAACGCAACTAGAAAAAAAACTTCTTCCAATCATTCCCTCGATCTCCGCCGTCGCACCCACGTCTCACCTTCTCGCGACAACTCCACCGCGCGGCGGGCTCTTTCCTGCAAGGGTCTGCACCAAGACCCGCTGCAACACCAACGCCTCATCCAATCCGCTCGTCACCAATTGCTGGTTGCCCTTCAGCAATGCAGCCAATGCTCGCACCAACTCCTCGGTCGTGAATCGCTGCGCCTGCTGCAGCGCCTTGAAGATTTGAAACGGATGCATCTTGAGCGGATTGAAAGGGAGGTCCGCTGGAAAACTGTCCGCAGGAATCTGAGGCAGTCGTGCTACAACCCCGTTATAGTCTAAGCTGCCCCCCAGTAATCCCACGCGCACAAACTCCTTCACCAAAAGCAATAACCGAACCTTGGTGATCAGCCCATACAACAGGCCAATCTCCGACTTCTTAGAATCCGTCTTCAGACTCCACAACTCCTCCTCCAACAGCCTCAATGCCTTCGGTAAATCTCGCTCCCCTACCGCCTCCGCCAACGCAAACGCCTTCGCCTGACGCTGCCGTGGCACGATCGCCTCCACGTCCTTTGCGTCAATGCGCCCTCCGTCCGCGCGGTAGACCGACAGCTTCTCGATCTCGTTCGCCAATACACGCACGTTTGGCCCGACCGCTTCTATCAAGTCCGCCAAGGCCTCCTCGGTCATCGTGCGCTCCGTCTCCTTCAGCTTCGATCGCACAATCATCTCAGCCTTCGATACCCAATCGCGGTCGTCCAATGACAGACCAACGTGCGCCTCCACTTCCCCAATTTTTTCCAAGGCCTTATAAAACGCCTTCCTGCGATCCACCTTCCCCGCGCTGATCACCAGCCGAACCGAATCCCAGCGCATGCCCTTGATCACGTCCAACAGCGCCGCCACAGACTCCACCACCGCTTGCGCCGTCGAAGTGCGTTCCTCTCCTAGGAAATTCACGTTCTGCATCCAGACCACTTTCGCCCCACCAAAAAACGGTAACGTTTGAAGCGCCTCAATCGTACGCCCCACCGCTCTCACAGCCTCAGAGGCATTCGCAGCGGTCGCGTCAATCACCTCATGGTCCATCCCTCCTACCTCCGCACACCAAGAACCATAACGCCGCTTCGCGGAAAGCTTGACCGAGAACTCGTCGTCCCCCCAAACCAAAAGGAGCCGGCCTCGCGGAGCTTGGGTTGGAGGTGTCGCAGCAGCCACGATGGCGTTTACTCCGCAGGCGAAGAACCGCCCTGTTCATGAATACGTGCCAACACCTCACTCATGTCCTCCACTTGCTCAAACAGCGCCTGGGAAACAAAGATCGGTCTCTTCTGAGCCGTGGCAATGGCCAAACAGTCACTCGGCCGCGCATCGATCTCCACCAACTTACGGCCGATCTCGTTCTGCTGCTGCAAAATCAACCGCGCAAAATAGGTCGCATTCTTCAACTCCGTGATCACCACCCGCTCCACCGTGATCCCGAATCCCTGAAACACATTGTTAATCAGGTCATGCGTCAACGGGCGCTCCTTCGGTGTGTCCCGGAGGAACATTCCGATCACCGCTCCCATGTTGTGCTCCACCTGAATCACAAACACCTTCTCTTCGTTGCCGATAAAGACCGCACACCCGCTGTTCGCGGGCAGTATGCCACGGATCTCGACGCGCAACACATCGCGTTTCATGCCCCAAGTGTAGGAGCCCATACCCAAAACACAAGCCCCTCCATCGGGCGGGTGTCGACAAATTCGACCCGCTTACTCCACCGTCACGGATTTCGCTAGATTACGCGGCTTATCCACGTCACACCCGCGGCTCACCGCGATATGATAGGCCAAGAGCTGTAGCGGCACGACCGCAAGTAACGGATTCAACGGGTCCACTGTGGCCGGGATGTAAATCACCTCATCCGCCTTTCTTCCCACACGCGTGTCCCCCTCCGTCGCAATCGCGATGACAGGGCCTTTCCTCGCCTTAATCTCCTCCAGGTTGCTAAACGTTTTGTCATACATCGCATCCGAAGGGATCACAAAGACGCTCGGTGTCCGCTCGTCAATCATCGCAATCGGCCCATGCTTCATCTCAGCCGATGGATACCCCTCGGCGTGAATGTACGAGATCTCCTTCAGTTTCAGCGCCCCCTCCAGCGCCACTGGAAAATTATACTGCCGCCCCAAAAAGAAGAAATCCTCGCACCGCGCATACTTGAGCGCAATCTCGCGAATCTCAGCGTCCCGAGCCAAGATCGTACGAATCTGACCCGGAATCGCCTCCAACGCCTTCATGAGCTGCACGCCCCGCTGGTTCGAAAGCATGCGAATCCGCCCCATGAACAACGCGAATAACGTGAGAACCGTCACCTGTGAGGTGAAGGCTTTCGTCGAAGCCACTCCAATCTCGGGTCCCGCGTGCAGATAAATCCCCCCATCCGCCTCCCTCGCAATGGTACTACCCACAACGTTACAAATCGCGAGCACTTTATGACCTCGCCGTTTCGACTCACGTAAGCCCGCCAAAGTATCCGCCGTTTCTCCAGACTGCGTGATCACCAAGACCAGCGTGTTCCGTTCGACCGGCGGGTTTCGATAGCGAAATTCGCTCGCGTATTCCACCTCCGTCGGAATATGCGCCAATTCCTCGAATAAATACTCGGCAACCAACCCCGCATGCCAACTCGTACCACAGGCCGCGATCACAATTCGATCCACTGCCCGAAGCTCCTGGATCGTCATGTTCAAACCACCAAACTTCGAGGTCGCCTCATCATAATCCAGCCGACCGCGCAGCGCGTTCTCGACCGTCTTCGCCTGCTCAAAGATCTCCTTGAGCATGAAGTGAGGGAACCCTCCGCGCTCGGTCGCCTCGGCACCAAACTCAATCTGACTAATCTGATACATCGCGGTTTGATCCCCGAGCGTGTCCACTCGCAGTTCGTCCGCAGTCACCGTAGCCACTTCGTAGTCCTTCAGGTAAACCACCTGCCGCGTGTGCGCGACGATAGCACTCGCATCGCTGGCGACAAAAAACTCGCCCTCACCCACCCCAATCAACAGCGGCGACCCCCTTCGCGCAGCCACTATAACCCCCGGGTCATCCGAGCAAATCACCGACACCCCATAAGTCCCAATCACTTCTTTCAAAGCACCCATCACCGCCTGCGCCAACGGATGCGTGTCACTGCGTTGGAGAGGCGAAATCGTTTCCATCTCCCCTTTCACACGTTCGTAATGCTCCCCAATCAGGTGCGCCAACACCTCCGTGTCGGTCTGTGATAGAAAAACATGCCCCGCTGCCACCATCCGCTCCTTCAGCCGATCGTAGTTCTCGATCACCCCGTTGTGAACCACTGCAATTCGACCGGTCGCATCCAAGTGCGGATGCGAGTTCTCGTCCGAGGGCGGACCGTGGGTCGCCCATCGTGTGTGCCCGATCCCCACCGAACCCACCAGAGGCTCCACCTCCACCAACCGTCCCAAACCTTCCTGGATTTTGCCCTTCTTCTTCAGCACCACGAGACCTCGGGGAGATTCAACCGCGATTCCCGCACTGTCATAACCCCGATACTCAAGGCGCCGCAGTCCCTCGACTAAGATCGGGGAAGCTTGGCGTCGTCCGATGTAACCAATGATGCCACACATAAGTATAAGTCAACTCAATGCCTCCACCTTACTCGCTTCAAACCACGATGTCAGGCCTTTACTCGCACTCGCCGTCTCTCCTACTCGACCTCAAGAACGCGTCCATCGGTGCCTTGGAAAGAATCTCTTGCCCCCCCTCCACGCAAGCCTACACTGCGATCATGTTCAACAAGACCCTTGCTTCTTCCTTGATGGCCAAGACCTGGAAGGACGATTACCTCGATGTCCTCCAATGCCTAGAAACAGCCGTCATCACCGTCTGGCGATCCCACCCAGAAATGACCGACCACGCCGTGGCACGTGCCTACGAAGCAGCCTTCGAATTCTACCGTGCCCAAGCCCGCAACCAAGTTCCCAAAACGGTCACCCTTCAAGGAATCGACTCCACTATCTTCCAGGCTCTCAGTCTCGCCTGCGAAACCCGAATCGGTAAAACTCAAACCGTCCCAGAACAGGACAAGCGCGTGCAAATCGTCACAGTCGAGATTCTTGTTGATTGCCTTCGCGAACTAAAAAAATCCGTGGAACGGCATACCAAATCGGGAGGACGCCAAGGTTACCTCAGTTTCGTGAGCCGCTTCATTCAAGCCTGAACATTGCCCCTCGAACGCCCTCGACTAAATGGGCTCAAGGGGACTCGAGCCCGGCAACCATCATCCGCCTAACGATGTCGTCCGCGTGCCCCACACGGCGGTATCCACATCGCTCCATGTCGTAACTCCGTGCCCTCCCCGGGCATTGACGCGGTTCATCGACCCTGGTGCCTAATCTACCCTTCGAAGAGCTCTAATCCCGGACCAACCGCAATCCAAGGTCAGAGAATCACCGCTTCAGATCAGTCCGAAGGCCCTGTCGCTCGGCGTTCCACTTGCTGTTTTCCGAGTCGCCGGATATAACCTCCCCATCATCCAGAACAACCTTATGAGATTACCTCAACGGACATCGCCCTCCATTGAAAATGTATTGGCCATCATTATGGGTGGAGGCCAGGGAACACGCTTGTTTCCCTTGACCAAAGAGCGGGCCAAGCCAGCCGTCCCGCTCGCCGCGAAGTACCGTCTCGTCGATATCCCGATCTCCAACTGCATCAACTCCGGGTTCAAGCGTATCTACCTGCTCACCCAGTTTAACTCCGCTTCCCTGCATCGCCACATCTCGCAGTCCTATAAGTTCGATCACTTCTCCGGCGGTTTCGTCGAGCTCTCCGCAGCCGAGCAAACCTTCACCAACACCTCCTGGTATCAGGGCACCGCCGACGCCGTCCGAAAGAATCTCGTCCACTTCCTCAACCACGATTTCGACTACGCACTGATCCTGAGCGGTGATCAACTCTACAGAATGGATTTCCGCCAGATTCTAAAGCGACACCAGCAGTCTGGGGCCGAACTGACGATCGCTACCATCCCCGTCAAACGCAGCGACGCCCAAGCCTTGGGCATCATGCAGATCAACTCCGAGGGGCAAATCACCCGCTTCGTAGAGAAACCCAAGGAACCCGAGCTGCTCGACTCTCTCCGCCTGGATAAAGCCTCCTACGCAGGCCTGAATATCCAAGGCGACGACGAGTTTTTCCTGGCATCCATGGGAATCTACGTGTTCAGCCGCGAGCTGCTCGTCAAACTGCTCGACAACACGTTTACCGATTTCGGCAAACACATCATCCCCGCCGCCATCACAAATCACAAAGTGTTCTCCCACGTCTTCCAAGGCTACTGGGAAGACATCGGAACCATCCGTGCGTTCTTTGAAGCCAACCTCGACATCGTGTCCGACTCACCGAGGTTCAACTTTTTCGACATGAGCGCCCCCGTCTTCACTCGGCCCCGCTGGCTGCCCGCCTCGAAAATCAATGGAGCCCAAATCGATCACGCCGTGGTCTCCGATGGGTGCATCATCAACCATTGCAAAATCACCAACGCCGTCATCGGCGTTCGCAGTGTCGTGGACTCAGGCTGCGATATCCAACGCACCATCCTGCTCGGCAATGACTACTTCGAGTCCACCGAATCCGTGGAATATAATCTCAGCATCAATCGGCCTCGTATCGGGGTCGGAAAAAACACCCTCATTCAAAACGCGATTGTAGATAAGAATGCTCGCATCGGCTCCGATTGCGTCATCACTCCCGAAGGGAAACCCGCCAACTTCGACCATCCTTTATACTACATCCGTGACGGAATCGTCATCATCCCCAAAAATGGGGTGATCCCAAACGGAACCAAGTTCTAACACGAACAGCGCTGCCACCCCCAGGCAGCTCATCGACGAAGGCTCGCTGAATCACCGGCGAGCCTTCGTTGTCCTTGAGTTCAACCCTCGAATCACGCGGTCTACCACGAGGTCCACATCCAATCGGGTTAAGCAGGCGAGCGGTTCGGCATGTCGACATGTGCTCCGCATGCACGGTGCACACTCCAGGCTGATGCGCATCACGTTGTGCTCCTGACCGTAAGGCCCTGTGCGTCGGGGATCCGTGGGACCAAACAGGGCGACCACTGGTGTGCCCAATGCCGACGCAATATGCATCGGCCCCGTGTCGTTGCTCACCAACACCTCGCACTCCCGCAACCACTCGATTGTCTCCGGAAGTGTGGTCTGTCCGGTAAGATCCTGATGCTCCGGCCCAAGCGCCCCCACAATCGCACGCCCAAACTCAGCATCCTCTCCCGAACCAAACACCGCGATTCGCACCCCTGGATCGCGATCGATCAACCGACGTGCCAGCAGAACGAAATGCTCCAAAGGCCAACGTTTGTTCTCCCATCGGGCTCCAGGTTGCACCCCAACCCATCGCCCCCCCTCCACAGGCCACTTGGAACGCACCCGACTCGACGCATCCTGCCGCCGTGGAATCCATTCAAATCGCTGATCCTGGGGAACCCCCAAACGCTGAAGGATACTCAGATACCATTCCACCGCGTGTGTGCCGAATGATGGTCGCGGAACGGAGATATCGTGAAATGCTGCAGCCCCTTCCCGCGCATCGTCCAGCCCGATACACAAACCACCTCCAGCCAACCACGAAACGACTCCACTGCGTAATAAGGATTGGAGATCAATAACCCAGTCAAAGCCCGTTCGACGCATCCGAACCAGTCCCTGCCAAGCCGAGAGCCAACTCGCCGGTCGTCCCCACGACTTACGGTCAAATCGATAGAGCCCATCCAAGTCTGGATCCCCCTCCAGCAAGCCCGAAAGCGCATCCGAAATCCACCAGTGGATCTCCGCCTGGGGAAAATGAATCCGAAGCAATCGAAGCACAGGCATAGCCTGCACGACATCCCCGAGGGAACTGGGTTTTAGGATGAGAATTTTCAGCCGACAGTTTGGTTGGATCAGCGCCCTTGAGTCAGGCGCTCCGCCAACCGAGGAGGTAACCCTGCCTCCAAGATCTTCTTCTGCGCCGTCGCCATATCGTAGTCCAATCGCCGAAGCTCTATGGATCCTTCTTGTAGATCGTATACCACATAAGTGGCCTTCGGAACCCCATCCCGAGACTGACCGACACTCCCCACATTCACGAAATACTTACGGCCCGGCTCCACCTTAAACTTCGAATAGGTCCCACCTCGGACCATGCTGTCCCGGATAAAGGCAACCGGAACATGGGTGTGACCAAAAAAGCAGATCGCCGTATTCTGATACGTAAAGCTCGCCGCCGCCGCAAGCTTGTCGAAGACATAACCCCACCTTTGGGGCCCGTCCAAAGTCGCGTGTACAATCGAAAAACTCGCCACCAAACGAAAATACTTCAGATCCTTGAGCCAGTTGCGATCCTCCGGACTGAGCTGCGCCCGCGTCCAGCTCACCGCCTCCGCTGCATGGGGATTAAACCCCTCCAGATCCGCATCCTCCGAACACATCTCGTCATGGTTGCCTTTCACGCATGGCATCCCCATGCCGCGAACGATATCCAGGCACTCCTTAGGATTAGCGTTATAACCCACCACGTCGCCCAAACAGGCGTAGTGGGTCACATTCTGTTTCTTCGCATCCTCAAGCACTGCCTGCAGCGCCTCAAGATTCGCGTGAATATCCGCAATGATCGCGTACCTCATTCAACAACTCGCGCACATCGTTTACTTTAAAATCTCAAACCCGCGTAAACCACCACTAGCCGCGGCCCAACTGGCCTGCTCACCCCGCACAAAACTCCCAACGTCACTCTCCCGAATCGCCACGCAAAACGCGTCCAATTCCTCACGCTGCCCTTCCGCCACCATCTCAACTCGGCCATCCACCAAATTTCGAACCGTCCCAACCACCTCAAACCCAGCCGACAAAACCCGCACACAATAACGAAACCCCACACCCTGCACCCGGCCCGAATAATAAACAGTCAACCGCCAGCGCTCCATGGCATCTTGTCGTATTGGCTCAATCGACATCAAACCTCAAGAACCCCGAGTGGTATGAACGGACATGTCGAATCAAATGAAGCCATAAGCGTGCCAATGAGCGCAACGATTTTGTTCGTCCGAACCTGTGCGACCCAACGCACAAGGGTGCCCAATCAAAGCCCTCCCCCACCCCAACATCGTGAGGAATCAGCCACCCGCTCCAGGGTTGTCTCAAGGCACCTGAGAGCGCCAGCACCTTCGACGGCAAGCGGCGATTCGCCCCTTAGTCCCATCCCCTAACCGAACCCGGTGATTGATGGCTCTTCCCTCCTAGTCTTCAACACGGCACTGAACCCGGCCAGCAGCTCATGCACTCAGGATCGCCGCGCCTTTCGTTTCGCATCCAATAATCGAGTGGCCATCGATGCTTCACCCGCCGGCTTCTTCTCCCCACCCGCAGCCTCACCCCCACCTCCATCAACCACCCCTCGCCCTGCCTCCCCCGGCTTCTCCCCCGCCGCTCCTAGGCTCTCCGGCTTCTGCCGTGGACTAAACAAGTCCGATGGAGCAGCGATCTTCCCTTCTCCTGCTACTGGCTGCCTCGACCGCACCTCGTCGCGCCGAGCCAACAGCGACGCTAAGGATTCCTCCCCCTCTTCAGTCCTTTTCGCACTTCGTATACCCATCAGACGACGAAGGTGCATCGTCAGCCTCCGCCACTCTTCCGCGTCCAGTTGCACCCGGCGTAACCCAACATCCAATGGAAAAAGCAAAATCGCTATCCGCAGCAACGTCTCCCACAGCTCGTGAGGCTGAACGGTCTTCTCCCGATCATGCTGAAAAGGCCCACGCTGCGGGTCGCGCCCAGAAAGTTCCTGCCCCCGACCCATCTCCGCCAAACGCTTCAAGTAGCTCCGGTTCGGTTGCGTGTTACCGAACTCCGGAGAGTAGTTCACACTCGCTCCAAGGATTTGTGATCCTCGCATCTTCCCATTCTCGATCTCCATCAGATTCACCAAATACCCCCCCACCAATGTCGTCGGAAATCGAACCTCATACCGCCCCGGCCCATTCTGCCCCAACCGATGCGTCGTCCGCTCTCCCGAAGGGCTCACCACCACCGCTTGTAGATTCAGAAAATTACGGTAGTTCCCCTCTCGATCCACCGCTTCCACGCTCACGATCCCCTCCCCCTTCTCAACCGAGATCCGAGTGTCTAACTCCGCGTTGTCGAGTCGACGCAAACTCCACTGCGCAACCTGCGACCAGAACTGTCGATACTTCGCCCACTGCAACCAGTCGGACGCCCAACGGGCCTTCGCGTCCGATGTGAACGCCACCGCACGTCCCAACCCATACTGCCAGTGCGCCAAGACCGGATCACCCTTGTCGGACACGATCGGCACCTCAGCCCGGGACTTGGGGTTGGTCGCCACATACCCCCTTAACGTCGGAAACTCGCCCCCCCCAATCCCCCGCACAAGCTCGCTCCCCGCCGCCAACTTCGGCTGAAATGGCTCCTCGAAAATCGCCGACTTCATCACCACCGCTGCCTCCTTAATAAAAATCTGAGGAAGTTGTGACGCCGATTGGACGTTGTAAAATCGCCCCTTCCCCCGGTCCGCTATCTCCCGCATCGTCTCCGGCCCGGCATGCCCAGCAATCAATACGGCGCTGACCGTGATGCGATCCGCAACGATCGACTCCATGAGTTTCTGCGACGGCGGCCCGGGATCCCCATCGCTAAAAATGATCATGTGCCTTAAGCCGGCAGTCGACTTCCGCAAGCCCTCATGCGCCATCTTCATCACATTCTCAAAGCTCGGCAAATCTCCTTGGTTCATCCCAACGATCAGTTTCCCGAGGCTCTTCCGATCTCCCACTTTGGTCATCGGAAAAAGCCAACGATCCTGTCCGTCCCAGAGCACCACACCCAGCTCGTCCCCCGGCCCCAGCGCATCCAACACCCCCAGTGCGGTCTGCCTCGCCACTTGGTTGCCATTCATAAACTCCATGCCGTGCATCACCATCGCGAGCGCTCCGCTCGGCAGAACCTTTTTGCTGCTTAACTCCATGTCCACCGGTAACGCGTCCTCCAAGGGCGTCCCGCGATACGCCCCAGCCGCGTAGCTCTGGTCTCCTCCCACACACACCAACCCCAACCCGAAATCTCGCACAGCGCTCTCAATGAACCTCATCAAGGTCTCCCCTAAATCGCCTGCGGATACGTTGCTTAGGAAAATGGAGTCGTAGCTCTGCACCTCCGCAAGATCCGTCGGGAATTCCCGTGGCTGAACCACACGGACATCCAATCTCGAAGCCCGCAATGCCGCCACCAACGTCGCATCCTCACTCTCAGACGCCGTCACCAGCAGCACCCTCGGATCCCCACGCACGTTCGCAAACGAGGTCGCACGATTGTTCTGCGGAAATGGATCTCCTGCGGCCTCGAGCTGCACATCATATCGATAGAAAGCCGGCTCCTCCAAGGTTTGTGAGAAAGTGAAAAGGTTCTTGCCCGGCGTCAAATCCACCTTCTGCTCCCCCAAGAGCGCATCATCCCGATACAATCGCAGCGTCCCAGGGCTCGCATGATCGGTTTCCACAAACACCTTCACTTCGAAGGTCTGCCCTTTCTTCAGCTGCGATGGCATCACGAACTTCTGCACCGATACATCGCCTCCACGCCCCACCCCCAAGGGCACCACATCCACACTGACTCCCAAGGCACGAGCAGACTCCACCGCACTCACCGCCTCTCCCACGTTCTCGTTGCCATCCGACAAAATCACCAACCGCCGCTGCCCGGTTTCTGGAAACGCCGCCGTGGCCAATCGCACCGCGGATGCAAGATCGGTGCGTTGACTGTCCACCACTCCGAAGAGCTTCTCGACACTCAACACAGGGCTCACCGTGCGTTCAATGCTCGCTTGAGATCCGAATAGCACGACCCCCGCCCGATCGCGCGCACCCTTGCTTTCCAGCGATTTTTGAACCCACTCCCGCGCCGACTCCTGTTGTCCCACCGGAATGCTGTCCGAACGGTCCAACAGGTAAAACACATTCATCCCATCCTGCGAGGTCATCCACTGCGCCCCCGCCAACGCGCCGCACAAACAGCCCAGGATGAAAAGTCGAACCCCAATCACCGTCCACCGACGCCATCGACTGAGCTGCGCGTCCGATCGCACTCCCAGGCCTAGGACCCAAAGGCATCCCACCGCAAACGCCAAGAGCCACCAAGGTTGCGCAAAATGCAGGCTCACCCTCGCCTCCTCTCAAATCGCTGGATTCGGTGATTCCCTGAATCGGCAACATAAAGGTTCCCCTTCGAATCCAAGGCTAACCCCCATGGGTTGTTCATCTCCCCTGGCCCAGATCCTCCATGGCCAATCGCCTCCAAGCTCGCCCCATCCTCCGAGAAAACCTGCACACGGTTGTTCCCAAATTCGCAAACATAGATTCGTCCCTCCGCATCAATCTTTACGTCATAGGGATAGCTCAGCTCTCCAAGCCCCGAACCAGCACGCCCGAACGTTCGGAGATACGCACCCTCCGACGAGAAGACCTGCACCCGATGGTTGCAAGAGTCCGCCACAAACACTCGATCCTTTCGGTCCACCGCGATTCCCTCAGGTCGATTGAATTGCGACGGCCCATCCCCCGGCGCCCCCCACGCCCCCAAGAGCACCTTCCCGGTCGGATCAAAACGTTGCACCCGCTCGCTCCCGCCAAACTCGGCCACGTAAATCTCCCCACGCGAGTTCACCGCAACCGCCCTCGGCTGCGCTAACTGCCCCTCCGACACCCCACGCTCCCCCCACTGCCGCAGCAGCTTTCCGTCCGCGCTGTGGTGGTTCAACCTTGAGTAATGGGGCTCCACCACCACGATGTTCCCGTCCCCGTCCAAACTCAACCCCTTCGGCTTCCCCAGATCGGTCTGCGGCATCTGCCAAAACAGCTCAAACAGGCCGTTGGCGCCAAATCGCTGAACCCTCCCAGTCATGTCCACCACATACAACCGATCCTCACGGTCGACCAATACGCTTCGCGGTTTGTTAAACTGCCCCAATCCAACGCCCCGCCCGCCAAAAACCTCCACGCTCGCGTAAAGACCAGCTCCCAGTCGAGTCGCCCGCTCCTCCCCGCCACCACCACAACCGATCAATAAAAGCCCCACGAGCCCACTCAAAACCGCCAACCTCCAGCTAGCCACCGAACCCACTGGGCGTTTCACACGTCCAGAACCGCCACAGCACGTCGAATATCGAGACAGATCCTTCATCGGTCCTCAAAACGTTTCGACCACACTCTCCTGAGCACCGGCCCCGCCAACCAACCCACCAACCCGGGGGCTGCGGCAACGAGAATCAAAATTAAACACACCGACAACACCTGACCCGCATGGCCGTAGTGGAGCAAATTGAACACTTCCAACCCCAACGTTTGGGCTCCAGGAGGCGCGACCAAGGTCAAAATCTCCACGTCCCACAACACCAGCACATAGATGACATACCATGCCCCAACCCAAAACCGCCCAGTAACCGGTGCCATCAGCCGAGACAGGATCTGCCATCGGCTCGCTCCACACATTCGAAGATCCTCGACCAACTCCCGCGGAACTGCGAGTCGGCTCCCCCGAACCGTCATCCAAGCCAATCCTACATACCGAACCAGGAACCCCATCATAACAACGAGCACACTCTGGTAGAGCCAGCCCAAGCCCGGACGATTGAAAAGCCAGATCAAAGCTACCCCAATCGCAACTCCAGGTACCCAAAATCCGGCCCACAATACCCAACCACCACGCCATCCCCCAAATGCCACCGCGAGCAAAACACACAGCGTCGCCGCTCCCGCCGCCAACAGGAATGTGTTTCCCAACACGCGCTCGCTCGACGCAAGAACCCGCGGGAGTTCCACCCAGGTGGCTCGAGAACAAAGTAACGTTCCCAAGGGTAAACCCACCGACAAAAGCAGCATCACCACCGTCACCACACCCGAAATCCTGAACGCTCCTTCCCCTAATGCGTTGCGGACCGCCGCCCGAGATCGCCCCTCACCTCCACTCCAGAAACTCGGCAACCGCGGCCGCAGAGCCCAAGCCACCAGACCAAACAGAAGCAAACTCGGTGCAGTCTTCAGCGCAGCGTCGGAGTAGCTAAAGGTCGTGTTAAAATCGACCCAAAGGCTCGTGGGCAAAGTCCGCACCTGAAGCAGCGCAGGGACCGTGAAATGGTTGAAGGCCAAGGCAAAGACTCCCAAGGCCGACTGCCCTACTACAGGCCTCGCCTGCGCCCATACCAAATGTCGCATCGCCTCCCAGCGTTTGATGCACAAATCGGACTCCCATAAAGCGACATCCACCCGCAACAGCGAAGGTGCCAAAAGGAGGGCCGCCACTGGCCAATGGATCAAAATCATCACCCCGATCGCTCCCGTCCGAGTAAAAACATCAAAACCAAACCATCGCCTGAGCACACCGCTCGCTCCGCCCAACTCCATCCAAACATCCGTCGTCAAAAAGCTCGGCACCGCCGCCCCCACCACCAGCAAACCCAACCCAGCCCGCCGAACCTTCTGCGTCGCCCCGGCCAGGCCAACCGCACAGATTAACCCTAACAATACAGACCCCACCGTCGTCCCCGCACTCATCCAGAGGCTGTTCCAAAGCAGAGGAAGCGTCATCGCAAAAACACTCCTTTCAGCTGCTCAATCGCCTCCGCATGGTCCTCCATCAACGACTCCCACTCCACCGACGGAATCCTAACCGCCCCACCGCCCCCTCCCTCCAAACTCGCCCCCGCTCGCTTCAAGGCCGTAAGTGTCGACTCCGATGCCAAAAACCGCAGCAGCGCCCGGCCCTGATCCGCGTGGGGAGCCCCCTTGACCAAGGCTGCGGTGTTCGGGATCACCAAACCATCCTCAACCAACTCAACCTCGCGTAGCTCTTTCCCATCCCGACGCAACGCCTCCACGTCGTCCGAGTCCGTCAACGCGACCGCAACCTCGCCCTGCGCAGCCAAGCGGGCCGCTACCGAGTTGCCGTCCACCAACTTCGGCGCATTCGCCGCAAGGGCACGACACCACGTCTCCCATCGAGCTACCCCCCAACGCTGCCGTAAGGCGAGAAAGTGGGTCGAGGTCGTGCCAAACACCGGATACGCCAACGCCACCCGCCCACGCCAGACCGGGTTCGTTAGCTCAACTAGCGAACGAGGAATCTGCCACTCCGTCAGCCCTCGCGCATTCACCGCCAACACACGCCGACGCTCTCCAAAAACAATCGCATCCTCTCCGGCTGCCAGAATCCCATCTCGTTGCAAAAGCCGCGTTCTAAAGATCTCGTTGTTCCAAAACACGTCGCATCGAGCGACACCCACCTCGGCTTTCAATCGATTGGCTAACCCCACCGTCTTCACCGCCTCGCTATCAAACAGCGCTCGCACGCGCACCCCCGATTGACGCGAAAACTCTTGGAGCAACGGCCCTGCGAAGACCTGGTCCTGCGAGGCATACACGACCACCTCAGGACCCACCTCGGAACGACAACCCACCAGCATCGCGCCACAGAGTGTAAGCAAAAACAACGCCCCCCCCATTAACCACCCCAAGTTCGCTTTTTCTCTTTTCATGCTCTCACACCGTACGTCGATGGTAATACCACCACTCCCAGAGCAACACCACCAACCCCGCAGCCGCCAACCATCGCCAGGTCTCCAAGTCCGCACGCCGCACCGTCGTCGATGTCACCCCCGCATGTTTGCCCATTTTCAACTCCTCACGCGGCCATAAATCACTCTCCTGCGCGTCCGTTAGGTTCGCAGCAAAGACGTAATCATTCGTGCCAACCCGCGCCCGATAAACCCCCGCCCGCGTGGTCTCTACAAACAAAACCTCCTTCTCTCCGGACTCCACACGCACCAACCGCTCCTCACCCCCGGGCATCCGAACACGCACATCCCCTCCCGATTCGCTGGCAGGAATCCGATACGAACCACCCGTGTGGATCGTCGATGCCCCCCCCTCCCGCGTGCCCGAGCCGAGCCATTCCATAACGTTCGCAATGAAGATCGGAAACGAAATCCGCAGCGGCCACGTGCTCTGATAAAGATCAAATCCGACCCACACCACTCGTCGTCTCTCATACTCTCCCGCAAAAATAAGCGGCGTGCGCGCCGCCTCCACCAAGCTCGTCGCCCAGACCGGAGTCTGCACAGCCAACGTCTTAGCCACCTGGACCGTCTCCATTCCCACCGACCTCAGGAGCGGGTGTGCCGACCTCCAATCCACAACCGCCGATGCTTCGGTCTCCACCGCATTCGTAAACCACCCCGGTGCCGCCGCTCGTATGGCGAGCGCGTTCGCCTCAGGCCATGGCATCGTGCCAGGTAGATCCATGACCACCACGTCCGCGCTCAATTTCCCTGCGCCAATCCTCCGAACCACCCCCAACGCCACACCTGGAACCGAACGTAATGCCTTCTCCAAAAAACCGTTCCCTTCCGTCACCAAAAGCACCTTCATCGGTTGAGGCAGCCGACTGACCACACTCGCCTCGTTGTCCACGTCTAGATCGTCCGCGTGGTTCAGCTTTATCGTGAAATAACCATCCTGCTCCTGGGTCGCATTGAAGATCTGGGACACCGTTGAACGTGGCTCCATCGAGAGGTTTCGAGCCTCTAAAACGCGCCCGTCCAAAAGCAGTTCCAACGTCGTCGAAACCGCGTTCGAGCTCGTATTGGCAATCGTAGCAAAGACAAGGCGTTGTCTCGCGTCATCCGGATGTCCACGCACGTCTATCCCCACAATGCCCACGTTGCTCCCGCGCTCCCCCATCCGGTGATAAATCACCTTCATCCCCTTGTCCTCTAACTCCGCCAAATCCGTGGTCCCACCGTCACTCATCAAATGCACCTCCGCTCCAACGGCGTCCTTCGTGAGGGTCTCTGCCAGCTTCAATGCATCGATCAACCGCGTAGGCGAATCCGTCGCTTGGCTCTCGCGTATGGCTCGACGCAACATAGGCTTCGTCGAAGTTGGAGACTGCCTAACCTCCGTCACCCCCGCCGCCAGCACCACCACCATCTGGTCCCGGTCCCGAAGTCCATCCACAAGCTTTAACGCCTCCTCCTTCGCAGACTCAAACCGGGTCGGTTTCCCGTCCCGGGCTCGCATCGAAGCCGATCCATCCAGGATAACTACCTGCAAACGTCCGGCAGACAAATCGCCCGAGAAATAAGGTCGTGCCAAAGCCAGCACCGCAAGTGCAAGCAATAGGATCTGCAGCAAGAGAAGCCAATTGTGTCGTAGCTTCTGAAACGGTGCGCTGGCTTGGTTCTCCGCCAAAAACCGTTGCCACAAAAGGGTGCTCGACACAACACGAGTCACACGCCTCCGCTTCAGGAGATAAAAAACCACCACCACCGGAATCGTGGCCGCAAACGCAAACGCTAACGGCGATAGGAACTTCATCCCCACACCTCCGATTCCCGAAGCCGCTTCAGCAACAACTCCTCAAGGGAACAGTCCGATACCACCTGGAAAAATGTGATGCCTCGACCCGTGCAGTATTCCCGGAGCCGCTGCACATAGTTCCTCACCGTGCTCTGATAGGCTTCCATCCGATACCGACCAAATGTCACCTCCTGCATCGTCCCCTGTTCCGAATCAACCAACCGCAGGTCTCCAAACACCGATGGGTTCACTTCCTCCGGAGCCAACACCTGCACCGCATGCACCTGGAAACCTCTCGAAATCAAGGCACTCAAACCCGCTTCATACCCCGCCGGATCCAAGAAATCACTCACCACCACCAGCAATCCGGTCTGTTTGGTCTCCATCGCACAACGAGTCAACGAGGCGTTGAAGTCCGCCGCGCCCCTCGCCTCCAACAACCCCAAGTGTTTCAAAAACTGGAGCGATGACTTCCGACCTCTCACCGACCCCAAGGCCTCGGTCGCAATCGCCTCCTGTGACAAAGCGCGCTCGCCCATCCCCAGTTCCTCCAACATCCCAGCACGTCCTGGAAACACCGAGACACGCACCCGATCAAAACCACAGAGCGCCACATAACCAACGGCCGCAACCACCTGCCTCGCGAAGTCAAACTTACGAGGCACACCAAACCCCATCGATTCGCTGGCATCCAGCAAAAGAGTCACCGGCAGCTCCCGCTCTTCCTCATAAAGCTTGAGAAAAAGCCGATCCAGGCGCCCATACAGGTTCCAGTCCAGGTAACGCAGATCATCTCCAGCCACATAGTTGCGATGGTCCGCAAACTCAACCGACTGCCCACGCGCGCTGCTCCGGCGTTCCCCTCTCATCGTGGTCTTGGAACGCCGACGCGCGAGCAACTGGAACTGTTCCAGTCGCCTCAATAGTTCGGGAGTAATCAGAGCGCTCAATCCAATCAAAAGATGAAGATCAAATCCTCCGCCGGATCGTTCGGTTCACACTCGCAGCGTTGCTGGGTCCTTCGGCACAAACTTCAGAATCTCCGACAGGATGTGGTCGGTCGTAATCCCCGCCGCCTCAGCCTCGAAATTCGCAATCAGACGGTGGCGCAACGCCGGCACCAAAATCTCATCAATGTCCTCGAATCCCACGTTGAATCGGTTCTTGGTCAACGCCAATACTTTCGCCGCCAAAATCAACGTCTGGCCCCCGCGCGGGCTGCTTCCAAAACGCAGGTATTGATTTGTGATCGGTGCCGCCGTTTCCGTCTTCGGATGGGTCGCCAAAATAAGCCGAACGGCATAGTCCCTCACATGGCTGGCCACCGGCACCTCACGCACAAGTCCCTGCATCGCGATCAATCGCTCCCGTTGCAACACAGGCTTCACCTGCACGTTGCCTCCTTCGGTCGTTCGTATCAGCACTTCGTTTAACTCCGCCGCACTCGGATACCCGACCACGAGCTTGAAAAAGAAGCGATCCAGCTGCGCCTCCGGAAGGGGATAAGTGCCTTCCTGATCAATCGGGTTCTGCGTGGCCAATACAAAGAAGGGTTCCCCCAACTTCCGTATCGCTCCTCCCGCTGTAACACTCTTCTCCTGCATCGCCTCCAACATCGCCGACTGGGTCTTCGGCGTCGCCCGGTTGATTTCATCCGCCAATACCAAGTTCGCAAAGATGGGCCCGTGTTGAAACTGAAACTCGCGTCCTCCATGCCCCGATTCCACCACCAGATTCGTCCCTAGAATGTCCGCTGGCATCAGGTCCGGCGTAAACTGCACACGGTTGAAACTCAGGTCGAGGACTTGCCCCAAGGTGCGCACCAAGAGCGTCTTCCCCAAACCTGGAACTCCCTCCAACAAAACATGTCCCCCTGCCATCAACGCAATCAAGGCGCCATCCACGATCGCATCGTGACCCACGATAACCTTCGTGACCTCCGCCCTCAACGCCGCATACGATGTTCTAAAATCAGCAATCCTCGCATCCAAACTCATGTCGTCACTCCTTTAAATCGTTGAAGTAATCCCGAACCGCTCCTCGATACGCCCTCGGCACTTGATCCTGGCTCAAGGCGCTCTGCGCCTGACTCTGCGCCGCCGGGATCGCCTCCGTGTAACCCACCCGGCTCTGTCCCTTCACGCTCACACCTTTCAACGTGATGCTCGGCATCGGTGCACTCGGGTTGATCTGCCCCTTCACCTTGGTCGGAACAAGCGCCGAACTGCGGTCCTCAGGCCGGTCCGTCACCCCACGCGCATCCATGTCTTGTCGCTGTACGTCAGAATTATCCCACCGCTCCGTCACCTCCGGTAGATCCGCAAGCTGGGAATCCTCGTCCGCCCACGTTCCAACCCCCTTGCTCGGTTTTCCACCGCGCGCCGACCCTGCGCCCTTGCACTGCCCCCAGTTGATCCCGTTGCCCACAGCCATCTGCGCCCTTTGAAGCGCATCCAAACTCGCCATCAGCGATTCTCCCTCCGCCATCTCCGCCATCAGGTTCTCTAGTTCCTTCGACGCCTTCGCCAACTCCTCCCTGCCTCCGCTCAGATCCCCTTCCCCGATCTTCCTCGACCCAGCTTCCAGATGCTCCGCAACCTTCCCATAAGACCGAGCCGGCTCCAGCGCATCTCGGAGTTCCTTGATCATCTCCAACCGTGACTTGTCCGACCGTGCCCCCCCCTCCAACTCCTTCCGCATTCGCGCTAACGTCCCTATCGCCGCCTGGGCCTGCGCGTTCTTGAGTTGCTCTGCCAGGTTTTTCCCAAGCGCGTGCATCTCCTCCCGCATCGACTCCAAAGCCCGTGCCATCTGTTCCATCTTTTCCAAGCTCTTCTCCGCGCTCTCCAGGCTCTTCAGAAACTGGTCTACATCCGCCCTCTTTAACGCCTCAATCGCCTTCTCCAAGTCCGGTAGCGGAACGCCCAAAGCCTGCGCTTGCTGGGCTAACTCCGCCAATTTCTCCGCCATCGATCGCGCCGCCTGCGAGTCCAATTGCCCCCCGTCTGAAGTGGCCCCGGCCGCCGCCTCACGCGCTTTCTCCAAGTCCCGCTGCAGCTCCGCCAAAGCCTTGGGATCCCCAGCTTTCTCACCCAATTGCCGACTCAGTGCGTCCATCTTCTTCTGCAGCTCAGCCTCGTTCCCAGTCCGCCCGGGATTCGAACGAGATTGTTCTCCGAGCTTCTTGAGTGCTGGATCCTTGGACAGCTCCTTCGCTTCTTGAGTCAGCCGATCCGCGAGCGCCGCCAACTCCTTGAGCGCATCGTTCCGAGTGACCTTGGCCTTGGCAAGATGCTCCCCCAACTCCTGAACCGCCTCAAACGATTTCGGCCTGTTTTCCAAGACCGGTGATCGAACGTCCAGATTCCGCTTCGCAAATTCCACCAGATGTCGTCCCGTGTCCTGGATATTCGCAACATCCTGAAGCGCCCGCTTCTGCTCCGCAGTTCGATACTCAGGAACAAAACCTAACCCCGCACCCAGGGCCAAAATAAGGACGATCCATCGACCGATGGGGGGCACCACAAACGGCATGAGCTTCCTCGGATCGGTCCCCTGCAACACCTTCACCGCATCCGCCACCACCAAATCGCGCCAACCACCTCCACCCCCCGTCCGACTCATCTCAAACGCCGTGCTCACCCGCTCCTTAGCCCCTCGGCGCGAATCCACGAACCGAGCGAACTCAGCCATCGAAACACCCTTCCACCCCGCCGCAGCCGCCACCCCAAAAGCACTCAGCGCCCCCAGCAGCCCAACCCAGACCGAGATCTGTTCATGAATCGGAACCACCTTGAAAATAACCACCGAAGCAAACCAAACCAAGCACCCCCAAAAGAGCCCGCGCCAAAAGCCATGCCACGCTCGAATCAATCGACTGCGCTTCGTGCCTTCACGCAGTTGTCCTTCAATCCACTCGATGTCGCTCATAAGCCGTGCCAAATCCACGATTAGGAACAGTAACGTGCCACCTTCGTCCCTGATTGGCTAGCGGCTTCATGCTTCGTTCTCCGCTAACGCCAATATCATGATGACCCACACACCCCCGCAAATGCTCGAGCCCACGCTGCGCCGTCCGCCCCGCAAGGTAGGGACGGTGCGCTGCGCCGTCCGCGTCCGGTGCCAACCGGACGCTCGGGAGCCCCCGGTCCATAAGCCCAATATGCAAGGCCCTAGCTTCGAGGCAGCCAACTCACACACCGGTTCAATACAATACAACGCGTTGTCAGGCTCGATTGCAGGTTCTTCCCCTCAAACACCACGAGGATCACCCTCATCCTCCAAACGGGAGTTCCACCAACTCGAAGGCAGCCACCCAAGCGGATTCGGACGAGCAGCAAACGGCTAGGCGTCACCTCAGCCGTCGTGCCCCTCTTCAATAGGAACGAGGGCTGGGCTCTTTCTGCCACACCGAAATCGATAGCCCTCAACCCCCGAGTACACGCCCCCCCAGCCTCAAACTCACTTCAGCTCAGTCGTTCGCGACTTCAACCAATCCAAATCAACCTTGATCTCGGCCGTCGTCATGTCCGGTCGAGTGGTCTCATGGCTATGCCAGAAACCATCAGCTTCGGCCATCCGCGGGTTGTTAAACTTGCTGTTCGCCCACCGATGCGACTCCGCGTGCCCGTCCCCAAATGAGAAGTTCGAAACCTGTCCATGATAGTTGCCCGGAACGTGATAGACGTTGTTGCCGTCCATGTGAACGCCAAATTGGGGTCGGCAGATGCTAAACGCATGAATCTCCCCAAACACGAACACGCTCGATGCGTTTCCGTCCGTGGTCTTCTTGAAGGTCAGATAGCGAGGCAACGGCGCGTTATGATAGGCCACGTCGGTCCATCCCACATACGTGTTCATGCCATAATTACGAGGGCGCAGAAAAGTCTTTCCATTCAACTTCACCGGCTTCTTATCGCCTGGACAACGAAAGCTTGTCTTGGCCGGTAAGTAAGTGGCGATCAGCGACAGCTTCGGCGAGACGAGACCCTGCGCCGTTTGTTCATCCGTTAAGTTAGACCCCTCCCGGCCTTCCGCCCACACCTTGGGAACATAGTTCGCCGGAGGGTTGATCAAGTTGACCGCGTTGTCACCCGGGTTGTTGGCTGGCCACTTGTCATCGTTGTCGCCCGCATACAGCTGAGCCGCCAACACCATCTGGCGCACGTTGTTCATGCACGAAATGCTAGATGCCTTCATCTTCGCCTTCGAGAGAGCCGGCAAGAGCATGCCCGCAAGGATCGCGATAATCGCGATCACAACCAAAAGTTCGATCAACGTGAACCCGCTGTTACGGCGAAACACCCGACGTGAAAAGGCTATGTCCTGACGCATGTGGTCCATGAGTATTCGCCCCCCGTGCACCATCTTCAACCTAAAAACGTAACGAAATCCCAACTCTAACTCCAAGCCGATGCCTCAGCTCACTCCCCTTCCCCATCCCCAGAACCTCCCGCAGCAGCCACGGCCCGCCGACCTCGCCAAATATGAATACCCACCAACAACGGCATCGCCATGCCGACCCAAACATGAAACGTCTCGAACGCCGCTCGCATCGACTCATCCCCCACATAATACAGGGAGTAACCGCTCAACACCTGCATGCCCATCACCGCCATAAATCCGTAGCCGTTCCGCAAGTTCTTCTCCGAACCGAGTGCACGCCGGATATGCGAAGGCACCAATGTCCCAAGCAAAAACACAAAGAATACCGCCGCAAATCCATGGACCTTCATTAACCAAGGCTGGATCGATCGACCCCACGATTCGCCACCCTCCATGCCGCCAAATCGACGCAACAACACCCACGTCACTCCCGTCAACAGGAGAATACCGCCCCCTCCATACATCAAAATGCGCTGATATAGGTTAAACTTGAGTGAGTGCTGTTTCACAATGTGTTCACCGACGTCCACACATCATGCCCAGCCATCGCCTCCTCGGCAAGTTCCAGTGCCGCACCTCCCGTAAACGCCTCGCTCAAACCCAAAATCAGAAGATCCCACATGGCCAGCGAGCGCAGCTGTATCTCACGCCTTCCCCTGCCGTTCTGTCTGGCTCTTGAAAACCAAAATCAACGCCTTCACCGCCAACTCCGAGAGCAAAAACGGCTTCGCAATGAAATCATTCCCTCCGCTCAACGTGGACTTGGCACGACTCGAAAAGTCCGACAAACTCGTCACGAATACCACTGGTGTCGTCTTGTTTGTCGAATACGTTCGCAGCTCCTTGCAGACGTCATACCCAGTCTTCCCAGGCATCTCCACGTCCAAGAAGATGATCTCAAATCGGTTCTGCTTCAGTAGCCTCAATGCAATCTCAGGGTCGTCCATCGAGATCGGCCGAATCCGCGCCAACTCCAGCGCCGATCCCACCGCCCACAAGGAAGTCGCCTCATCGTCTACCGCCAATGCCACCCCCTTGATCGAGTCCGACCCAGGACTGTGCAACGGATCGTCCGCCTTGTGTGCCAGGAAATCAACGCAATGAGCCATCGTCCGAAGTGTCGACGGATTGATGCTGTAAGGGTCCGCGACCAACTCTAAGAGCAAAGCCTCAAAAGCCGCAGACACCTGCGCCAAAGCCCCAAGCCCCGCCACCGCCGCGTGCCCCGAGATCGAATGCACAATCCGACTCAAATCCCTCATCGAGGCCAATCGCGAGTCGTCACTCTCCGATCTCACAACCACCTGCCACATCGCTCTCAACGAAGTCACCGAAGTCTGAAAGAGTTCCGAGAACCGGGCTCGAAGCTCCAGTTTCTGGAAGACCGTGTCCCCATCCCCAAGGCTCACATCCACCCCCTCCGGCCCCAACTCAGCCACACTCGCCGCAGCCACCTTCGTGCGACTGACCAAATCCCGAACCACGCGAACCAGATGGTCCCGCGAACAATCCGACTTCGACAACACCTCCGTCAGCCCGTCCGCCGTATCCAAATCCAACGAGTCGCTCAAAAACGGATTGCAAAACACGACCGCTCCAACCGGCGTCAGCCCAGCCCAAGATCGAACCTCCTTCAGAAGCTCCACCGACTCAAACCCAGCACCAGTCATGTCCACCAAGACCACCGAAGGAGGTCTCGAAAAAAAATGATCGCGCGCCTCGGCGGAGGTCACCACCGTATCGACCTCATATCCTTCATGCTCGAAGATCGATCGAAACGCCCTCGCGATCGCAACGTCAGCATCCGCTATCAGCAATCTCACCATGGAACTCATTATGGTGGCCTCCAAAGCCTAGGTCAAAGGTTTGTCACGCGGTTCCGAGGGAACTCCGATAGCTCTCCAGAAATGCCCGCACACGCTCGTGCTGCATCGGAACTTGTTCGTAAATTGCCGACGCTTCTACCATCTTGCCATCACGCGCAAGGTTCTCGATCTGCTTCAGGAGAGGAGCCACCGCTACCACGCCGCAGGTCGAACTCGAACCGCTCCACTTGTGCGCCACTTGCTCAACTCGCTTCAGATCCCCCGCCTCAAATGCCTCCTGAAGCTTGAGATGCATGTCTTCCGACTGCGTGATGTAAATCTCGACCAACTCCCGGGTCTTGGACACGTCTCCACGCCCAAGCTTGCCCATCCGCTTCACGTCCACCGGAGGGGTCTCCGGCGTCCCTCCAACACCACTGGACTGTGCCGTGGCCGCTACAGGAATTGGAATCGGGGGCGAAACGCGTGTTGGCGTTCGCACCACCTCAACCGGACTCTTGGACGGGCCCTCCTGACCCACATGACGCGCACTCTCCGGCACGACGGGTGCAACCTCAGATGTGGAGGCTGACTTCGACTCCTTGTCCGCAGTGACGCTCGGACTCTCCACCCCGGTTTTCACACCACTGCCGCGGAGCTGCGCCTCCACCAAAGCCCGACTCGTCACCCCACGCTGAATCGCTGCCAACAGCTCCTCCTCTTGCACCGGCTTCGTCACGTAGTCGTTCATGCCCGCATCCAAGCAAACCTCGCGATCCCCCTGCATCGCATGCGCGGTCATCGCAATGATATAGACCGGATTGCACCGCTGCCCCTGCTCCGCCCGCTCCCGGTCCCGTTTACGAATCCCACGGGCAGCTTCGTATCCATCCATTTCAGGCATCTGGCAGTCTAACAGGAGGATCTCATAGTCGATCCTGCCAACCGCCTCCAAAACCTCCAAGCCATTACCAACCACATCGGCCGAATACCCAAACTCTTCCAACTGCAGCAACGCCACACGCTGATTGATCTGATTGTCCTCCGCCACAAGGATTCGCAAGGATTTACCCCGCGTCGAAGGCTTGGCAACTGGGTCGGCAGTCGCAACAATAGACGCCTCACGGGCGTCATCCTGTGGCCGAACGGACGCCGCAGCCGCCAGTAGAGCATCCTGAAGTCGAGACGCTTTCACGGGTTTGAAAAGGCACTCCAAGATCCCCGCCGCCCGCATGCTTGCGTTCATCGAGACACCCAGAGAGGTCAATAGCAGTAGCTTCGTCCCCGCAATCGTAGGATCGTTCCGTATCTGATGCGCCAGTTGCACCCCATCCATCGTCGGCATCTGCATGTCCAAAACCGCCAATTGAAACGGATCCTGCTCCGCACTCGCTTTTTTCAACAGTTCCAAGGCCTCGTAACCATCCGATGCACACGACTCTCGCATGCCCCAATCCGCGACCATGTGCCTCAAAATCTCGCTGTTCGTCGAGTTGTCGTCCACAATCAGCACCCGCATGTCCACAAGACTCCCGGACGGGACCGCCACCACGCCCACCGGATGCAATTGTCGCTCAAACTGCGCGGTAAACCAAAAAGTCGACCCCTTGCCCGGTGTGCTCTGAAGCCCAATCCGCCCACCCATCATCGTCACGAGCTGACGGCAGATCGCTAATCCTAACCCCGTCCCACCGTAGCGCCGCGTGGTCGACCCATCCGCCTGGGTAAATGGCTGAAACAGCTTTTCCTGCGCGTCCGGCGGAATTCCAATTCCCGTGTCCCTCACTTCGAATCGCACCAATGTATGCGTGGGCGTCTCGCTCTCCAGCGAGATCCTCAACACCACCTCCCCCATCTCCGTAAACTTGATCGCGTTGCCGACCAGATTGGCAAGAACCTGACGGAGCCGTCCAATATCGCCTCTCAAACGCAGCGGAACTTCCGGCATCAACCGCCCTGCCAGTTCAATGCCTTTGGTCTGCGCCCGCTCCGCCAGCAACTCCAACGTCCCATCCATCGCCTCCGCCAGATCAAAATCCAACATCTCAAAGCTCAGCTTACCCGCCTCAATCTTAGAGAAATCGAGGATGTCATTGACGATGGTGAGGAGCGAGTCCGCGCTGATCCGTATCGTCCGCGCAAAATCAAGCTGTTGCGGGTTCAATGGGGTTCGCATCAGCAGGTTCGTCATACCCAACACCCCGTTCATCGGCGTGCGTATCTCATGGCTCATGTTCGCCAAAAACTCAGCCTTCTGTCGCGCCGCCTGCAAAGCCTCATCCCGCGCTCGCGCCAAGTCCGCTTGAATCTGCATTCGATCCGAAATGTCCCGAGAGATGCATACGACCATGTCCGGCTGGCCATGCGATCCTCTTACGAAGTTGCTCTGGGACTCCACATGTCGAATCACTCGCCGAGGAAGCAGCAACCGATACTCAATGCGCTGCCCTTCCCCTTTCTCCAACGTCGATCGCAACACCGACTCGACTGCAACTTTGTCCTCCGGATGCACATTCTCCAAAACCCCGCTCTCGGTGAACTGCCCTCCCCCAGCCATCTGAGAACTCCCACGGCTGCTGAAAAGGACCTTACCCGTGGCGTCCGTCAGCGAGATCAAGTCACTGACATTATCCGCAATGACTCGAAAAATCTGCTCGCTCTTCCTCAACGCACGCTCGGCAATCTGCCGCTGGGCCGTCACAGCAGCCAAGAGAAGGTTCGAGATGCTCAAAAACCCGATATAGCTCCCCATCAGAATCAGGCTCTGTTTCTGCTGATCCGCAGCTTTCTCCTTGGCCTCCTTCTCCCGTTTCTCATGATCCAATCTTTCCTCAATCCGCTTCCGGCGTGCGGTGATATCCGTCTCCGTCACAGGCCCCGTGCTGGCAGCACCTTTAACCGTCTCAACCTGAACCACGCCCTTAGCCGCTGGCGCGGACACCGAAAGCACCGCCGCAGTCGTCGGTTTGGACTCTTCGTTCGCGACCACAAATGGCCCCTTGTTTTCCAGCAATGTATAAATCGAAAGCGCCGCCACGATCACATTTCCCGTAGCAGCCCCCCGGGGACCAAAACGCATCGCCCCCCACATCAGGAACGGAAAGGGTAGAAAAGCCAAAGTCACCTTCAACGCTCCCAAACCCTGAAAGAAAAAGTTGAACGAGGCCAGCGTCGCAACCACTAGGAGCGCCGCACACGCACAGGCCTCAGCGATCAGCTTGGGTCTCCACGACATGCTCGAAGGACTGGCCCATGTAATGATCGCCGGCGTCACCACAAGACCCGCCATCGCGTTGGGCAACCACCACTCCAATGTGTGTCCAAAGAAATCGAGAATCTCTAGGTTCCCCGCGTCATAGACCAAGCTCGCTACCGTAAAACACGCGTTCACCGTCGTCCCCAGCCCAGCCCCCAACACGATGAACCCCGCCGCGTCCTTCACACTCTCCATCGGGTTCTTAAATCGAACGAGGCGCTCAAGCAAATAGGTACTCACCACCGCCCCAAAAGTGTTCCCAAGCGCCGTTCCCAGCGTGAAAAATCCCGACGGATGCCCCTTCATGTAGGTACACAGCAACGCGCCAATCACCACCCCAGGCCAGAATTCATAGCCGAAGAGGAGAATCGCTGCCAAAGCGATGCCCGATGGCGGCCAAACCAGGGAAACCTGCCCGTCCAAAAATGAAGATTCCCGCCCCAAAATACCTCCCAGGAAATAAAAGGCTATCAGGACTACAATCCGTGTGAAGGTCGTAAACCCGAGTCCCGAGGGCTTGGGCAGCGTCGCGGTCGCTAGAGGCATGGTCGAACTCTGCGCTGAACCCGTATCATCCGCAAGCCGATAGTGTCCTCTGCCACCTCCCTATTCCAATCCTCCCCTCGTCCGTGCTTGCCCCGTCCCCAAGCCCCATGACCGGAGCATCACGCTCGTAAGATAGCCCGATAATCGTCTCAGACCGAGCGCCGCCAACGAGCAATGAACATGCCGTTCGCAGGGATCGTCGGAGCCGCTAAGGTCAACTCTCCCAGAGGCTCCCCCCCAACCCCCAAGTCAAACGGCCACAGCTCAAATTCAGGGTGAGCCTCTCCAAATCGATCCACCACCCCTCCGCACTCCAAACGGCTCAAAGTGCAAACCGAATAGATCAGACACCCCCCCGGCTTAACCGAACTACAGGCGTGCTCCAAAAGTCGGAATTGAACCTCCGCCAGCTCTTCAATGTCCTTCGACGTCAGTGTCCACCGAGCATGCGGGTTGCGCTGCCAGGTCCCTATACCGCTACACGGCGCATCCACCAAAACCCCATCAAACCGCGTCTTCGTCGGCAATCGCTCGCCGCCGTCCCAAATCGCCGCACGATAATTAAAACACTTCGATCGTCCCGCTCGCTTTTTGAGTAAATCCAAACGCCAAGCCGCCCGATCCGAAGCCCAGATCAATCCTTTGTTGTCCATCAACTCCGAAAGGTGCAACGTCTTTCCGCCCTCGCCCGCGCACGTGTCCCACCACGTCTGCCCCGCCTTCGGATCACAGACCAATCCCACCAACTGCGACGAGAGGTCCTGCAACTCAAATTGGCCCGAGTGAAAGGTCGCAGTGCGAAAAAGGTCCTCCAAGCCTTCGTAGCATAACGCTTCCGAAGCCACGATCCCCGGCAGGAGTTTTTCAGCCTCCACACACTCTCCAAGCTCGGCCGCCAACTCCGCCCGCCGACCTCGCCGCGATCGGATCCAGAGCCGAGGCTGCGATTGCAAACTTCGCGCCCATCCAGGTTTGATCTCCATCATTCCGTGAACCCACGTCGGCAAAGCCCGTTCCTCCAATGTCGCCTCCGTGAACGATCCAGGATGCTCCCTGAACTCGAGGTCCAGCTCTAGGGCATGGCGGACACTGGAGGTGATGGATCGAACCTTGTCGAGCCAACCAAACCAGCGGTAATAGGCAAACACCGCCTTCGAAACCTCCCGACTTTGTTCGCGGCTGAGCTTCGCCGTCTTCAACTGAGTTCGTAGCAACGAGTCCGCTGGTTTTTCCGCCGAAGCCTCCTGGACAACCCGCGCGATGACGGCCGAAACCTGGGGTGATGAAATCGTTGTCATGAAGCGCCCACATCCTCTGCTGCACCATCAGGCCAGCGATCTAAAGGTTCCCACGCCAAAAGCCGCTTCGCCGGCACTAGGTCGAAGATCGCATGGTCACGAGGCAGGCTCGCCGCAAATACGAGATGGTAGCCCGCAGGAACCTCCACGTGTACCGCCGCCGCGAAAAAATTCCCAGCATCCCGTGGACTGAAGTAAACCTGCGGGCCGTGAAAGCTTTCCTCCAATTCCACCATTTGCGCCCGCGTCCGCGGACACCATCCCAATCGAGCCGCGATCACCGTGATCCCAAAATTGCGAGCGTAGGTCTGCCCCGCCGCTTCCATCGCAACCTTCGTAACCGAATACCAGCCCCTCGGGCTGATCGGATCCTCCACGCTCACCGGCCACGGACCGTCGAATTGCTGCCACCAATTCACCTGTCCAGTGCTCGCCAATACCACGCGCTTCACACCCGCCAAACGCCCCGCCTCTAACACGTGATACAACCCCAAGACATTGTTCGGTAGCAACTGGGTCTCAAAATCGTCATCGTCCGGAGTCGCAGCCAGATGGATCACCGCAGACACCCCCTCAAACGCCCGCGCCAAGGCCGCTGTGTCGCCCAAGTCTCCTACGATGCACTCCTGGTCCGGAGCCGAAATGCCAACCCGATCATAGACGCGGACCAACCACCCCAGTTTCGTCAGCGCCCGAGCCGCCGCCCGCCCCAGGCGCCCCGCCCCGCCGGTGATCAAAACCGTGGACCTCAAGGAGGCTCGGGCGGGATTCACAAAGTTCGCCGGTGCGGGTTGCACGTAGATCGTCTCGACCGCCTCAAGCCTCAGGCTTTGGCAACGAGTTGTCGCAACACAAACGGCAGAATCCCCCCGTGTTGATAATAGTCGATCTCAATGGGCGTATCGATCCGGCATCGCACGGAAACATCCTGCACGCTGCCATCCTTACGGGTCACCCGGACCACCAAATCCTGCTGCGGCTTGAGCGAGGCATCCAAACCCAGCACGTCGAAACTCTCCGTCCCATTCAGCCCTAGGCTCTGAGCCGTCGTCCCCTCCTTGAATTGCAGGGGCAATACCCCCATGCCAACCAAGTTCGATCGGTGGATCCGTTCAAAACTCTGAGCCACCACAGCCTTTACGCCAAGCAGGTTCGTCCCCTTAGCGGCCCAGTCGCGCGAACTCCCCGTGCCATACTCCTGGCCCGCGAACAAGATCAGAGGCGTGCCCGATTCCGCATAGCGCATCGCGGCGTCGTAAATCGA
>Ga0172373_10001598_pt1 | contig 36508 bp, 27 predicted proteins | sample Lak10m_2_FD_114546 | JGI IMG/M metagenome (GOLD analysis project Ga0172373, IMG submission 114546) | Freshwater microbial communities from Kabuno Bay, South-Kivu, Congo - kab_092012_10m | ecosystem: Environmental > Aquatic > Freshwater > Lake | place: Democratic Republic of the Congo...
TAATTTCATCGAAGATAATTTAACTAAGATTAATAAAAAATACAATTGGCAAATTATTATAGATGCTTACGAAAGTCATTTCAGAACTATAAACCGAAACGGAAAATGTTCATAATTTTGTCATCCTAGTTAACAAGAAATTAATAATCTTTTTTTTTATATTTGCAAAAAATATAATCCTAATATGGAAAACGTATTAAATAGTTTATCTAAGAAAAAATTTTCTAAATACACTACTTTAATACTTGTAACTTCTGAATTAGTATTATTAAACCTAAGCTATTATTGTTCTTTTCTACTAAAATTTGGAGATCTAGATAGATTAGAATTAAAAGAACCTAAACTTATTCTGGTATTATCCAATATTTTTTGGATTGGAATTTCAGTTAATCTCAAATATTACAAATTAATTCGTATTGAAAAGTTTTACCATCAACTAATAAAAACTGCTAAAGTATTTTTTTTACATATATTTTTAGTAACAATTTTAATTGTTGGTTTAAAACTTACAGATGTCTCCAGACTACGTATCTTGTATTTTTACCTTGTAGCATTCTTTACAATAGTTCTGTTTAGATACCTTTTTATAAAATCACTTCAAATAATTAGAACCAAAGGATACAATTATCGCAATGTATTATTTATTGGTTACAGTGAGGCAACCAATAAAATCATTCAATTTTTATCCTCAAATTTAAGTTTTGGATATAAAATCATTGGTTATTTCAATAACAATCAATCTAATACACAAATAAATTATTTAGGTGATTTTGAAAAATCAATGGATTACATTAAAAACAATAAAATCGATGAAATCTATATTTCAATGTCAGACAAAGACATTGAATACATCAACCAGATTATTTCAATAGCTGAAAAATTAATGATTCGAATTAAAATTATTCCAAATTTAAACCAATATTCCATATTTAGAAAAATGAATGTAGATTATTACAACGAGACTCCAGTTCTACTTCTTTTAAAAGAACCATTGGAAGATCCTATAAAAGAACTTAGTAAACGTGCATTTGATGTCATATTCTCATTGATTATCATCCTTTTTGTACTACCATGGTTAGTTCCAATAATTTCTATGTTAATTGCCATTACATCTAGGGGACCTATATTTTTCAAACAACTTAGAACTGGGATGGATGGAAAAGATTTCTTTTGTTATAAATTTAGAACGATGACCATAAACACAACATCGGACTACGAACAAGCTACCATGCATGATAGTAGAATTACTAAAATTGGTAAAATCTTAAGAAAATCTAATCTAGATGAATTTCCACAATTTTTAAATGTTTTTTTTGGTCAAATGTCCATTGTAGGTCCAAGGCCGCACATGCTCAAACACACCAAAGATTTTACTGAAATTAAAGACAATTATTTAATAAGACATTATGTTAAACCAGGAATAACTGGCTGGGCACAAGTAAATGGATATCGAGGTGAAACAAAAACTAAAAATGACGTTATCAAAAGAGTAGAATTTGATATTTGGTACATAGAAAACTGGGCTTTTTTTCTTGACATGAAAATTATTTGGCTTACTATCAAAAATATGCTTCTAGGAGACAAAAATGCTTATTAAACTATTAACCTAATTAGTAACAACTTTTCAAATAAAAAAAATCTTAATTAAATTACTATTTTTACATCCCAAAAAGAATTGCTCAAAACATTTCGCATGAAAATATTATACCATTTCCTTTTTATTATAACTTCATTAGTATTTTTTACAAATTGTGCTTCTAGAAAAGCTTTTGTATATTTTCAAGATAGTAAGGATGTTAAAATCAATTCAAATAACCAACTAAAACTTAAACACGGTGATAATCTACAAATTAAAGTTTTTGGTTGTGACGAAGAAAGTATAAAAATTTTCAATATACCAATATCAAATAATCAAAACAATAATAGAAATTATTTTTCTGGTGGGATATACTCTAGTGGATATTTAATTAATAAAAATGGGGATATTGATTTTCCATTATTAGGAGAAATTAAACTTGCTGAATTGACAATTGAAGAAGCTACTGACTTATTAAAAAATAAATTAAACACTTATTTGAAAGATCCAAAAGTTACAATCCAAATACAAAACTTTAAAATTACGGTATTAGGCGATGTCAAAAATCCTGGAACCATTGAAGTACCTCATGAAAGAATCAATTTAATTGAGGCATTGGGTATAGTTGGAGATTTAAACATTACTGCAAAACGTAACAATATCCTACTTCTAAGAGAGGAAGATGGGATTAAGAAGCAATATCGGATAGATATTACGAATAAGGATTTTATTAATTCTCCAGCATATTATTTAGTACAAAATGATGTTATTTATGTTGAAGCTAATAAGGCAAAAATCAACTCTTCCAATGTTACAGGATCATCTTCTATTTTAGTTGCTATAGCATCTTTGATAATTACTACAGTAAATATTATTCTAAAATAATCGACATGTCTGACAATCTATCCAACGAAAATATTGATATTAAAATACTTTTAAATAAGTACTTAATCCATTGGAAATATTTTATAATTTCAATTTTAATATTTTCTTCAATTTCCATATTTTATCTAAAATCTGTTCGTCCAACCTATATAATCAGTGCAAGTTTAATAGTAAAAGATGAATCAAAAAATGGTATAACAGATCAACTTTCTGCCTTCGAGGGTTTAGGCCTTAATTTAGGTAATTCAGCTAGTACTGTTGAAAACGAAATTCAACTACTTAAATCAAGATCGTTAATTGCTAAAGTGGTTGAAGTACTCAAAATGAACCTCGTATTTTACGATCTAAATACAGTAAACAATAAAGAAATTTATGCAGAAAAGCCAGTTAATATTACTTTTATAGAAGGAGATTCTACTGCATACAAAAAGAAAGGGGAACTTGAAATTAAAAGTATTGATTCTTCAAGTTTCCAAATAATTGAACAAGACAAATCTAAGACTGGTTATTTTGGTAAAACTTTAAATACCTCTTTCGGAAAAATTATTGTAACTCCTAATACTAATTTTAATAAAACGTTCAACCTCAAAATTGAATTGACTAAATTCAATGAGACTGTTGATGCGATTCAAAAGAAATTAACTGTAGAACAACAACACAAAGACAATAGTATAATCTTACTATCCATTACAAGTACAAACATAAACAAGGGAAAATCATTCTTAAAGGAACTAATTAATCAACATACCATTGATGCTATTATTGACAAAAATGAAATATCTAAAAACACATTAACTTTCATCAATGATCGTATTCAATTTATTACTCGTGAACTTTCCGATGTAGAACAAGATGTATCTTCTTTTAAATCTTCAAATAAAATATTCGACTTAGCAGTAAATGCATCTTCTTTTTTAGAGAGTGAAAAACAAAATGAAAAATTATTATCAGAAAACAACATCCAGTTAAAACTATCTGAATTTATTTTAGATCACCTAAAAGATGCTAAATCAAATGAATTATTACCATACAATATAGGTATTTCAAATACTGCTATTGATAATTTAATTAGTAATATAAACAACATCATTCTTGAAAGAAATAAATTACTGATTAGATCTAGTTCAACTAATCCAATTGTTTCTAATTTGGAAGAACAAATTTTAACATTAAAAGTAAATTTAAAAGAGAGTTTGATTAGTCAAAAAAACTCATTAAAAATTAGAAACAGGGAATTAAATAGAGAAAGAAATATTTTAGAAGGTAAATTAACTTCAGCACCAAGACAAGAAAAAGATTTTAGAGAATTCACAAGGCAACAACAAATTAAAGAAACGCTCTATTTATTTCTACTTCAAAAAAGAGAAGAAACTGCTATCTCAGAAGCAGTAACCGTATCTAATATTAAAATAATAGATCCACCTTATTCCGATGAAAAAGTAACATCTCCAAAAAAATCCATTGTATTTTTAGTAGCACTTTTTTTAGGGATTTTTATTCCTGTAGGTATAATATACGTTATAAATTTATTTGATACCAAAATACATAACAACGACGAAATTTCTAAACTTGGAATTCCTTATATTGGAGATATACCTGTAACTGATAGCAAAAATAAATTAGTAGTAGGCAAAACAGAAAGAACTAGTGTTGCTGAAGCATTTCGTTTATTACGAACGAATATAAACTTTATGATTCCTTCAATTAAAAATGGTGCAAAGTCCATTTTTGTTACTTCTACGCTAAGTAATGAAGGTAAATCTTTTATCGCTTTAAACCTTGCAGCTACTTTAGGGTTGTCTGGTAAAAAAGTTGCTTTAGTTGGTTTAGATCTTAGAGCTCCTAAAATTTTACAGTATTTGAACGAAAAAAAATCCATAGGTATTACTAGTTTCATCGTAGATAACTCCATCTCAACAAATGATTTAGCTTTACAAATTCCTGAAATTGAGAATTTAACCGTATATCCTTCTGGACCTATTCCACCAAATCCTGCAGAATTGTTAATGTCCGAGAGATTAAATGATTTTTTTGAAGAAATACGTAATAAATTTGACTATATCATTGTCGATACAGCACCAGTTGGTTTAGTTGCAGATTCATTATTATTAAATAAATTCGCAGATTTATTCATCTACGTAACACGTGCTAATTACCTAGATAAAAGACTTTTACACATACCTGTAAATCTATTTAATGAAGAAAAATTAAAAAATATGACTGTATTGCTAAACTGCTCCGATTATAAACGAAATAGTTATGGTTATGGTTATAGCTACGGGTATGGTGGAGATGAGAGTTATATTATCAAAACAAAAAATCGGTGGTACAAACGATTTTTTAAAAATTAAATTACACCATTAAATAAGAATTCCATTCTTTTTCATTACTCTCTTCTACTCCAGGATGCATGGTACTTATCAAATCCTGAATAAATAGAAGTTCAGGATACTGAATAGCTTTGAATTGAAAATGGTATTTTCTTGAACCAATAAGCTGAATTTCTTCGAAAAGTGTAGAGTCAATTATTTTATAAAATCGACGATTGTTATTTAATTTTCTGTAAATTGGATAGACAATATTTTTTTCCATATTTAAATTTACTCTATTAATTATGACAAAAAAAGAAAAAGCTAGCTATATTATCCATGAACTAGAAAAATTATATCCTAACACTCCTATTCCTCTAGACCATTCTAGCCCATATACGTTGCTTATTGCTGTTCTACTGTCCGCCCAATGCACAGATGAACGAGTAAACAAAATTACTCCTCTCCTATTTTCAAAAGCAAATAACCCTTTTGAAATGATTAAACTTTCAATGGAAGAAATTAAACAGATAATTAGACCTTGTGGACTTTCACCAAAAAAAGCCTTTGCCATATATACATTATCACAAATTTTGATCGAAAAATACGATGGAGAAATTCCTGAGAATATAGAATTGTTAGAAGAACTTCCTGGAGTAGGGCATAAAACTGCTTCAGTAGTTATGTCGCAAGCATTCGGACATCCAATGTTTCCTGTAGATACCCATATTCATAGATTACTCACTCGGTGGGGAATAACAAACGGAAAAAATGTTATCCAAACAGAAAAAGATGCAAAAAAACTATTTCCAATAGAAAAATGGAATAAATTACATCTACAAATTATTTTCTATGGTCGGGAATATTCCCCCGCAAGAAGTCCAAAACTTGAAAAGGATTTTATCACCAAATGTATTGGAACGAAAAAAGCAATTTCTGAACTGTCGTAGCTATTTATCTAAAAAGAATCCTTGTATTGCTTTTGTTACATACCATTCATCTTTTTTACCCATTTTAGGATTGATAGGTTCTAATACTAAGTCCGGTTGTTTAATTTTATGAGGATCAGTTGTGCTAGAAAGGTGAGACAAAAATGTAAATGGATTAACCATTACGCTAAACTTTGTGTATGGTAAAACCATCTCTAAACCACCTGTATTACCTCGATAAAAACTTCCTCCTGCTGGTTGTCCAACAATTTTTGCTTTTGCCATCGTTTTAAGATGACAAGCTAATAGTGATGATGCGGAAAAAGACCCCTCATCTGTAATCACGATTATATCTCCTTCAAAAATTAGATCACTGTCAACATACCCAGTGTACAATTCATCGTCGTAGTTGGGGTGTTTACGTTTGTATCGACGAATAAGTCTTGTTGACTTTTTATAATTTCTATAAAAATCATTATTTTTCTTCAAATACTTATTTGTGAACCGTTTAAATCCTTTATTGTACTCGTACTTCCCTAAAAATTTGTCAGAACCAACAATATACTTCATAAATGAAGCCTGTAATTGCCCACCAGGATTTCCGCGAACATCAACAATTAATTTCTTAATTTCTTTTTTTGAAATATCACGAAAAGATTTTTCAAGAAACTTTTCATATTTTTTTCCTCGACATGCATAAAAAGATACAAAACGAAAATAAGCATACTTACTTTTAATAACGGAGTATTTACCAATACTTTTTAAATCTTTGGCAGCTTGAACTTCCAGTTTTTCCAACCTTTTTTTAATGGAATTTATTGGAGGATATCCTGTATATAGAAAAATACTTGAAGTATCTCTTTTGGCGGAATATATAACTTCAACGGAATCCTTTCGTTCACGAAAAGCTACATTTCTGAAAAATTCAAATAAATTCGTTGCATTTGCATACTTAAAATCTACTCCATTTTCATCGGAAGAGATAAACTCCCCTATTCTATCCATCATTTCAGGTACAGTTTTACCATCAATTGAAATTATTTCAGCGTTTTTAGGTAAGTTTTTTTGTTGACTTTTCCGTTTGCCGAAATTTACTTTCTTTTTATCTTCTTTTACTAACTCTGAAACGAATAATTTCTTGCCAACCAATACATAATCACAAGGCAAAGACATACGTTCGCCATTCCATTCTCCAAATACACTTCCAGAAGGCCATAATCGCGTATGCCCACATTGAATAGATGCTACTGCTTTACCAAATTGACGATACAAATCAATAAAAGGCAACTCTACATCCAAGTTCGTATTCAAATTATCAAATACAGCTCTAAAAGAATCTTCTGAAATATGAATATCTAATCTCCCTTCTTTTCGAAGCAACATATCCCTAAGCAACTCACAATCTTTTCGTTGTAATCGGATCTCTTTGTCTTCATCGGAAAAAGAACATAATAAAACTACTGCGAAAACAACAATATTAAATACTTTCATTGTCAATTTTAGCTGTTTGAGTTCACTCTTTAATTCCTTTATTTTTTCGCATACGAATATTTATAAACTCTACAACCAATGCGTAAACCATAGCAAAATAAATATATCCTTTAGGTACATGTTGTCCGAACGCTTCTGCAATCAATATAATTCCAATAGTAACTAAAAATGCAAGCGCAATCATTTTAACGGTTGGGCGTTTATTTATAAAATCTGAAATTGCTTTTGCAAAGACCAACATGATTAACATGGAAATAATCACAGAACCAAAAATAATTACCATTGGATTACCATCACCTTCTCTGCTAATTTCGTTTGTCATCCCTATTGCAGTAATTACTGAATCAAAACTAAAAACGATATCAATCATTACAATTTGAAAAATAACAGCAGATAAGGAATTTTTAACTTTGACTTCTCCCTCATGATTTCCTTTGATACTACTATGCATTTCAGTAGTGCTTTTATAAATTAAAAACAAACCACCTAGTAATAAAACCAAACTTTGTCCAGTAAAATGTCTACCAAACACTGAAAATAATGGTGCTGTCATACCCATAATCCAACTAACAATGGATAATAGAAATAATCTCACAATCAATGCAAGAACTAAACCTGTATTTCGTGCTTTACGTTTTTTCTGTGCAGGTAATTTATCTGTAACAATGGATATAAAAATAATATTATCAATCCCCAAGACAATTTCTAAAAGAGATAATATCACTAGATAAAAAAGGCCTGTTCCAGTAAACAAAATGGAAAAATAATCGTTCATAAAAAATAAATTAGGTCAAAATTAAGATAAAGCAGTAAAATAGTTCTTTAAAATTGTATCATTGAATGTCGCATCTGTAAATACCTCCATTAATTTAGGTTTACCATTAATAGAAAAAGCATAAAAATCTTCCATTTGATTTTCTAGCTCAAGAATAGAATTTGATTTGTAATAGGTTATTTCAAATGCCTTACAAATAAATTCCGCAGAATATCCATGATTGAATACAAAAAAATCATTTAATTCATCTGTAGTATCTGGACCAGGAATAATTTTAAAAATTCCACCGCCATCATTATTTATTAAGAAAATACGAAGATTTGCCAATTGTAATCGATTGAAAAATGCATTACTATCGTAAAAAAAAGATATATCTCCAGTAATCAATATATTGCAGGTGTCTTTTTTAATAAAGGCTGCTCCTGCAGCGGTACTTGTACTACCATCTATTCCACTCGTTCCACGGTTACAAAAAGTAGCGATGTTTTTTACAGGGTCAAACAATTGCGCATAACGAACAACTGAACTATTTGCAAGGTGTAAAATAGAATTCTCTGGTAGAAAATCTAAAATAATATGATGTGCAACCAAATCTGAAAAAACATCTTGCTTTTGAATAAAAGCAATAGCTTTGTCTTTATTCACATAATCAACTTGTTTCCATTTATTTCTATAATTAGAAAAAGAAACATCTTCCATTTTAAATTCTCTCAAAAACGAAATTGGATCAACATTTATGGAAAAAGTTAAATTTTGATACGTATCCATGAAAGGAAAATCAGGACCAATTTTCCAAATTTCTCTCGGAGTATAGTTACGTAAATACGATTTAATTTTTTTTGAGACAATCGCACCACCTAAAACAATCAATAATTCTGGACTAAAATCTTCCAATTCCGTATCTTTGATTCCCTGAAGTGTTCGATCGATACAATGAATAAAATTTCGATCAATTAAGTTGGAAGTATTTTCTACAAGCACAACAACCGAAGGATCTTCCGCCAAAAACTTTAATACGTTCTCTAAGCCTTCATTCGGAGCCATTTGCCCGCAAAGAATCATTTTTTTAGAAAATTTCTTCCACGACCTTTGTAATGTAGTAAGTTGATTACTAGATATCTCATTATTTGATTCAAAAACGAGAATTGGATTAGTTTCATGTTCATTCTCAATTTCCACCTGTTGATATAAGGGTTCTGAAAAAGGTAAGTTGATATGGACAGGTCCTTTCAAAATTCCGTTAGCTCGATAAAAAGCTTCTGAAATTTGGCGTTTCACATACCAAACATGCTCCTTCTCCCATTTATGTTCAGGGATTGTACATGAAAAGCGAATATGATTGCTAAACACCTCATGTTGCACAATCGTTTGACCATCCCCTTGATCTACCCAAGAAGCTGGTCGATCAGCAGTAAAAACTAGTAAAGGTATTTGTTGATAATAAGCCTCTGCTATTGCAGGATAATAATTTAGAGTAGCTGAACCAGAAGTACAACAGACCGCTACTAAATGACTAGTTTGCTGAGCCATTCCTAGAGCATAAAAAGCCGCTGATCGCTCATCAGGTATAACAATACATTCAATATCTGGATGTTGATTTAACGCAATAACCATTGGTGCATTTCGTGAACCAGGCGAACAAACAACATACTTTAACCCTAAAACAACTGCCTGTTGCACTAAAAATTGAACCTGTGTTTTTGCACTTGTTTTCACCTGTAAGTATCGGTTGATTAATAGATGGTAAATTTACCAATTTTATTGATTTTCCATTTGTTTTCTTCCAGTTTTCAGATTATTGATGTATATTCGCGTTAATTTACTTGCTGTTAACCTTAATATCAGACAGCTACTATTCATACTTTCGATTATTTTAGGGTTTAATCGAAATACAATTTTAAGCCAAATGGCAGAAACAAAAATTACAGGGCAGGGAACTGCTGATTTTGACTGGGATGCATTAGCATTAGACGGTTACACACAAGTACAACGTTCAGAATTAGCTGACACGTATGAAAAAACATTAAGTTCAATCAATGAAAAAGAAGTTGTTGAAGGAACTGTAGTTGTTTTAACAAAACGTGAAGCAGTTATCAACGTTGGTTACAAATCTGAAGGAGTTGTTCCAGTGAGCGAATTCCGATATAATCCAGATTTAAAAGTGGGTGATACTGTGGATGTGTATGTTGAATGTCAAGAAGACAAATCAGGTCAACTAGTGATCTCTCACAGAACTGCACGTATGCACAAAGCATGGATACGTGTGAATGATGTATTACGTACAGGAGAAATCATTACTGGATTTGTTAAATGTCGTACTAAAGGAGGTTTAATCGTAGACGTATTTGGTTTAGAAGCATTCTTACCAGGTTCTCAAATTGACGTTAAACCAATCCGTGATTACGATATCTACGTTGGTAAAAACATGGAATTCAAAGTGGTTAAAATCAACCAAGAATTCCGTAATGTTGTTGTTTCTCATAAAGCTCTTATTGAGGCTGAATTAGAAGAACAGAAAAAACAAATCATCTCTGGTCTTGAAAAAGGTCAAGTTCTTGAAGGTACAGTTAAGAATATTACTTCTTACGGTGTATTCATTGACTTAGGAGGTGTTGATGGATTAATCCACATTACTGACCTTTCTTGGGGTCGTGTAAATCACCCAGAAGAAATCGTTGAGTTAGATCAAAAATTGAATGTAGTAATTCTTGATTTTGATGATGACAAAAAACGTATTGCTTTAGGATTGAAACAATTAAGCGCTCACCCATGGGATGCTTTAGATGCTAACATCCAAGTTGGAGACAAAGTATCTGGTAAAGTAGTTGTTATGGCTGATTACGGTGCATTTGTTGAAATTGCTGCTGGTGTTGAAGGATTAATTCACGTTTCTGAAATGAGTTGGTCACAACATTTACGTTCTGCACAAGACTTTATGTCTGTTGGAGATACAGTTGAAGCTATTGTGTTAACTTTAGACAGAGAAGAAAGAAAAATGTCTTTAGGTATCAAACAATTGATGCCAGATCCATGGACAGCAATCGAAGCTAAATACGCAGTTGGTACGAAACACGATGCTAAAGTTCGTAATTTCACAAACTTTGGTGTTTTTGTTGAGTTAGAAGAAGGTGTTGACGGATTAATCCATATTTCTGACCTTTCTTGGCAGAAAAAAATCAAACATCCATCAGAATTCTGTAAAGTTGGTGACGAAATGAAAGTTGTTGTGTTAGAGATCGATCGTGAAAACCGTCGTATTTCTTTAGGACACAAACAATTGGAAGAAAACCCATGGGATGTATTTGAAACAATCTTCGGAGAAGGAACAGTTCACCAAGGTACTATCGTTGAAACGAAAGATAAATCTGGAATTGTTGCTCTTCCTTATGGTGTTGAAGGAATTTGTCCTGCAAAACACTTGAAAAAAGAAGACGGTTCAAATGCTAAAATCGACGAAACTTTAGATTTCAAAGTTATCGAATTTAACAAAGAGTCTAAAAAAATCGTTGTATCTCACACACGTTTATTTGAAGAAGGAGAAGATCGTCCAACTGCAACAGAAGCGAAAGGAGGTAAAAAACCTGCTGGAAACTCAACTGCTCAAGCTGTTAAGGCAATCAACTCTAACTCAGAAAAATCTACGTTAGGTGATTTAGATGCATTATCTGCATTGAAAGACAAAATGGAAGGTAAATAATTTTACCTAACAACATAATGAAGCCCTGCTGAATTTTCAGTGGGGCTTTTTTTTTAGAATTAAATTTAATCCATACATTAAAAGAAAAAAGATGAGAGATAAAATATTTATTGTAATACTGCTATTTTCTAATAAATCGTTTTGTCAAAAAAAGATAATGGTGAATTTTTTTTGAAATTAATTAATTCATAAAATGAACGAATTATAATCGATACAATTAAAGTCACTTCATTCAATTAGAAAAATAAAATATTAGATTCGACACTACTTAAGTGTAAAATAAAAAACGATAAAGTAAATACTTTATTTCAAGAAACCTAAGTCTAATTGTAATGGATAATCACATAAAAAAAGCCACAATCATTTGTGGCTTTTTAGTATTATGTGAATTTCTATTTCGAAAGAAATTTGGAATTTTTCGAGGCAGACAAGAAAATTATAAATGAGTGTGCATTAGTACATGAATTGATGATTTTCGCAGTCGAACGAAGAAAACAAATTGATTACGAATTAATAGCTTTGATACCTGGTAATTCGATCCCTTCTAAATACTCCAACATAGCACCACCACCTGTAGAAACATAACTCACTTTATCTGCTAAATTAAATTTATTAATTGCAGCAACTGAATCACCACCACCAATTAACGAAAACGCACCATTTACAGTAGCTTCCACAATGGCATTAGCAACATCTTTGGTTCCTTGTTGAAAATTTTCCATTTCAAAAACTCCCATTGGACCATTCCATAAAATCAATTTGGAATTTTTAATGATTTCAGCGCAATCTATAGATGTTTGAGCACCAGTATCTAACCCCATCCAACCAGAAGGAATTTCATTAGAAGGAACTAACTGACGATTAGCATCGTTCGAAAACGCATCAGCAATAACAGCGTCTGTTGGAATGTATATATTCACTCCTTTTTCTTGTGCTTCTTTGATAATTTTACGAGCAACATCCAGGTAATCATCTTCTACCAATGAACCTCCAACTTCACCACCTTTAGCTTTCACAAAAGTAAAAGCCATACCACCACCAACGATCAGGTTATCAACTTTGTCTAACAAACGCTCAATAATAGTGATTTTAGAAGAAACCTTTGCACCACCAACGATAGCAGTTAATGGTTTATCATCACTATTCAAAACACGATCAACACTTTTAATTTCAGCTTCTAATAGATATCCAAACATCTTATCATTCGGAAAAAATTTAGCAATAATTGCTGTACTTGCATGTGCTCTATGTGCAGTACCAAAAGCATCATTCACATATACATCCCCATGTTTTGATAATTCTTGCGCAAAACTTTCTGTCCCTGCAGTTTCTTGTTTGTAAAAACGTAGGTTTTCTAACAGTAATACCTCACCTGCTTGTAAATTAGCACTCATTGAAATCGCACTTTCACCTATGCAATCTGAAGCAAACTTTACATCTACTCCCAATAATTTACTGGTATGAGAAACAATATGTTTTAAAGAAAATTTGTCTTCAAATCCCTCTTTTGGTCTACCTAAATGTGACATAAGAACAACACTACCACCTGCTTTCAAAATATGTTGAATAGTAGGAAGTGCTGCACGAATACGGGTATCATCAGTTATTTCTAGTGTTTCTTTGTCTAAAGGAACATTAAAATCAACACGGATTAAAGCACGTTTTCCGTCGAAATTGTAGGAATGAATATCAGCCATTATAAATTAAATTTTAAAATGCAAATGTATAAAAAATCGCTTATGTGTGTCGCTAATATAATCAATGGTATATAAATAGATACTTTGAAGCATTCATAAATTGTTACATTGTTTTATCTTTGTGTAAAAGCAAAAAAAATGATTGAAATTCCAAAAACATACGAGCCTACCAAAGCAGAAAACAAATGGTATCCATATTGGTTAAGTAAAGGTTATTTTCATTCGACTCCAGATGAGCGAGAAGCATACACAGTGGTTATTCCACCTCCTAATGTAACAGGTGTGTTACACATGGGACATATGTTAAACAACACAATTCAAGATGTGTTAGTCAGAAAAGCTCGAATGGAAGGTAAAAACGTATGTTGGGTTCCTGGTACAGATCATGCATCTATTGCAACTGAAGCTAAAGTTGTTCAAAAACTTCGTAAAGAAGGAATCAAAAAATCCGATTTATCGCGGGATGAATTCATGGTTCATGCATATGAATGGAAAGACAAACATGGAGGTATAATATTAGAACAATTAAAAAAGTTAGGAGCATCATGTGATTGGGAGCGAACTGCCTTCACGATGGATAAAGAATATTCAGAATCTGTTTTGGATACATTTATTGATCTATATCAAAAAGGGAAAATTTACAGAGGTGTTCGTATGGTTAATTGGGATCCTGAGGCAACAACAGCACTTTCGGATGAAGAGGTAATTTATAAAGAAGTAAACTCAAAATTATTTCATATTCGTTATAAAGTAGCGGATTCTGAAGATAAATGGGTGACAATTGCAACTACACGACCAGAGACAATATTAGGAGATACTGCTATTTGTGTGAATCCAAACGATGCTCGTTACTACCTATTACACGGAAAAGAAGTTATAGTTCCATTAACAAATCGTCGTATTCCAATCATTGCTGACGAATATGTAGAAATGGATTTTGGTACAGGATGTTTGAAAGTTACCCCTGCACATGATATCAACGACTACGAATTAGGAAAAAAATACAACCTTGAAACGATTGATATCTTTACTGACCATGGTAAATTGAACGAACATGGCTTACATTATGCAGGTAAAGATCGTTTTGAAGTTCGTAAAGAAATTGCGAAAGAATTAGATGAAAAAGGATATTTGGTTAAAGTAGAAGATCACATTAACAAAATTGGATATTCAGAACGTACGGACGCTGTTATTGAACCAAAACTTTCCTTACAATGGTTCGTTTCCATGAAAGAATTATCTCAACCAGCGTTGGATAATGTGATGAATGGCAACATTGCTTTTCACCCTGAAAAATTTAAAAACACGTACCGTCATTGGTTAGAAAATGTAAAAGATTGGTGTATATCTCGTCAATTATGGTGGGGACATCGTATACCTGCATGGTATTATGGATCTAATCCAGAAGATTACGTTGTTGCAAAAACAGAAGCAGAAGCAATACGTATAGCAAGCGAAAAAACGGGTAGAATTATAGCTGCAACGGATTTAAAACAAGATGAAGATGTGTTGGATACATGGTTCTCTAGTTGGTTATGGCCAATATCTGTGTTTAACGGGATTACGCAACCAAAAAATGAAGAAATCAACTACTACTACCCTACTAATGATTTAGTTACAGCTCCAGAAATCATGTTTTTCTGGGTTGCTCGCATGATTATTGCAGGTTACGAGTATATGGGAGAATTACCATTTAAAAACGTTTATTATACAGGTATTGTTAGAGATAAGCTAGGACGAAAAATGTCTAAATCACTTGGAAATTCTCCAGATCCATTAGACTTGATTGAAAAATTTGGCGCAGATGGAGTACGTGTTGGAATTTTGATTTCATCCCCTGCCGGAAATGATTTACCATTTGACACAAGTCAATGTGAACAAGGTAGAAATTTTGCAAATAAAATATGGAATGCATTTCGTCTTGTAACTTCTTGGGAAGTAATGGACCTAGAACAACCAAAAGCATCTATTAAGGGTATTGAATGGTTTGAAGCGAAATTCAACCAGGAATTAGCAGAGATAAATTTATTATTTCAAAAGTTCAAAATTTCTGAAGCTTTAATGGCTACCTATAAATTGGTCTGGGATGATTTCTGTGCATGGTATTTAGAAATAATTAAACCTGGATACCAACAACCTATTGACCGAATCACTTTAAATGCAACGCTTGGTTTCTTTGAAAAAATATTAAAAGTCATTCAACCGTTTACACCTTTTATCGCAGAAGAAATCTGGCATTTAATTAAGGATCGTAACGAAGGTGAAGATTTGGTAATTTCTGAATGGCCTAAAGTATCTGAATATGATACTACTATATTAGCGCAATTTAAAGTTTGTGAAGAAGTAATTACAAACATTCGTAACATTCGCAAAGAAAATAACGTCGCTACTAAGGTAAAAATGGACTTATTTATGAAACAAAACCAAGATGTTTCCACTGACTTTGATTCTGTTATAGTTAAAATGGGAAATTTAAGTCAGTTAGAATACACTAAGGATAAAATTTCAAACGCATATTCTTTCTTGGTAAACTCCAACGAATTCTTTATTCCTTTTGGTGATTCAGTTGATATTGAGAGCGAACGTAAAAAAATTGAGGAAGAATTAGAATACACCAAAGGATTTTTATTAATTGTTCAAAAAAAATTAACCAATGAAAAATTTGTTTCTGGAGCACCGCAAGCAGTAGTTGCAAATGAACAAAAGAAAGAAGCTGATGCTATGCATAAAATATCCATTTTGGAAGACAAACTAGCTAGTTTTGTGGAATAAAAAAGTTAATTATTTACTTTATGCTTAAAAAAATATTTTTATCATTTTTTCTCCTTTTAGCGTTTACGTCAAAAGCTATTACTATTGACTACGCTTTAAAAATGCCAAAACCTCAAAACCATTATTTTGAGGTAGAAATGAAAATCTCAAAAATTTCAGGTAAGTTTTTAGAAGTTAAAATGCCTGTATGGGCACCTGGTTCTTATATGATTCGTGAATTTTCGAAAAATGTTAATCTAGTTTTGGCAAAAGATGAACAGGGAAAAAAATTGAATGTAACGAAGGTATCTAAAAACACCTGGCGTATCTATGTAAAAGGTAAAGAAGAAGTTAAGGTAAATTATGAAATTTATGCATTTGAATTATCTGCTCGCTCAAGTTTTTTAGATCAAAGCCATGGTTTTGTTAGTGGTTCATCTATTTTTATGTATGTAGAAGGACAGAAAGAAACTGGAGGAAAATTAGATATTTACCCTCATGAAGATTTTAATGTTATATCTACATCTTTACCAAAAGCAAAAGATTCTATTCGATTCGAAAATGCTAAAACTTATGCATTTTCTGATTATGACCAATTAGTAGATTGTCCAATCGAAATAGGAAATCAAGACGTATTTGAATTTATGGCTGCTGGAGTTAAACATAGTGTAGCTATTTATGGTGTTGGGAATTATGAGGTAGAAAAATTAAAAATGGATATGAAACGTGTTATTGAGACTACCTCGGCTATTATTGGTGAAAATCCAAATAAAAATTACACGTTTATCATTCATAATGTTACTGATGGTCAAGGCGGGTTGGAACACCTAAATTCTACTACCTTAAGTGTAGATAGATGGGGTTATCAAGGTAAATCATACATCGATTTTTTATCCTTAGTAGCACATGAATATTTTCATTTATGGAATGTAAAACGCATAAAACCCATTGAATTAGGACCGTTTAATTATGATCAAGAGAATTATACTACTCTATTATGGGTAATGGAAGGATTTACAAGTTATTACGATGAATTATTGATGCGTAGAGCTGGATATTTAACTGAACAAGAGTACTTACAAAAATTAAATTCCATCTTAAATTATGTTGAGGGATCAGAAGGTGCTAGAGTTCAACCAGTTGCACATGCTAGTTTTGATGCTTGGATCAAAGGATATCGACCTAATGAAAATTCAGGTAATACCACTATGACTTATTACTCTAGAGGACAATTAATTGGATCCATACTGGATGCTAAAATCATAGCAAAATTCGAGGGGAATAAATGTTTAGATGATTTTATGAGAACCCTATATTATAAATTTTACAAAAGTAAAAACCGTGGATTTACAGAAGAAGAGTTTGAAGAAACACTTTCTGAATTTATGGGAGAAGACATGCATGCTTTTTTAATGAATTACATTTACGATACCAAGATTCCAAATTATAAAGAAATATTTAATGAAATTGGTGTAAACATAGATTATACAGGAACAAAAAAACCCTATTTTGGAATGAGTTTTTCCAAAGAAGGATCTCCATATGTCAAAACAATAAGAGCACATTCAGAAGCTGAAAACGCTGGAGTAAGTGTTAATGATGAACTTATTGCATTTAATGGATTTAGGATAGATGGTGCTTCTTTAGAAGCAAGCATTGGAGCATTAAAGACGGGAGAGGTATTTAATTTAGTTTTGTCTAGAGACCAAATAATCATGGAAATTCCTTGTAAAATGGGAGAAATAGAAATACCTTCTTATAAGATTTCGATTAACAGTACAAGTACGAACTCGGCTTTATGTACCTATTGGCTACGAACAATAACTAAATAATTATGAAAAAATTTTATAAATTTTTATTGAATTCACTTCCAAGACCTATCTTGATTCGATTGAGTTATGTTTTTCGTTTATTTGCTCCATACCTATATAAAGGAAATAAGGTAGAATGTCCTGTTTGTCAAAAATCATTTAGTAAATTTTTGTCTTATGGTTCTGATGTTGCACATCGAGACAATGTCTTATGTCCATACGATTTGACATTAGAGAGACATCGATTAATGTGGTTGTATTTAAAAAATGAAACTAATTTTTTTACCACACAAAAATTGAAAGTTTTGCATGTAGCACCAGAACAATGTTTTCATGGCTTATTTAAAAAGCAATCTAATTTAGAATATTTAACAGGAGATTTAGTTTCTCCGATTGCTGACATACATTTTGATTTACATGAAATTCCATTAGAAGACAATCGTTTTGATGTGGTAATTTGTAATCATGTTCTTGAACATGTAGAAGACGCTAAAAAATGTATGTCGGAATTATTTCGTGTTCTAAAACCAGGAGGATTTGGAATTATGCAGGTACCTCAAGATAGATCTAGGACTATTACGTATGAAGATGCCTCCATCACATCTCCAGAAGAACGTGAAAAACATTTTTGGCAATATGACCATGTTCGATTGTTTGGATTGGATTATCCAGATTGGTTAAGAAATGTTGGATTTGAAATGAATGAATATGACCCTAAACAATATTTTTCGAATGAAACGATCGGACGATATCGATTAATTCCTGATGAAATATTGTATATAGCAAAGAAACCTTTAATAAATTAACTTTGATTTTAAGAACAATAAACGATTTTATTTTATAATAACTATGAACTACTTCAATAATATATTAGAAACAATAGGTAATACTCCGTTAGTAAAGTTAAATAAACTAACAAAAGATGTAAAAGCATTAGTATTAGCAAAGGTAGAAACCACAAACCCTGGTAACTCCGTGAAAGACCGTATGGCAGTAAAAATGATTGAAGATGCAGAAAAATCAGGTTTATTAATGCCAGGAGGAACAATCATAGAGGGTACTTCTGGAAATACCGGAATGGGATTGGCACTAGGTGCTATTATTAAAGGATATAAATTAATTTGTGTTCTAAACGATAAACAATCCAAAGAAAAAATGGATATACTTCGTGCAGTTGGCGCTGAAGTTGTTGTGTGTCCTACTGCTGTTGAACCAGAAGACCCACGTTCTTATTATTCTGTTTCTAGAAGATTAGCGAAAGAAATTCCAAATTCTTGGTATGTGAACCAGTATGATAACTTATCCAACAGAACTGCGCATTACGAACAAACAGGTCCTGAAATTTGGGAACAAACAAAAGGAAAAATTACACATTTCGTAGTTGGTGTAGGAACAGGTGGTACAATTTCTGGAATTGGAAAATATTTAAAAGAAAAAAATCCAAACATTAAAATTTGGGGGATAGATACCTACGGTTCTGTATTTAAGAAATACCACGAAACTGGAATTTTCGATAAGAACGAAATTTACCCATACATCACTGAAGGTATTGGAGAAGACATTTTACCAGCAAACGTTGATTTTTCTGTAATTGATCATTTTGAGAAAGTTACAGATAAAGATGCAGCAGTATACACTCGTCGTTTGGCGCGTGAAGAAGGAATTTTTGTTGGAAATTCAGCGGGTTCTGCGATAAAAGGATTATTACAAATGTCTGGTGAATTAACTGAAAACGATGTAGTTGTTGTACTCTTCCACGATCACGGTTCCCGATATGTAGGAAAAATGTTTAATGATGACTGGATGCGAGAACGCGGATTCTTAGAAGAAAAGCATACTACAGCAGGTGATTTAATTCAAGATCATGCAGATAAATCGTTAGTAGCTGTTTATGCAGAAGAATTGCTATCTCATGCCGTTGCTAAAATGCGTAAATTTTCCATTTCTCAAATTCCAGTGATGAAAGATGATACGTTTGTAGGTTCCTTAAATGATTCACATACGTATCAATTTTTGATTGAAAATCCAGATATGATTAATGCACCAATTTCATCTATCATGCAGAAACCATTTCCGATTGTTAAAGAAAACACAACGATCGAAGAAGTATCCAAATTAATAAACAAAGACACTCCAGCGGTACTTGTAGAGTTGGCTAAAGGAGGTCACCATATTGTTACACGTCAAGATGTTATAAATTCGTTTGCATAAATGCAATTTACAGATCAACTAAACACGACAATCCTCTTAGAATCAACACCTAAGAGGATTGTTTCGTTAGTACCTTCCCAAACAGAATTTTTATATGATATCGGATTAGATGAAGAAGTAGTTGGAATTACAAAATTTTGCATTCATCCATCGCATTGGTTAAAATCAAAAACGCTGATTGGCGGAACTAAAAACGTAGATCTCGAGAAAGTAAAAGCGTTGCAACCAGACTTAATCATTGGAAATAAAGAAGAAAATACAAAGGAAGATATAGAAACTTTACGTGCAATTGCTCCTGTTTGGATGAGTGATATTTTCACCTTAGAAGATGCACTTTCCATGATGCGGTCGATTGGAGATATGGTTGGTAAAAGTGAAGAATCACTTGGTATAACATCCGAGATTCAAAGAAAATTTAAGGAGTTTAAACCACAAAATTCAGAGAAAACAATTTTGTATCTAATCTGGAGAAAACCATATATTGGTGTTGCAAGCGAAACATTCATTGACGATATGTTACAACGTTGTGGCTATTCAAATGTGTTAAAATCATTCAATCGTTACCCAACACTGGAACTAGAAGAAAATTTAAATCCTGACATTGTGTTATTAAGTTCTGAGCCATATCCTTTTAAGGAAAAACATGTTCTAGAATTAAAAGAAACATTTCCAAAAGCAGAAATCAAATTAGTAGATGGAGAAATGTTCTCATGGTATGGGTCAAGGTTAAAAAATAGTGTACTATATTTTAAAGAGATGGTAAAAGAGTTAGAAGCGACCGAAAAATAGATCAATGAAACAAACCCTCAAAATCACAATTTACGATCATTTTTCATTGACTCCAACAGAGCAACAAGCAAAGACAATTGTCAATTTGGTAAATTTCACGTTAGACGAAGCTCGATATCCTATATTTATTCTGAGTGGTTATGCCGGAACAGGTAAAACTACCTTGGTTGGTGCTTATATTCAAGCGATGACGGAATTGAAATTAAAAACCTTTTTAATGGCTCCAACAGGTCGTGCAGCAAAGGTACTTTCCTCTCGCGCTAAAAAACAAGTGCTTACCATTCATAAGAAAATTTACCGAAAACAAACACTTCCAGGTGGAATCATTCAATTAGTAGTGAGTCCCAATTTACATAAACATACTGTTTTCATTGTGGACGAGGCATCAATGATCGGTGAACACAGTTTGAGTAATGATGGCGGTGGAGTTTCCCGAAATTTACTTTCCGATTTGATGGAATATGTCTTTTCGGGTGAAGGTTGTAAGCTAATTTTTGTTGGAGACGAAGGTCAGCTACCTCCCGTAGGAAGTGACTACTCCCCTGCTTTAGATCATCGTTACCTTCATGAAAATTTCTTTTCCATACAACTCAGTGAATCTCGTTTGACAGAGGTCGTTCGACAGTCGCTCGAATCGGATATTTTATTGAATGCAAGTAAGCTAAGAAATTATCAAGGTGAAAAATTTCCTACGCTCGAAATCACAGGCCAAAAAGACGTGATACGCTTGCAAGGAGATGAATTACAGGATGAATTGGAACGTGCTTATGCAGATTACAGTTTTGATGATGTAATGATCATTACAAAATCTAATAAACGTGCCAATTTGTACAATCACAATGTGCGTAATCGTATTTTATATCGAGAAGAAGAATTGTGTGGTGGAGATCGTTTGATGGTTGTTCGTAATAATTATTTTTGGTTGGAAGAAAGTTCAGAAGCTGGTTTCATAGCCAACGGTGAAATGTTGAAGTTGAATAGAATCATTCGTCAAGAAACACTGTATGGTTTTAATTTTGTAACAGCCCGAGTTGAATTAATAGATTATCCTGCTATCGGAGATTTTGAAGTTGTATTGATGCTAGAGACATTGAATAGTGAAACACCCAATTTACCGCGATCAGAAATTAAGAAACTGTTTTTCGCACTAGAACAAGAATATGCCTATGAACGTAACAAGAAAAAACGCTACGAATTGATTACAAAAAATCCTTATTTCAATGCGCTACAAATCAAATATGCTTATGCGGTTACCTGTCACAAATCGCAAGGTGGACAATGGCCTGTGGTATTTTTAGATCATGATTATTTGACGGAAGAAATGTTGGACCAACCGTTTTTCAGGTGGTTATACACAGGATTTACGCGTGCAAGTGAAAAATTATTTTTAGTAAATTTTCACAAGGAATTTTTCGGGGAATAACTCATTTTTAAGGTAACAAATCTTTCAGCTTAAAACTTGTTTTACCTACATATATCTTCGCTTTATCTACTTCTGAATTTAATCGGTCTAGAACTATTTTAGCAGTTTGTTGGTCTAAATACTCACCAGCTAAAACATTAAACTCTTGACGCATTTTCTTTAAAATAAATGCTGTACGATAAGCACTTAACAAATCATTTTTTGTTAAATCGTATTTTTCCATTGCGGATAAAATTACTGGATTTTTGATTTCCAAATTACTTGCAACTGGATCTGTAAACGAATTCACTTCAAAAGTAATGTTGTTTTTTGTTTTTATTATTAATTCAGTTCTACGTAATCGCACAAATGCAGTGTCCATTCTAGAATCGCGACGAGCTTCTGCAGTACTTCCAGGATAGGCATTCAACTCACCTACCTTTGGTGATTTAACTGTTTTTAAACCATTCCACATACCGACTCCATTTCCTTTTGCTTTGATATAAATTGGCAGTTTTTTATTTAGCATCGATTCAAAAAATTGTTTTACAGCTACACTATCCTCTTTAGAAATAAGTTGTCTTTCTAACGTAAACTTATCCGAGTCAAACGCATCTTCAAGTCTAATTTGCAGGCGTGCATCATACGAAGGTTCTGCATCTGTTAAATGAACATGTAACATAACTTCATCCGCTTGTTTGGATAAACAGGAATAAGGAATGGCTAGTAATCTAACCTCAAATGTATCTGAGACTTCACTTTCTGGAAACTGAAATTCTTGGGTTAACATATCAAAAGTGGAAGAATCACTAAATGTATATACACCATTTTTATACGTAAACTTAGCCCAATTTGTACCCATTAAATTTGTATAATAATTGAGTTTTAATTGATATTCAGCAAGTATTTTCTGAGCATTCGCTTTCTCGTATTTTAAATTTTTAATGTTAGCTACATACGATTTATACAATTCATTTTCGCGAATTAATTCTTCTTGAATTATAGACCTTTTATCTCTTTGAGAATCTGTTTTAGGTTTAATATTTAGTGATTTTTTAGGATCAATTTGCTCATTAGATCTTTCTATTCGAGATTGCTTGAGTTCCTTTTTTCCTTTACGAGACATAGTATTTTTGGTAATAATTGCCGTATTACCAAAATCATTGTATTCTAATTCTAAATTTCGAATATCTTTTGCACTTTGTGTTTTTTTCTTTTCATAGTGACCAATCCAATAATCAAACCCTCTTTTTCCGGATATCATCTCATTCAATTTCTTGATTTTAACGAATTCTAATTCATTAATCACACTTTGAAACGTTGCACCATCAGCAAAAGAGGAATCAGGTGATAAAAATCGTGTACTACCGGAACCAAATAAATGGTATGTAACACCTTTTTTTTCAATAACAACTGTGGTTTGTTTCTTTGAATTGTACCCCCACACATCGAAATGTAAATTAGTCATTTTATGGCTTCCAACTGTCTGAAGTTGATTTGAAGTGAAACGTTTGGGTTCAATAAAATATTCCCCTTTATCTCCTTGAAGTAATTCTAATTGATACGGAAATAAACCTACAGCTTTTGGCAATCCCTTATTCCAGCGACCTTGCTCATCCCGTTCTCTTTCATCAAGTAATCCAGTTGTATTACTTCCGTCTCCAGCAGCTACTAAAATATTGGTAAAAAAATCGGCCTCACCACCTAATGCTTTGTATAAATAGTATGTACGATTCTCTACGTATTTATTCACAGCAAAATTAATCGCCTCTAAAGCATTTAATTGATCGCTTTTTGTCAAAAAATAAAAAGAGCTAATCATCTCTTTTTTTTCCTCCAAACTTAACACTGGATCTAGAACATTATATATTTTTTTATGTGGGTATTCGATTCCTTTGCTATCTTCTTTAATTGCAGTCCGTGGAAGTTTTTGAAGTAGTAAATTATCAAATATTTGGAGTTTACTTTGATATAATATTATTTCATCCTCATTATCAAATCGTTTAGCCAACAAAATTTTATTTAATTCCATCAGGGCCATTTTATTTGCAACCTCTCCAATTAATCCTTTTGGAGATTTCGCAATTTCGGATGAACGAATAAAAAGTAAACTTGGATTATTAATGATAATCGATTCAATAGAATCATAATTTAAATCCCCACTTGCATAGGTTATTTGAGGTCCTTTGTATTCAATATATCGTCCAATATTTTTTTCTAAGATTGGACTTTTTCGAACGATATGAAAAAAATATGCTTTTTCTTCAGCAGTTAACTTACTAGTTTCTTGTGTATAGGTAAAAAATGTAATAAATAATAGAAATACAGTACAAATAATCTTGTTCATATCTAATGTTTTATAGAATAACTAACAAAATTAGATAATATTGTATGGATTTAAACGTAGTAATCAATTACATTTAAACAATGTATTTTGTATAATTACCTACATTTTGAAATTAAGACAGGTTGTTTTTTAATTCGTATTCTCGGAAATAATGATTCCACGTATTTTTTTCGTTTTTTAGAAATACATACATACGTATATGAATCATGGATATCTATCATTCCTAATTCATCTTTTTGAATATCGGTATCTTGTAAAAAAAATCCTACCACATCAACTTTTCGAATCTTGTGTTTTCTTCCTGCAGATAAATAATACGTAACCCATTGTGCATCATTAAATTCACCGATACTATCAGGTACTTTTACCGATTGAATGGAAAGTGTATTTGCATAGGAAGGTAAAGGTTCTTCTTCTGAATGAATTAAGTATACACATCCATCTTTTTTCATACGTGCAGTTCTACCATTTCGGTGTGTGAAATCTTGTATAGTATGTGGATATTGATAATGAAAAACAGCTTCAATTTCAGGTATATCAATTCCTCTTGCTGCTAAATCTGTACATACCAAACAATTAGCTGATCCATTTCTAAACTTCGTTAATGCTCTTTCTCGTTCGACCTGCTCCATTCCGCCATGAAAAAGAACATTAGATTTACCGTATTCAGTTAAATGTTTTGAAATCCTTTCTGCAGCTTCTCTGAAGGAACAAAAAATTAAAACAGGACCAAAATTTTTGGAAGCTAAAAAGGAGACTAAAGCAAATAATTTATCGTGACCAGTTGCTTCTACAGAAAAATAAGTGAGATGAGGTTTTTCTTCTTCAATAAAATTATGTGTTACGAATGTATATTCCATTAAAAAATCGGGTAGACTTTCGATTTCAGTCGCACTAATTAACTGAATTGATTTAAGTGTGTTAGTATAGGTATATATTTGACTTATCTCGTTCAAAAATCCCATTTCTAATGTTTTGTCATATTCGTCGATCACCAAATGAGAAAAACCAGCTAAACCAATTGTCCCTCTTTTTAAATGGTCTAAAATTCTACCAGGAGTTGCAATCACCACTTGTGGATATTCCTGTAATTGAAGACTTTCATTTTTTAAAGAATGTCCACCATAACATAAAACTGTTTTTCTACCAGTCTTTAATGTTGTAAAATTTTTAGCAACTTGCGCTGCTAATTCACGCGTTGGACAAAGAATTAATACTTGTCCACTAAAAACATCTCTTTGTAATTGCACTTCTAATTGCACACAAAATGCTAACGTTTTACCGCTTCCTGTATTAGCTAATAATATAGAAAAAGGTGAATCATTTTCCCAATAAGCTAATTGCATTTTTGTTGGTGACTCTAGCCCAGTTTTAGAGAAAATGGAATAAACAAGCATACTATAATTAATGTAAGTTTAGAGTTATTTATTTCCTTTCTCAAAATCCGAGATAAATTGTGCTAAACCACTATCTGTTAGAGGATGTTTGGATAAAGCTTTTAAAGCATTTATAGGAACTGTTACTACATCTGCTCCGATTTCTGCACAAGATATTATATGCATAGGGTTACGAATTGAAGCTGCTAAAATTTGCGTTTCGAATCCATAGTTGTCATAAATTAATCTTATTTGAGCAATTAAAGCTAAACCATCTGAAGTTATATCATCTAGTCGACCGACAAATGGAGAAACATAGGTAGCTCCAGCTTTTGCAGCAAGTAAAGCTTGTCCAGCCGAAAAAACTAACGTACAATTTGTTTTAATTCCTTTTTCAGATAAATATTTAATTGCTTTGATACCTTCTGGTATCATGGGAATCTTCACCACAATATTTGGATGTAATTCAGCTAATATTTCAGCTTCTCCGATCATAGCCTTAAAATCCATTCCAATCACTTCCGCACTTACATCTCCATCTACAAGGTTGCAAATATCCACGTAATGTTTAAGTATATTGTTATTTCCTGAAATACCTTCTTTAGCCATTAAAGAAGGATTTGTAGTTACTCCGTCTAAAACTCCAAGTTCGTTTGCTTCTTGAATCTCTTTTAGATTTGCAGTGTCGATAAAAAATTTCATAGATAAAAATAGAAGGCATAAAAAAAGGGTAAGCTACTTTTATCGCACCGCTCAACCTCTTACCTTTGCTACGTTCCCGTCCTGGAGGAGTCAGAAGGAGCTAGTCGTAAAAGACTTACCCGATACAAATATACATTTTTTTAATTAATGTTAAGAAAAAAATATGTTTGCGATAAAATAAGTTAAAAAATGGAATCTTTTATCCTTAACAAACCTTAACAACCTGACTAGTTAATTTAGAGTAAACTTCTCTATTTTTGTTTTGAAATCTATTAGTAATAATACAATGAAAACAAATTTTAAATTTTTAGGTTTAGGTTTACTCGGTGGAATGTTGCCATTGGGTTTGTTTTTATGTTTAAACAATCCATATCCATCGTTAAGTGATGAAGTATTAGATGGAAATCGTTATCACCAAGCTAGATTTGCCTCCATGGGATCGAATCCAATGATGACTGAAAATTTTGTGGATGCTGCTGAAAACACTATTAATTCAGTTGTACACGTTACAACCAAGGTGGTTAAAACAAGTGTACAGCAAGATCCTTTTTTTGAATTTTTCTATGGTCCAGGATCTGGAAATAGAGAGTTTAAACAATATGGCTCAGGTTCTGGATCAGGTGTAATTGTCTCTTCAGAAGGATATATTGTTACAAATAATCACGTGATTGATAATGCAAGTGAAATCGAAGTTATTTTAAATGACAATTCAAAATATAGTGCCACTGTAGTTGGAGCTGATCCTTCTACAGACGTAGCAATTCTAAAAATAAATGCACCAAACTTAAAACCGATAGCATTAGGAAATAGTGATGATTTAAAAGTTGGGGAATGGGTATTGGCAGTAGGAAATCCGTTTAACCTAACCTCAACTGTAACGGCAGGTATTGTAAGTGCTAAAGCAAGAAATATTAATATATTAGCTGATAAGACAAACAATAATGTTGTGCCAATCGAGTCTTTTATCCAAACGGATGCTGCGGTAAACCCTGGAAATAGCGGAGGGGCTTTAGTAAATACTAAAGGAGAATTGATTGGAATTAACTCTGCAATATCTTCACCAACAGGTAGCTATTCAGGTTATTCTTTTGCTATACCAATCAACCTCGTACAAAAAGTAATGCGTGACTTGATTGATTTTGGAGTTGTTCAACGCGGATTTTTAGGAGTGCAAATTTCAGATATTAGTCAAGAACTCAAAGAGAAACATGACCTTCCTTCATTAAAAGGGGTATATATTTCAAAAGTTACAGAAGATGGAAGTGCAGATAAGGCAGGTATAAAGGAAGGATCTGTCATTCTAAAAGTTGGTATGAAAGAGGTGAATTCTTCTGCAGAATTACAAGAAGAAATTGGTAAACGTCGTCCTGGAGATAATGTAACTTTAACGTTACGAAATAAAAAAGGAATTACCGAAACCATTGACGTTATTCTAAGAAATAGTGAAGGAAATACATCTTTAATGAATAAAAATGAAGTTTCCAAAACCAGTGCTTTAGGAGCAATATTTGTAAATCTTACTGACAAAGAGAAAAAAGAATTAAATATCGCTTACGGAGTAAAGATTAAAACTCTTAATGCAGGGAAACTAAAAGGATTAGGTGTTGAAGAAGGTATGATTATTACTAAAATTAATAATGATCCAGTAGAATCTGTAGAACAATTAACTTCAAAATTAGGTTCTGGAAATAGAGGTATTCTTTTAGAGGTTATGACTAAAAGTGGCAAAAAAGATTATATTGGATTTGGATTATAAGACACCAAATTGAATATTTTAAAAAGGCTGTTTTACTAATGTATACAGCCTTTTTTTTGTATAAAAAGATGCTGTCTCAAAAGAAAAAAGAAGTCCTCGAGAATTAAAAATTTGAAAATACTCCTGGAGGGGGTTACGAACAAATTTGACAAAAAAAACGTCTAGAAATTCTAGACGTCTTTATAAACAACTATTCGAAGATTAATGTCCTTTTGCTGCTAAATAACGCTCTGCATCCAAAGCAGCCATACATCCTGTACCTGCAGCCGTGATAGCTTGACGGTAATTTTTATCCGCAGCATCACCAGCAACAAACACACCAGCAACATTAGTTTTAGATGTTCCAGGTTGCGCATATTTAATATATCCTGTTTCATCTAAATCAATATATTCCGCAAAAATATCAGTATTTGGTTTGTGACCAATCGCGACAAAGAATCCTGTACACGGAATGGTTTGCTCTTCACCGGTCGCTGTATTTTTTACTCGTGCACCAGTTACTAAATCTCCTTCTCCTAATACTTCAACAGTCTCAGTATTATATAGTATAGTAATGTTAGGAGTATTTTTTACTCGGTCAGCCATAATTTTAGATGCTCTAAAATCATCTTTACGTACTAACATGGTAACTTTTGTACATAATTTAGATAAGTAATGAGCTTCTTCACAAGCAGAATCTCCAGCCCCCACAATTACAGTTTCATGTCCTCTGTAAAAGAATCCATCACAAACAGCACATGCAGAAACACCACCACCTAATTCTAAATATTTTTGTTCAGATGGCAATCCTAGATATTTAGCAGAAGCGCCAGTAGAAATTATAACCGTTTCTGCATGAATCTCATGACCTGTTTCTGTCCAGCATTTATGTATTTCACCAGAAAAATCAACTTTCGTAATAAATCCAAAACGAATATCTGTATCAAAACGTTTAGCTTGCGCTTCTAATTCTAACATCATAGCCGGACCAGTAATTCCTTCTGGATAACCTGGGAAATTTTCGACTTCATTCGTAGTAGTTAACTGACCACCAGGCTGCATTCCTTGGTACATAACAGGATGCATATCAGCTCTTGCAGCATAAATTGCGGCGGTGTAACCTGCAGGACCTGAACCGATTATTAAACACTTTACTTTTTCTATTTCTGTATTACTCATACTCATTTATTTTAATTCAAAAATAACTATATTTTCTATTTTTTATAAGACAGATTACTAATTTTCGATACTACTAATCTCGTTTTTTTGAAGGGAAACGTTTTTTATCTTTACTCCTATTCCCACCTATGCTAGTTGATTTATTTCCACCTCCTTGTGATCGATTTCTATGATTAGAATCATTTCTTCTTTCATTAAACGTGCGTTTTTCTTCTTTTTCTACCGTAAAAATTTTAGCAGGAAAGGGATGATCTTCAATAACAGGTATCTGCATTGAAATCAATTTTTGAATATCTTTTAGATAAGCACGCTCTTCAAATTCACAGAATGAGATAGCTTTACCTGAAGCTCCTGCCCTACCTGTTCTTCCAATACGATGTACATAGGTTTCAGGAATGTTAGGCAGTTCAAAATTAACCACAAAAGCTAAAGCGTCAATATCTATCCCTCTGGCTGCAATATCAGTAGCAACCAACACGCGTGTAGAATAATCTTTGAAATTGCTTAATGCTCGTTGACGCGCATTTTGTGATTTATTTCCATGTATTGCCTCTGCTTTTATGTTTGATTTTGCAAGCATTTTCACCACTCTATCTGCTCCGTGTTTGGTACGTGTAAAAACTAGCGCAGATTTAATGGATGTATCTTGCAACACATGGGTTAATAATGCATTTTTATTTCCTTTATCCACATAATAAATTTCCTGCTGAATTGTTTCTGCTGTGGATGATACAGGAGTAACTTCTACTTTTTCAGGATTTGTTAAAATAGTACCAGCTAATACTTTAATTGTATCTGGCATGGTAGCCGAGAAAAATAAGGATTGACGTTTTTCCGGAATTACTTTTAAGATTTTTTTGACATCGTTTACAAAACCCATGTCTAACATACGATCTGCTTCATCAAGCACAAACAATTGTAAATCGTTTAAGCGAATTACTCCTTGTCCAATTAAGTCTAATAATCGTCCTGGAGTAGCAATTAAAATATCAACACCGGCTTTTAAAGCATTTACTTGCGAATTTTGAGTCACTCCACCAAAAATAACGGTGTGTTTTAATTTTGTATGTCGCCCATAACTCGCAAAACTTTCACCAATCTGTATGGCTAATTCCCTGGTTGGGGTAACAATTAAGGCGTGAATTTTATTATTTCGTTCACCTTCTTGCTTACGATTGTATAAAAGTTGAATAATTGGAATTGCAAATGCGGCGGTTTTTCCTGTACCAGTCTGGGCACACCCAAGTAAGTCTGTTCCTTGTAACACTATTGGAATGGATTGTTCTTGAATTGGTGTTGGATTGGTATAACCTTCTTCGTTTAAAGCCTGAAGAATCGGCTCAATTAAATGTAAATCTGCAAATTTCATAGGAAAATGTTCATCGATTTTCCTAGTATGTTCTGAATTAAACCTTAGGAAGACGAAAAGCAAATATACGAATAAAGTAAAGAGTTACGAGAGACGAATGAAGATAAAAAAAGTCCAGACAATTTGCCTGGACTTTAAGTATACTCAAAAAATGATTAAGCTTCTTTTGATTCTGTAGAAACCTCTTCTTCTTTTCTTTCTGGTTTAGGAAGTAATACTTTACGAGAAAGTTTCCATTTTTTTGTTTTTGAATCTTTACCAACCACTTTAAAACGAACTAAATCTCCTTCTTTACATACATCCTCCATTTTAGCGATTTTTTCCCAGTTAAATTCAGAGATATGGATTAATCCATCTGTACCTGGTAAAATTTCTACGAAACAACCGTATGCTTGTAATGATTTGATTTTTCCTTCGTATTCTGCACCTTCTTCCACAACTGGAGGAAAAGCAATTTGACGAATTTTCGTTACAGCAGCTTTCATATCATCACCGTTATTAGACATTACTTGCACACGACCTTCACCACCTTCAATTTCCTCGATTGTGATTACAGTATTAGTTTCTTTTTGTAACGCTTGGATAATTTTACCACCAGGTCCGATGATCGCACCAATTACTTCATTTGGAACATTGAACGCTTCAATACGTGGAGTTTGTGGTTTCAAATCAGCATTTGGAGTAGCAATTGTTTCGGTAATTTTTCCTAAGATATGTAAACGTCCTGCTCTCGCTTGCTCTAACGCTTGTGTTAACACTTCGTAAGGTAAACCATCTACTTTGATATCCATTTGACAAGCTGTAATTCCTTTCGCAGTACCAGTCACTTTAAAGTCCATATCACCTAAATGATCTTCGTCCCCTAGGATATCAGATAAAACTGCAAATTTTCCATTTTCAGCAACAAGTCCCATCGCAATTCCTGATACAGGAGCTGTAATTGGAACACCACCATCCATCAATGCTAAAGTTCCAGCACAAACAGTTGCCATGGAAGAAGAACCGTTAGACTCTAAAATTTCAGATACTAAACGAATAGTATATGGATAATCTGCTGGCAATACTGGTTTCAATGCTCTTAAAGCTAAGTTACCATGACCAACTTCTCTTCTTGATGTCCCACGTAATGGTTTTGCTTCACCTGTAGAGAATGGAGGGAAATTGTAATGCAACATGAATTTCTCAGTTCCGCGGAATGTAACACCATCTAACAATTGCTCATCCATTTTACCACCTAAAGTAAGTGTTGTCAACGATTGCGTTTCTCCACGTGTAAATACAGAAGAACCATGAACGATTGGTAAGTAATCCACTTCTGCCCAAATTGGACGAATTTCGTCGAATTTACGTCCATCCAAACGTTTTCCTTCTTCTACCATTACCGTTCTCACCGCTTTTTTCTTCACTTCAGAGAAGTACGTTGAAATAAATCCTCCTACTTCAGCTAATTCTTCTTCAGAAAACTGCGCTTTAAATTCTGTTTTTACAGCTTCAAATAATTCGGTACGTTGTACTTTAGATGCAAGACCTTGACGTGCAACATCTTTACACTTATCAAAACAGAAGTCATAAACTTTTTGTTTAATTTCTTCGTTATGAACTTCGTGGCTATATTCTCTTTTCACAGCAGCTACAGGAACTTCTTTCGCTAACTCTAATTGGAAATTACATTGTTCGATAATCGCTTGGTGAGCAATTTTAATTACTTCAACCATTTCAGCTTCCGAAATTTCTTTCATTTCACCTTCTAACATCACGATATCTTTCACTGTACCAGCAATCATAATATCGATATCTGAATTTTTCATTTCAGAAACTGTAGGGTTAATTACAAATTTTCCGTCTACTCTTCCTACTCTTACCTCAGACATAGGTCCGTTAAAAGGGATATCAGAAACAGCGATAGCAGCAGAAGCAGCCAAACCACATAAAGCATCTGGTTGGTGTTCACCATCATACGCTAATAATTGAATCATTAACTGTACTTCAGCATGGTAATCATCTGGAAACAATGGACGTAATGCACGATCCACTAAACGCATGATTAACACTTCTCCGTCTGAAGGACGAGCTTCTCTACGGAAGAATCCACCAGGGATTTTACCTGCCGCAGCGAATTTTTCTTTGTAATCTACCGTTAAAGGTAAAAAATCTACTCCATCTTTTGCTGTAGGTGCTGCAACTACTGTTGCCAACAACACAGTTTCGCCCATTTGTAACACTACAGAGCCATCCGCTTGTTTTGCAAGCTTCCCTGTTTCGATGGAGATATCTTTTCCTCCTGTAGTGATGGACTTTTTAACTATATTCATATTTGATTAATTTACAATTTTATTTGCGTAACGAAATTACGACATTTTTTAAGATTAGTTATTTATAATGTCCTTTTAATGAAAAAACAATGATTTTATCACTTTCAACTTTATAAACTATTCGATGTTCTAGATTGATTCTTCTTGACCAATAACCACTATAATTTGCTATTAATGCTTCTGGTTGACCAATTCCTTCAAATGGAGTTTTACTTATATTCTCTAATACTTGATAAATTTTCTTGACTAATTTAATATCATTTTGTACCCACCAACCTAAATCTCTCCACGCTGAAGGCATAAAAAGAATTTCAAGCATGAATCATTTGTTTTAATTCTTCTATACTCATTGGTGTTGGTTGCGTTTTTTTTGTCTCATACTCTTCAATACTTGAAAGAATTTTTGGATTTGTTATTTCATTATGATCAAAGACCTTAACTTTTTTTACAAATGAAATACTTTTAAAAAACTCTAATAAAAATGACAACTTATTTGAAGAAACCTCTAATTGAACAACATGTTTCATACTTTTTGATTTGATACAATAACAAATATACAAAGGAATTGCATAATTAACAAAGCATAAAAAAAAGGCATTTGATAATTCAAATGCCTTTTCCTTATAAAGATAACTTTGTTATTAACGACGTAATCCTAATTCTTTCACGATAGCACGGTAACGAGAAATGTCTTTTCTTTTTAAATAATCCAATAAACTTCTTCTTTTACCTACTAATAACTGAAGCGCTCTCTGCGTTCCGTAATCTTTTCTATTTTTCTTCAAATGCTCAGTTAAATGAGAGATTCTGTAAGAAAATAATGCGATTTGACCTTCTGCAGATCCTGTGTTAGTTTCTGATCCTCCGTGTTTTGCGAAGATTTCAGTTTTTTTCTCTGGTGCTAAATACATTCCAATATTATTTAATGATTCTTATGTATGTCTACTTTAGACGGATGCAAATATACAACATAAATTCACAAAAACACTATTACTTACCTCCAATTCAGAATAAAATCTTCTTTTTTAGGGATATCGCCTTGGTAACGTATCTCTATTTGATGTTTACCTGGAAGTAGGTTACAAAAGTTTTGGTTGTACTTTACACCTAATTTTAATGAAGAAAACCAAAGATCTTGGAGTAATTTAGTTGTGTTAACTTCTATAATTGCACTTCTAGTTAGTGTGTCAACCTGAACTATTTCGTACGAAAAATCTTTAGTTTTTGCTTTTTCATACGATGAATTTTCAAGAATATGCGTAAAAACCCGTTCTTTTGTCTCGTTCAGTTCGTTTTTCCATGTGAATTTAACCACATAATCAAACGCTGACCAATAATCATCGTTCAGTATATTAATTTTGCTTTTCAAACCAGGTTTCACTTTTATATTCTTCTTATTATCCTCAATCAACACCCCTGAAATGGAATATACTTTAGTGGTTAATTCCGTTTCAAATGGTTTTGGTAGGTCTGATACAAAATAATACTCCTCCTCTCCTATTTTTTCTGTTTTTTGAAGTACTGTAACATCTTGAAAATCATCTTTCACGCGGTATTGTAACGCTTTCCAATTGCCATAATAATCGATACTCGACCAGGTTGGAGCAGGCCAACAATCGTTCAGTTGCCAAAAAATTGTGCCCATGCATATCGGCGACTTTAAGCGATGTGCTGAAACAGCAATACTCACTGCTTTAGCTTGGGTTAACTGAGAAAAATAAACAAACTCTTGAAAATTTTCCGTTTTACCATATAATATGTCCGCATGTTTTTTTATCATTCCATTTCCGACGTAACTTTTTTGATGATTTTTCATGACTGAAGAATTCAAATCCCATTCCGATTTGTTACTAAATTTCAACAATGTACTATATTCTGGAAAAGATTGAAACCCATATTCAGCATTGAATCGTCCAGACTTTTTCCCAAAATCTTCAATTGGATCTTTTCCATGCCATACTCCCCAATAATGTTGCGTTCCGTGAGGAAAATCTTCTAACTGCGTCCAATGACTTAACGGTGAAGTATGGACATACGGTAGGAATGTGTTGTTAGCAACGATTGTTGGAATTAATTTTTTAAACAAAGCATCGTAACTTTCTTCAATAATCGCTTGTTGCTTGTTAGTGATTTGGTATTTTGGTTTGAATCCCCAGTATTTCCAAGCGACATCCACTTCGTTGTTGCCATTAAATTGAATAACTGAAGGATGGGCTGCAATACGAGGTATTTGGTACGATAATTCCTCACGCACATTTTTCAAAAAACTAGAATCTCCTGGATACATCGCACAAGCAAACATGATATCTTGCCAAACCATAATTCCTAGTCGGTCGCATTCTTGATAAAAAACTTCGTCTGGATAATATCCACCACCCCAAACACGAACTATATTAAAGTTTGCTTCTTTCATTTGTTGAACCATCTCCCGAATTGACGCATCCGTAACTCGTGCCGGAAAAACATCTTGCGGAATGTAATTAGCACCTTTACAAAAAATCGGTCTACCATTGATTTTAAAATAATATGACGTTCCAACCGAATCTTTTTCTTGAATAAGTTCACTCGTTCTGACTCCAAACTCAACCTTTACTGAGTCAATGAACACACCTTCGATATTGAAAACTCTCCATGCATCATGGTATAGGTATTGTTCTCCTTGTCCACGAGGCCACCAAAGTTTAGGATTATTTAAAATAACAGTACCAATTGCTTCTCCTTTTTTTACAACCAAAGAAAAATCCTCATGAAATAATTTGCTTTCAATAAATATCCTAGAATTCTCAAAAAATGATGCGTCTGCAAACTTAAGATTAAAGGTAAGTACTGCTTCTTTCTCCGTAATTTCTTTTGTCTCTACCTTCGCCCAAACAACTCTATTTTTATCATATTTTATAATTTCAACAGGCTTTCTAAAACCAATCGTGTTCATCCGTAAAGCCCAATCCCAGCCAAATTGGTATTGCGGTTTGCGTGTTAAAGGCGCTACAGCTATTTCACCATTATCATTTGGGGCGGGATAAGTAACCTCTCGATTTGCAAAGTTTTTTTTGTGGTACAAAACAGGAGGTGTAAAAACAATTCTCACTTTATTCCATCCAATTTTTACGTAGGACTTTAATTGAACCGAATGAGGAATAAATGCGTTTGCAGTTGTTTTAACTA
>Ga0172373_10001601_pt1 | contig 36469 bp, 33 predicted proteins | sample Lak10m_2_FD_114546 | JGI IMG/M metagenome (GOLD analysis project Ga0172373, IMG submission 114546) | Freshwater microbial communities from Kabuno Bay, South-Kivu, Congo - kab_092012_10m | ecosystem: Environmental > Aquatic > Freshwater > Lake | place: Democratic Republic of the Congo...
CCGCCAGCCCCGAAGGCTGCCCCCGCGCCGGTGGTGCCGCCGGTGAGGCCGAAGCCAAACCAAAATCGATTTAACGACCTCCTTAGCAAGGACTATCCCGCATCTGCGCTGCGCAAGAAGCAGGAGGGCGACGTTGGGCTTTCGATGTGCATAAGCGCTGAAGGTCGCGCCAGCGATGTGAAGGTTATCAAGTCCAGCGGCGTCGAGGCGCTCGACGAGGCGGCTGTCAAGGGTATCCCGAGGGTGCCGTTTGCTCCGCCCAAGGATTCCGCCGGCAAGCCGGTCTCGTGGTGCCCGCCCGCGTTTCCGTATTATACTATGACGCTGTCCTGGAAATTGCCGGAGTAAGCGCCGGCAGGGGACAGACGCGCAGGGGCATTGGCGCTCAAACGGGTTAAGGTTGAGGCGGAACGAAGGGATAGCTTCGAACCGCAGCAAGTGGTGTCGGGGCGACCCGAGTGAAGATCGGGGCGACCCGAATGAGGAGAAGACGGTTATGAAGATGGCGTATCTTGGGGATGGTCTGAAGCGGCAGTCCAACCCGGTAAAACTGCTGCTGGCCGCAATTGCGATGCTGTTCATGCCGATGGCTGCGCTCGCGCAGCAGCCGACGGATGCGCCGCCGATGCTGCCGACGGAAGAGGCTCCGGCCGTTCCGGAAGCTGCTCCGGCTGCTGAAGCTGCCGGCGAAGCCGCCGAAGAAGGCGGCAATGAAGGCATGGAAGAGGCCTTCTCGCTGGCTCACATCTGGACGGCGAGCGACGAGGTCGGCAAAGGCACGCTGATCCTGATGATCATCATGTTCGCTGGCTCGATCTACATCGCCGTCACCAAGACGGTGGACCAAACCATGCTGTCCAACCAGATGAAGAAAATCCCGGCCTTCTGGGACGCCAACACGCTGGATGAAGGTCTCGACCTTCTTGGCCCCAACAACGCCTTCCGCGCGGTTGCCGAAGGCGCGATCGCCCAGGCCAATTCGGCCCAGGCCGGCCTCGGTGCGCGTATCTCGCGCTCCGACCGCATGTCTCACCAGGTCGGCATCGAGCTCGAGCGCATCAACACGCGCCTCCAGGGCGGCATGGCCTTCCTCGCGACGGTCGGCGCCATCTGCCCGTTCGTCGGTCTGTTCGGAACGGTGTGGGGCATCGTGAAGGCGCTCATCACCATCACGGCCTCGGGCGATGCCTCGATCGAACGTGTGGCCGGTCCTGTCGGTGAAGCGCTGATCATGACCGCCATCGGTCTCGCGGTCGCCGTGCCGGCGGTTATCTTCTACAACCTGCTCGGCCGTCGGAACAAGAACATCTCCGACGCTGCCCGCCACTTCGCGTACGATGTCGACAAGCTGATGGCTTCGTCGGCCAAGGCCTAGTCCGAGTCAGCGTAAGGAGGCCGACGAATGGCCGACGAAAAGATTGGCAAGGAAGGCGGTGGCGGGATCGCGCTGGTCGAGGAGGAGAGCTCTCCGCTCAACGCCTCGATCAACACCACCCCCCTCGTCGACATCATGCTCGTGATGCTGATCATCTTCCTGATCACCATCCCGGTCGCGGTGAAGAGTATCGAGGTGGAGCTGCCGACGGAGCGCAACCAGGTCGTTGTCCCCAAGCGGGAGAACATCAACCTGTCCGTGCGCGCCGACGGCGCCATCTACGAGGACTTGCGGGAGCTCACCGAGTCTGAACTGGCCGGACGCCTGGCGCGCTTTGCGCGGCAGGATCCGCAGCCGGAAGTGCACATCCGCGGCGACCTGACGACCCCATATTTCCAGGTCGGCAGGGTGGTCGAGATCGCGCAGCGGGCTGGCATTCTCAAGGTCGGCTTCATCACCAAGGCGCCGCGCCCCGGCGCAGGCTGACACCTAACTTTCCCTCCCCCTCTTGGGGGGAGGGCCTAAGGAGTAGTTCCCCATGGCCATGCAGGTAGGCGAAGTCGCCGAAGGCGAGCCGCTGTCAGAGATCAACACCACGCCGCTTATCGACGTGATGCTGGTGCTCCTGATCATGCTGATCGTCACGCTGCCGCCGCAGCGCCACGCGGTGAAGCTTGATACCCCGCTTCCTCCGCCGCCGAACCAGCCGCCGCCGCCGGAAGACACGCCGGATCCGATCCGCATCATGATCGGCTTCGACAACCAGATTTCCTGGATGGGCGAGACGGTGAACCGCAACCTGCTCGACCAGCGGATGAAGGTCGAGGCTCAGCGCCCGATCCAGCCCGAGATCCACATCGAACCGGACCGTCGGGCCCAGTACGGCGTGGTCGCTCACGTGATGGCCGCCGCCCAGCGCAACGGCCTCAAGAAGATGGGTGTCATCGGGGGGACGTGATAACTGCGGCGTGAAGCGGGGAACTTGATCTCGCCGCATTCTGCCCGGTCTAATTGCAGGCGGCGCCCGTCCGATGGCCGGGGGCCGCCTTGCGCAGTTCAAGCTGCGCGAATCGAGTTGAGGATGGGGTCGGGGCCTCTATATCGAGGACCTGGTGCGACCGAAAATGAAGGTGGAGGATTGAAGATGCAGACGTTCGGCAAGGCCTTGCGCAACAGCCTGCCCGCACTCGGGCTTGGCCTGCTCGGCGCGCTCGGCGCAGCCAGCGTAACGGCCGCCCCCGCGTACGCGCAGAAGGTCACCGCGAAGAAAGAATTCGTCGAGAACCTCCAGGCTGCCTCCGCCGCACTCAGCTCGCGCAACTGGAGTCAGGCCTTGGCGAAGGCCGATGCCGCCGCAGCGCACGCCTCGGGCGCGCAGCAGCGTGGCGCAATCGAGCAGATCCGGGTTGCGGCCAGCTGTGACGCTTCGATCAAGAATCACCAGGGCTGCATCAGCGCCATCGAGAAGGCCAAGGCTTCGGGCGGCAGCGGGCTTCCGATCAAGAATTACGACCAGATGCTTGCCGGTCGCTACGCCGACGCCGGCAACGCCGCCAAGGCGCTCGCCCAGACCAAGGAAAACATCGCCAAGTACGGCGGTACAGCGACCGAACACGCCTTCGTCGCCAAGGGCGAGCTGCAGAACAAGAACTTCGCCGCTGCGCAATCCTCGATCAACAAGGCGCTGGCCGGCGGCAAGGGAACAGTTGCCCAGTACAACATCCTGCTCAACGCCCTCGCCGGGCAGAACAAGATGGACGAGTACTACAAGACGCTGGAGCGCATCGCGCCCTCGATGGGCAACGACACCTACTGGCGCATGCTGATCGAGCGCACCAAGAAGGAGGCCAACTACCGTTCCCTCGAAGCCGGTCTTGACGTGTTCCGCGCGATGGAAGCCGCGAAGGTCAGCCTGAAGCCGCAGGAACGGTTCGAGATGGCTGAGGCCGCGCGTAACCGCGGTATCGCGATCGAGGCGGCCAACTCCTGGGCCGTGCTGGTCAAGGCGGGCGATTCCAACGCCACCAAGAACAAGGCGCTGGTCGATTCGGTGACCAAGGCCGCTGCGGCCGACAAGGCCACGGAGCTTGCCAAGAGCGAAGCGGCAGCCGCCACCCGCGCCACAGGCGAGCAGTTCGGTATCGTCGCCGAGGGTTACCTTGCCAACGGCAACACGGCCAAAGCGATCGAGCTGTTCAACAAGGCGCTTACCAAAGGCCAGATGCCTCAAGGCATGACCGACCTCGTCAAACTCCGCCTCGGCATCGCGCAGTTCAAGGCCGGCAAGAAGGCCGACGCCGTCAAGACCTGGCAGGCGATCAAGGCTGACAATGGCGCCGGCTGGCTCGCCAAGACCTGGATCGCGATTTCGAAGGCGTAATCGCCATCCAGACTGAACCTGCTAAGGCCCGGCCGGAAACAGCCGGGCCTTTTGCTTTTGGGGCCTTGCGCAGACGTTTGACCTCGCAACGCCGAGCCGTCATAGGACGCGCAAACACATCCTCCCGCCGCCATGCTCCAGATCAACGACCTCACTTTCCGTATCGACGGCCGGCCCCTGTTCGAGGGCGCCTCGGCGCAGATCGCAGATGGCTGGAAGGTCGGCCTTGTCGGCCGCAACGGTACGGGCAAATCCACCCTGCTGCGCATCATCCGCGAGGAGCTGGCCAAAGGCGAGAATGGCGACGGTTCGATCCGCATCAATCGCGGCGCGAAAATGGGCTATGTGCTGCAGGAAGTGCCGGCCAACGACACCAGCCTGCTCGATGTCGTGCTGGAGGCCGATGCCGAGCGCGCAAGCCTGATGCGCGAGGCCGAGACGTGCGAGGATCCTGACCGGATCGGCGAAATCCACATGCGGCTGGCCGACATCGACGCCTGGTCGGGCGAGGCGCGGGCGGCGGAAATCCTCGTCGGCCTCGGTTTCACGCAGAACGATCTTTCGCGACCCTGCAAGGAATTCTCGGGCGGCTGGCGCATGCGCGCGGCGCTGGGCGGGGTGCTGTTTGCCCGGCCTGAGCTCCTGATGCTGGACGAGCCGACCAACTATCTCGATCTCGAAGGCGCAGCCTGGCTGGAAGTCTACCTGCGCAAGTATCCGAATACGGTGGTGATCGTGAGCCACGACCGCGACCTGCTCAACCGCTCGGTGACGCATATCCTTGCAGTCGAGAACACCAAGCTGGTGCTGAGCGCGGGCGGATATGACACCTACCTCAAGCGCCGCGCCGAACGGACGGCGCACCTCGTGGCGCAGAAGGAGAAGCAGGACGTCCAGCGCGCCCACATGCAGAGCTTCATCGACCGCTTCAAGGCCAAGGCCTCCAAGGCGCGCCAGGCCCAGAGCCGCGTCAAGATGCTTGAGAAAATGACCGAGATCACCGTGCCGCTCGCCGAGCGCACGATCCCGTTCAAGTTCTACGAGGCCGAGGAGCTGGCCTCGCCCATCCTCGAACTCGACAAGGCGGACATGGGCTATGTGGCGGGCAAACCGGTGCTGGAGCGTGTCTCGCTGCGGCTCGATTTCGACGATCGCATCGCCATCGTCGGCGCCAACGGGCAGGGCAAGACGACGCTGGTGAAGTCGATCGCGACCAAGCTTCCGCTGCTGCAGGGGCTCAGGCGCGCCTCGAAGAATCTCCGCGTCGGCTATTTCAGCCAGGATCAGCTGGACGAGCTGCGCGCCGGCGAGAACGTGCTCGACCATGTGAAGGATCTGCTGCCGAACGGCACTCAGGCGGCCGTTCGCGCGCTGGCGGCGCAATTCGGCTTCGGCGCGGAAAAGTGCGAGACCAAGGTCGACAAGCTGTCGGGCGGGGAGAAGGTGCGCCTGCTGATGGGCCTTACGACCTATCGCAAGCCGCACATCCTGATCCTCGATGAGCCGACCTCACACCTCGATATCGACAGCCGCGAGGCGCTGATCTACGCGCTGAACGAATTCAATGGCGCGCTGCTGGTGATCACGCACGACACCTATCTCGCGGAGGCGACGGCCGACCGGCTCTGGCTGGTCAAGGATGGCAAGGCGCGCGTCTATGACGGCGATCTTGCTGACTACAAGGCGCTGGTGCTGGCGGCGGATCGGCCCAACGAGGACAAGCAGCACGCCATCGCGCGTGCGGAGATCGCCGCTGCTGCGGAGAAGGCCACGCCCGCTCCGGCGCGCGAGGACAAGCCGAAGTCAACTCCAAAGCTCTCCTTCAAGCAGAAACACCGCATTGAAACAGCCGAGAAGGAGGTCGACAGGGCGCGCGCCGCGCTTGAGCTTCTCGACCGGGACCTTGGCGATCCCGACACCTTCACGCACAAGGCCGACGCCGAGGCGAAACTGAAGGCGCGCGCCAGGCTGCAGAAACAGCTCGATGATGCGGAGGCCGAATGGCTCGCAGCGTTGGAGGATGCAGAGGGTGGGGGATCAGGCGGCTGAGCCGCCGCCGCCACCGCCTCCACCCCCGCCGCCGCCGCGGCTTTGGGTGCGGCGGATCATCTGGTTTCCGCCGCCGCCGAAATTCTTGCCGCCGCCCTTCAACTGCTTGGGGTCAAAGCCCTTCTTGCCGCCGGCGCCGGGCGGGCCGCTCTTGGCCTGAGCCTGCACTTTTTCGAGCAGCTTCTTGGCGATGTCACTCTGGCTTTGCGCTGGCGCAGGCTTCTTGGCTGCAGGCTTCTTCGGTTCGCTTGGCTTGGCCATGGGTCGCGCTCCTTATCGGGGCGTAAAGACCGCCCGCTGACGTAATGTAGGCCGCTCGATCTCAAGGCGAGAGGGGGTAACGCCCTCGGCCTTCATCCGCGACTCGATCCAGAGAAGGATATGCTCGAATGTGGGCTTCTCAAGGCCCGGTACATCGTTGAGCACGGTATGGTCGAGGCCGGAGAGGACGCGCTCCAGCAGGTTTTCGAGCGCGCCGAGATCCATCACCCAGCCGTCCCTGTCGGGCGCCTGCGCGGCGACGCTCACGGTCACCAGAAACGAATGTCCGTGGACGCGCCGATAGTGCGGCGCCCCGGCGTCGGCGTCGATATAATGGCTGGCCTCGAAACTGGCCGTGGCGCTGATCTCGAACATGACACGGAACTCATACCTCCAGCGTCCACCACGGGAAGCCGGGCAACGACGGACCCATCCGCCCCATGCGGCAGGCCACGATCGCGACGCCGGGGTATACGTCGGGCTTGTTGGTCTGCACAACCGCCCCCAGCACGCCCGGCTGACGCAGGCAGAGATCGAGAATCTCCCCGCACAGCGTCTCCTGCAGGTTGAAATGTCGGGCCTTTACCAGCGCCAGCACGCCCTCGCGGACAAAGTCGTAATCCTGCACGCCCTCGATTGTGTCTGCCCCGGGCGGGGGGTTGAGGAGGAGCGTGACGGAGACGAGCAAAGGCTGGCGGGCGGCCTGCTCGAAGGCATGGATGCCGATCGAGGCGGAGGTTTCGATGCCGGCAATGCGGATGAGGTAAAAGGTTGGGGTCGTCATGCAGCGTCACCCGGCCGTGTCTCGAACATCACGTCGCGTGCGCTCGCCTGAAGCCGCTGGCCGTTGTCGATGTGGATGACCTGCCCGGTGAGCGAGCGTGTGGCGAGCAGGAAATCGAGCGCGGCGCCGACATCCTCGACGTCGATGGGCCGGCCCATCGGGTTGCGGCTGGCGACGGTTTCGAACTCGGACTGTGTCTGGTCGAAGCTCGGCAGCAGCAGGCCAGGCGCGATGGCGTTGACGCGCACCTTCGGGGCAAAGGCGCGGGCCATCATGTCGGTGGCGGCGAGGAGGCCGGCCTTGCTCATCGTGTAGGAATAGAAGTCCGGGTTCATGTTCCAGAGCTTCTGGTCGAGTATGTTGACGATAACAGCATCCCGGGTCGGGTCGGCCTGCTGGAACAGACTGTCGGACAGGAGAGCAGGCGCGCGGAGATTGACCGCCATCGCCAGATCAAACACCTCCGCCTTCATTGCCCCGCTCGTGTCATAATCGAAGACGGAGGCGGAATTGACGAGCGCATCGAGCGGGCCGCCGGCGAGCTGGGCGGCGCGGCCGACAAGAGCGCTGGCGGCGCGCGCATCCCCAAGGTCGGCCGCCAGCGTCCAGGTGTCCGGATTGCGCGCGCGCAGCGCCTCGCAGAGCTGTTGCGCCTCAATGGCGTTGCGGTTGGCGTGAATCACCACGGCGTGCCCGGCTGCGGACAGCCGCTCGCACAACCGCCGCCCGACGCGCTTCGCGCCGCCCGTGACAAGGATGCGTCTTGGCGTGGTCATGGGTTACGTCTTGGAGCGCAAGCACGGCCATGGCAAGGGCATGTGCGTTCAACCTCGAGCCACAAGCACTTGGGCTTGCCGGCGTTCAGCGTGCATCCGCCGCCGCGGCTGTCCTCGCCTCGCCATCGAGGCGAACGCCTTTGCGCCAGTCGGACGGCATGATGAATTCGCCGGCCCAGATGCCGGACCTGGCTTCGCGCGCGGCGAGTTCGGCTTCGACGAATTCGGTCGAGTACTGGCGATAGGCGACGGCGTGGCCGTTGCGCACCAGCCAGTCCTGCACGCTCTGGCCACGCACCGAGCATTTGCCGAGCGCGCGCTTGTAGCGGTCGCGCCCGTCGAGGATGCAGGTGACGGGGTTGCGGTTGATCCAGGCGTCGAGCGCGTTGGCGGCAATACTGCCGCAGCGCACGAGCGCACCCTTCGCGTCCCTGCAGCGCTGGCCCGATTCAGGCGCGTCGATGCCGACGAGACGGATACGTTCGGAGCGGATGCCGAGCGTATCTGCATCGATGACGGACGCCGTGCCGGTGATCGCGCCGTCCATCGCGGGAGGCGGATCGGCGGCAATGACCGTCGGTTCCGGCATCGCCGGCGTCGAGGTCTCTGCGCCGACTGGAGGCGCCGGGAACGGGATGCCGAGATCCTCGCCCCAGACATACCAGGCGGCGGCCATCAGACCGATTGCGGCGCTGATCACCATGGAGGCGGAGCCGGAGCGGCTGCGAAACGGGGATTTCTTGCGGATGTGCCTGGCCATGTCGCCGACGTTGCGGGGTGGCGGTTACTGAAAGATTGATTCGGTCATTCCGGCCTTGCGCCGGGGCGCCGCGCAGTGTCATTTGCCGGCGGATTTGAGGAGCCGAGCCCCATGACCGGAGTTGCAGTGGTCGGCGCCCAGTGGGGCGACGAGGGCAAGGGCAAGATCGTGGACTGGCTCTCCAGCCGGGCCGATGTGATCGTGCGCTTCCAGGGCGGCCACAATGCCGGACACACGCTGGTGATCGACGGCAAGGTCTTCAAGCTGAACCTGCTGCCGTCGGGCGTCGTGCGCGGCGGCAAGCTCTCCATCATCGGCAACGGTGTCGTCGTAGACCCGTGGCATCTGCTCAACGAGATCGAGAGCATCGCAAAGTCAGGCGTGCATCTTGGGCCGGACGACCTCATCCTCGCCGACAACGCCGTGCTGATCCTGCCCTGGCACAAGGATATCGACGCAGCGCGCGAAGAGGCCGCGGCCGGCGCGCAGATCGGCACCACGCGGCGGGGGATTGGTCCCGCCTATGAAGACAAGGTTGGCCGTCGTGCGATCCGCGTGGCGGACCTCGCCGACCCTGCCGCGCTCGACCTGAAGCTTGATCGCCTGCTTGCGCACCATCGGCCGCTGCGGCTTGGTCTTGGGCTGGGCGAGCCGGATGGCGTGCAGCTGAAGAAGGACCTGCTGGCGATCGCGCCGCAGATCCTCGCCTACGCGCAACCGGCATGGGAGCGCCTGGATCAGGCCGTGCGGCTCGGCCGGCGCATCCTGTTCGAAGGCGCACAGGGCGTGATGCTGGATGTCGACCACGGCACCTATCCGTTCGTGACCTCCTCGAACGTCGTCTCGGGACAGGCGGCGGCAGGTTCGGGCACGGGGCCGGGCGCGATCAACTATGTGCTTGGCCTCGCGAAGGCCTACACCACGCGCGTGGGCGGCGGGCCCTTCCCGACGGAACAGGACAACGAGATCGGCCAGCGGCTCGGCACGGTGGGCCATGAGTTCGGCACCAACACGGGGCGCGCGCGCCGGTGCGGCTGGTTCGACTCGGTGATGGTGCGCCAGGCGTGCGCCGTCTCGGGTGTCAACGGTCTCGCGCTCACCAAGCTCGACGTGCTGGACGGGTTCGATGAGATCAGGATCTGCACCCACTACAGGCTGGGCGAGAAGGTGATCAGCCACTTCCCGTCGGGCATGACAGAACAGGCGCAGGTGGAGCCAGTCTACGAGACCGTGAAGGGCTGGAAGGGTTCGACGCGTGGCGCGCGTTCATGGACGCAGTTGCCGGGCGAAGCTGTCAAGTATGTGCGGCGGCTTGAGGAGCTGGTGGGCAAGCCCGTGGCGCTGCTTTCGACGTCACCGGAGCGCGAGGACGTGATCCTGATGCGGGATCCGTTTGAGAAATAAGGTCACTGCGGCGCGCTGGGGCCTGGTCTCATCAGGAGAACAATGCCGATTGGAATCCAGGAAAGGATGAGTGGCGGCAGGAAGGCCCACAAGATGCACGCCAGCGGCCAACCAATCGCTATGGGAATGCCAAGGCGCGTATGTCGACGACCAGCCAGGCCAGCAGGAACAAAGATCAAAGATGTGATCGACATGCTGATCGTCGCCAGCACTGCCTGAATCTTGGGAACGACGGGGTCAGTCGTCCACTTCAGGTCGACATCGAAGTAAAGCCAGAGGATCAAGTGGCTTGCACCGAAGGCCAATGCGACGTGCACGGCAATGAGAGCCATGCCCACGACGGGCCAGAATGTGGACCTTGCAGTCATCGCAAGACGGGAGCGCGGTCACCCCGCTCTGTCAAATTCGGTGAGTCTCACGCTCGCGGCTCGGCGGACAGTCCTTTGCCGGCGACACGCCAGGCCGTCCTAATGCGACAGCATGATCGCGACCTCTGGCTCATGTAGCAGGTGCTGCGTCGCGCCGCCGAGGATAAATTCGCGCAGCTTTGAACGGCCATAGCCGCCCATCACCAGCAGATCGGCGGCGTGCGCCTTCACGTACTCGGCAATCGCCAGGCCGATCTTGCTGTGTCCGATATCGACTTCGTCGACGACGGCCCTGACCCCGTGCAGGGCAAGATGCCGGATAACGTCCTTGCCGAGGCCGGCGGTGGCTTCGGGCTTTTCCCTGACGACCGTGAGCACCCGGACTTCGCGCGCAAGCTCCAGGATCGGGAGCGCATCCGCCATCGCACGCGCAGCCTGGCGACTGCCGTCCCAGGCCAGAACGACGGTATCGGGCGCCTTTGTCGGCAGGTCAGCGACGCCGGGGCGGTAGACCAGGACGGGCCTCCCTGACTGGAAGAGCACCGCTTCCGCCACCGGACGTTGTCCATCGAGACTGTCGACCATGGGGACGAGGCATATGTCGCGCGTTCGCGCGTGCAGGCTGACGAGATCGCCAAGCAGGGCTGGCTCGGACCTGGCAAGCATCGTGCCCGCCTTCACGTTCGCTGCTGCAGTCTTCTCCGAGAATGTTGCGAATGCGGCTTTGCAGTTTGCAAGGCTCTTCTGTTCCTCCTGTGCGCACAGGCCGCTGAGATTGACCAGGCGCTCTGCAAGCCAGTTGCCCGGCGGCTTGAAGTCGACCTGAACCGCCAGGGCGGTGATCTCCGCGCCGAGCACTGCAGCGAATGCAACGGCTTGTTCGATGGCTGCAGCAGGCGTTGGGTCCGGATAGCTGTCGAAGTGAAAGAGAATGTCCTTCATGGCGGCTGGCCTCCTGTCGCAACAGGCTAGGCCGATCTCAGCCGCGCATCATTGATCGAAGTCAATCGCCGCGTGGCCTGAACGCGATCAGCACGTTGCCGGGCGGTTCGCCGAAGCGTGCGTATCCCGACTGGACAAAGAGCGTTCCATCGCCGGCGATGTAAGGTGCGCTATCGAGGCCGCCGCCATGACCTTCGACACCGTTGACGGTGTCTTCGTAGGGGCGGTTGGTCATGTATTCGAAAAGCACTTCACCGGTCTTGGCATCAAAGATACGGAGCATGCCCTGCGTCGTTCCGGTAACGACGGCGCCGTCGACCAGCAGCGGCGCCGGCGACATGCCGAGGCGGCACGGGTTTGCCGGGCGTTGCGGCGGGGCGGCGGGAAGAGCCGATGGCGTTGGCGATGCGGCGTTGGTGGTGGGGCGCGGCGTTGCGATGCGCGGTGTTGGCAGAACAGGTGCGGCGACCGGCTGGATGCGCCACTCGGGCGCTGGCGCATAGGCCCTGGCGATGGGCAGCTCGGCGCCGCAATCGCGCTGGTTCGGCTTGTAACTCCACCGGATCTCGCCGGTCATGGCATCGAGCGCGTGAAGGCCGGGGCCGTAATTCGGGTTCTCGCCGGGCGTGGGCGGGCGGTTGGGATCGTTCATCGGCGCGAAGATCAACTCGCCGTCGAAGGCGAGGCCCCAGTGCGCCCCGCCATTGGCCGAGCCGCGCCCGACCTTGTTCGACCAGACGAGCGATCCTGTGTCGGGATCGAGCGCCCAGACGACGCCGGATTTCTGCCCGGCGACGACGAGCTCAGAGCCGTCCCGACGTGTGATCAGCATGGCGGTCGCGCCAAAGTCGTGGTCGGGGCTGTGGTATTCGCCCGGCCAGTCGCAGTTCGCGCCGCGTCGGCCGCAGGCATAGTTCCAGATGTCGGCTTTCGTTGCCTGGAACACCCATTTCTTCGCGCCGGTATCGAGATCGTACGCGATGATGGCGTCGGAGGTGTCGGTCGCAGGCCATGACACGTTCTCGCCTGTGCCGGCATAGGCGACGTTGCGTTTTGCATCGATCACCGGCGTCGACCAGATGATCGCGCCGGAGGGGCCCCATTGCTGTGTGCCTGTACGCGAGAGGCGCGTAGGCTTTGCTTCTTCCATCGTCGTGCCGGTCCAGAGCTTGTCCCCGGTGGCGAGGTCGAAGGCGATCAGCGCGCCCTGGCCCTTGCAGCATTCATAGTCGTCTGCGCCGGCGTAATTCACTTCGATCGCGGAGACCGGTGTGATGACCTTGCCGTCGTGCACCACCGGAGCGCCGGTAATGCGGTTGTATTCGTTGAGGCGGGCGTTAGAGATCCACAGCCTGCGGCCACTCTTCGCATCGACCGCATGCACGAAGCCGGCAGCGTCGCCCATGATGATCGCAGCGGGGGAGGTCTCGGTCGCTTCTGCGAAGGTAAGGGATGAGCGCAGTGTCATCTCTGACACATAGTGCCACTTCACGCAGCCGGTGTTGGTGTCGAGCGCATAGAGGCGGCCTGAGTCCGTCGCAGCGATGAAGATGGTGTCCCCAACGATGACGGGCTGAGAGCGCATGGTGGGCGTTTGCGGAAAGGCTGCGACCCAGGCGACGTCCAGGGTCTTCATTTCGTCGCGTGTGAGACCAGTGGCTTCCGCGGTCTGTGCCCGGTTAGCGATGTTGGTGACGCCGAAAGTGGTCGAGATGCGGGGCGCGTTCCCGAGGCGGACCTCGCGTGTCTTGACCGGGCAGCGGGCGGCGCTGATCCACGCGTCGTTGTCGCTTTCTGAGGCGGGCAGCCAGTCGATCAGCTGGGCCAGCTCATCCTGCGGGACATCCTTGGCCTGAATCTTCATGTAGCCGAGCTCGAGCGCGTATTTCACTGTCGCGCGATTGAGCTGGCGCAGGGCGGCGAGTGAAGGCGCGCCGCTTTGCTGTCCAGTGTCGTGACAGGACGCGCACCATTGCTGGTAGACGGCCGCGCCGGGATGCTCGCCGGATTCGGCCGAGGCAAACTCCGCGCCGGTCTCGCCCGGCCGTGGCGCGCAGGCCGATGCGGCGCAGGCAAGGATGGCCGCGAGCGCGAACGCGCGGAACTTGATCATGGTCTCCTCCCCGGGAGCAGTCTTGTGTTTGCAGGCAGGGTATCGCCGCGACCTCTTCTGGCAAGGCGAAGCCGGGTCAAGGCGGCGTGAGGCGTTGCCTATTCGGCGGCGACAGCCAGGCTGCGCGCCTGCACGGCGGCGCGGCTCGCGAGCGACCAGCTGAGCAGGCGATCAAGGCCGGCATGAAATCCTTGCGGGCGCCACTGGATTGTCTGTTCGGCGTCCATTGGATCGAGCATCGGGCCGGACGAGATGGCCGGAACTCCTTCGCAGGAGATGAGGTCCATCCAGCTTCCGGCGGGCCGCGGGTCGCGCGCGTCGAGCAGCGCGCAGAGAGATTCGGCAATGTCGATGTCGCGTCGTTCGGCGCCGACCGAGAAATCGATACGTGACTGCGGCGGCGCAGACTCGGCGGCGCGCAGGAGGCCCTCGGCGAGATCGCGGATGGGCAGCCAGTCGCGCACGATCGCGCCGCCATCGGGAATGGCGAACGGGCGGTCATGCATGAGATGCGCGAGCATGCGCGCCATGAGGGATGATTGCGGTTGCCAGGGACCGAAAGCTTCGCCTGCGACGCAGGTGACCAGCGGCAGCTCGCAGGCGCGAGACCAGTTGTCCATGAGAGCGGCGGCAGCGCTTCTCGCCGCGGAGATTCGGGAGGGACGGACGCTATCGCCCAAGGCCTGGTCGACATGCACGATGCGGAAGCGTTGCGCCTTATCCTGGCTGAGGCCATCGCGATAGGTGCGGCAGGCTTCGAGGAGGGCGTAGGCTGCGCCAAGCTCGCCATCAATCAGCGCGTCTCCGGGCGCATCGGGCATGGCGGCAAGGTGGATCACGGCGTCGGGTGCGAACTGGCGGACGACTGCGCGCATCATGGCGCGGTCGCAAGCGTCGGCTTCAAGCCGGGCATAGCCTTCGCGTGCGGCGATGGGAGAGAGAGCCGGCGTCGGCGCCGTGCGGCCGCGCCGGTCGACGTTCAGGACCTGGTCGCCACGCTCGACAGCGAGGCGCACCACGGCGGATCCGATGAATCCGCAACCGCCCGTAACGAGGACACGCATAAGGCCCCAAGCCTCCAGACGTTAACCATTGGCGGATTCGTGGTTAGCGGGGGGTTAATGCCTGATGACTGCTTCATGCGCCGGTGCGCGTGAACGTATAGACCACATTGTCGAGGCCGAGGAGGATCGACCCGTCGTCCGTCATCGGGAAGTCGAGCGAGACGTTCCTCGCATTGTCCTCGCAGCTGAAGGTCAGCATCGTGATGTCAGGACTCGTGATGCCGAAAGCGCGCACATCGTTTGCGGGATCGGGAAGATTGCCCTCGAACAGCGAGCGGGGCGGAACGATATTGGTGCTGTAGCTCGGCTTGCTGCAGGTGAGGATCGGCGGGCCGGAGGAGTTGGCAGCGCCCAGGGTGAACTTCGTGAAGGCAGGATCGGCTGCCGGCTCTTCGCCCTGCCTGTCCCACCAGGGCGCGATGCGGGCCGCTGTAACCTCCCATGTTCCAAAGAACGGGTTGCGGGGCGTCACAGCATCGGCGCCCGCTGCCGGAGCTTCGGAGGCGGGCGAGCAGGCGGCGAGCGCGAGCAGACCGGCAAATCGTGTGCGCATGATGACCCTCACTCGATGTTTGGCTTGAATAGCAGCGGCTTGTCCTCACGGGGAGGATTCGGCGTTCACGCCTTGCTGATGCCGCCGCGCCAGCAGATGCGAGAGGGCGATCGCGCCGGCGGTGGCGACATTGAGGCTGTCCATGGCGCCGCTCATTGGAATCGAGACGCGGCGGCTCCGCGCCATGAGTTCGTCGGGCAGGCCCGGGCCTTCCGCGCCGAGCAGGAGGGCGAGACGTTGGGGCGGCGCCAGATTGTTGAGGGCCTCCCCGCCGGTTGGCGACAGGGACCAGGTCGTGATCCGGGCATCCGCGAGCGAGGCAAGAAGCGAGGGGCCGTCGCCAGCGTGTGAAAATGGCAGAATCAGCGCTGCGCCTGACGAGACGCGGATCGCTTTCCGGTAAAGCGGATCGCAGCTTGTCTGGTCCAGCAGAATGGCCGACGCACCGAGGGCGGCGGCGTTGCGGAAGCAGGCGCCGACATTGTCGTGGTTGGAAAGGCCAATCAGCACGAGGAGGGTGAGCGGGCCGGGCGGAAGATCGGCGAGAAGCTGCGCGGCCGTCAGGGTGGGACTGCGCCGCGCGAGGGCAAGGACCCCGCGGTGCAGGTGATAGCCTGCGAGATTGTCCATGACCGTCTGGGGCGCCGTGTAGACAGGAATGTCCGGCTTGAGCTGGTCAAGGAGCGGCGCGAGGGTCCCAGTGCGCTTCTCGGACAGGAAGACGGACTCGACGGGGAAGCGGCCCGCGCGGATCAGCTGTTCGAGCGCAAGGGTTCCCTCGACGATGAAGCAGCCGGCGCCGCGATCGAGATCGCGATCCTTCAACTCGCGATAGGGCGAGATGCGTGGATCGTCAGCGGATGCAATCGGGATGAGCACGCCGGGTTCTGACGCGGTGCGGCCAAAAAGAAAAGGCCCGCTCTTTCGAGCGGGCCTTGTCCGTTCTGAGCGTGCGGCCGATCTAGAGGTCGATATCGGCGTCGCGCAGGTCGCGGGTGGCCGAGGCGCGCGACACGTTGCCGGCTTCCAGCTCCTTCTTGTCGAGGCCGCCATCCTTGTTGAGGTCGAGGTCGGCGAAGCGCGCCTTGACGGATGCCATTGTGCCCGTGAGCTCGTCGATCTGCACCTTGTTGTCAGCGTTGTTGTCGAGCGCGCCGATCGTGCGCGAGTCCATCAGCTTCGCCTGCAGGTCGTTGCGGACGTTGGAGACGGTCTCGTCAGCCCAGCGATAGTTGACCCGGAAGTACATCATCTCTTCCCAGGACTGCTCGCCCCAGGTGACGTTGATCGTCGGATCCGGGTTGGCCTTGTTGTGCTCCGAGTTGTCATAGATCCAGGTCGCGATCAGCTTGGTGCCGGCCTTGATATGGATCGGCTCCACCGGATCGTAGTCGCGCTGCCAGTTGAAATCGTACTTCGGCAGCGAGAGCAGCATCTGCTCCGAGCCGTCCGGATTCTTCTGCTTCAGCTCGACCGACCAGCCGCGATAGTGGGCGTGCGGATAGAGCGTGTAGAGATAGGCATCGGCCGGGAATTCGAGATAGGCGATCTCCTTGTGGCGGGCTTCGCCTTTGGGGATCTTGAGCGCGAAGTCGGAGATGACTGTGGAGCGCTTGATGAACTCCGGGGCCTGCTTCAGCGTGTAATAGCCGATCTGGGTCTGGTCGGTCGCGGCCTTGCCGGTCGTCGTGTAGTGCATCGAGAAGGACAGCTTGCCGCCAGCCGGAACCGGCGCGCCGGCGCCGGCAGCGATCACCTGGGGCTCGGCGCCGGGCGTGTAGGAACCGACCGAACCGCCCGGGATCTTCGCAGGCTTGGCGCCGCGCTCAGGCGAGTGGTTCGAGGTGACATGGTGCAGCACGGTGCGCGCGCCCGGCTTCACGGCGATCGCCTTGAGCCAGGTGTCCTGCGTGAAAGGATTATCGACGCGCATGTTCTGGTATTCGACCGTGCCGGCCGAGGGCACGTCGAACGAGGGCAGTGTGACGATCACGTCGGGCTTGCCGAGCGCCTCGGGCCATTCCGGCGCCACAGAGGCCTGCTCCTTCAGCACGTCCGGGCCTGCGCCGCGGGGCGCGCCAGCACGCAGCCAGTGGATCAGCGTCTTGTTCTGCTCGGGGCTGAGGGCGTGGTCGTTCTTGAACGTGCCGATATGCGGATCGGCGAAGTAGGGCGGCATGCGCTCGGACATCACCGATTCGAGCATCATGGGCGCGAAGGATTTCACCACCTCATAGGAGTCGAACTTGAAGGGGGCGATGCCGCCTTCCTGGTGGCAGGCGACGCACTTGGCCTGGATGATCGGCGCCACTTCCTTCGAATAGGAGATGTTGGCGTGCTCGACAGCCTTGCCCCGCTCGGGGAAGGAGATCGTGGCGCCGGCCTTCACGGCGATGCGCGGCTCGGCGACGGGTTTGCCCGCCAGCACGGCCTCGATCGCCTTTGACGCCTTCGCCACAGGGCCGTGATAGGCGACCTTGAAGCCGGTCTTCGGCTCGATCACGAAGACCTCGCCTTCGCGCTGGATGCCGAGTTGTTCGCCGACGAGCTGCAGCTCGTCCATCAGGACGGGCATCGCGAACTTCTGCGCCTTGGCCTCTTTCGCGGTGGCTTCGCGCGTCTGGCCCGGCGTCGAGTTGATCATGTAGAAGAGGACGCCCTTGTCCTTGTAGCTCGCTTGCACCCTCGCGAGTTCGGCGGCCGCCTCGCGTGAGACCTTGCCGCCATTCGTCTGCGACATCAGCACGATCGCCGGGGCGTACTTGAAGTAGAACAGTTCGTGCGCAAGGCGCGTCGTGTCGGTCAGCTGAAAGTTGCCGGCCCGCTCGGGCACAAGGCCCGTGCTGGGGGCAGGTGCGGCGAGGACCGTGCTGATCCCCGCAAGGGCGATCACGGCGGCGACGGCGCTCGTCATCAGGACACGTTTCATTCCAGCTCTCCCTCCGGCGCCCGGCGTGCGGGACTTCTGTCTATGTAATCTGCGTTCTCAGTATTCATTCAGGGCGAAAAACCGTCAACGCGCGCAGGTCTTTCGGCCGAGCGAATTTGCCCGGTTTTCGGTCACAAATCTGATAACGGGCGCCGTCCGGCCCGAAAATGAGCGAGGCTCGATAAGGGACGGCGGTCTGACGCAACGGTAGCTTGGATCTGAGCGGCGACCGGCGCCAGAATCAGGACGGCCCGGAACGCAGGTTCCGGGCCGCCTGTCGTGTGACCGCCGGAGGGGCGGGATCAGGTCCAGCGCAGGTCGGCCTGCACGATTGGAAGCGTGCGGATCCGCTTGCCGGTCGCTGCGAAGATCGCGTTGGCGACGGCCGGAAGAACCGGCGGCAGCGCGGGCTCGCCAAGGCCTGTGGGGGAGTTGTTCGAGATATGGAAGTGGCTGTCGATCTGCGGGGCGTAGTCCATCCGCAGCAGCGGCATGTCGTTGAAGTTGGACTGCACCGTCCGGCCTTTATCGAAGGTGATCTTCTGATGCAGCTCCGAGATGCCGTCGACGATCGAGCCCTGCACCTGGTTGTGCGCGTTGATCGGGTTGATGATCGTCGAGCCGACATCGCCCACCGACCAGACCTTCAGCACGCGCCAGGCGCCGTTCTGATCGACCTTCACCTTTGCCACCTGGGCGAAATAGCCCTGGTGTGAGAAGTAGAAGGCGACGCCCATGCCCGTGCCCTTCGGCAGGGATGTGCGGCTGGCCCAATTGGAACGCTCGGCGACGACGCGCAGGACATCCGCCATGCGCGCAGCGTTCATGCCGGGTCGGGCATTTGCTCCGGTGGGGGCAGCGGCAGGGGGCGTTGCGAGCAGTTCGAGACGGAAGGCAAGCGGATCCTTGCCTGCTGCATAGGCAATCTCGTCCAGGAAGGACTGGTAGACGAAGCTCACAGCGTTGGAGACCGGCGCCCGCAGCGGACCCGTGGGCATTTCCCCGAGCATCATCGACTGGTCGTAGCTGTGGTTGGGGACATAACCTGCCGGGAATTCGTTCGGCGGGGAGGCCGCGTTGCCAAGCATTGCCAACGCACCAGAGGCGTTGGGGCGTCCAAACGTGACGAAGTGGTTGGTGAGCGCGACCAGCTTGCCGTCCTTGTCGAGGCCGGCCTTGAAGTTGTGATAGCCGCCCGGACGATAGGGATCGTGCTGCATGTCCTGCTCACGCGTCCATACCAGCTTCACCGGGATGCCGCCGGCCTGCTTCGAGATCGCCGCGGCTTCCACCATGAAGTCGCTGTCGAGCCGGCGGCCGAAGCCGCCGCCGCAGCGGATCATGCGGCAGGTAATCTTCGCCTTGTCGACGCCGAGGGCCGCTGCGATGAGATCGATGCCGCCGCCGGGGCGCTGGGTCGGCGCCCACACTTCAACCGATCCGTCTGCTTTGGCGTGGGCCGTGCAGTTCATGGGCTCAAGCGGAGCGTGGACGAGGAAGGGATAGGCGTAGGAAGCTTCCAGCGTTTTTGCGGCGCCCTTGAGCGCAGCCGCGGCGTCGCCAGCCTTCGACAGGTTCGCCATTGGCGCGCCTTTCGCAAGCTCGACAGCCTTCGCATCGAACAGGGATGTCGACTGGGTCGAGACATCGCCTTCGTCCCACTGGATCTTCAGCTTCTTGGCGGCTTCCTTCGCGGTCCACCAGTCATCGGCAAGAACCGCAACACCGTCCATCAGACCCATCTTGGACGGTGTCGGCGGGCCAGCCTTGACGACGAAGCAATCCGATACGCCGGGCAGGGCCTTGATCTCATCCGTGTTCGCGGAGAGGACCTTCGCCCCGAAGACAGCGCCCTTTTCGAAATAGGCGTACTTCATGCCATCGACCTTGACGTCGATGCCGAAGATGGGTTCGCCGCGCACGATCTTGGGCGAGTCCCAGTTGCGCATGGACTTGCCGATGAGGCGATAGTTCTTGGGGTCCTTCATCTTCAGGGATGCCGGATCCGGCGGCGTCAGCTTGGCGGCGTCGTTGACGAGATCGCCATAAGCAATCCTGGTGTTCGATGCGGCATGCACAACCATGGACGGCTCTGTGGTGAACTCCTCGACCGGCTTGCCAAGCCGTGCGGCCGCCGCCTGGATCAGCATGGCGCGCGCGGCGGCGCCGACCTGGCGCTGGGGGACCCAGTGCTGCGGCGTGGCGAACGATCCGCCTGCGATCTGCATGCCATAGCGCGCCTGATCGGCGTCGCCCTGTTCAATGACAACCTTGGACCAGTCGGCATCGAGTTCTTCGGCAACCAGCATGGGCAGCATCGTCTTGATGCCCTGTCCGATCTCCGGGTTCTTCGCCATGATGCGGATCGTGCCGTCAGGCGAGATCGCGACGAAGTTGTTCATGTCGACGACGGGGGCTGCCGGCTTGGCCGGCTCTGCGGCGAGGGCGGGCGCGCCGTCAGTGGTGTCGGCGGGCGTGACGCAGCCGGCAAGGACGAGGCCGCTGCCCGCAGCGAGCAGGAAGAAGCGGCGCGAGGTGTTGATGGTCATGTTGCCGTCAGCCATGTTCAGACCTCCCGCGTGTCTTTGGTGTCGACGCCCGCGGCCGTCTTGATGGCCTCGCGGATGCGGACATAGGTGCCACAGCGGCAGGCATTGCCCTGCATCGCCATGTCGATGTCCTTGTCGGTGGGTTTGGGGTTCTTGTTGATGAGCGCCGTGGCGGCCATGACCTGGCCGGCCTGGCAGTAGCCGCACTGCATGACGTCAACGTCGAGCCAGGCTTTCTGCACCGCCTGTCCCGTCTTCGTCTCGCCGATCGCCTCGATCGTGGTGACGCGCTTGGCGCCAACTGACGATACGGGCGTGACGCACGCCCGTGCGACCTCGCTGTCGAGGTGGACGGTGCACGCGCCGCACATCGCAACGCCGCAGCCGAATTTCGTTCCCTTGAGGTCGAGCTTGTCCCTGAGGACCCACAGGAGCGGCATTGCGCCGTCCACATCGACCGTCTGGGTCTTCCCGTTCACGTTGAGTGTAAAGGTTGCCATTTGGAGCTCCGCGGGCGTGTTCCGGAAACAATGCTCCGGTTCCTCCGCCCAGTTTCTAACCCGCGACGCACGCGCTCCCGCCAGAAGCGGGCGCACGCCTTGCGGGAATCCATAGCGCGCGGTTTGGTGAACGCCAATCAGGCCATGCCAATGCCCGCGTGGAATCTCGCTCTGGCCGATACACGCTTGCGCGAGTGAACACTGATGGGAGAGCGTGCGTCCAATTCTTGAGAACCGTTCGCAACCCACCCGCCAGCGCTGTTGTTCGTTGCGTATAGCGAAGGCTGACGCGCTCAGGGCAGTACGGGGCCCCAGTCGGGGTCGAAGGCGTCACCGGGCGTTGAGACCTTGCGCGGTTCCCCGCCATCGAGACCGATAATCGCGATCTGCGAACGTTCGTCGAGCAGGCGCGCAAAGGCGATGCGCCGCCCTTCGGGCGACCAGGACGGGCTGAGGTCGCTTGCGCCGGCCATGTTGGTGAGAGCGCGCGCTTCCGAGCCGTCAGGCCGCACGATGTGGATTGCGGTGTCGTCGCCGTTTTCGCGCACATAGGCGATCCAGTCGCCGCGCGGCGACCAGACGGGCGTCATCGCGCCATCGCCGCCCTGCGTGATGGGGCACGCCCTGGCCTGGGTTCCATCGGCGCACGTGACCGGTGTCCCATCCACGCGCGCAACGTGGATCTGCGCCGACCCGCCGCGCGCGGAGACGAATGCGAACTGCAGTCCGTCTGGCGAGAGAGACGGCTCGGTGTCGGCGGCAGGGTCGTCGGTGAGCCGTGTTTCTTTTCCCCGGCTTGTCGTGAAGGTGTAGATGTCTGTGTTGGCGTCGGCCTTGCGGCTGTAAATCAGCGTGCCGTCGAGCGGGGAGAAACGCGCATCCGCATTTGGTTGGGCGCCTGTCGTCATGGGATCGCGCCGGCCGGTCGACAAGTCATAGAGGATCGTGGTGCGCTGGGCCTGGGTCTTGCCCGGTATCGGAGCATCCGCAGAGTAGGCAAGGGTCTGCGAGTTGCGCGCAGCGCGCGGCGACTGGAGGCGTGTGATCGATGCAGGCAGGGTTTCGGCATTGCCCCCATCGGCATCCACAAAGGCCAGTTGCGCCTTGCTTGCGCCTGCCGTTGCATAGACCAGCCTGCTGTCGAGGCCGGGCTTGCCGCCGACAAGAGCAACCAGAATGGCGTCGGCCGACTTGTGCGCAAGACGCCGCCACGTGCTGGCCGGCGCCGTGAACGATGTGCCGAGGATCTGCTTGCGGCCGGCGACATCGTAGACTCGGAACTGGATGGTGAGTTGTCCGCTTTCGCTGATGATCGTCTTGCCGAGGATCAGCAGATCGACCCCCGCGCCGCCCCAGTCGCCCCAGGCGGGAAGGGCGTCGACACTGGCGGTGAGGCTATCGAATGCACCGGGCGCGGGGGCCGTGAAGAGGCCGAGGCTCGCCAGGTCGGCCGCGATCACGTCCGAGACATTCTTCGCAGCGTCGACTTCCGCGCTGGAAGCGCCGGAGAAGGTGGGCACGGCAAGGTTGAGGGGTTTATAGCCCGGTGCGTCGGCGTCGACCGGGAAGGCCGCCGCAACCGTGCTTGCACCCGGCGCGGTGCTGACCGGCTCGCCGCCGAGAATGATCTGCGCCTGCGCTGCGCCTGAAAGCGCCAGGACACAGCACGTCAGCAGAACCAAACGCCTGATCATTGAACGACCTGCATGACCATTTTCCGGGCTCCGCATAGCGCGGCCGGCGAAGCTTCGCCACAGTGATTGGCGCCCCTACTCGCGCGATAAATCCTGGGCCCGGAACAGGACAATCGCCGTGACTGCAAATAGCACGGTCAGCGCCGCCATCGCCATGGCGCCCGGTCCGGCCAGATGCACGCCGATGGCGTCGGGTTCCCCCATGAAAGCGAGACCAGCTTCGCGTATGGCGCGACCAGCAAAATTGGGGAGGGCGGCAAGCCAAGGGTCGCCGGTTTCCAGCCTGAAGCGGAGACCAGAAAGGTCGAGCGCAACCAGGATCATCACCGGCGCAACGATCGCCGCCATCAGCGAGCGCGAGACGACCGCTGTCAGCATGGTGAGCGCGCCGGTCACCATGATCTGCAGGAACGCGCCGGCAAAGCCTGTGAGGAGCCCGATCAGGGAATTGGCCTGGGCATCGGCACGTCCCGTCAGCGCTGCATCGAGCAGTCCAACGAACCAGCGTGCGAGGCCGCAGGCCAGGATGCTGGCGGCGGCGGCGAGTGCGAACAGCAGCAGCTTGGCGATCATGATGGCTGTGCGCGCGTTCCGGGGCAGGATCGCGCGCCATGTCTCCCAGCGATACTCTCCGGCGAAGAGGATCCCTGCGCCAAGAATGGCGAAGAGCTGGAAGATGGACGGCTGCATCGTGCCGAGCCCGTCATAGGCGTAACGGACAGGGTTCGCGTAGGGCAGCGCATCGCCAACATAGGTCCGCGCGAGTGTTTCCTCCGCTATGCCGGCGACAAGCACGAAGGCCGGCAGGAAGCCGAACGCCCAGAACAGCGACCACTGATTGCGGGAAAGCTTGAACAGCTCTGCGCCGAAGGCCTGTCCAATCATGGCGCGCCCGTGCTCGACAGGAACACGTCTTCAAGCGTCTGCGTCAGCCAGCGCGCCTCGAAGACGTCGATGCCGGCGCCGGTCAGCGCGCGGATGAGGGCGGGGGCTTCCTCGCGTGAAATATCGACAATCAAACCATCACCCTGCGGCCGCGCTCGCGCGCCCGCACTGGCAAGCGCCTTCTCGATGGGCGAGGCTGAAATGAACATGGCGCTCCGACCTGACACGAGATCGGCGACGCGGCCTTCGGCGATCAGCGCGCCCTTGTTGAGGATGGCGACGCGATCGCAGACCTTTTCGACCTCATCAAGGAGGTGGCTCGACAGGATGATCGTGACGCCGTCCTTCTCGACAAGATCGCGCACCAGCGTGCGCATATCCTGGATGCCGGCGGGATCGAGCCCATTCGTCGGCTCGTCAAGGATCAGGAGTTCTGGACGGGCCAGCAAGGCTGCGCCAAGCGCGAGCCGCTGCCGCATGCCCATCGAAAACGTCCGCGCCTTGCGGCTTGAAGCATCGGCGAGTCCAACGCGTTCCAGTACGGCGTCCACCCGTCCCGCCTCCCGGAATCCGGACATCCGCGCCGCCATCTGCAGCATCTCGCGCGCTGTCAGGAACGGGTAGAGCGAAGGCGCCTCGATCATCGCACCGACGCGGCGAAGCACGCTGGCGTGGATGGCGCTCTGGCCCAGCAATTGGAAGCTGCCCCGGCTCGGCGCGACCAGCCCAAGCACCATGCGCACAAGCGTGCTCTTGCCGGCGCCATTGGGGCCGAGCACGCCGTAGACCATGCCTTTGGGGATCAAAAGATCGAGCGAGCCCAATGCGGTGACAGCGCCATAGCTCTTGCCGAGGCCGGACGTTTCGAGCGCGGCGGTCACGCGCGGCTATCGCCCCTTGAACACCGGCGCGCGCTTTTCCACGAAGGCTTTCGCGGCTTCGGCGTGATCTGCGGTCTGGGCCGAGCGGGAATGATTGAGCGCCTCGGTATCGAAGGAGAGCAGCATGTCGCCCTTCTCGGCGATGTTGAGGTTCTTTTTCATCAGGCCCTGGGTGATGCGCGCGCCACTGGCAAAGCGCTTCGCCAGCGCCATTGTTTCGGCCTCGAGCTCCCTGGGATCGACCGCGCGGTTGACGATGCCGAGGCGCTCGGCCTCCTCAGCGAGGATCACGTCGGAAAGCAGATAGAGCTCCTTCGCCTTGGCGGAGCCAACGAGCTGCGTGAGGAAGTACGTGCCGCCGAAATCGCCGGAGAGGCCGACCTTTGCAAAGGCCGTCGTGATCTTCGCGCCCCGCGCGGCGATGCGGAAATCGCAGGCGAGGGCGATCGACAGACCGGCCCCGGCGGCCGCGCCCGGAATGGAGGCTATGGTGATCTTGGGCATGTCATGCAGCCAGCGGGAGACCTCCATGCTCTGGCGCAGGAGGTAGGCGGCCTGCTCCGGCGAGCGGCCGTGATTTGCCCCGCCATCGTTCGATGCGAAGCCCTTCACGTCGCCGCCTGCGCAGAAGGCGCCGCCGGCGCCGGTGATGACGACGGCCCCGATATCGGGATCAGCCGCAAGCCGGGGCAGCGCCTCGTTGAGCGCGGCCAGCATCGGCTGTGACAACGCGTTGCGCGCCTCGGGACGGTTCATGGTGAGGATGGCGATGCCGTCCTGCTTGGATTCCAGAAGGTCGGCCATGCGTGTCTCCCTGTCGTCTGTGCGCTCAGGGATAGGACCGGGGTCTGGCCGGCGCAAGCGCGCGGCGTCGGCTCTACTTTGCGAGCTGTGGTGCGCCCTGACGTGCAGCGACGGGCGAGTGAACGCCCAGCGTCACATCCGCCGAGCCGCACATGGGACAGGTCATATCCCCAGCGACCGTCGCGATTTCGGCCTGGACGCCGAGACGAAGCGCGATTGGCGCTGGATCGAGCGGCGTGCGCGCGCCGCAATCGTGGCAGGCGACCAGCAGCAGTTGATCGCGATCGAGAACGTCTCGGAACCTCATCCCACCCATCGTCACAATTCGCCCGTCTTCGCGAGGCGTCACCCTGTGGAGAAATCCTGCACTGCTCAGAAGCGAAAAGCGAATCGGAACTTCATGCATGGCGTGTCCGCGGCCGCGACCCAGAAATCCATGCGCTTCAAAGGGACAAGCAAGCGCGACTTTTTGTAAAACGAACTTGACTTCTCGGTGTCGACATGACAAATACCCTTTACTTGAAGTCAAAGAGGTTTGTCATGTCTGCGCCTGCTTCAAAACCCGCGACGTCGCGCGGGGTTCTGACCATGGGTATCGCAGCGGCGCTCTTGTCGGCCACAGGCCAGGCAACGCCCAAGACGTTGGCGCGACTGGTCGAGCTGGGCCTTCCCGACATCGCGGCGCGGGCGATCCTCCATGCGGCGCCGGTGATCCTGATCATCGGCGCCGTCATCATTGGACGGGCGCTCGGCCGGGGACAGTCAAAACTGGTGCGCGGCGTGATCTATGCGCTCTGCGGCATGGTCGCCGGTTTCTTCACAGCTTACTGCCTCGACCTGCTGGTGGGCGTGCCGGCCGCGATCGAGGCGCTCAACGGCCCGCTCGCCGAACCGGACGTGATCGAGATCGCGCTCTGGACCTATGGTGCAATCGTCATATCGATGGGCCTGATGGTTGCCGTGATCGCGACGTTCGGGCCGCCCGGCGCACAGGCGATCAATCTGGAGGACGACCTCGATCCGGAGGCGCTCGACATCCGCAAGGCCGAACGCGCAAGCTTTGGGCTCAGCGCGGTTGGTCTGGTCGCGATGGGTGTTGCGAGCATTGCCCTTTCGATCGCACGGCAGTCAGCCGATGGCGCTGTGCTCGGTCCCTGCCTTATCGCGATTGCCGCGGGTCTGGTCGGCGTGCTGCTGAGCTTCGTGCTGTGGAGCCGGCTCGACGAGCTGCAGCGCCGACAAGTCGTCGATGCCTACGCGACCTCGGCGGTGCTCTTCACGCTCGTTGCGTTCGGATTGGTCGTTGCTCAGGCACTCGATGTCGCGCCGCCCTTCGATGCCGGCGCGGTCTTTGTCGGGCTTTCGATAACCCAGCTGGTTGCAACGTTTGTTGCAACGGCCTCCTTTGCCGGCAAGGCGCGCGCCGAGCGGCGGCCGGCATGAAGAACCAGCTGCGCGTGCTCAGGGCCCAGCGGAGCTGGAGCCAGGCCGACCTTGCCGAAAAGCTCAACGTGTCGCGCCAGACCATCAACGCGATCGAAACCGGCCGCTATGATCCATCCTTGCCGCTCGCCTTCACGATTGCGCGTCTGTTTGGCCTGACCATCGAGGCGATCTTCTCGCCCGAGGACCCGGAGGCTCACGACTGACACACACCCGCAATGTCGACCCACAAGATCAGACGAAATCTTCCTCCCCCGAAAACAATGCAGGAGACACTCCAGATGAGCGCCAAATCGTTGACCCTCAAGCTTTGCAGCCTTGTGGCAGGCGCGATGCTCGCCCTCAGCGCATGCACGACGCCCGCACAAACCCAGCCCGCAATGTGGACGGTGAAGGACGCTGACTCCACGATCTATCTCTTCGGCACGGTCCACCTGCTCAAGCCTGAGACCGAGTGGAAAACCGAAAAGCTGAAGGCGGCCATTGCGGAGGCCGAACAGCTCTGGCTCGAACTGCCGACCACCAATTCAGAGGCGCTCGCGGCCGAGATGATGCCGCTGATCACGCAGTTCGGCCTTGCGCCGGCGACACCGCTCTCCTCCAGCCTCACGCCCGAGGAGATGAAGACGCTCGACGAGGCGGCGAAGCTGGCCGGCATGACGGGCGCCCAGCTCAACGCTTTCCGGCCATGGTTCGCCGCGCTGACGATCACGACCTCTGCCGTGACGCGCGCAGGCTACGACCCTGCTTCGGGCGTCGACTCCCGCATCGAAGCGCTGTTTGCCCAGCGCGGCATCAAGCCGAAGGGCTTCGAGACGCCCGAACAGCAAATCAAGGTCTTCGCCGACATGAGCCGCGAGGAGGAGCTGGCCTATCTGCGCCAGATCATCGAGGAGTACGAGAACGCGGCTGATGTTCTGGATCGGATGGTCGACCAGTGGTCGCGCGGCGACCTGGTCGGGCTGGAAGCCTCGCTCGTCGCCGACATGCGCGAGGCCTCGCCGGAGCTCTACGAAGACCTGCTGCCCAGGCGTAATGCGAACTGGGCCGTCCAGATCGAGGACATGCTGAAGGGCAAGGGGGTGATCTTCATCGCGGTCGGCGCCGGGCACCTGATCGGCGCAGACAGCGTCCAGGCCTTACTCAAGGCCAAGGGGATCGAGGCGGAACGGGTCCAGTAGAGGACGCGGCCTCCTGCCAGCGCTTGCAAGCGGCGCGTATTCGCGCATGCTTGCGGCATGGCTGGTTCGGGTGCAGAGGTTCTCTCGCGCTATCTTCGCGACGCCGGGCGTATCGTGGTTTTCACGGGCGCCGGGATCTCGACCGAGTCCGGAATTCCGGACTTCCGCTCTCCTGGCGGCGTGTGGTCGCGGATGAAACCGATCTACTTCCAGGAGTTCGTGGCCTCCGAGGCCAAGCGGCGCGAGGCCTGGACGCGCGTCTTCACCGGCGCGGCCGGGTGGGTCGGCAAGGCGCCCAATGCCGGGCATGCCGCCGTGGCGCGGCTGGTCCATGCCGGCAAGGCTTCGTCCATCATCACACAGAATGTCGACAATCTGCATCAGGCCTCCGGCGTGCCCGACCGCAGCGTGATCGAGCTGCACGGCAATGCGAGCTATGCAAAATGCCTCGCCTGCGAGCTGCGCCACGAGCTCGACGAGCTGCGCCCTATCTTCGTCGATCGCGGAGAGATACCCAGCTGCAGGGACTGCGGCGGGCTGGTCAAGACAGCGACCATCTCCTTTGGCCAGCAGATGCCCGAGGAGCCGATGCTGCAGGCCGAGGCCGAGACACAGCTCAGCGATCTCTTCCTTGTGCTGGGATCATCGCTCGTCGTCACGCCCGCCGCACTTTTCCCGGTCAAGGCCAAGCAGTACGGGGCGAAGCTGGTGATCCTAAACCGCGAGCCGACGCCGCTGGACGACATTGCCGATCTTGTTCTGCACGACGAGATCGGCCCGACGATGACAGCAGCAATGCGGGACATGAACTGAAGCGAGCCCAGCCCTCCGGCACGCCGCCAGTCAGCCAGCATCGCCGTTCAGTCAGCGCCGGGATGGCCGTGCCGGAGACATTATATGGCCTTTGCCCGCCTGCGGTTCATGGTGTTTGTCCTGATTGTGCTGGGCCTGCCAGCGGCATTGATGTCGACCGCTGACACGGAGTTGGTCGAGCTTGGCAAGCTGGTGATGATCCTGAGCCCTGCCATCGCCGGTCTGGCGCTGTCATCCCACCGCTGGAATCGTGCACCCGGCCCCAACTGGCGCTGGGTGCTTCAAGCGGGAGCCGTGACGCTGGCCGTGGCAGCCGGCTCGCTGATGGTTGCATTCGCGGTCGGCGCCGTGAACTTCCGCCTTCAGGATGTTTCGCCTGCTGCTCTTCTGGGGCCGATAGGGGGCTCAGCCCTCACCAGCGTGCTCGAAGAACTGGGGTGGGCCGGGGGCGGGCTCACCCTCGCGATCGCCGCGCTCGGGCGAGGCTGGGGTGTGCTTGTTCTCGGCCTGGTCTGGGCGGCCTGGCATCTCATTCCAGTCATGTTTCGCGTCGGACTCTTTCCCTACCTCGAGACTGCGCCTCCTCTCATGTTTGTCGCCTTCGTCGTGGCGTGTGTGGTCTACCGCGAACTGTTGACGCAGCTGCGGGACCGCGCCGGCTCCTGGCTGGGCGCCGCCGCTGGTCATGCAGCGCCGAACATTCTTCTCGCCGGCCTTCTCGCTGCCGGTGTCGAACTTTATCCAGGACCTGCAGACTGGCCGTACTTTCCCGCGCCGGGCGGACTTGTCTTTCCCGCGCTCGTCCTGGCCGCGCTCCTGATGCTGCGCCGGGGAGCAAGAGAAGGTCTTCGCTAGTCCAGCGACCGGCCTTGCAAGCGCTTGGTTCATCGACGTGGGCTGTCGCGGCCGCGTCTAGGACTTGGCCCCATTTCGCCGCCGCCCTTTCCGGCTCTGCAGCCAGGTGCGCCACAGGACGATCGGCGCACCGGCGACACGGAGGACCGAGACGAAGATCAGCAGGCCGTAGAGTTTCAGCCCGGCGAGGATGGCGCCGGCCTCGAAGGATTTCGGCTGCAGTTCCGCGAGGTGGAGGGTCTGCTGCAGCGTCGCCTTCGCATCCTGGCTGAGGAAGAAGGCAAACACGTCGAGCCCGCCCAGAATGCTCTGCGAGAGGAAGTTCCAGAACACAAAGCCCTGGCCGGCGCTCGCGCCGAACAGCCTGTCCTCGATGCGCGCCGGCAGCAGGGTATAGGCGTAGGCCATGGCGAGGATGATCGGTATGGCCGTGACGTGCGAGAGCAGACCGCGGATATCCTCGCGCAGCACCTTGCCCGCATTGAATTTCTGGCGCGGCGCCTGGGCCCCGCCGAGATCGTGCGGCTTCCAGATGCCAGCGATGTCGTCGATGGCGTGGGCGGCGGCGTCTGCGATGGCGATGCCAGCGAAGATGCAGAACAGCAGGTGTGCCGGATTGGTTGGCAGGGTGGGCCGGATGATCGGCGAGACAATCGCGAGCCAGAAGATCGAGACGATCGAGAGAAGTCCGACATAGATCCAGTAGAGACCGACCCTCCGGTTGCCAGGAGGCGGTGGAGCGACGACGCCTACCACGCGGGGGCTTTCGAAAGCGCGAGGTGGGCTGTCACGCAAGGCATGCCCATGCCCTCAGCGTGTCGGAACGGGCGCATCGCCGCGATAATCGTAGAAGCCGCGCCCGGCCTTTTTGCCGACCCAGCCGGCCTCGACATACTTCACCAGCAAGGGGCAGGGGCGGTACTTCGTGTCCGCCAGGCCATCGTGAAGCACCTGCATGATGGAGAGGCAGGTATCGAGGCCGATGAAATCGGCCAGCTCCAGAGGGCCCATCGGATGGTTGGCGCCGAGCTTCATCGCGGTGTCGATCGATTCCACCGTGCCGACGCCTTCATACAGTGTGTAGACTGCCTCGTTGATCATCGGCATCAGCACGCGGTTGACGATGAAGGCGGGGAAGTCCTCGGCGTTCGTCACATGCTTGCCGAGACGCTCCACAATGTGGACGGCGGCATCGTAGGTGTGCTGGTCGGTGGCGAGGCCGCGGATCACCTCGACCAGCTTCATCAGCGGCACCGGGTTCATGAAGTGCAGACCGATGAAACGTTCAGGACGATCGGTCGCCGCGCCAAGGCGTGTGATCGAGATCGACGATGTATTGGTCGCCAGCATCGCGGTCTTCGGCAGCTTCTGGCAAAGCGCATCGAAGATGGCGCGCTTGACCGCTTCCTTCTCCGTCGCCGCCTCGATCGCAAAGTCGACATGGGCAAAATCCTCGAGCGAGGACGTCGGCTGGATACGGCGAAGGCCGGCATCCCGCGCCTCTGGCGTGATCATCTGGCGATGGACCTGGCGCTCCATGTTGCGCTGGATGGTTTTGAGCCCAGCCTCCAGCTTTTGGGCCGAGACGTCGTTCAGCATCACATCAAAGCCGGCCAGCGCGCAGACATGGGCGATGCCGTTGCCCATCTGGCCTGCGCCGACAACGCCTATGGTGCGAATTGTGGTCATGCCGATCGACGCCTGTCCGTTGAACCGGGCGCACGCTAGCATGCGTCCGCGCAAGGGCGAGCGGGCCTATTCGCACATGCACAAAGGCGAGGGAAGAACCGCCCGACTGTGTCCTTGGCGCAACCGGGAGGCGGCGTCTCACGGTCGCGTGAGCTGAAATCGCTGCGCAACCCCTGCAAGCCGGGCGCCTTTTTCCCTTCGACCATGCGGACGGCCGGGTATAGTACGCCCCGGCATGGGCCGGCCCCGCCTGGAGGGAACGCCGCCCGATCGGAGGAAGAGATGCTGAAATGGATGTGTGCGCTGGCAGCTTCGTTGGCCCTGGCGGGGCCGGCTTTCGCCCAGAAGACGGACCTGCCCGACCGTCCGGCCAAGCAGACGGTCCAGTTCGATGTGACGGCCATCAAGGAAGGTAATGCAGTTCTCAAGCAGAATGGGACCTGCACGGCGCAGTACATCGTCGGCGCCAATGGCAAGGCAAAGGACATCGCGGTCGACTGCACCCACCCTGAAATGTCGGCCCACGTCGTGCGCACCATCGAGACAGGGGGGTGGGACGCTGAGGTGCTGGAGGGCGATTTCATCGACTCCTTCCCGCTTCGCCAGATCTTCAACTACGGCACCGGCGCGGCCGGTCCCGACCCGCGCGGCGAGAAGTCCCCGATCATGACGGATGGCGTGCGCGAGCGCGACATCACCAACGCCATCGCCAAGGTGGACCAGGAAGGCTCCTGCGATGTGCGCTACACCGTGGGCGCCAACGGCAAGCCTAAGGACATCGTGCCCAACTGCACCCCGCCGGAGTACAATGACCTGATTGCGGCAGCCGTGGCGAAAATTGTCTTCTCGCCCGGCCAGAAGGGCGGCGCCCCCACCGACTGGCCCGGCGTCAGCATGCCGATCAAGCTCACGAAGCCGAAAGGCAGCTAGACGACTGGGGCCGCCGAATATCGAAGAGTCCCATGACCGGCCCCCCGGGAAAGGCGGTCTGTCGAAGCTGATCCGTTTATTCGTGGTTGGATCGTGACCGGCCAGAAAGAAAAAGAGCGGGAAGGCCTGGGCCTTCCCGCTCTTCTTTTTTTCGCATGCTCAACCGATCAGTACACCGCGCGCAGACGTGTATACCAGAACCCGCCATTCATGCCGAACGGACCGCCCGAGCGCGGATAGACCTGACCGTCAGCCAGGCTGTTGGTCAGCGCATAGACCGGGTTGGTCGTGGAGGGGGCGATCTTGTCGGGATACTCGTCCGTCAGGTTGTTGACGCCAACCGTCAGCGTATAGGTGTCTGACAGGGTGTAGCTGACATCAATGTCGAGAAGAACCTTCTCGCCGAAAGTCTGACCCGGATACTCCAGCTGGTTGGCCCACTCGCCATAGTAGTTGGTCCGGCCGTTGACGGTGAAATCGCCCATCTGCCAGCTGCCCGCCGCCACCAGACGGTGTTTGGGGGCGATGTTGGAGACGTTGAAGCGCTGGGCGGCGCTGATGACCAGCGGATTGAAGTCCTGCACTTCGCTCTTGTTGTAGTTGTAGGCGAGCGACAGCGTCAGGTCTCCGCCCAACAGGTCCGTTCCGTAGGTGGCGATGGCGTCGAGGCCTTGCGTCGTCACGTCGAACCCGTTGGTGAAGTAGTTCACATCACCGCCGAGGCCGACCGCCGACAGAGAGGGAAGCGCAAGAAGGTCTGCCGCCGAGACCGTAAAGGTCTGCGACAGGCCGATCCGGTCCTTCACCTCGATGGAGTAGCCGTCCACCGTCACGGTCAGAGCGTCCGTAGGCTTTAGAACGAAGCCGAGGCCAAAGTTGACCGACTCTTCAGGATCCAGCGAGCCCTGCGCCCCATAGAACTGGGCGATGTCGCTCGACACCGGATATGTACCGGTCTGGACCTGGTTCCCGGACCGGAAGTTCGTCGTGATGATCTGGGTGTTGTTCTGACCGGGCGAGGGAGCATGGAAGCCCGTGCCCACCGTTCCACGGATCGAGAAGGCGTCGTTCAGTTCGTAGATAGCGTTCAGCTTGCCGACGAGGGTGGAGCCGAAGGTGGTGTAGTCTTCATAACGGACCGCTGCGCCAACGCTGAACTGGCTGGTGATGTCCGTCTCGGCGCCAACATAAACGCCGTAGTTCGACTGGCTGCTCTTGCCGGCGAATGTGGGGCTGGTTCCGCCATAGCCGCTGGCGGCCGGGGGCTTGGTGGCGGTGATGCCGGCAGGGGCGTAAACGCCGGGCGAGATGAGATTGTAGAGCGTCTGAACGGCGTAGGGACCTGCGCCATAGGACTGTGGATCGCCAGCGGTCTTTTCATATTCCTCATTGCGGTATTCCGCGCCCGCCGACAGCGTCACCGGGCTCGCAAAACCGAAGTTCACCGGATAGGTGAAATCGGCGTTCACCACCTGCTCGGTCTGGATCAGCTCGCCAAACTCGAAGCTCGTCTTGCTCTGCGGACCGAAAGACGGGCTCACAGACTGATTCATCGACAGATCAAGCGAGTTGCGGGCGAAGGTGGCCGAGAAGTCATAGGTCAGGCCGCTGGGGACCGTACCCCTGATGCCGCCTGTTCCATAAGCCTGGTCGACCTCACCGATAAAGCGCGGGGTAAAGCCGCCGGGATAAAGCGAGGTGAAGTTGAACCTGTTGGTGTCGTTGACAAAACCGCCGGCCGGGCAGGTGGCGTTGCCGGTCGGGCAGGGGGTCAGGAAAATGTCAGAGAATGCAGCGTTACGGCCCGGCGAGCGGGTCGAGGGCGTGCCTGTTCCGACATCAACCACGAGCGGCACCGGGGCGTTGATGGGTGCGCGGTAGTTGAAGCTCTGGTCGGCCTCGCTGCGTGCGAAGTTAGCCGTCAGATAGAGCTCGGTCTCGTCGCTGATGTCATACCCGGCGTTGAGGAAGGCCTTCCATCCATTGGTCGGGGAAGAGCCCCAGATCTGGGCGGGACCATCCGGCGCGTTTGGAATGCGGTTGGCGACGGCCGGGTTCGTCCGCGCCAGCTCCAGCGCGATGGGGCGGGTGGCGCCGCGGCTGGTGCCTTCATCGTCGAACCACTCTGCCGCCAGCGTTAAGAAGCCATTCCCACCCAGATCAAAGCCGCCCTTGGCGGCAAGCTGCGTGCGTACGCCATCCCCCTCAAAGGTCTCACCGTAAATGGCCTGGACTTCAAAGCCGTCGTCCTCGCGGATCTGGTAGTTGATGACCCCGCCGATGGCGTCCGAGCCATACTGCGCAGTTGCACCGTCCCGCAGGATCTGGAGGTTGTCGATGGCGATCGCAGGGATGTTGCCGATATCAGCGCCCTGGGCGCCGAATGACAGGGCGGTGTCGGCGCCGGTGTAAACCTGAACAAGGGCGGCGCGATTGTAGCGCTTGCCATTGACCATGATCAGGACCTGGTCGGCGCCCAGGCCGCGCAGAGAGGGGGCGCGGACGAAGGTGGAGGCATCGGAAATGGAGTTCTGCGGGACATAGAAGGACGGGACGACGTTCCTCACCACGTCAAGGAGGTTGATCGCCGGCTGGTCAGCCAGTTCTGAGCCGCCGATCACATCTACCGGTGAGGCCGAGTCCGTCGCGGAGCGATCAGTCCGGCGCGTACCGGCGCATTGCCTCGCCTGAACTGCTCCCGCACTATGACCCGTTGCCTCATCTGAAATGCTCCCTACCGAGATTAACGGTCGGGGGCGAAGATGAGGCGGGTCAGCATGTCGACGCGAGATGAGTTGGTGCGGTCTGTGGCGGCGCGATATGCAGCGGCAAGCAAGGCGGAGCGCGGCCGGATCCTTGATGAATTTGCCAACGTGACTGGTCATCACCGCAAGCACGCTATGCGCCTTCTGCGAAATGGGACGCCCAACCGCAGATCTGCGCCACGGCCGGAGCGCCGGCTTTATGATCAAGCGGTGCGGGAGGCGCTTATCGTGTTGTGGGAAGCCTCGGATCGGGTTTGTGGCAAACGGCTGCGGCCATTGTTGCCGATTTTGCTTGATGCGATGGAACGCCACGGGCACGTGCAGCCGGCGGCGGAGGTGAAGGCGAGTTTGTTGGCCATGAGCGCGGCGACGATCGATCGCGCCCTAAAAACTGCCCGAGGACCGACCGCCGGTCAGCGCCGGCGCCGCTCGCCACCGGCGGCGGCGATCCGAAGGAGCGTCCCGGTTCGAACGTTCGATGGCTGGAAGGATCCGCCGCCTGGGTTCGTCGAGGCGGATCTCGTGGCGCACAGCGGTCCTACTTCGAAGGGAAGCTTCATACAAACGCTGACGCTGACCGACATCGCGACCGGCTGGACGGAGTGCGCGCCGTTGCTGATGCGCGAACAGAACTTGTTGAGTGATGTTCTGACCGAGCTGCGCAAGTTAATGCCGTTCGCATTGCTGGGGTTCGACACGGACAACGATACCGTTTTTATGAACGAGACTATCCAGACGTATTGCAAGGAGGGTGGCATCGAGTTCACGCGGTCTCGGCCCTATCGCAAGAACGATCAGGCCTGGGTTGAACAGAAGAACGGTTCGGTGGTTCGGCATACGGTAGGCTACCGCCGCTATGAAGGCCTTGAGGCTGCGGCCGCCCTTGCGCAGCTCTACAGATCATTGCGGTTGTTCGTGAACTTCTTCCAGCCGTCGTTCAAGTTGGCCGAGAAGACACGCGACGGGGCGAAAGTGAAGAAGCGCTACCATCCGCCGGCGACGCCTTACCAGAGGCTTCTGGCTGACGAGCGAACAGGTGAAGCGACGCGGAACAAACTCGATGCAACGTTCGCCGAGCTCGATCCGGTACACCTGCTGAGCGAGATCCGCAGGTTGCAAGCGGTGCTTGTCGAACTCGCTGACCGGCCAATGAAGGAAGATGTGCCGGCTCCGACGGAGTCGACATTGGAGCAGTTCCTATCCGGCCTTCGGACGGCCTGGAAGGAAGGTGAAGTACGCCCGACACGACAACCCAGGGAGAAAGCGAAACGCGGCCGACGCCGACCTGATCCGCTCCTGGCAGTGACGCCCCAGTTGCGAGAATGGTTCGAGGCCGAGCCATGGCGGTCGGCAGGCGAGCTCTTCGAACGGCTGCAGTGCGAGCATCCCGGTGTTTACCCAGACGGTCAGCTGCGGACGTTCCAGCGACGCGTCAAATCCTGGCGCAAGGATGTGGCGCACAAGCTGGTCTTTGGCACTGCAGTTCCCGACGCCGACGCTACGACGAACATTGCAGGGTCAATCCAATGAGGCAACGGGAACATTCTGGTGAGGCAACGCCCGGCGGTTCGGGAGCATTCTTGAATGAGGCAATACGTGCTCTCATCCAGATCGTCGCGCAGCAGTTCCGGTTTCATCATTACAACGGCAGGCCACGTCATAACAAATGCTCACGTAGTCGAGGGATGCACACACGTATCGCTCTCCACCGGCTCTCGGCTA
>Ga0172373_10001602_pt1 | contig 36461 bp, 35 predicted proteins | sample Lak10m_2_FD_114546 | JGI IMG/M metagenome (GOLD analysis project Ga0172373, IMG submission 114546) | Freshwater microbial communities from Kabuno Bay, South-Kivu, Congo - kab_092012_10m | ecosystem: Environmental > Aquatic > Freshwater > Lake | place: Democratic Republic of the Congo...
AACCGTGAAGCTTTCACCTAGATCATCGGGCGAACCCTACTAGGCCGATATGTGAAACGTTCAAACGTCGATGCGCCCAAACCGCCCACATATCCCTTCAGACTTTATATTGTCAAAGAGCGAAGACACAAAACAAACAGCACACCCGAACTTCGGGCGTATCTGCCGTCGTGCATCTAGATTTCTTTGCGAGCGTTTCATCTCGCTTCCCGTCGTCTTCGTCTGCATCGCTGCGTCGCGTCGTCTTCGGTGAGGCGGTATTTAGGGAAAGCCGTTGGGGGCCGCAAGAGGAAAAAACACCGATCCCTTCATTTTTCTGTCGCACTCAACGTTTACAGGGGATTTTCACAGCAGCGGCCCAAGGTTTTTACCGGCGGGCCGCAGGTCGGGCTGCGAAAAACGGGGGAAACCCGGCGAATCTGCCGAATCTCCCCCGCCGATTCTCACCTTATCCGGCGAATCCAGTGCTTTGATGGGTGATCCGCCCGCCCGAAACCGTCAGGGCGATTCCCGTCTGGCCGATTTTCTCTGGCGCAATCGCCTCGATGTCGCCGTCGATCATCACCAGATCCGCCGCCATCCCCGGTTTCAAGGTGCCGGTGACATCTTCAAGATGCGCCGCCCATGCGCCCCCGGCGGTATAGGCATAAAGCGTGTCCATCAAGCTGACACGTTCGTCCTGACAGCCCTCATAGGGTGCCCGCGTCAAAGCGGCCTGAATGCCGCGCATCACCGAAACATCTGTCACCGGCCAGTCAGAGGCAAAGGCCAAGGGCGCACCATGGTCGTGCAGCGTCTTCCACAGATAGGCATCGCGCCAGCGTCCCTTGTGGAACACATGGTCCATGGTGGACATCGGGAAATCCATCGCCCCCGGCGGGTGCGGCGGCTGGACACTGGCCGTAATGCCCAGCGCACCAAGGCGCGGCACATCGGCCCGGTCGATCAGCTCGATATGCTCAATACGGTGGCGGCTGTCGCGCGGGCCATTCCGCACCTGCGCCGCCTCATAGCCATCAATCGTCTGGCGCACCGCGGCATCGCCAATGGCATGAACGGCGATTTGCAAGCCGCGCCGGTCGGCTTCGGCGCAGATGTTCTTGAACTGCTCCAACTCAAACAGCGGCTCCGCCCGCTCCATCGTGCCGGGATAGGCGTTCAGCATAAAGGCGGTGCGGCTGTCCACCACGCCATCCATGAACATCTTCACAAAGCCTGAACGCACCCAATCGCCGGTGAATTCAGCCTTCATGGCGCTGGCGCGCTCCAACTCGGCCAGTTCCATATGCGGCTTCATATGAAAGGGCACCACGACGCGGGCCGTCAAGCGCCCTTCATCCGCCATTTCCTTGAGCAGCACGCAGGTATAACGGTTGCCATCCATATTCACCATCGCGGTGATGCCATGGCCCGCGCAATGCGCCAGCCCCGCCGCCACCTTGTCCTTATCCGCCGCCCGCATCGCAGTATCGGGCCAGGGCGCGGGTTCCCCCCCGGTCGCAATGCCCAATTGCAAATGCGCCTCTCCGCCCAAAGCCAGCACCGGGCCAAAAGCTTCAAACTCGCGCAATTCGCCGGTGGCCGTGCCATCTTCGCCCATCACGACAATATGGCCGGGCGGCGTTGCCGCCCCATGCAGAAGACCCGCCGCTTCCAAGGCCGCGGTATTGGCCCAAAGCGTGTGGTGATCTGGCGACATCATGGCTATCGGGCGATCGGCAATCACCCGATCCAGATCATGCCGCGTCACCCCGTGGTCCAAAATCTCATAAGCAGCGCCCTGCGCCATCAGCAAAGGCCGGTGCGCATTATCGGCCGCATAGGCCAGAAACGCCGCCTTCAGCGCCGCGAAGCCTTCCACGCCGCCAAGCTGCAACTGCACCAACTCGGCCCCGCCCAAAACCAGATGCAAATGGCTTTCCACAAATCCCGGCAGAACCGTCCGCCCGCCCGCGTCAATCACCTTGCACCCCGGCCCGGCCAGCGCCTCTACCGCGGCGCGCGCGCCTACGGCCAAAACTTTGCCGCCACCCAAGGCCACCGCCTCGGCGCGCGGTGCGGCCGCATCCATCGTCAAGACCCGCGCATTCACAATAATCATCTCAGCAGCCATCGCCTGCCCTTTCATCTTGGCATAAATACCCCGGGGTCGCCTGTGGTGCGCCATCGGTTCAAGAACCGCTGGCGACGGGCTGGCCCCGCTCCGCCCATCTCAGCCGCGCACCCGCTCGGCCATTACACACAGCATTTCAAACATCAGGCTGATGCCCAGCCATGCCGTCCCGCCCGATGGGTCAAAGGGCGGCGAAACCTCCACCAGATCCGCCCCGACCACATCAAGGCCCCGCAATCCCCGCGCCACTTGCAAGGCCTGCCAGCTATTTGGCCCGCCCACCTCGGGCGTGCCTGTGCCGGGCGCGAAGGTCGGATCAACAAAGTCGATGTCATAGGTCACATAGACCGGCCCCTGCCCCACAATCTCACGTGCTTCGGCCATCACATCTTCGGCCCCGCGGGCATGGAACTCGGCTATCGGGATGATCCGAATCCCATTGGCCGCCGCAAAATCCCAATCCTCGCGGCCATAAGCCGTGCCGCGAATACCGATCAGCACATAACGTTTGGGGTCGATCAGCCCTTCTTCCACCGCGCGACGAAATGGCGTGCCGTGGTTATAGCGCGAAGTGCCAAAGTAAATGTCGTTCAAATCGGTATGGCTGTCGAACTGGATCATCCCCACCGGGCGTGTCTTGGCCACCGCCCGCAAAATGGGCAAGCTGCAAAGATGGTCACCGCCCCCGGTCAGCGGCCGAATACCGGCTGCCACGACACGGTCATAAAACGCCTCCATCCGCGCCATGCTATCCATCAGATCGCCGGGGTTCGGCGCCACGTCGCCAAGATCCGCACAGCGCGCCAGCTCAAAGGGCGCCACCCAAGTCGCGCCGTTTTGCGCCCGGATCATGGTCGACAGGTCGCGCAACTGGCGCGGCCCATGGCGCGGGCCGGGGCGGTTTGTGGTGCCGCCGTCCCATGGCGCGCCGATCAGGCCAATCTGCACTTGCGCAAAACGCGGATGGTCAAAATCCACATGCGGCAGACGCATAAAAGTAGGAACACCCGCGAATCGCGGCAGGTCAAACCCCGATACCGGTTTGAAAAACCCGTCATTGGCCATGGCCGCCCCTCCCGTTGCTGCCGATTCTCTTGGCCATTTGATCATATTGATCCGCGCTTGCCTATCTTTCCGCGCCCTTATCGCGTCGCTTCCTGCGCTTTCCCGCCGCAGGCTGCGGCGCTCTTGGCTCCACCCTTGACCAGATATATTGGTTCAGTCCTTATGCGCAGGCTCACCTAGGGATTCTACAGATGTTCAGCAAAGCCGCCGACCCCGTCGCAACTCCGCCCCGCCCGGCCCCCGGCCCGGCCAGCAACTCGCGTTCGGTTCTGGCGGCCGATCTGCGGATCAGCGGCGATATCCGCTCAACCGGCAGCATCGAAATTCTGGGCGAGGTGGATGGCACCGTCGAAGCCTATAACCTCATCGTCGGCGGCGAAGGCCGGATGACCGGCGACATTGCCGCCGCCACGGTTGAAATCAAGGGGCGCCACACCGGCCGCATCGGCTGTGATGAACTGACCCTGCGCGCGGCCGCACAGGTGACCGCCGACATCGGCTATTCGACCCTGATCATCGAAAGCGGCGCGCAGGTCGAAGGCCGCTTTGCCCGCAACAAGGCTTGAGCCTCGGCCAAAGACCTATTTGGGCGGGATGGCATAGGTCAGCCCCGCCCGCGCCACCGGCGCGCTTTCCCCTTCGCTGAAAATCAGCACATCACCCACCGCAAGGGTCTTGCCCAGCTTCAAAAGCCGCGCCTCGGCCCGCAAATCACGCCCTGCGGCGGGTTTTCGCATGAAATCCATGCTGCAATTGGTGGTCACCGCCAAGGCGACCGGGCCGATCCGCGACAAGATCGCCAGATACATCGCCACATCCGCCAGCCCGAACATCGCCGGCCCCGAGACCGTGCCCCCCGGCCGCAAATGCCGATCAGCAACCTTCAGTCGCAAGGCCAGCCCGGCGGCATCGGCGCGCTCTATCACGAAATCACCGGCAACCTGACCAAAATCGCGCAGCAAAAACGCCTGCAAAGCCGCCGCATCCATCTGCAAATCCATGCTTCCCCCCAAAGCCTGCCGGTCCTAAGCTGGCGGCGCAACAAAGAGAATGCAATGACCGATCCGATCCTTATTCGCCAAGATGCAGACCATATTGCCACGCTGACCCTGAACAGCCCCGGCAATTTCAACGCGCTGTCAGATGCCATGCTTGCCGCCATGAAGGCCGAGCTTTCCCGGCTGGCAACCGACCGCAGCATTCGCGTCGTTGTGCTGAAAGGCGCGGGCAAAGCGTTTTGTGCCGGCCATGACCTGAAGGAAATGCAGTCGCATCGCAAGGATGCCGACAAGGGCGCGGCCTATTATCAGGCCTTGTTCGCCACCTGCGCCAGCGTCATGCAGGCCCTACAAACCTTGCCGCAGGTCACAATCGCACAGGTCCACACCATCGCCACCGCCGCCGGCTGCCAATTGGCGGCAAGCTGCGATATGGTGGTAGCCGCCGAAAACACCCGCTTTGGCGTGAATGGGGTGAATATCGGGCTGTTCTGCTCAACCCCGATGGTGGCGCTCAGCCGCAAAGTGCCCCCGGCCGTGGCCTTTGAAATGCTTTCAACCGGCGAATTCATTCCAGCCAGCCGCGCGCGCGAGGTGGGTCTGGTAAACCGCATCGCCGCCCCCGACGCGCTTGACGCTGAAACCCAAAGGCTAGCCCAAACCGTTGCCGCAAAACTTTCGGTGGCCACGCGGATCGGCAAAGCCGCCTTCTATGACCAGCTTTGCCTGACAACGCCCGAAGCCTATGCCCTTGCCGGCCGCGCCATGGTGGAAAACATGCTGAACCCCGACACCGACGAAGGCATCTGCGCCTTTTTGGAAAAACGCCCCCCGAACTGGCCCTGACTGCGGGGTCGCGAAAATCGTGCGATTTTCGCCCTAGGCCGGGCGCCGCGCCAAGATTGACACGCCGGTCGCCAACCCAGCCGCCGCCATGACAAGGCAGGCGGCATAGATCAGCCCCGGCCCGCCCAGATGCAACAAAAGCGCGCCAACACTTGGCGCCGCCGCCGAAGCCAGAATAGGCGAAACCGCCACCGCCCCGGAAATGGCGCCAAAGCCGCGCTGGCCCAGATGATCGGCCACCAGCATCGGCCGCAAGTTTGACAACAGCCCGGCCCCGGCCCCTTGCAGCATGGCAAAAACAAAGATCAGCGCGGGCAACCAGCCCGCCAGCCAAAGAACTGCCCCCGCCGCCAGAACCGCGAGAAGCGACCAAAGACTGGCCCGCGCATTCGAAATTCGCGCGGCAAAGACCAACAGCAGCGCCCGGCCTGCAACCTGCGAAGGCCCGATACAGGCCGCCGCGATCGTCGCCATGCCCACACTGGCCCCCCGATCCTGAAAAAGCATCAGGATAAAGGTCAAAAGCACGCCATGGTTCAGCCAGATCAGCCCAAAAATCGCGGAAATCCCCCAAAAAGCCGGGCGTCGCAGCGCCGCTTGCAGCGCCCCCGGTTCGGGCGGGTGGCGGCGCGGCGCGCTGGCGCGTTCCATCCGGCGCAGGGCGCGCACGGCCCAGCTATTGGCGGGCACCGCCCCGAACAAGATCAGCACCGCAAAACCGATCCAGGCTCCTTGCACGCCAAAAACCCGCGCCAACATATCGCCCAAGGGAAAGGTCAGCGTGCCCGAAAACCCGGCAATCAGCGTTACCCGGGTGATGGCCAAACGCGCATCGGCCCCAAGACGGCGGGTCAGAAAGGCAAAGCAGGTTTCATAAAGACAAGCCGCCTGCGTCACCCCAAGCAGCGCCCAGATCGCCCACCACCAACCGACAGACGGCGCAAAGCCAAGCGCCGCAACCCCCAGCGCCGCCAGAACCGGCATGAAGCTGAGCATCTCTCCGCCCCAGCCCCGATCGACAAATCGCCCGGTAAACGGGGTCAGCGCCGCCATGACCAGAAAGCCAAGCGTCGGCCCCGCAGCCAGTTCCGCCGCGCTCCAGCCGGTTTCGGCAAGCAGATCCGGCAAAATGGCGGGAAAAGCGTAATAAACCCCGGCGTAGGTCAGGGTTTGCCCAACGGCCAAAGCATAGACCGGGGCATTTGCGCGCATCACAACCTGTAGAGCTCGGTAAATTTGGTCTCAAGATAGTCAAGCAACGGGCCTTCATGCGGCTCAAACCCGCAGGCTTCGGCAATGGTGGCGCGCGGAGGGCGCAGCCCCCCGTGGCGTTGCAGCGTTTCGCGCAGCCATCCCGTCGCGACAGATGTATCGCCGCGTGCCAGATCGTCATCCAAATCAGGCTGATTCTGGCGCAGTGTTTGATGCAGACAGCCGGCATAGACATTGCCCAAACAATAAGTCGGGAAATAGCCAAACAGCCCCGCCGACCAGTGCACATCTTGCAACATGCCATGGGCGGGCCGGTCTACCGCCACCCCGAAATCCGCCTTGAACCGGTCGTTCCATGCCGCTTCCAGATCCGCCACGGCAAGATCGCCACGGATCAGCGCGCGCTCCAGATCAAAGCGCATCATGATGTGCAGATTGTAATGCACCTCATCGGCCTCTGTGCGGATAAAACCGGGCCGCACCCGGTTTACCGCCGCATAAAATGCGTCAGCCGAACGGATGCCAAATTCGCCAAAACGCTCGCGCATTTGTTCAAACATCCAGCCGGTAAAGGCCCGGCTGCGCCCGATCTGGTTTTCATAGATCCGGCTTTGGCTTTCATGCACCCCCATCGAACAGCCATGCCCGATGGGCGTCATGCCATAATCCGGGTCAATCGCCAGTTCATAGCTGGAATGCCCGACTTCGTGGATGGTGGAATAAAAGCAGTTGAACGGATCGGTTTCGACAACCCGTGTCGTAATACGGCTGTCATTACCGCCGCCCGAACTGAAGGGATGCACCGCCAGATCCATACGCCCGCGCGACCAGTCATAGCTAAAGGCCGTGGCCAGATCGCGCGCCATGCGCATCTGGCTGTCGGCCGAAAAATGCCCGTCAATCGCCGCCGGTGCAGGTTGGTCCAGAATAGCCCCACGCAGGGCCACAAGCCGCGGGCGCATCCTGTCGAACATAGCGCCAAGGCTTTCGGCGCTGGCGCCGGGTTCGTAATCGTCGATCAGCGCGTCATAAAGATCGCCGCCCGCCGCCAAAGCCGCCGCTTCTTGCCGCTTCAGCGCCAGAACCTCGGCCAATGTGGGCAAAAAGGCCGACACATCATCGCGCGCGCGCGCCTCGGCCCAGATGCCTTGCGCAACCGATGTCAGCCGTGCCAGCGCCTCGGCCAGATCGCCGGGTACTTTCAACGCGCGTTCATAAGACCTGCGGATCAGCCGCAACTGCGCCGCTCCTGCCGCATCGGGGGCCTCGGCCTGCGCCAGCCAATCACCGATGCGCGGATCGGTGCGGCGCGCGTGCAAAATACCCTCCATCGCGGCCATTTCTTCGCCGCGCTGTTCGGCAGCGCCCGATGGCATCATGGTTTCCTGATCCCAGCCCAACCGTTCGGCCACCATATTCAAGGCCTCGGTCTGGCGCTGAAACGCCATCAGATCGGCATAGGCCGTGTTGTTGCGCGTCATACTGTGCCCTCACGAATAGAACCGGCCACAGGATAGGCCGACATATGGCGCGCCCGCAGGATCAGCACCCACAAGATCACCGCGCCAATCTGATGGGTAATCGCCACATGCAGATGCGCCGCGGTCAGGGCCGTCGCGATCCCAAGGCCAAGCTGCGCCAAGAGCATCGCCATCATCGCGTGAAAGGCCCCCCGCGTGGCCACATAGGACGATTGCCGGCCCCGAAGCCACGCCACAACCCCCAAACCAAAGACCAGATAGCCCATGATCCGGTGCATGAACTGCACCAGGCCCGGATTTTCAAAGAAGGCGTGCCACAGCGCGCCCCCGCCCGGCACATAAAAAGCATCGGCCGGGAAGAAACTGCCGTTCATATCCGGCCAGGTCGGAAAACCCCGCCCCGCATCAATACCCGCAACCAAGGCCCCAAGCAGTATTTGAAGAAAGGCCATATGCATCACCCCGGTCGAAAGCCGAACCAACCGGCGCTCCGCCCCGCGGCGCGCCTGCATCAGCTCGCTTTCCTTGCGGCCAAGCAGGAACACATACCACGCCGCAAGGCCCAGAATGACAAAGGCAATCCCCAGATGGGTGGCCAGACGATAGCTTGCGACATCGACATTGGCCCCGACAAAGCCCGATTTCACCATCCACCAGCCAACCGCCCCTTGCAGCCCGCCCAAGGCGCCAAGCCCCAAAAGCCGGCCCATCCAGCCGCGCGGAATGGCCCCTGCCGCCCAAAACCCGGCAAAGCCCAAGGCCCAGACCAGCCCGATCACCCGGCCAAGCTGGCGATGGCCCCATTCCCACCAGAAAATGGATTTGAACGCATCCAACCCCATCTGGCTGTTTTGCAACAAGAACTCCGGGCTGGTTTGATATTTTTCAAACTCGGCCGCCCAATCGGCGTCAGACAGGGGGGGGATGGCGCCGGTAACGGGCTTCCATTCCGTGATCGACAGGCCGGAATCCGTCAGCCGCGTCAAGCCTCCCACCACGATCATCATGGCCACCAAAAGGAAGATCAGCACCAGCCAGGCGCGGATGCCCCGCCGCGCGCCCTTGCGCCCGTCGATCAACCCGCCCTGCGGCACCGCCGAGGCCGCTGTCGCCCCCACATCTTCAAACAATTTGCGCTTTTCGGCCATGCCCGTCCCCTTCGTCTCCGGGCCAGAGACTAGGCTGGCCAAAGGGGGGCTTCAAGACCCCGCAGCGCACGGGGTCTCAGCGAAAGCGGGCCAGAAGTTCAAGCGACGGCGCGCCTGTCACCGGCAAGCCCGCCGCCCGCTGATAGGCCGAAATCGCCGCCTTGGTCTTGGCCCCCATCACCCCATCGCTGCCGCCGGTATCATAGCCTGCCGCCGTCAGCCCACGCTGCAAAGCCTGACGGTCGGCCATGGTCAAACCCGTTGCATCCGGGCCCCAATCGGCCTGCACCGCAGGGCGGCCCAGCAAACGGTCAGACAAATGCCCAACCCCGATCGCATAGCTTTCGGCATTGTTGTAACGCAGAATAACGTTAAAGTTTTGCGTCAGCAAAAAGGCCGGCCCGCCAATGCCTTTGGGCGCAATGATGGAACCCGCCGCAGGCACCGCCCCGCCACTGGCAGCCCTTACGCCAAGCGCCTGCCATTCGGCAGCCGATTTGCCCCTGCCCCGCCCCAGATATGCCGGATCGAACCCCGAAGGCAGCCGCAGCTCTCCCCCCCAGGGCAAACCATGCTGCCACCCGTTCTTCGCCAGATAGGCCGCGGTCGAGGCCAAAGCATCACTCGGATCATCCCCCCATATATCACGCCGCCCATCGCCGGTGAAATCCACCGCGAATGCCAGATAGCTGGTCGGGATAAACTGGGTATGGCCCATCGCCCCCGCCCAAGACCCCGTCATCGCCCACGCCGAAACATCGCCGTTGGCGATAATCTTCAGCGCCGCCGTCAACTGACCTTCGAAAAACGCCCCACGCCGCCCGTCATAGGCCAGCGTGGACAGGGCCGACACCACCGGCACAACCCCGCGGCGGGTGCCAAAAAACGATTCCAACCCCCAGATCGCCGCCACCACTTGGCGATCAACCCCATAGCGCGCCTCAATCTGCCCCAGCACAGCGCCGAACTGCCGCAACTTTGCCTGCCCCATGCTGACGCGCTCAGGCTTGGCAGCTATGGCCAGATAATCCTCCAGACTGCGGGTGAATTCGGTCTGATTGCGGTCTTTTTCAATCACATCGGGCAAATAACCGGCCACGGCCATCGCCTCATCAATCACGCGCGGCGCAATACCGGCCGCCGCCGCGCGCTTGCGATAGCCCTGAACCCAAGCGTCAAAACCCGCATTCGCCACTGCCCGCGGCGCAACTTCGGCCTGCGCCGCGCCAACCGGCCCGCGCCCGCCACCAACACAGGCCGACAGCCCCAGCGCCCCCAAACCAAAAACCACCGCCCGCCGGGATTGAAACTGCATCTTGGCTCTCACTACCGCACCTGATTTGCGCGGATGCTAGCGCAGTTGCCACGGGGTTTGAACCGTCCCTGTTTTCATCTTGGCATAAATACCCAAAAGGCCCTGCCCTATCCGCAGCCCCCACGCGGGCCTATTCGCCCTGCTGGCGCAGCTTATAGGCAATCTGGCGCAACATGCCGTGAAAGGTTTGCACCTCGGCCCGCGTCAGACCCAGCCGCGCCCACATATTGCGCAGGTTCAGGCGCATTCCCGCCGCCTTGGTCGGCGGAAAGAAAAATCCAGCCGTATCAAGGCGTTCTTCGAAATGGTCGCCCAAACGCGCCACTTCTTCGCGGGTGGCAAAATCGGTCCGCCCCATCGCCATGACTTCGGCCGGAACCTCGGCCTTCTGGCGGCCCCACTCATAGGCCAAAAGCAGCGCCGATTGCCCAAGGTTCAGGCTGGCGAAATCTGGGTTTACCGGCACGGTCACAATGGCATTGGCCAAGGCCACATCTTCGTTTTCCAGCCCCGCACGTTCTGGCCCGAACAAAATGCCCACGCGCTTGCCCTCAGCCCCCATCGCCCGCACCATTTCCATCGCGCGTTCGGGGGTGACCACGGGTTTGACCAGCTCACGCGGGCGCGCCGTGGTGGCAAAGACGAAATCGCAATCGGCAACGGCCTTTGCCACATCGCCAAACAACCCCGCCTGATCCAGAACCCGCCCCGCCCCCGATGCCATGGCATTGGCCTTGGGGTTCGGCCAGCCATCGCGCGGCGCGACGATGCGCATCCGTTCAAGCCCGAAATTCAGCATCGCCCGGGCCGCCGCCCCGATGTTTTCGCCCATTTGCGGACGAACCAGAATGAAAACCGGGGCAATCATGCCTTGGGCCTTGGGCGCGGTCATGGCGAAACCTCTGCGTTGAACCGCGCCCCCGATAAGCCATCGCGCGGCATCTGGAAAGACCAATGGCCAAAAACCACCGCATCGCCTGCCCGTAGCCAAGCCTTTGAAAGGCTGATAAGCGAAGGCAACGCACCCGAAAGGAACGACCATGGCCGCCGAAGACCGTCCGCAGATCACGCTGATAACCCCGCCTGTGCTGGATCTCGACATCTTCCCTGACCGTCTGGCCCGCGTGTTGGACAGTGTCGATGTGGCTTGTCTGCGCCTTGCGCTTGCCACCCGTGACGAAGACGAAATTCTGCGCGCGGGTGATGCCTGCCGTCTGGTCGCCCATGAACGCGACGTGGCCATCGTCATCGAAGACCATGTGCTGATGGTGGAACGGCTGGGCCTTGATGGCGTGCATCTGAGCGATGGCGCGCGCTCAATCCGCAAGGTGCGCAAGGATCTCGGCAATGATGCAATCGTCGGGGCCTATTGCGGCACCACCCGCCACGAAGGCATGAACGCCGCCGAAGCCGGTGCCGATTATGCCGCTTTTGGTCCCTTGGGCGAAAATGCGCTTGGCAAAGGCGAACACGTCGATTTCGATCTTTTTGACTGGTGGAGCCAGATGATCGAAGTGCCCTGCATTGCCGAAGGTGCGCTAACGGCCGATCTGGTGGCCAAATTCGGCCCCGTGACCGATTTCTTCGGCATCGGCGCCGAAATCTGGGGCCATGACGATGCCAGCGCCGCGCTCAAAGCCCTGATCGCCCCCTTGGGCTGATCTTTTCGCCCGCCGTCACGCCTGCGCGCGCATCATTCCACCGCCAGCGGATGGCTGGTGCGGATCACCCTTTCGCAATGCGCCGCCAGATCCTTGCGGCTGGCAAAGGCATCAACCGGCACTTCGGGGTGAAAGATCACCTCAACCCGCCCCTGCCGCCGGGCCGCCAATGTCATCAGCAGATGCGGGCCAAACGCCATGTCACCCCACCAGCCGTAATAGCGGGCGTCCTGCCTCGGCGGCGCATGGTAAACCACGGTCACTGGTTGAATATACATCACTCGGTCCAGCCCATGGCTATAAAACGCCTGAAACAGGCTGGATTTAAAGGGCAGCACCCGCAGCGCATCGGTTGATGTGCCTTCGGGAAAGAACAACAACTTATGGCCGGCGCGTAACCGGCTTTCGAACAGGTCTTGCTGGGTTTTGGCCTCAGTGCCTTTTCGGGTTATGAAAACGGTTCCCGTGGCCCGTGCCAGCCAGCCAATCACCGGCCAGCCCGCCACCTCGTGTTTTGAAACGAAATAGACCCGCTGCACCGCATTCAGCGCGAAAATATCCAGCCATGAGGCATGGTTGGCCACCACCGCCCCCTTTTGCCGCATGGGCGTGCCCTGCACTGACAGCGGCAATTGCAAAATGACAAAGGCCGCCTTGCACACAAATTGGGTGATAAAGGGCGTCAAAGGCCGGGCCGGGGCGAAAAGCGGTTTTTCGATCAGCCGCAGCACCAAAAGCAGGGCAAGCCCACCATAGGTGACCGCAAACAACAACAACCCGCGCAAAGCGGCCAGCACCCAGCCAACCGGCCCCGGACGCCCCACCCGGATTGGCACATCGCGCCAGTCACTCATGCGGGCACCCCATCATACCCGAGCGCCCTTTTTGCGGATCCAGAAATCACGGTGCTTATCGCTCATCCGGGCGGTATCCAGCACAAGGCAAACATCGGTGGTATTGAAGGCATGATCGACAAAAGCCCCCTCGCCCACAAAGCCGCCAAGGCGCAGATAGGCTTTGATAAGCGCCGGTGTGCCCTGCATGGCCGCGCGGCGATCCAGCGCCTCGGGCGTGACAAGCTCCATCGTGGTGGCATGAGGCGGCAAGGCCCGCACCCGCAATTCGGGCGGGGCAAGATGATGGCGGGCCAGATAGCTGAGCGGTTGCGCCAGCGCCGCCAGATCGGTGCCATGAAACGAGGCCGCGCCGAACAGGATTTCAATATCACGCTCCAGCACATAACCGGCCAGCGCGTTCCAAAGCTGCAACATCGCGCTGCCGCCCCGGTATGAGGGATGCACACATGACCGGCCAAGCTCTACCAGCTTGCGGCCGGTGGCTTTCAATGCCCCCAGATCATATTCGCCTTCCGAATAGAACCGCCCCGGTCCCGGACCCGACCCCGGCGCGCTGCCGGCAGGCAAAACGCGATCCGAAGGCAGCAGACGATAGGCCCCGACTACATCGTCAAGATGCGCGGCATCGCGGCGGGTGTCGATCAGCAGAAGGTGGTCGAAATAGGGATCGAAGGCGTCGGCCTCCAGATGGCGATCATGATCGACCAGCGGGCCTTCAGCCCCCAATTCCTGCACAAAGACCCGGTAACGCAGGCGCTGCGCGGCGCGCAAATCGCGTTCATCGCGCGCAAGGCGCAAGACAAAGGCATTGTCGTCTTCGGTCATTCCGGCCAGATCCCTGCGCGCCCCACGCCACATATAGCCCAAACATCGGGGCAAAGGGGTTCTAGAACCCGCCCGCCCGCAATGCAACCGCCGAGGAAAGCCGCCCTTTTTTCAAAAGCGTCAAACAATCCAAGGTTGCATTAAGCCTTCGTTAACCAGATAACAGTCAAATGCCAAAGACGGGCAAAAGATCTACCTGCCGCAGGTCGATCACACGTTTGCCCGCATGTTCGAAGTTCACAGTAACGCGGTTGTTGATGTTCGACTGCACCTGACCAAGCCCCCAATCGGGCTGGCCGGGGTGGCGCACCATCATGCCCGGTTCCAGTAATGCCGCCATTTGACCCTCTGATTATCTTGCCCAAGGATTGCCCGATGCCCGAAAAGCCCGATCTGACCGCCCTTCTCGGCTCTCGCATATGTCATGATCTTATCAGCCCGATCGGGGCCATCGGCAATGGGGTAGAGCTGTTGATGATGGACGGGCAGGCCAAAGGCCCCGAAATGGCGCTGGTGGCCGACAGCGTTACCCATGCCAATGCCCGCATCCGGTTTTTCCGCGTGGCCTTTGGCCAAACCTCGAAAGACCAGCGCATCGGGTTAAGTGAAATCAACGCCATTCTTGCCGATATGGCACATGGCAGCCGCATGGCGATTGATTGGCAATCGGCCCCGGACATGTCGCGGCGCGAAACCAAACTGGCCTTTCTGTGCATCCTGTGCATGGAGACCGCGCTTGGCACGGGCGGGCGCATCGCGGTTGATCGCAACGAAACCCGCTGGACATTGACCGGCAGCGCGCCACGGTTGCGCATTGATCCCGCCCTGTGGGAGGTGCTTTCCAACCCCGCGGCCGAAGCCGAAATTGGCCCTGCCCAAGTGCAATTCCTGCTGGTGCCAGAGGAAATCACGCGCCAGCACCGCCGTTTGACGGTGGAACTCAGCGAAACTGAAATCCGCCTTACGTTCTGATCGTGCCGTCGCCGGTGACCAGATATTTGAAACTGCAAAGCTGATCGGCCCCGACCGGCCCGCGCGCGTGCAGCTTGCCCGTGGCAATGCCGATCTCGCCCCCCATGCCAAATTCGCCGCCATCGGCAAACTGGGTAGAGGCGTTGCGCATCAAGATGGCACTGTCCAGCCGTTCAAAGAATCGCGCGGCGGTGGCATCGTTTTCGGTCAGAATCGCCTCGGTGTGGTTCGATCCATATTTGCGGATATGGGCGATGGCCTCATCCACCCCATCAACCAGCTTGATCGCGATGATCTTGTCCAGAAACTCCCGCCCGAAATCATCCGGGCCCGCAGGCAGCGTGCCGGGCACTTTCAAAAGCGCGCCCTCGGTCCGCACCTCAACGCCCGCAGCCAGCAAATCCTCAACCAGCACCGCGCCGTGTTTAGTATAAAACTGCCAGTCGATCAGCAGACATTCGGCCGCGCCGCAAATGCCAGTGCGGCGGGTCTTCGCATTCAAGACCACACGCCGGGCCTTTTCCAGATCGGCGTCGCGGTCGGCATAAACATGGCAGATGCCTTCCAGATGCGCAAAAACCGGCACCCGCGCTTCGGCTTGCACCAGCCCGACAAGCCCCTTGCCGCCGCGCGGCACGATAACATCAATAAAGGCAGTCGCCCGCAACATTTCGGCCACCATCGCCCGGTCACGCGTGGGCACAAGCTGGATCGCGGCCTCAGGCAAGCCCGCCTCGCGCAGACCCTGCACCATGCAATCGTGCAAGGCTTCAGACGAATGAAAACTTTCGCTGCCGCCGCGCAGGATAACAGCATTGCCCGCTTTCAGGCACAGCGCCCCGGCATCCGCCGTGACGTTCGGGCGCGATTCGTAAATGACCCCCACCACACCCAAAGGCGTTGCAACGCGCTGGATATGCAAACCGTTCGGCCTGTCCCACTCTGCCAGAACCCGACCCACCGGATCGCGTTGCTCTGCCACCTGGCGAAGGGCATCGGCAATGCCGCGCAACCGGGTGTCGTTCAGCATCAGCCGGTCCAGCATGGCGGGCGACAGGCCCTTTTCCTCGCCATAAGCCATGTCCAGAATATTGGCGTCGAGAATTTCATCGCGCCGCGCCCAGACCGCCGCCGCCGCCGCCTGCAAAGCCGCCGCCTTGCGCTCGGATGAAGCAAAGGCCAACTCCGCCGCCGCGGCGCGGGCCTTTTGGCCGATCTCAGCCATCAAGTCATTGAACTGACCGTCCATGTCTTTCTCTCCACTTCCGCCCGCGCCCAAAAGTTCCGGGAACTTTTGCAAATTCCTTCGAAGGAATTTGGGCCTCAGATCACCATATCGTCGCGATGCACCAGCGCGGCGCGCCCCGGATAGCCCAGGATCGCGGCAATCTCGCCAGAGCGATGCCCGGCAATCGCCCGCGCTTCAACCGCCGTATAGCCCGCCAGCCCTTTGCCCAACACCGCGCCTTCGGGTGACAAAATCGCCACCGGATCGCCGCGCCCGAAGCTGCCGGTAACCGCCGTAACCCCGGCTGGCAGCAGGCTTTTCCCCGCCCGCAGCGCCGTTACCGCGCCCGCATCCAGCCGCAATTCGCCCCGCGGCTTCATCGCGTTGATCCAGCGTTTGCGGGCCACCTGCGGATCACCCTTTGCCACGAACCAGGTGCGATTTGCGCCCTTCGCCAGCGCCTGCAAGGGGCGCGGGATGCTGCCTTCCATGATCGCCATGGCACAACCGCCGGCCACCGCCGTTTTTGCCGCCAAAAGCTTGGTCTTCATGCCGCCCTTCGACAGGCCCGAAATCGGGTCTCCGGCCATTGCCTCAATCTCAGGCGTGATGCGCGTCACGATGTCAAAGCGTTCCGCCGTTGGGTCTTCTTTCGGATTGGCCGAATAGAACCCGTCCACATCCGACAGCAAAATCAGTTGATCCGCCCCCACCGTCACCGCGATTTGTGCCGCCAGCCGGTCATTGTCCCCAAAGCGAATTTCATCCGTTGCCACGGTGTCGTTTTCATTAACGATCGGCACCACGCCAAGGCCCAAAAGGGTTTCCATCGTTGCGCGACTGTTCAGATAGCGCCGCCGGTCTTCGGTATCTTCCAGCGTCACCAAGACCTGCGCCGTGGTAATGCCATGCGGTGCCAGAACTTCTTCATAGGCGCGCGCCAGCCGGATTTGGCCCACCGCAGCGGCGGCCTGCGATTGTTCCAGCGTCAAGGCCCCTTCGGGCAAGTCCAGAACCTTGCGGCCCAGCGCGATTGACCCTGATGACACCAAAACCACATCGGTGCCAGCCAGCTTTGCCTCGGCCACATCCATGGCCAGCCCGGAAAGCCAGCCCTGTTTCAGCCCGGTTTTGCGATCAACCAAAAGCGCAGAGCCGATCTTGATGACCAGCCGCTTTGCCGCCTTAACGTCGGGCGCGACCAGCGCCATTACGGCTGCCACGGCTTTGCCTCCACAACCGGGGTTTCGGCCTCGATCTCGGCGTAAAGCGCGCGCAGGGTGTCTTGCAGCCCCATGCCCGCCACGCCCGAAATCACCATGACTGGCCCGCCGCTGGCTTTTTCCAGCGCCCTGCGCCGGGTCGAGATCGTGGCCTTATCCAAGGCATCGCATTTGTTCAGGGCCAGAATGCGCGGCTTGTCGCCCAAGATGTCGGAATAGGCCTCCAACTCAGCCACGATGGTACGGTAATCCTTGGTGATGGTTGAAGACGTGCCATCAACCAGATGCAACAACACCTTGCAGCGTTCGACATGGGCAAGAAACTGAATCCCCAAGCCCCGCCCCTCTGACGCGCCTTCGATCAGGCCGGGAATATCGGCCATGACGAATTCCTTGCCATCAATCCCCACCACGCCAAGGTTCGGCACCAAGGTGGTAAAGGGGTAATCCGCCACCTTCGGCCGCGCATTTGACACTGCGGCCAGAAAGGTTGATTTGCCGGCATTGGGCAGCCCGACAAGGCCCGCGTCCGCAATCAGTTTCAGGCGCAGCCAGATCGTGCGCTCCACCCCTTCCTGCCCCGGATTGGCCCGGTTCGGCGCGCGGTTGGTGGCCGATTTGAATTGCAGGTTGCCCCAGCCGCCATTGCCGCCCTTGGCCAGACAAACGCGCTGGCCCGGCTCGGTCAGATCGGCGATGACGGTTTCTTCGTCTTCATCAATGATTTCGGTGCCCAAAGGCACCTTCATCACGATGTCATCGCCCGATTTGCCGGTCTTTTGGTTGCCCATGCCGGGCTGGCCGGATTTGGCGAAGAAATGCTGCTGGTAGCGATAGTCAATAAGCGTGTTCAGCCCATCGACCGCCTCAACCCAGACCGAGCCGCCATTGCCCCCATCGCCGCCATCAGGGCCGCCGAATTCGATGAATTTCTCACGCCGGAACGAGACACAGCCCGCCCCGCCGCCCCCCGAGCGGATATAGACTTTGGCAAGGTCAAGAAACTTCATCGTCTTCGCTTTCTAAAGGGTCGCCTGCATGGCGATAGAGGACAAAGGCCCAACTCTCAAGTGTTCACATCCTGGGCCTTTGGCCCATTCAGCCCATCTTGCGAATATAGGTCCAGGTCGGCACCCGTGCATCACGGGCAACCGAAAAGGTTTCCGCATCGCCCAGATATTCAAAACCGCAATTGCTCAGCACCCGCGCCGAACCGGGATTATCCTGAAACACCTCGGCAAAAAGCGTGCGGTCGCCAAGCGGATTGGCCGCCACCAGCGCCCGCACCGCCTCGGACGCGATCCCGGTGTTCCACATCTGCGGCGCGACCCAAAAGCCAACCTCAGACTGGCCCCCGCCCGATTTGCGGGGTTCCATCGGCTTCAGACTGATAACCCCCAAGAGTTCTGACAAGCCCGTTGCCGCGCCATCCATCGCCCAGATCGTGCCGCGGGTTTCCCCCGACATGGCACGGGCAATAAAGGCTTCTACCGCGCCGGGCGGCAAGGGATGCGGGATAGAGCGCGTCGCCTTGGCCACACGGGGATCGCTGCCATAAAGCGCGACAAGCCCGGCATCCGACGGGCGCAAGGGGCGTAATACAAACCGCCCCGCCGCAATGGCATCAACGGAACCGACAGACTGATCAAAGGTCACGGCTTCTCTCCTTTGAAGCACGGAGCCGGAACATGCCGGCACAACAACGCCACGACCGGGCGCAACAGGGTGGATATGGGGAGCGACATGCGTCATGTCAGCCCTCTTGCCGGGAATGAGTGGCGGCACTGGCTTTGTCGCCGGTGGGTTCGGGCAGCATGGCACGCACAAAACTTTCCAACGCCGCGCCTTGCAAATGCAGGCGGTTGGCCTCGGCCAAGGCTGCGGCGAAGATCGGGCCCTCAGGCAGGCCCAGCGCCAAAAGATCGTTTCCTGTCACGGACATCGCTCAATCCTTCGTGACGGTTGCGGGCCGGGTTACCCCCGCCCTTTCTGACCGACCCCGGATTGTCCGCTTTGAAACGAGACGGGGGACCGGCCTTTCAGCCGATCCCCCGTTGATGTTCAAATCAAGGTATCCGGCTTATTCAGCGGCCTCGGCAGTAGGGAGCACCGAAATGAAGGTGCGGCCCTTGAAGCCTTTCTTGAAAGTAACCTTACCTTCGACAACGGCGAAGATGGTGTGGTCGCGGCCCATGCCAACGCCCTCACCCGGGAACCATTCGGTGCCACGCTGGCGCACGATGATATTGCCCGGAATAGCCGCTTGGCCACCGAACAGCTTCACGCCCAAACGACGGCCCGCGGAGTCGCGGCCGTTGCGAGAGGAACCGCCTGCCTTTTTATGTGCCATGGGGGAATACTCCTCTTACTTGGTTTCGTGTGCGGCGCGGCGCGCATCGGCAGTGCCGACAGCAGCCTTGACGCCCGACTTGTCAGCACCGGCGGCCAGAATCTCCGACACGCGGACCAGCGTCCACTTCTGACGGTGACCCTTGGTGCGCTGCGACGAATGCTTACGACGACGCTTCACATAGTGAATGGTCTTTTCGCCCTTGATGTTGTCGATCACGTCGGCCTGAACCGCCGCACCCGCCACAACCGGAGCGCCAACGGTGACTTTCTCACCGCCAACCATCAGAATCTCGTTGAACTGGACTTTTTCGCCAGCCACAGCGTCAATCAGTTCCACGCGCAGAACGTCGCCCGCCCGCACGGTATACTGTTTGCCACCGGTTTTGATGACCGCAAACATGGGTCTTTCCTTCTTTGCCTACCGCGCCCTGCGGCCCCCTTGCGGGAGTTCTCGGGGTTGCCCCCGCCTCGGACAGCGCGCCCTTCTCAGGGCGTCATGAAAATTGCCCGCACAGATTCGCACCTGTCCGGGATGCGGGCTTATCGGGGGAAAGGGCCACACTGTCAAGCGGCACGGCGGTCTTTGCGTAAAGAGCTTGGCAGAATGCGCCGCGCCGCGCATGTTGGTGGCAAAGGGGAACACCATGCGTCTGGCCTTATTACAGGAAACTTCTGTCGATGGCGACATTGAACAGGGGCTTGCCCGCGCCGAAGCCGCCCTTGCCGCCGCAGGGGCGATGGGGGCAAAGGTCTTGACGCTGCCCGAATGCTGGCTTCCCGGCTACAATACTGCCCAACTTGCCCAACTTGCCCTGCCGCGTGGCGGCGCGTGGCAAACCCGGCTTTCCCGCGCCTGCCAAGCGGCCAACTGCGGCCTGGTTGTTGGCTATGTCGAAAAGGGCAATGGCACGCTTTACAATTCAGCCCTCGCCCTTGACGCCACGGGCGCCGAGGCCGCGCATTACCGCAAGATCCAGCTTTACGGCCCGCGTGAGGCCGCGCTTTACCAGCCCGGCAACCGCTATGTGACCTTTGATCTGGGCGGCGTGAAGGCGGGGCTTCTTATTTGCTATGACGTGGAATTTGCTCCGCATGTGGCGGCACTGGCCCGTCAGGGTGTGGAAATCATCTTTGTGCCCACCGCCAATATGATGCCCTTCACCCATGTCATGACCGCCACCGTTCCCGCTATGGCCGCCAATCACGGGGTGGCGATTGTCTATGCCAATTACTGCGGCGTTGAAGGCGATCTGACCTATGCCGGGCGTTCGCTGATCGCCGGCCCGCATGGCGAGGTGGTGGCGCAGGCGCATGAACCCCCTGCCTTCTTGATCGCAGATCTGCCCCCGCGCGACCAAAGCCGCCTGTCAACCCAAGCGCAGGATTTCCGCCCCCTGCCCGCGGGCTGATCCTAGCGCGTGAAGCCCGGCTTTTGTCCCCAAAGATGGGCATGGCGGATCATTTCGGTCAGCGTGCCGTGTTGCGGCTGCCAACCCAGAACCTCAACCGCGCGGGTTGACCCCGAAACCAGCGCCGCCGCATCGCCTGCCCGGCGCGCGCCTTCGACCACCGGCACCGGGCGGTTGGTCACCGTCCCTGCGGCTGCGATCACCTCGCGCACCGAAAAACCACGGCCAGAGCCAAGGTTGAACTCGGCATTGCCCTTGCCCTCCAACAGCCAGTTCAGGCCCAGAACATGGGCCGCCACCAGATCCGACACATGCACATAATCGCGCACGCAGGTGCCATCGGGCGTGGCGTAGTCGGTGCCATAAAGCGTCAGCGCCGGGCGGCGGCCTTCGATGGCATCCAGCATCAGCGGGATCAGATGGGTTTCCGGGCGATGCTGTTCACCGATCTCGCCTTCGGGGTCTGCCCCTGCCACGTTGAAATAGCGAAAGATCACCCGGTTCAGCCCATGGCTGGCGCTGAAATTGTTCAGCATATCTTCAATCGCGCGCTTTGAGGCCCCATAGGAATTGATCGGGCGCTGCACGGTGCTTTCGTCCAGCATGACGCCATCTTGGTCGCCATAGGTGGCACAGGTCGATGAAAAGACGAAATTCAGACAACCCGCAGCAATCGCCGCTTCTATCAGGTTCAGCGCCGAACCCAGATTGACCCGCCAATAGCGCCCCGGGTCGGCCATGCTTTCCCCCACCAGCGACAGCGCGGCGAAATGCATCACGGCAACCGGGCGATAGCGGGCAAAGGCCGCGTCCAGATCGGCCCGGTTCATCAGATCGCCCTGCACGAAGGGACCGTATTTCACCGCTTCGGCCCAGCCGGTTGACAGATTGTCAAAGGCCACCGGCGTAAAACCCGCCTGCGCCAGCGCCTTGCAGGCATGAGACCCAATATAGCCCGCGCCCCCTGTCACCAGAACATGCCGCATCGCCAATCTCCTGCCAAAATCAAACTGGTCCTGCCCGTTCTTGGCCCAAGCCCAAAGCGATGTGCAAGCCGAAAAGCCGGTTAAAACAGAAAGTCGGCATCACTCAGCGTTAACGCGCCGCCGCCGGCCTTCATCACCGTCAGGCTTTCGCTGCCATAGCTGACAAGCGCGCCGCCCGAAATCGGGCTGATGGAAAGGGCGCCGGCGGTATAGATCCGCCCCCAGTCCGAGACATCAATCTTGTCAATGCCGGGCTGAAAATCGGCAATCCGCTCCGCCTCGCCATCGCGACAAAAGACGAAAACATCCGCCCCCGCGCCCCCCGTCAGCACATCGGCGCCGCCGCCATCGTGCAAAAAGTCATCACCGCCGCCGCCGAAAAGACTGTCAGCCAGCGCGCTGCCCATCAGCCGGTCGCCTTGCGCCGTGCCGGTGGCAGGCCCCCCCTGCGCCTGAACCAAAATACCCAAATCCGACAGATCAATCTGGAAATGATGGATCAACGCGCCCCCGGCATCGGTCAGGAAAATCGCGGCGGTGCTGCCGATAACCGCAGTTTCAATCCCGGCCACATTGGCAATTCCGGCCCCGGTTTCCAGCGCCTGCGAAAAGAGATGCGACAAACGGCCATCAGGCAGCAACTCCAGCAGCGAAAGCCCGGCATCGCGCCCGGCCGCCACCACAAAGGCCCGACCGCCAAAGGAAAACATATCCAGCGACGCGACATGGTCAAAGCGTGTCGTGCGATCGTCGATCAGGTGATCTTGCACGAACATCACCCCCATCTCATTGACCCGGATCACGCTGAGCGACGATGAAAGCGTGCCCGCCACCACCACATATTGCACCCCGCCATGGCGCACCGCCTGCAAGGCCGAAGGCCCGGCCACCGGCAAACCATCCTGCGCGCCCAGCGCATCGACAAAACTGGCCTCGCCCGCCGCATCTATTTCAAAAAGGCTGATGCCGTTTTCCAGCGCCGAAACCGTCAGCAAAAAGTTGCGTCCCCCAACCGTGACCCCGGCCATATCCGCCACATCGCCCAGATAGGATTTCGGCCCATCGGCAAGGCTCGACACCAGCGTAACCGCGCCGGTTTCGGCCATGGAAAACAGCCGCAGGCCGGGCAGGTTTCGTTGGGCGATCACCGCAAGATCGGTCGCGCCGCGTTCGAATATCTCCATCGCGGTGACGCCGAAAAGGTAGCCCTGATCCGTCATTGTGCCATTGGTCAGCCCCGGCAGGCCCGTTGGCCCAAGGCTGGCATGGCGCAAAAGCCCGTCATAGCTGGAAAAGACATAGGCGCGGTCTGCACCGGGGTTTTGCTGAACGGCAATATCGGCCCCCGAACCGCCGCCGATCATCGGATCTGCGGCAGCGGGCAAACTGGGGCTGGTATTTTCCGCCAGCGTCAGGCTGGCAAGGCGATTGTCGCTGCGCTGGGCAAAAAGCAGCCGCATATAGCCGCCCTCAACCACCACCGCCAAACCATCTGCAATATAATCAAACCCCGGCGCCAGCGCGGCATAGCTTGTAACCGACTGAAATTGCACAGCCTGTATCCCCGTTCATCCACACCGGGGCAAAGTTGCAGCCGCAAGGGATGAGGCGGGGGCAGGTTTTGGGCAGGCCCGCGACCTTTCCGAAAAGTTAAAGGGAAATCCAAGCCAAATGCCAGATCAAGGACCCGATTTTGCCCCCGGTGATTAACCGGCTGTTGACCGCGCGCGCCCATGCTTGCCACAGACAGGACAGCGGATTTTGTAATGGCTATCGTTTCCGGCAATGGCGCGGCGGTGACCGGGCTTGGTGGCCCGGCCGGATATGGCGAAATCATGCTGTCACGCGCCGATGACGCCAGCCTGCGGGTGGATATGGGGGCCGTATTTCAAAACGGCTTTCAGTTCGGCGCAACCCATGTCGCGGCCGATGCGGTTTATGTCAGCACCAACGGGCTTGTCAGCTTTGGTGCGGCGGTAAACGGCGTGCAAAGCAATCTTGCCGCGCTGAACCTGCCCTTCATTGCCGCTTTCCACGCCGACATCGACACAAGACTGGATGGCGAGGGGCCGGAAAGCGGGCCAGTCTGGGTGGATATTGATCCGGGCGCCGATGTGGTCAGCATTACCTGGCAAGAGGTTGGCTTTTACCGGCGCAATGCCAGCCTGACCAACACCTTTCAGCTTCAGCTTTACGATCAGGGTGAAAACGGCATCGACATTGTCTTGCGCTATGAAAGCGTGAACTGGACGACGGGCGATCTGCAAAATGGCTGGAACGGGCTTGGCGGCGATGCGGCGCTGATCGGGTGGCGCTTTGCTTCGGCCGGCAGCATGGTGCCGCACTGGGCCTCAGGCAATGAAACGCGGCTTTTGGCGCTGGCTGACACGCTTGGCAATACCGGCGTGGCGGGGCTTTGGAGCTATCACTATCAGCCGCCAAAGGTGGTAAATGGCAGCGCCGCCAATGATGTCTTGCTGGGCGACAGCGGCGAAGACCTGCTTTATGGCGGCAGCGGCGATGATCGCCTGCGCGGGCTTGCCGGGGCCGATGCCCTGTTTGGCGGATCGGGTTTTGATCTGGCCGATTATGCGCAATCTGCCACGGCGGTGCGGGTTGATCTGGCCAACCCATCGGCCAACAGCGGGGCAGAAGCTGCGGGTGACAGCTATGTTTCGATCGAAGGGGTGATCGGCAGCGCCTTTGACGACGGGCTTTACGGCGACGACGGGGATAACCGGCTTTATGGCGGGGCCGGCAATGATATTTTGCGCGGCGGCACCGGCAATGACAGCCTTTTCGGCGGCGCGGGCAATGATGTGTTTTTGGCCGGCTCCGGGGCAGAGCGTTATTACGGCAGCGATGGCTATGACCTGCTGGATTACCGCGCGGCGACGAGGGGCATCACGCTTGATCTGGCCTCTGCCATGGCACGGCGCATCACCGGGATTGAGGCGATTGCAGGCTCCGCCTTTGGCGATACCCTTGCCGGTGGCATCGCGGATGACCGGCTGATCGGCATGGGCGGCAATGACATATTGTCAGGCCGGCGCGGGGCAGACCGGCTGTTCGGCGGCACAGGGAATGATCGCCTGACCGGCGGCGCGGGGGCCGATGTTTTGAACGGCGGCAGGGGGCGCGATACCGCCAGCTATACCACCGCCGGGGCCGCCATTCGCGCCGATCTTGCCCGGCCCGACCAAAACCGGGGGGCTGATGCGCTGGGCGACATCTATTTCAGCATCGAAAACCTGTCAGGATCAGCCTTTAACGATGTGTTGTCGGGCAATTCGGCGGCAAACACGCTGGCGGGACAGGCTGGGAATGACCGTTTGATTGGCGGGCGCGGGGCCGATCTGCTTTTGGGGGGCGCCGGGCGCGACAGTGCCAGTTACCGCGATGCCCGCACCGCCGTTTGCGCCGATCTCGCCCACCCCGACCTGAACCGGGGCGAGGCAAGGGGCGACCGTTTTAGCCAGATCGAGGTGCTGGAAGGCTCGGCCCATAGTGACCATCTGGCAGGCGATTTCCGGGCAAATGCGCTTTATGGCGGCGCGGGCCATGATGTCTTGATGGGGCGCAACGGCAATGACCGGCTTTATGGCGGGTCCGGGCAGGATATTGCCAGCTATCAAGACGCCCCGACCGGGGTTTTCGCCAGCCTGTGGCGGCCAGCGCAGAACAGCGGCCATGCCTCTGGTGACAGCTATGTAAGCATCGAAGGGCTGCGTGGTTCGGCCCATGCTGACCGGCTGCATGGCGACGGGCGGGCCAATTTGTTGCAAGGCGGCGGCGGGGCGGACCAACTTTATGGCGGTGGCGGCGATGATCGCCTGCAAGGCGGCGCGGGGGCTGACCGGCTTTATGGCGGTTCGGGGCGCGATCTGGCCAGCTATGCCGGGGCCCACAGCGGCGTTGCCGCCCATCTGACCGCCCCGCGCAGTAACAGCGGTGAGGCGCGCGGCGATGTTTACGACAGCATCGAGGGGCTGATCGGTTCATCCCATGATGACAGCCTCAGCGGTGGCACCGCGCCCGACCTGCTTTTCGGCGGCGCCGGGCAGGATGTGCTTTATGGCGGCTGGGGGGATGACCGGCTTTATGGCGGCGCGGGCGATGACACCCTGAAAGGTGGCGCGCGGGCAGATCTTCTTGATGGAGGCGCCGGCCTTGATTGGGCCGATTATGCAAGCGACCTTTCCGGCCTTGTGGCCGATCTGGCAAATCCCGCGGCCAATACCGGCGATGCTGCCGGCGATCGTTATACCGCGATCGAGGGGCTGCGCGGCTCGTATCACAATGACCGCCTTTACGGCGATGCGCGCGCGAACCGCCTGGATGGCAGCAGCGGCCGCGACCGCCTGTTCGGGCGCGGTGGCGATGACTGGCTGGATGGCGGGGCCGGCGCCGATACCTTGGCCGGCGGCGCGGGGGCCGACCATTTCGTCATTCGTAACCTAAGCGATGCCGGCGACACCGTTACAGATTACGCCCCTGATCAAGGTGACAGCCTTGACATCACCCTAAGCGGCCTTTCGCGCGCCGACATAGGTGTAAGGATCGAAACCATTTCGGGGCTTGGTCGGCCTGACACGGCCGAGGTTGTCATTCTGCACCAGCCCAGCGGCAAGACCCTGTTTATCCTGACTGATGCCGCCGGGCTGAGCGATATTTTCGTCAAAATAGGCGCAACCAGCTATGACCTTCTGTGACGTAAACGTTCTTTCCATAAATGCGCCACAAAATCCGGTTAAATTGCAGCGGTTGAACGTGACCAAGGTAGTGATTTGATGGTGCAGATTACCCCTCTTTTGTTGTGCGGCGGTTCGGGCACACGTTTGTGGCCCTTGTCTCGCAAGGGGTTTCCCAAACAATTCAGCCCGCTTGCCGGCGAAGAAAGCCTGTTTCAACAGGCCGCGCGCCGGCTGTCCGGCCCGGATTTCGCCCGGCCGGTGGTGGTTACCAACAGCGATTTTCGCTTTGTTGTGGTGGAACAACTGGCCGCCGCGGCCCTTGATCCGGGCGCGATCCTGATTGAGCCCGCAGGCCGCAACACCGCGCCCGCCATTCTGGCCGCCACGCTGCATATTGCCGCCGATGACCCTGCCGCGCTGATCCTTGTGGCCCCGTCAGACCATGTGGTGCCCGATGCCGCCGCCTTCCGCGCGGCGGTTTCAGCCGCCACGCCTGCCGCGCTGGCCGGGCGCATCGTGACCTTTGGCATCCGCCCTGACCGACCGGAAACCGGCTATGGCTGGCTGGAACTTTCCGCCCCCCCAATCGAAGGCCAGACGCAACCGCTGACGCGCTTTGTCGAAAAGCCCGATGCTGACACCGCCGAAACCATGCTGAAGGCCGGGAACTTCCTGTGGAATGCCGGCATCTTTCTGTTTTCTGCCGAAACCCTGCTGGCCGCTTTTGCCGCCCATGCCCCATCTCTTATCGCGCCAGTTGCCGATGCGGTGGAACTGGCAGAGCGCGATCTGGGCTTTTTGCGTCTGGCCCCCGGCCCATGGCACGCGGTGCAGGATATTTCCATCGACTATGCCGTCATGGAAAAGGCCGCGAACCTGATGGTTCTGCCCTATGGCGCCGGTTGGTCAGATCTGGGCGATTGGAACGCCGTCTGGCGCGAAGCCCCGCTGCGCGATGAAAACGGCAATGTGGCCCATGGCCCGGCTGTCATGCTGGATTGTGCGGGCAGCCTTGTCAGATCAGAAAGCGAGGGGCAGGTGGTGGTGGGCATCGGCCTGACCGATATGATCGCTGTGGCCATGCCCGATGCGGTTCTGGTTGCCCCGCGCGACCGGGCGCAAGAGGTAAAGCAAGCCGTTTCCACCCTGAAAGCCACCGCGGCCCGGCAGGCCGAAACCTTCCCCCGCGACCATCGCCCCTGGGGCTGGTTTGAAACGCTGGCGCTTTCAGACCGCTTTCAGGTCAAACGCATCGTGGTGAAACCCGGCGCTGCCCTTTCCTTGCAAAGCCATGTCCACCGCGCCGAACATTGGATCGTGGTCAGTGGCACCGCGCGGGTGACCGTGGGCAATGATGTGAAACTCGTCAGCGAAAACCAGTCGGTCTATATCCCCTTGGGCGAAAAGCACCGGCTGGAAAACCCCGGCAAACTGCCGATGGTTCTGATTGAGGTGCAGACCGGGGCCTATCTGGGCGAAGACGACATCACACGCTATGAAGATGCCTATGCACGAGGGCAAGGCGCAAAGGGCTAAGCCCGCGCCCCCTAACGCCCGATCCCGATATAGGTTTCAAACCCGGCTTCTTGCGCCTCATCCTCGGAGTAGACATTGCGCAGATCCGCGATGCGGGCGGTTTCCATTTTCTTGACCATCTTGGCCAGATCCAGCGCGCGAAACTCATTCCACTCGGTCAAGATCACCAGCAAATGCGCGCCCTGCGCTGCCTGATAGGGGTTTTCCATCCATTTGACGCCGGGCAAAAGCGCCTCACCTTCGCGGCGGCCCTGCGGATCAACCACCCGCACCCGCGCACCTGCCCCCACCAACGCGGGCACGATGGTCAGGCTTGGCGCATCGCGCATGTCATCGGTATTGGGTTTGAACGTCACCCCTAAAATGGCAATCGTCTTGCCGTTCAGCTTGCCGTCGCACAGATCCTCGATCTTCTCGATCATCCGGCGCTTGATTTCCTCATTCACCTTGATGACGGTTTCGGTGATCTGCATCGGCACGGCATGTTCCTGCCCGATGCGGGCCAAAGCCTTGGTATCTTTTGGAAAACACGAACCGCCATAGCCCGGCCCGGCATGAAGAAACTTGTTGCCGATACGGCCATCCATACCCATGCCCTTGGCCACATCCTTCACATCGGCCCCGACCCTTTCGCAAAGCGCGGCGATTTCGTTGATGAAGGTGATCTTGGCCGCCAGAAAGGCATTCGCGGCATATTTTACCATCTCGGCCGATTCCAGCCCGGTATAGACGATTGGAAAATCGCGCAGGAAAAGCGGGCGGTAAATGTCGCCCATCACCTTGCGCGCACGATTGTTTTCCACGCCCACAACCACCCGGTCGGGGCGCATGAAATCATCAATCGCCGCGCCTTCGCGCAAGAACTCGGGGTTCGAAGCCACGTCGAAATCGGCATCCGGATTGGCGGCCTGAACCGCCTCGGCCACTTTGCGATTGGTGCCCACGGGCACGGTGGATTTGGTGACGATCACACAATAACCCGTCAGCGCCTGCCCGATCTCAGCGGCGGCGGCCATCACATAGCTTAGATCGGCATGACCATCACCGCGCCGCGTGGGGGTGCCCACCGCAATGAAAACCGCATCCGCCCCGGCCACGGCCTCAGCCAGATCAAGCGTAAAGGACAAGCGCCCCGCGGCGACGTTCTTGGCCATCAAATCTTCAAGGCCCGGCTCGAAAATCGGCACTTCGCCCGCGCGCAGCCGTTCAATCTTGGCCGGGTCTTTGTCAACGCAAATGACCTCATGGCCAAAATCGGAAAAGCACACGCCGGAAACCAGCCCCACATAGCCCGTGCCAATCATTGCAATCTTCATCTGCCGGCCTTCAACTATTTCTTGTATTTTGATCTACTACACAACGTAGGAATGTCAAATCCGGGCAAGGCGCTGGCCTACCCGGATTGGGTTTTGTTGCCAAAAGGCCAATATGGCCAAGCCCCTGGTTCAGGGGTGGCGCAGCCAGATGGCGGTGGCCACCGCCGCGTTGATTTCTGCGCTGGAAAACCCCCAGTTTGCCGGGGCCGCCGTGGCAAAAGACCGGGTTCGCCGCAGCGTTTTGCGGGCCGTCGTTGCCATGGTTGTTCCGCCATTGATGTCGGGCGTCGCCTGCAAAGCCCAGGCCGAAAGCCCGGCATTTGAGGAATGTCGCACCCCCAGCCAATAGGTGCGGCCGCGATAAAAGGTCAGGCTGGCTGGGACTGTCTTGTTGCCGGTGGCAGACAGATCAATCGGCACGGTTTCCAAAATCAGCGCGTCAGGCTGGCCATCACCCGTGGCGCCAAAGACCACCAATTTGCACTCCGCCCCGGAAACAGCCGCGGTGCAATTCACCCCCAGCGCATCAACAGTGACATCGACACTGGGCACGAAGGGATAAATATCCATCCGGTTCGCCGCCCCGATCAACACCGTCGTCGCGCCACCGCTGGCCATGGTGGTCATCATGAATTCACCCGCAGGGGGCAAAAGATAGGGCAGATCGGCTTGTTGGTCGATCACCCGCGTCTGCCCGCCAATTCGCGCAAAAAGCTGGCCGCGCGTGCTGTCATGCCAGATCTGGCCATCGCTGGGGGCGGCGGGGCCGGCCAGTTGGCCGGTCAAGAACAAGGGCTTTAGCACCTCGACCTCGGCCGTGTTGGCAGCAAAGCGCAGCGCCGTATTGAAGGCTGCACCATTGTTTGAAACATTGATGGTAAAGTGGTTTTCCCCCACAAGCCCCATCTCGGCGCGGCCCGAATAATTGCTTTGGAACAAGAGGCTTGCGGTTTGCGCCGCCGCCGCTTTGTTGATTTTCAACTGATGCCCCGCCCCGGCATGGCTGAACAAGGACGCGTCCGAGGCCACCGCGATACGGTTGATCGTGTCCGAGGCCGTGCCGACACCGATTTCATCAACCGACAGCACCGACGGCACCGCCCCCCCGCCAGAAGCGCCCCAATCCGTGCCGTTATATATCACCTCGGTTGCCTCGCCCGAAATCCAGGCGCGCCAGCCGGTCAAGGCCGCCAGAAACTGCCATTGCCCATCCAGCCAATAGGCGATCTGCCCGGCTTTGCCCGCCCAATCCCCAGTTGGGGCGGCGGCAATGATATGGCGCTGGCCTTCAACCGGGCTGGCCGGCGGCGCGGCGCGATTGCGGTCTTCGACCGTCAATTGCACCAACAGATCCAGCCGCATCAGCGCCTCGTTATGGGTGACGTGCTTTTGCGCCTGTGCCGCCTGCATCAGCGGCAAAGACAGAATGGGGGACAGATCAGACATGAATACCTCCGCGGGAACCTATTGCTGCGAAGGCTAGGAAAAGCCGCTTAACGCAGGGTTCCGGGCCGTGCGCTGCCCCCGCAAAGGCGGCAACGGGCGGGTCGGGTTCAGGGCTCGGCTGTTGTGGCCAGCGGCGACAGCGGGGCATCGGGCTGTGTTTTCTCAGCGGGCTTTGGCCTTTCGTGCCAGCTTACCCAACTGATCGCGCCGATAATAAGCCCGCCGCCAAGCAAAACCCAAATATCAACAGGTTCGCCAAAGAATAGGCTGCCCAAAAGCGCCGCCCAGACAAGGTTAAGGAACGTCACCGGCTGCGTCACCGCCAGCGGGGCAAGGCTGAAGGCGCGGGTCATCATGTAATGGCCCAATGTCGCCAGCGCCGCCACCAGCGCAAGCCCCGCCGCCTGCACCAACCCCAGGGGCTGCCATTGCCAAATGGCCAAAGGCGCAAGGCCAATGCTGACGGTAAAGGTCAGCATCGCCACCACGACCGAGGCAGGAACAAATCCGCTCAGCTTTTTGGCGAAAAGATAGCTGCCGGCAAAGCAGCAAGCCGCCGCGATTTGCCCCAGATGGCCCACCCCCACCGGCTCTAGCCCCGGACGCAGCACGATCAGCGCGCCAATCAGGGCGGCACTGACCGCCAAGAGACGCCGCCAGCTTAACCCCTCGCCCAAAATAAGCGCACCAGTGATCAGCAGGATAACCGGGCTTAGATACCCAATGGCGGTGATATGGGCCAAGGGAATGCGCGCCATGGCAAAGAACCAAAACAGCACCGCGGCGCTGTGAACCACGCCGCGCCACGCCAAAAGCGGCCACGCCCCTTTGGGCAGGCCCTGCCGCCACAGCCCTGGCAGCATGGGCAGAAAGAACAGCACGCCGAAAGCATAACGCACAAAGGCAGATTGCGCGGCGGGCAACTCGGTTCCCAACGCCCGCACCACGCTGTTCACCCCCACGAATGCCAGACCCGAAGCCAGCATCCACAACAGCCCCTGAAGGGCCAGTCCTTGTTGCGTTTTCATCCCTGCCATGATGGCGCGAGCTAAGGCTTTTCAGCCACCAAAGGCAAGCCCCGCCGCGATGGCCCACATGGTGGCACCAATCCCCAGTTCCAACACCACCCAAGCCCGCGGATTGGCAAAAACCGGCGCCAAAAACCGGGCGCCAAAGCCCAGCGCGGCGAAAAAGCTGAAACTTCCAAGGGCGGCACCAAAGCCAAAAGCCCATTCCCGCGGCGCAAATTGCGCCGAGATCGACCCCAAAAGCGCAAGCGTGTCCAGATAGACATGCGGATTGGCCCAGGTCAGGATCAGGCAGGTCGTCAAAACGCTGGCAAGCGAAGCGGCTTTGCCCGATGCGGGCACCAGCGCCTCGCCCCCTTGCAGGGCAGCGCGAAACCGCAGCGCCCCATAGGCCAGCAGAAACGCAACGCCCCCCCAACGCATCGCATCGCCAAGCCATGGCAAGGTTTTCGACACCGCCGTGAACCCCGCCACACCCGCCGCGATCAAAACCGCATCCGACAGGGCGCAGACCGCCACCACCGCCAGAACATGTTCGCGCCGCAATCCCTGCCGCAAGACAAAGGCATTTTGCGCCCCGATGGCCATGATCAGGCTGATAGAAATCAGCCAACCCTGCATTGCAGTTTCCAACATGGCTGTTTCCCTGCCCAAGCCCTTTGCCCCGAACGATCCGGGTCATTTGGGCTTGGCTATCAAGGCGGTTCAGATTAGTAAATTTACATCTTCTTATCCTGATTAAGAAACTCTAATGCTTGATCCTGCCCAGCTTGCCGCGCTTGCCGCCGTTCATCGCCGCGGGTCATTCGACCTTGCGGCGGCAGAGTTGCATGTAACGCCCTCGGCCATTTCGCAGCGTATCCGGGCGCTTGAAGATCGGGCCGGCACGCTGTTGATCCGCCGGGCTAGTCCCTGCGTCGCAACCGAAGCCGGGCTTCGCATGATCCGCCATCATGATGAGGTTGTGTTGCTGGAGCGCACCTTGGCGGCCGATCTGCCGCAGCTTTCGCCCCGCGCCGCCACGCTGCGCATCGCCGTTAATGCCGACAGCCTTGCCACCTGGATCATTCCGGCGCTGGCCGCGGTTGAGGGTTTTCTTTTCGATCTGGTCATCGACGACCAGGATGTCAGCCAGGAATGGCTGAAACGCGGCGAGGTGCAGGCGGCGCTGACGTCGCACGCCCGCCCGCCGCAGGGCTGCGATGGCTTTGCCCTTGGCGCGCTGCGCTATCGCGCCACCGCCGCGCCCGGCTATATGGCCCGCTGGATGCCTGATGGCCCCACCGCCGAAGCCTTGGCACGGGCCCCGGCCCTTACCTTTTCTGACAAGGACCGCCTGCAAGAGATCTGGGTTGAGCGCCAGACCGGCGGGCGTTCAAAGCGGGCGGCGTTTCCGTCGCACCGGCTGGCCTCAAGCCATGGTTTTGTCGATGCCTGCCTTGCCGGGCTTGGCTGGGGGTTGAACCCCGAGCCGCTGATTGCAGATCATATCGCCACGCAAAAGCTGGTGGACATGTCGCCGGATGCGCCTTTGGATGTGCCGCTTTACTGGCAATTCTCCCGGCTGACCGCCCCTGCAACCGCGGCCCTGACGCGCGCCATTCGTGCCAGCGCCGCGCAAACGCTGGTGGAAATGCCCCCGCAGAATTGAAAAAGGCGCACCCGAAGGCGCGCCCTTTCATCACGTTTCGCACCCCGGCCTTAGCCAAGCTGTGCGGCAACCTCATCCGACATGTCAAAGTTATGGGTGACGCTTTGCACGTCATCGTCTTCTTCCAGCATGTCGATCAGACGCATCAGCTTCTGCGCGGTTTCCAGATCCACCTCGGTGCGGGTCTGCGGTTTGAAGATGATCTTCGCTTCCTCAGATTCGCCCAGCGCCTTTTCCAGCGCATCGGTCACTTCCGACAGGCCCTCGACCGAGCAATAGATCCAATGGCCTTCTTCATCGGATTCGACATCGTCAGCACCGGCATCCAATGCTGCCATCATGACATCATCGGCCGAACCCGCCGTCGCCGGATAGGAAATTTCACCAACACGGTCAAAGCTGTGCGAAACCGAGCCGGTCTGCCCCAGATTGCCGCCGCATTTCGAAAAATAGCTGCGCACGTTCGAAGCGGTGCGGTTCAGGTTATCGGTCATCGCCTCGACGATGATCGCGATACCGTTCACGCCATAGCCTTCATAACGGATTTCGGTGTAATCCGCCGCATCGCCGCCGGTCGATTTCTTGATGGCGCGGTCGATCACGTCTTTCGGCATCGACACCGCCTTGGCGGCCTTTACGGCCAGACGCAGACGCGGGTTCTTATCGGGATCAGGATCGCCCATTTTAGCGGCGACGGTGATTTCTTTCGACAGTTTGGAAAACATCTTTGAGCGCAGCTTGTCCTGCTTGCCCTTGCGATGCTGAATATTCGCCCATTTGGAATGGCCAGCCATGACCCTTAAACTCCGATATTCTGGTGATGGGGTCGTCTACACCAGCCGCCCCCCCCGCGGCAACCCCTGAGCGGTTTTCACGGGTAAAGTGGCCAGAAAACCGGGATCAGGGCCGAACACAACAGCCATGTGATCAGGTTCAGCGGCACACCGACGCGGGTAAAATCCAGAAACTTATAGCCTCCGGGGCCGTAGACCATCATGTTGGTCTGATAGCCAATCGGCGTGGCAAAGGCCAAGGTTGCCGAAAACATGACCGCCACGGCAAAGGGCCGCGGATCGGCGCCCAACTGATGCGCCAACGCAATTGCAATGGGGGTATAAATGACCGCCACCGCGTTGTTTGACAAAAATTCGGTCAGCACCATCCCCAGAAGATAAACCAACAAGATCGTGGCAAAGGGCGAAAGCCCGGTCATCAGAGGGCTTGCAACCTTGGCAATCAGCGCGACCGCGCCGGCATCTTCCAGCCCCGCCCCGACCGCCAACATGGCCAGAATCATCGCCAGAAGCCGGCCATCGACAAATTCCAGCGCCTCATCACTGTCGATGCAGCGCGTCAACAAAATCACCGTCACCGCGAAGAAACCCAGAACAAGGATCGGCGCGACTTCCAGCGTTGACAACACCACCACCGCCAACAAGGCCCCAACCGCAATCGGCGCCTTGCCCCGGCGATAGGCGCGGGTTTTCGGATGGCTGACATCCACCATATCCATATCATCCGACAGCCGCTTGATGTCTTCGATCCGGCCTTCCAAAAGCAGCGTATCGCCCACCTGCACAACCAGCTCATCCAACTGGCGGCCAATATTCTGGCTGCGCCGGTGGGCGGCCAACACATAAATGCCATAACGCCGACGCAGGCGCAGCTCGCCCAGGGCGCGGCCGATCATGCGGCATCCGGGGGTGATAAGCACCTCAACCGTTTCGGTTTCCACCGAGGAAAGCTTGTCCACGATCCGCATATCCGTGCGGTTTTGCATATCCAGAAGCTCGGTCATTTCGGTGCGCAAGACCACGCGGTCGCCCGCCTCAAGCGCCACCGATTGCAGGGTGCGGCGCAGCGACAGATCGCCCCGCAGCACATCAATCACCCGCACGCCCGAACGTTTGAACTGCTGCACCTCCAGCGCCAGCGTGCCGATCAAGACCGAATCTTCGGGAATGGCAACTTCGGTGAAGTATTTCATCCGCTTGCGGTCGCCCAAAAGCGTTGCCATGGATTCACGCGCAGGCAGCAGATGCCGCCCCACAAAGGCCAGATAAAGCCCCCCCGCCAGCGCAACCAAAAGCCCAAGCGGCGCGATTTCAAACAACCCGAAATGCGGCTGCCCGGCCTTGGCCGCCACCCCATCAACCAAAAGACTGGTCGAGGTGCCAATGATGGTGATCATGCCACCCATGATTGTCATATGGCTTAGCGGGATCAGAAACTTCGACGCCGGCGTATCAAGCCGCGCCGCAATCTGGATAACGACCGGGATCATCACCGCCACCAAAGGCGTGTTGTTCATAAAGGACGAAGCCACCGCGACAAAGGCAAACAGCACAAAAATCGTGGTTTTGGGTCGATGGCCAACATGGGCTTCGGCCATGCCGATCAGCATTTCAACCGAACCGGTCCGCACCAGCCCTCCCATCACCATGAACATCAGCACAATCGTCCATGGCGCGGGGTTGGAAAGCACGTCCACCGCTTCTTTCACCGGCAGAATGCCCACAAGGATCATCGCCGCAGCTCCGGCGATTGCCGTCACCTCAACGGCAAAGGTCTCGCGCACGAACAGCACAAACATAACCGCAACAATGGCCAAGGCCGCGAAGGGTGCAACTTCCGGGGCAAGCGAAAGTCCGAACATGGGCAGATCCTCCTGTGCTTTGGGCATAGCGCATTCAGCTTCAGGAAGAAAGAGAAATATCTACTTAATTTGTCGTGTTAAATTTCTGCCGACAGTTCAGCCTGTCCGCGCGGGGCAACCAAGGCCAGCCCGCACAGCATAACCCCTGCCGCCGCCCAAACCCAGATTGAGAACCGCTCGCCCAAAAGCAGCATCGCCCACAAGATGCCCGAAGCCGTGGTAAGATAGGACGCCTGCGAGGCAAAGACCGCCCCGGCACGCGCCGCCAGCCAGACGAAACTGGCGTAAAGCAGCGCATGAAGCGCCGAAGATCCGATCAAGGCCGATTGTGTTGAAAAACTCTGTTGCGGGCCGGTTTTGCTGCTGATTCACTTCCTGTCATGACCGGGAGGTGCTGGCATGATGGGATCGCGGCAGGTCGCTCAAGGCGCGCTGTTCTACGA
>Ga0172373_10001603_pt1 | contig 36460 bp, 24 predicted proteins | sample Lak10m_2_FD_114546 | JGI IMG/M metagenome (GOLD analysis project Ga0172373, IMG submission 114546) | Freshwater microbial communities from Kabuno Bay, South-Kivu, Congo - kab_092012_10m | ecosystem: Environmental > Aquatic > Freshwater > Lake | place: Democratic Republic of the Congo...
CCTCGTCCTCGTCCTCGTCCTCGTCCTCGTCCTCCTGCGAAATCGGCAACATGTGCACGCCGGGCTCGTAGCCGCCGGAAGTTTCGCGCTCCGCCTCCGAGTCGCGCTCGTACTCGTTGTCGCGGTCGCTCTCGGTCTCGTCCGACGAGGCAGAATACGAAGCGCGATCGCCCTCCTCACCGCCGTCGTCATCCGAATCCTCCTCACCCGAACCCGAACCCGAACGCGCGCTCCGCTTCGACCGCGAATAGCTTTTCACGCCCGCCTCCAGATCCAGCACGCTCGACGCCGACAACATGGCGCGATGTGATTCTGCCCGCCACCCCCGGCGCCGAAAGTTTCCGCACAGAATTTTCTTTTTCCGTGTACATTAAAAGACGTACCTTTTGCATGTCGTCCGACGTCGTCGAAACCGCCTGGAAGCACGTCAAATGGATTGACGCGTCCAAATCACTGCAGGACACGGACGACACCGACATTTTGTCCAGCGAACGCACGCGCTCGTACGGCGCCTACATCGCGCCCCCCGACTCCATGCACGTTCTGGCGTTTCGCACCACCGTCACCGCCATGGACTGGCTGCACGATCTCGACTTCCGCACCACGCGCTTCGTGGGCTCTGCGTTTGTGCATCGCGGTTTTTTCCGAAAGTATCGATCGTTGCGCGCGCAAATGCTCGAGATCGTGGCGCAACGCAAACCGACGCAACTGCTGCTGACCGGGCATTCCATGGGAGGTGCCATCGCTTGTCTCGCGGCGCTGGATCTGCATTATCAGTTTGAAGACATTGAGTTGCACGTCGTAACCTTCGGATCCCCGCGCGTCGGAAACCGCGCGTTTCAGGACCAACTGGCGAGCGCGTGCACCTCCATTCACCAGCTGCGCGACCCTCGCGATCTTGTGCCCTTCTACCCCTTCTCACTGTTTGGCTTCACGCACGGACCGCATGACCAACCCATCACGATACACAGCATGGTGAGCGCCGTCGCTTACATGTTGCTGCGCCTGGGGACGGCGCCCCGCCGCTTCGATTTTTACCACTTCAAAGACTCGTACGATCAAGGCATGCGCAGTTCGCAGCTCATCATCAACCGCCACGTCAACCCGAAACCCGTCGCCTTGGAGTGAAGGTGCTTCACCTCGCAAACGAGAGATCCGCCTGCGCCTGGCCGCGCTTCGCCCACTCGCACCCGTAGCTGCGCGCTTGCGAGACGGCTCGCCGAGCGACGGCGCGAGCTTGCGCGCGCGCCTCCGGTCGCACGCTGCGCGAATCGGTCGCGACCAGCTGCGCGCGCCGTTTCGCCGCCAGGAATCCGCGGCACTCAAAGTTGCCCGTATTTTTGTTGCACACCGGGTAGCTGGAGGGTTGGCGCAGAAAGCACGCGCTCGGCATTTCCGCCCGTTCCGCGACGGAGGACGGTTTCACTTTGCCCCAGCCCTTCGGCGACACGACGTGTTTGTCGCGCGGAAGCAACGGTCTCGCGCCGCCGCCGCTGAGCGTTCTTTTCATGCTGCTTTTTTATTTATCTCACGGATCGCACGATGGCGACGAAACGCGCGCGCGCTCGCGGGTTTTCGGTGGCGGAGACGGGGTAGCCGTGCAGGGCGGCGGCGTCGGTCTCCATCATGCGTGCGTATTTGATCGCCAGGAAGCCGTGCAGCAGCGCGCGCAGCCGCCGATCTTCCTCTGCCTCGTCGGGGTCGCTGTCGCCCCTTGTGACGCCAATCACCTGAAGCAGCGTGAGGTAGTTGGCTTGCACGTCGAGAAGCTTTGCGACGCGTCCGTCCGAGTCGCGCGCCACGCTGCCATCCTCTTCGACGACGCAGGCGCTGCCATCCTCTTCGACGACGCTGGCGCTGCCATCCTTTTCGACGACGCAGGCGCAGGCGCTGCCATCCTTTTCGACGACGACGCAGGCGCCGGCGGCCGCCGGCGACGATGCATCGACGCGCATCAGTCGGTTCACTGTACCGCGCCAGTCGGAGAGCGCCTCCTGCAGCAGCGGCTCCATCGGTGCGGGGGTTTCGCTGGACGCCCCTTGTGCGGAGATGGATTGCAGCATCTGTTCCGTCGATATGTGCTGCAGCAGCAGGATTTGTGAAATCTCCAGCATCGTCTGTTCGCTGGGTAGCTCCACGGGTTCGAAACGTTCGTGCGCGATGCTGCGCAGAATGTCGAAGACGGCATCTTGCGCGACGTGTTCGTAGAAGCCGCACGATACGCTGGGGCTTTTTACCCACGTGAACACGCCGTACTTGGTCAGCGCGCCGCGCGTCTCTTGTTCGGGCAGCGTCTCGACTTCGAGTTCGTAGTTGATGCGCACCGAGTCGGTGGCGATGGGTGTCATGCAGGAGGTGGCGATGCAGGAGCGCGTGTCGCACAGATTTTGTGTGCGCACGTCGAGATAGTGCGGCAGCACGCCGAGTGCGCTTTCGGCGCGCACGTTGCTTCGCGTCACGAGTGCGTGGCAGAGTTCGTTGTCGTCGCACCAGAAGAAGCCGGGGTGCAGCGCCGCGAGTTTGGTGCTTTGGGGCACGGTGATTTGCGAGGCGGCGGCGGCGGGCCGCGGCACCGGTCCGCGTCGTTTGGCGCGGACGGGCGCGGGGAGGTCGTCCTCGTCGCGCGGCGCTCGCGTCGTCGAAAGCGGCGTCATGTGCGCGCGTGTGACCTCGTACTCCGACACCAGTTGCAGTTGCGCGCTCCACTCAAAGTGTATGTTGCGTTGTCCAAACTCCTTGAAGGAGTCGGTCATGCCTCTGCTGATTTTCGTCTCGACGTTCCAGCGCGGGCAGCGGTCGATGTGCGCGAGTCCGTTCTCCTGCACAGTGACGGTTCCGAGGTCGAAGGCGAGGTCTTGCAGCTGCGGCAGCGAGTAGGCGTGTTCGCCGCCATCCATCTTCTCGGGGTGAAAGGTGGGCGCCGGCCGTCCGCGCGGTCGCGGCACCAGCGCGTCGCACTGGTAGTCGTACGCGCGCCGCGCCGCGTTGCTCCAGATGTCGGATGAGGAGTACGAAAGCATACGGGCGATGGCGTCGCGCCCGACCGCCTGCAACGGCGACGCGCTCGCCTCCGTCGGCGGCAGCGACCGCAAACCGACGGCGCGCAGAACGCGCACGGCGTTGTTCAGCTTGGGCAACACGTCGTCCCAATCGATGTCTTCGATCTGCGCCTCTTGCAGCGGCACCGGAACGCAGCGCAGCGCCGTCATGACCAGTCGGTAGCGCCCCGGCATGCATTGCTGCCCGTTGCACATCTCCTGCACGTCGAGCGGGCGCGAAAGCCGCCACACGTGCCCCGCCAGAACCCACGGCACGCTGCCGTCCAGCGCCGACGCCGCCACGCGCGTGTTGGGCGAGATGTAGGATTGCGCCTTCGCGAGGGTTCGTCCGCTGGCGAGCTTGCGCTTCACCAGCGAGCCTCCGATCAGCGACGACAGCGCCTGCACGACCGGTTCCGATGATTCCGAATCGTCGTCGTCGTCGTCGTCGCGGCGCCGCTTCTGCAGCTGGTTTTCGTCCCCTTCCTGATGCTGCAGCAGCTTGTGGTTCAGCATCGCCACCATGCTGTCGGCGCTGGCCCCCAGAAAAGGCGCGTGCGGAAACGCGTGCGACCACGCCTTCGAAGGCACCGACTGCGCCAGCAGATCCGACGACACCACACCGAACGCAAAGTCCAGTTTCGGGTTCACAAAGGGCGTGATGCGGTGCACGTGAAACTTTCCGCTCACGGTGAAATCGTCGCGCCCGCGACCGCCCAGACTCATCACCAACACCGGAGACTCCACGCCCACTTCACCTGCGTTCGCGACAGCCGACATGCGCAGCAAGCTAAGATCTCCTCACGGTGACGAAATCTGATTTCCACTCTCACTTAACCCCTCGTTCGGAGCTTTCGCGGAAGCTTCGCTCGGCTTCGGGATCTTGCTATCGCTCGGTTCCAACTGCAGCGACGACATGTGCGACGTCAGTTCGTCAACGTCGACGTCGTCGCACTGCAGTCGAGGTTTCCGAAGATCCGACGAGACGGCGGGAAACGACCCCAGCAGGGAGCGGTGCACGGGCGTTCGCACCCGGTACACCACGCGCGGCGCCGATTGTAGAAGAACCGACACGGAGGCGTGCATTTCCGTCACGCGGCGATTCAGGTGGCTCGTTTCCTGCTGCATGCGCGACATGACGGCGTTGTGTTCAACCACCGTGACCAATGCGTAAATGGAGATGACGGTGACGAATACGCTCAGTAGAAGCAGCGCCAGCGTCGTCCATGGCTGCGTCATGGCTTCGACAAACAGTTCGCGCACATTCTGCTGCGTCAGCCGGTTGGGGGGTGCTGGTGTTGTCACGCCCGGATCTTCTCCGGATCGCAGCAACGTGGAGTCGGAGAAGTGCACCGACCGCGGCTCCGGCGAAGAAGGCGCAACCGCCGGCGCAACAGAGTCTTCGGGATTCATGTTTAACATGTTTATCCATCAAACCACCCCTGCATAAACTCCACGTGCTTGCTGTATATTTCCAACAGGCACTGCACCAAGTCTAGATCCTTCGGTTGGGGTGCGAAATGACTCTGATGCCTGTCAGAGATCAATGCCCAAACACTTGTTACTGCATGGTTGCGTACGATACGATGTATCGACGCGTACGTCGATGGAGTATTGCCGAGCATTCGAGACTTTGCTGAATCTACGTAATACTCTGATACGGAGGTTTCAGTGCCGTGCATTTCGTTCACGCGATCCAGCACGGAGGCCACGTCGCGCGCAAAGGAGCACCGGCGATCGAACCTGCTTTCCGAATCGATCTTTAGCATTCGCATACATTCGATGGCGGAGTACATGATCTTGCATGCCGACGCATAGGGAGATTCGTGCGTAGTCGTCAAATGCTCGGGCGATGATGTCGACTCGATCGACACAAGCATCGACATGAGTTGCTCATCCGCAATCGAATCCATGTCTTTGGATTCGAGATCATCGATTATTTGCAAGCGACGTCGATCGAGTTCAAGAACCCACTTGTCGCCGCGAGTTTTCTCGGACCTTTGCTGCTCATACGAGGCCCCCAGCATTCTGCGGCGCTCGCTTTGTCGCTCGCGTCTGCTTTCTTTTCCGCTCTGTACAAACTGCTGTCCTCGCTGTCTTTGGGATACAATTGCAGAGGAGGTGGCGGCGGAGTGCATCGTGTGTATGTTGCGCGCCTTTTCGGAGCCCAGCATGCCGCCTCTAAGAAGCTGCAGCTGATCCAAGAGGTTGTTCAGCGGGTCCACGTGTTCATTCTGCTGTAAATTTTGTATAGTTTGCGCCACCATGGCTTCCACGACATCCACCTGCGATCCTTGCGGTTCGGAGATGGCTTGAATGTAATCTATAAGATGCAAGATGTGTGCACGGATATTTGGCAGGGGTGAGCGTCGAGCCAGGTCATCTATGCGCGACTCGATGACGGCTCTCAGTCTGCGCGTTCTCAGGTGGTGAAACGTGTGTTCGGTGCCGACGGGTGGCATAGACTCTTGACGCATCGTAAAGTACAAGGGCGTGGTTGACACCGCGATGTGCTCGCCCGTCTGATCCAGCAGCACATCGCCCGTCAGGATGGTGACGTTGGGTGTGAGCACATGGTATTCGGGCCCTGTCGCTGCGGGTTTGACTCCGAATCCGAAGCTTCCCGACGACTTGGCGACGGTTCTCGCGTCTCGTTGTTCCACAATGCAGTCGAACGCGTAGTTGATTGGAACGCCGCGCAGGAAATTGTTCAGGTTCATGCCGGCGCTCGGCAAAGCTTCTTGCAGAATGCGTCGAAGGTTAAGTAGCTGAACGACGGCATCACGGAGTGCAGGTGCATTCGTCTCCTGATCCAGCTCAACGGCCCTTTGTCCTCCGACATCACCGCGATACGCAATCATGGCGCGGTACACTGACTGACTGAGAATCCAGTCCCGATGCCGAATCACCGGTTGGTGAAGTTGCAAAAATACATGCTCAAACTCCTGCGCGGCTTGCTGCAGCACCGACATGAAATCACCCAACGTGTGGTGGTTTCGGCGTGCCGCATGTATGCTTCTCCACGCCACAGTCAGGCGCTCGATCATACGAGACAGTTCCGCGTGCGTGAACGGGAACTCGGTTAGGTTCTGTTCAGACCCGTCGTCCTCGTCGTCCTCTCGATGCAAAGCGGCAACATGCGATTCTCCTGCATCGTCGTCATCTTCGTCATCTTGGCGTCGCCACGCAGGAGCAGCCATGTTCGGCGCAAGTGTCGTTTGATTGAATAAGTGACTCGGAACAAAAGTCTATTTACACTGCGTCGTATTGGAGCGGACATTTCGAGGACAGATACGCGTAGCTAAGATGAAACGTCCGAGCTACTCCCAAGCGACGGGTTGCAGTGACGCGACGAAAGAAGCACCAAATCAAAGACCCTCTGTTTGTTGAATCACACATTCAGTATGGAGCCCTTGCTGCGCGACATTGCTCGCCATGAACTTCCATTCGTGGCGCTGTTGGATTATTTGCACACCTCTGTGCCGTTGGCGCGTCGCGACAGGGCGTTGTTGCAGACGATTCGGTCCATGTTGCCGACGTTGTCGGAGTCGGATTTGATGTGGCTGGAGTACTCGTGGTTTCCGCCCGAGTCTCGTCGTCCGATGCGTCCGTTCGACATGGAACTGGCAGACTTTGATCGCGGCGGCCGGTGCAACAATTGGGGCGCCGTGGTGTCGGACAATTACAAGATCACGCGCGTGTTGACGTCGTACTATCACGACGCGGCGCGGCCGGTTCCGTCGCTTCCGGACGGCGAAGAGTCGGAAGAGAAGGCGTCGTACGAAGCGGCGTTGTCGAGCACGCTCAATTTGGCGGCGCAGATCCCCTTTGCGATTCGCGTGCACCGACTTTGGCGGTTGCGAGACGGCGACGGGTTGGCGCGCCTTTTGTCGGAGTTGGAGGGTTCCGACGCCGACCCGATGTTGCACAACGAGCGCTCCCGTCTCGCCAAGTTGGTGCTGAAGTGCGTGGAGGCAGAGCACGACCCGAGCGCCCCGTTGTTTGAGCGTTTGGTGTTGCGTTCCGACATGAGGGCGCTGCACGAGGCGGTGGGCACCGAAATCGGCGGCGGCGTCAGCGGCTTCGAGTGGCTGCTGGATGCCTGGATCGAGCGCGCCGCCGCCAGTCTGTTTCTGCCCAACTGGGAGTCGTACACGATCCCGGCGCCGATGCTGAGCAGCGCCGCGCTGCCACACGCGCCCGCCATGAGCGCCGCCGCGCAAAGTGAGTCGCTGCGCCACCACCTGCAAAGTGCGCTGCGTTTGACGGCGCTGGACATTCAGGACACGTTGCCGCTCACTTTGACGGAACTGAAGCGCCGCGCCGTCAGCACCGGCGTCGTGACCGAGTCGGAGTGGCGCGAGTGGCGCGAGTACGACCGCGACGTGTTGTGCGAGTTGATGGATGCCGTCATGAGTGCGATCACGAACGAGCGCAACCTGCAGCCGTCCACGAGCGCTCGCTCCCCGTTGTCGTCTCCGGGCGTCTTTGCGCACACGCCGTCGTTGCTGCTGCGCACCTACTACGCCACGTCGGCGATCGGTCCCGCCATGTCGCTGTTGGTGCAGTGTTGGATCGACCTCGCCGTTCCGTTGCGATTGCAGGCGATGGCGACGGCGCAGTCGGTGGCGTGGCCGGCGCGTTGCCCGGCGGGCGCGGACGAAGCGGCCGGCATCGCGCTCTCTATGCTAAGTCGCAGAAGCGGCTCCCTGAAGCTGAGTTTTCTGGAGACGCTGCTGCGCGTCGGTCGACGCAACCGCATCAGCGTGCACTTTGTGCTGATGGTGGTGCGCGACGTTGCGCGTCTGGGGCACCCGATCGCGCCCCTGGAGTGCGACGACCGGCTGGCGAGCGCGTACGTTTCGCTGATGGATGGAGACTACCGAACCGACGCCGTGCAGCGCGCCGTGCACTCCGTGTTGTGCGTGGACGAATTGCACGTCACGTCGGAAGGGGCGATTTCGTTCGGCGACCATGCGTCGCGCGACCGGTTGCACCGCTTGTCGGTGGTGCTGCCCCCGATCGAGCGGCGCGCCTGGCGCGCGGCGTTGCAGGCGTGGAGCGGCGTCGACTACGGCGAGGACGGCAGCGACGAGGCGGAGGACTCGTGGTTTTCGCACATCATGCGCCCCGCTCTGGATGCGTGGCGGCGCAGCAGCGACGAAAGCAAAGCGGACGCTTCCGAGGCGGCGGCGGCCGCGTGCGTGTCGGAGCTGCTGGACGGTCCCACGCGCGTGGCGTACGACGACCTCGCGACTCGCATCGACGACGTGCGCCGCGCCCTGACGCAAACGGTGACGCGGCAGGAGGTGAGCCACGCCATTCGAACCAACGAGCTGCGCGAGGTTTCCGACGCCGACATGAACGCGATCCGAGCGGAGCCTCTGCTGTTCAAGTACTTTGAGTCCTTTTGCTACCGCATGAACGAGACGTACGCCGGCTGCATGGGCAAGCTGAGCGGTCAGGTGAAGAGCAACGCCGGCGGCCACAAGGTCAACTTCGGAGCTCTGTTCAACATTCTGCCGGACGTGTTTGGTGTGAAGGCGGGCGTGGCGCTCATTCTCGCGCCGGCCGTGATCGCGATGCGCGTGCGATCCGCGGGGCAGGCGTGCGACTTTGTGCGTTTGGCGTCGGACCCGGAGGAGTTTGCCGTCGTGGCGCGCGCCGTGGCGGTGCGTCTTTTGAGCGACGACCGCAAGCGCCGACAGCTGCGCCACGCACTGGCGCGCGAAGAGTCGCAGTCGATCTGTATGCGCAACATTCGCGCCTCCATGCGTCGCTTGCAGCGATCGCGCTACGACAGCACCATATCGCGCTTTGCTGTGCACGACGCGCAGGTGTTGGTGGACGCCGTCATGGATGGCGATTTGGCGTACGACACGGTGGAGCGGCTGCGGCGCACGGGCGACATGTCGTTGCTGGCGTCGGCGCTGACGGGCATTGTGATTCAGCGCACCGTCACCAACACGGAGGAGAATGACGGAAACTACGATGGCGGCAAGTTCGGCGTCGTGCTGCAATCCGCGATGGGCGCCGCGAAGCCGTACGCCGCCGCCGCGCCGCGCCTCATGACCTCCGTCGTGTCCAAGGTTCTCTAAGAGAGTGCGTCGGGTTGGAATGAGAGAATTTAAGTGTTAAAGACACGTGAAATTCTTGAGTAAAACCCGCCGTACTGAGCTGTTCCACAGTGACGTGGGGAGGGTGTCTCTCGAATTCAAAGCCACATCGGGCTGCACGCAATCTCACGCACCGTCGCCAGCATGCCCATGATGGGCTCGCGGCTTTGCAGTCGAAGCAGCGTGTAGGGCGGCAGTTTCGCGGTGAGGGTCAGCAGCGCATCCAGCGTGTCCAGCGCCCCCACGTGTCGCTCAAACTCGCGCGTTTGCTCGCCGCGCTTTGCCTTGTTCAGTTGGTCCACGTAGCGCAGCACGCAGTCGTCAAATGAGATGCAGTTCGATGCGCATTTGCCCTGAAAGCGCAGGTCCCATTCGTGCAGCACGTGGTCGCGCACGGCGTTGAGGGCGCACGCCATCGACACGCGCACCGTTTCTTCGAGCGCGTCGTTGCGGTGCAGCACGGTGACGGGCGCGCAGCTTACAACCTGAATGTCGGCCGGGATCGGCGGCAGAATCGACGTCAGGTTGCCGTGCACGCGGTGCAGCTCCTTGGCGCTCACGTTGGCGTCGTGTATCGAAACGCCCACCGGATACAGTGCATCGTCTTCGAGGTCGTCCGTGGTGCTGCGCAGCAGCGCCTCCTCCACGTGCTGCAGCAGTCGCTTCGTTTGCGAGGACGACGCGGTGCGAAGCGCCACGCTGCAAACCTGCACGCGGTGCGTTTGCGGAACGAGGCGGCGGTACCCGCTTCTGATCAAGTGCCTGTAGAACCAAAGCGCAAAGGTCAGGTCGCGCGCCGCCGTCCACTGCCCGCCCGTTCGCATCGCTTCGTGCGACACGACGCCGGGTTTTCGTCGGCGCAGCTGCTGCTTGATGCGGTGCACGATGGATACGTCGGGAACGTTGAAGAGCACGTGCACGAGCGAGTTGTTGGCGATGGCGCCGCTGAACGCCGCGCTCGCCGTCACCAGCTGCATGGGCACCATGTGTTGCGCCACGACGCCGACGGAGGAGCGGCGGCGCAGCTGCGGCAGCGGCGGGTCCAGCAGGTTTGCCGACATGGCGGCGTGCAGCAACCGGTCCAGCGCCGCGCTGCCGCCCCACATGGCGTCGATCCAGCGCTCCACGGGCTGCAGCGTGCTGGAATGGCCACTTTGCACGCTCACCACCTCGTTGAACGTTTTCGGAGCGTACGCCAAAGACGGAACATCCTCGCTGCGCGCACCGTCGTCGGCAAGGTAGTGCTCCATGCGCCTGCCGCCCAACGTGACCGGAAACAAAGAGTCCGAAAACGTCACCTCACCCGAAACGGTGCAGCACACCGACTGCAACAACTCGGCAGCTTCGCGCACCTGCGCGCGCAGCAACGCGCAACGAGCGTAAAGCGCATTGTCATCCTGCGAAACTACATCCGTCGACTCCGGCACGCTGGAGCGCTGAAACACGCACGTGTGCAGCATGGCGACGCAGGCGTCGTCCGGGTCGCAGCCCGCCGCCAGCAAATAGCCGACGCGCGTGTCGTCGTGCAGCACGCCAAAGCGCGTGCCCCCTTTGCAGGCGCGCAAAGATGCGTACAGGATCGGACGCACCGGAAGCGACTTCTGGCAGCACGGCGAAAAGGCGCGCTCGATGCAACTCGTCAGCTTCGTCAGCCTTTGCGAACGACACTCGCACTGCAAATGGTTCAGCAGAACGTTGCACGTGAACAAGCGCTCGTGCACCTGTCGCAGCAGCGGCAACATGTACGCCAGGTACGTGCGCTCGGAGACGTGCTCCGCAAACGCCGCGCTCAAAGCCAGGTGGTGCACGCCCAGCGTCAGGTTGGGCTCGCGACGAAACAAAGACTCGTAGAACGCGACGCCGGCTGCAAAGTAGGACTGAATGCGAGTCACAATCTCCGAAAACGCTGGCAGGTGGCGCACGCGCTCAAGAGCTCTGTGCAGCGCCTCCACATTCTGCGAAGTGGCGTCTTCACACATCATCAGCGATGCAATCACGGTGGCGAGCGACGCGCATCTCAGGATGGAGTTGGTGGCGTGTTCAGGATCCGCAAGAATCGCCTCTGATCTCCAGAAACGCAGCGCGGACATGATCAGCAGCAAGAGGAGCCCGCGAATGGTGTCGACGCGCGCACTGCCGCCGGAGAGTCCAAAATATTACGTCAATGTGAAATCCAGCGCAGAACGTTTCCGACGCGTTCCGCAACGGCTGGCGGCAAGTTGGCGCGCTGCGTGTTTAAGATGGCGGATCGCCACGCGGCGGGGGCATGCGGCGACGCGTGCTCGCGTTCGATGCGGTTGTTGGAGGAGACGCAGCGCAGCAAGTGCGACACGCAGATGCTGGCGTCCTCCAGACTGGACATTCGAAGCATCATGTGCTGCATCATCTCCTCCGCGCTAAACAGAACGGGTGTTTCGCGCCCCATCAGGCACCACACCTGCACCAAATGCAGCGCGAGCGCCGCCTCTTCGCTGTCGGGGTTGCGGCTGGCGCTGACGTACAGCACCAAATGCGTGATGGCGCTCAGAATCAACAACTGCGCATCCACTCCCGCGAACGGCTCCGCGTCGCCGTCGCTCACGAAGCAGCCCCATTCGCGATCGTTGTACTGCAGCAGATCGCCGCGCACGTACAGCGTATCCCCGATCCGGATGCGCGCGAATTCGAGGTCGCAAATCCACACGTCGTCGTCATCGTGCGGGTGCAGCAGCACGTTGTCGAGTCGCAGGTCGTTGTGCACAAATTGGTAACGATCGCGTAGGTTTTGTAGCAGTGCGAGCGTTTTGCAAAGTAGGTTGGCGAGGGAGGCGGCGGTGACGCGTCGAACGTGCACATCCTCTTCCTGCTCCTGCACCGCTTCAATGTCCTGGCACATGCGCGTGGAGATGGATTCGCGCGCGCGCGCAAACCCGATCAGCGGACGGTGCGGAAATTGGTGACTGACGCCGACAAGGTGCACGGGAACGATACCGAAGGGCGTAGAACCGTTCTGCAGCATGGCGCGCGCGATCAGGAACTCGTGCACGGAGGCGACGGCGTACAAAACGCGCGCTTCTCCGTCCGTGTGCAGGACGGCGTGCAAGGCGTAACGGCAAGGTTGGGCGAGTCTTCCGTCGCTAGTTCGAAGCAGCAGCCTGCCGTTGACAAAGTCGGTCACGAGGCCGACGCAGTTTAGCGCCAGCATGGCGGGCGCCTTCCAGTGCACATTCTGTTGCGCGTCGTACACATGCAGCGTCGCGTCGCACGGAGCGTGACCCGCCTGCTCGAGAGGCAGCACAACGCCGCGCATCGAAACGCACGTGAGCTCGCTTACCCGCTCCAACACGGTGCGGTACGAGACGGCGCGCTCCAGGTCGAAGCCTTCGCTTGGAACGTCGTGCACGCTCGCTTCGACGTGCCGATGCACGTCGCTTTGGAGTAGCTCGGAGCGTCGTGATTCCCACGACGTTTCATCGGACCTTTCGGTTCTCGAAACGTCCGCTCCAATACGACGCATACAAAGTCGCAACGCAGTCTTCGGTTTACTTGCGTGTCGAACACGTACACGCAAAGCTAAGAGGTAAGGTCGTGGAAATCACGACTAGGATTCACAACTTGGATAAATTCTCTCTCGATTCCTCCCGGGGCTTTTTACGCGTCCGCTGCCCCGCCGTGACGCAGACGGCCCCTGTTCGCGCACATGAGGCACATGGACATGGACTCGCCGCTGCCTGACTCGCCCAGAAGCACCGTCTTGTGCGCGCACGAGCACAGCATGGTGTTCCCAGCATCGCGCACGTTGTTCCGCATGCACAGGTTGCAGCTTAGGCCGGGCGTCCAGTCGCCGTCCAGCTCCTCGCTCGACGGAAACTCCTTCACCGGGTGCAGCGCGTCCAGCTTGTGTGTTGAGAACACCGCAGGGTGCACGCATCGCGCGGGATCGCGGCACGCCCGGCGCACCTCACGATGCACGTGAACAAGGCCCCGCACCCGCAGCGCCGACACCGCCGCCAGCATCGCCGCCTTGTGTGCATCGTCCATGGCGACCGCCCTGTGCTTGCCCGCCAGAGCGGAGCGCGCTCCGCTCGCCACCTTCGGCTTCGACGACTCCATGCAAACCCCTGATGCACGCCGATTCTGCCGGCGCACCCTCCGCACACCCAGAACGTTCTAGAAAACACGCACACGTGCACAAGCGACGCAACCACGCAAACGTGTTCCAGCCTCACATATAGTCCAAGTCGCGCTGCCTTGCGTCGAGTCGCGCTGCGTCGTATTGGAGCGGACCCTTTGAGGACCGAAAGGTCCGATAAAAGGTCGTGGAAATCGCGACGCTCCGAGCTACTCCAAAGCGACGTGTGCGTGAGAGGTTTGAGGTCCGTCACGCGAAGCGCCGACAAAACTTCGAGTGGAGGCCGACGTACTGAGCTGCGTCGTATTGGAGCGGACCTTTTGAGGACCGACATGCGTAGCTAAGAGAAAAGGTCCGAGCTACTCCAAAGCGACGTGTTCCACAGTGACGTTGCTGCCATGAAACTTGCATGAGGGTGTAGTTGACGTGTCGCGGTGGTGATAGAAAGCAAAGCAAAGCAAATCTACGGTGAAAAATGGCGACGCCGGCGTGCACGATGTGCGATTTGGTAAGTGCGTTTAAGCGCGGCGGCGAGAGCGAGGTGAAGCGTGCGGCTCTCGGTGCCTCTTCGTCGTCGGCGGCGTTGTCGTCGGCGCGGGGCGTGGGTCCGGATACGATGCGAAGCAGCTTGGCGTCGCACCGAACTGCCGTGTACGTTCCGCATCAGCAGCCGCAGCATCATCCGTCTCAGGCGCAGCACATGCCCGGTCGCGAAGGAAACCGGATCGCGGGTCGCGAGTTGACGGGCATGACGCACGAGGCGATGGCGTCGATGTTGTATGCACGCGGCGGTTCTTTGCGGTCGGAGGCGGATGACGGCGGCATGTTTGTCACGTCTGATTACGCAAGCCGCGCCACTTCCAGTCTCACAACCGACGCCGGAAACTACATGCCGACGACGTACGATCAGCGCCGTCGCTAAACGAAGCTAAGAAACGTTCTTTCATTTCGCCCCACAATCGAAGTCCCCACCGTCCCGCCGCCACCTTCATGTCGTGCCCGGTCCAAGTGGAGCCCGAAGCGGAGCTTGAAGCGGAGCCCGCGTTCGTGTCGGTGCGCGTGTTTCGGTACTCGATGCCCACGCAGTTCGCCGAGGTGCAGCACACGGGCGCGCAAAACTTTTTGCAGCTTCTGAGCGAGCTGGCGGACCGTCGCCCCTTCTCGCTGCGTTTGGGCACGTCGGGCGACGCCTTCGTCACGGACGGCGATGAACTGAACAACGCGCCGCGCAGTGTGGATGTATTTCAACGCGACCCTTTGAACTTTTCAAGCTGCCTTCCGTCGTGGCGCGAAATCTACTGCGGCTGCGTTCGCTTCACTGTCGCGGACCGCGTCGTGTGCGAAGTGCACGGTCATCTGGCGCACGAAACGGACACGTGCGCCATCTGTCTGCAGAACCACGTGCGCTTCGACAGCGGCGCGTCGTCGCTGATTCGCCTGACCGCCGGCGACACCCCCATCTGCGCCACGTGCGCGTACGAGTGGATTCTGGTGCAGCGCCGCTTTCAGGGCGTCGTCGTTCGGCGCGCCATCGACAGCCAGGACAGCATCGTGAGAAATCTATTGTTTATGGTTTCCAACGCATAAAACGAAAAACAAATGCAAGGAGTGGGATTCGAACCCACGCGTAAACAAATACAGTGGAACTTAAGTCCAACCCCTTAACCAAGCTCGGGCATCCTTGCACAATGTGGTGCGAAAGTGACCGGTGCTTTGAAGCGACGATAGCCATCTTGTCACCGCGCATCAGTCTCACCATCGATGGGGAGATGTCCGCGCCACGTAAACGTCAAGCGTCGTTCTCCGACGGTTCGGAGAACGTTATATGTTTCTGGAAGCGAAAGATCAAAAAGTTCATTTTGCAAGGAGTGGGATTCGAACCCACGCGTACTAGGCACAGTGGGACTTGAATCCACCCCCTTAGACCAGGCTCGGGCATCCTTGCGCGGTGTGTTGCGCTCGGGTTATCGCTTCGATAGTTTGATGTTGCGCATGCGTTTGGGTGCCACGTAGCGCGTCTTGTGTTCCTCAAAGTGTCCGTAGTCTTCACCGTAGTCTGCGTACAGTTCGTCGCCGCTTTCGATGCGTTTGGAGGCGACCGCGATGAGTCTCCAGGATTTTCGATGTTTGACGGGTATGTGGTTGTTGAGCGCCGACGTCAGGGATCGGTTGCGTTTTTTGCGCGCCCAGCTTTTGGCGGTGACGAGATGCACGTTGTTGCGTTTGCGTTCCGGGTGCATGTTGAAGATGGCGCCGACGGACCTTTCGCAGGCGGAGTCGATGAATCGGTTGCGCATTTTGTAGCGCAGCGTGTACGAGGCAACCGTCTCTTCGCCGGGGTACCGTTTGTCGAGTTCTCTTTTGCTCAGAATCTCCCCGTCGTACGGCGTGATAAACTCCCCCTTTTTGAAGTTGCGCACCGCGAAGACGCCCTTGCCGGCGTTTTCGAGTCGCGACGGCGCCACTTTGACGCCGAGCAGCGCGCGCATGTGTCGCCAGCAGTACGGCAGCCCGATCGTGACCTTCACTTTGCAGCGCCTGCCGTCCGTGACTTTGCGCGCAAGGCACCGGCGCGTCGCCAGCTTGCACCGAAAGGCACCCTGTTCGAAAACGTACGGCATCCCGAACGCGCGCTTTACTAACTATCAATAAAAGATATACGTATCGTGACCGTCATTTTTATGAGATGGCATCTCTGTTGGCTGCCTGCGTGCAAGATGCGCGCGCGGCGGACGCGGAGCGCGGGCGGTCGTTGATCCTGCGGTCTCAGCGTCGCAAAACGCGCGTGGACGAGTTCTTTACCGACGTGTTGCCGCGTCTGCAGCTGGGTGTGGTGCGCGGCGTGCAGTTGAGTTTGTTGAGCACGCGCGATGTTCTTGCGATGAGTGTGGGCGAGGTGACGGATGCGACGTTGAGCAAGCGCGCGCTTCCGTCGGTGCACGGCGTCAACAACCCGTTCATGGGCACGACGGATAAGAGTTTGCATTGTGCGCAGTGCGGCTGCGACGTGTTGCGGTGCAGCGGTCACAACGGTCACATTCGATTGGCGGAGCCGGTGTACCATCAGGGCTACCTGAAGACGGTGGTGAAGGTGTTGCGGTGCGTGTGTTTGTTTTGCAGTCGCATTCGTTTGGCGGCGTCGGACGTCAAGTATGTGGCGTCGCGCGGCGACTTGAGTGCCATGATGTTGGCGTGCAAGACTCGTTCGATTTGCGCACACTGCTACGCGCCGCAGCCGGTGTACACGGTGTTGGGGTCGGCGATTGAGCGCGTGTGGCCGGCGTCGGCGGCGTTTGCGTCGGAGGCGGAGCGCGAGTGGGCGTGTCAGCCGTTTGTGCCGTCGTTTGTGCACCGCATCTTTTCGTGCGTGCCGGACGAGGATGTGGCGGCGATGGGGTTTACGCCGAGCGTGACGCGTCCGGAGAGCATGGTGTTGGAGGTGCTGTTGGTGCCGCCGCCGGCGATTCGCCCGTACAACTCGACGCTTTCGAACGGGTCCGCGGACGAAAAGACAAAGGGGCAGGCGGACGCGACGCTGCGCTTGCACGACATCGTCAAAACCAACGAGTTGCTGAAAAAGGAGGAGTCGCGCGTGGGCTATCTGCTTCCGTTGCGCACGATGGAGCTGCTGGCGCAGCTGCAGGTGAAGGTCAGCTCCTACCTGATGCCGTTGAAGGTGGCGTCCAACAAAAAGCTGCGCGCGTCGCTTCCGTGCGAGGTGCTGGTTCCGCATCATCAGCAGCAGCAGCAGCAGCAGGACACGGACGTCGGTCGCGCGAGCGCGTCGGTGGAGCTTCGAAAGCGCAACTTTGTCGCGGCCGTCGCGATGATCAGCAACGGCGGCGGCGGCGGGGCAGGAGGCGGCGGTGGCGGCGGCATGGGGGCGCGCGGTCGCGGCCACATGGCGGAGCGTTTGAAGGGCAAGCACGGTCGCTGGCGCGGGTCGCTGAACGGCAAGCGCGTCGAAATGAGCAGTCGCTCCGTCATCAGTCCGGAGGTGGATCTCGACGTGGACCAGTTGCGCGTTCCGTACGTCATCGCCAACAAGTTGGCGGTTCCGGTGGTGATCACGGACTTTAACCTGCGCGACATGCAGAAGCGGCTGCGTTATCCCGCCACGGACCCTTTCGCGCGCGGGCTGCGCACCTTGTACCGCGCCGACACGTGCGACCGCATCGAAATCAGCACCATCGAGGACCGCAGCACGATCGAGCTGCGCGTGGGCGACGTGGTGGAGCGCCCGTTGCAGGACGGCGACGCGGTGCTTTTCAACCGGCAGCCGAGCTTGCACACCGGCTCCATGATGTGTCACTACGCCAAGCTGAGTTCCGGTTTCTCGTTCGGTCTGGGGCTCGGCGTGCGCACCGCCTACAACGCCGACTTTGACGGCGACGAGATGAACATGCACGTGCCGTCCGCCTCCGCCGAGATGATCTCCATCATGGAGGTTGCGCGCAACGTGGTCTCCAACAACGGAAAGCCCGTCGTCGCCGCCGTGATGGATACGCTGGTTGGATGGTACCTGCTCACGCAAAGCGACTGCTTCCTGTCGCGCGACGAAATGTGCCAGCTCGCCATGCACATTCACTACCCGCGCGGAAGCAGCAGTCCGAACGCGGACCCCTTCTCGGTCATTCCGCCGCCCGTGGACGGGCGCTGGAGCGGCAGGCAGCTGTTCTCCATGCTGCTGCCGCGCGGACTCAACTTCCGCCGCAACAATGCCAGAGACAAGCGCAACGGCCACGTCGTGATCGTGAACGGCGACCTTTTGTCGGGCGCCGTGGACAAGCGCACCATCGGCACGGTGCACGGCAACCTGGTGCACGTTCTGTTTAACGAGTTTGGCGGCAAGACGGCGGTGCGCGTGATCTCGGATCTGCAGCGCGTCGCGATCAAGTATTTGACGCACATTCGGGGCTTTTCGATCGGTCTGGGAGATTGTGCGGAGGCGCACGCGGCGTCGCAGTCGCAGGTGCAAACCATGTTGCAGGGGGTGTCGGAGTATCACGACCGTTTGGTGTCGACGTTGCACGGAGCGGACGGTCGTGACGTCGAGAACCATCTGAAGCAGACGTTGGGGCGCGTGCTGGTGGATGCCGCGTCGGTGGTGCAGGAGTCCATGAAGCGCACGGGCGTCGCGCGCGACAACGCCTTCAACGTGATGGTGGAGGCGGGCTCGAAGGGGTCCACCATGAACCTTGCGCAAATCGCCGCGACGGTGGCGCAGCAAAGCGTCAACGGGCGCCGCCTGAAGACCAAGAACGGGGAAGCCACGCTGAGCTGCTTTCGCGGCGGCGAGCACACGATGGAAAGCGGCGGCTTCGTTCGGTCCTGCTACTTTGACGGATTGAACCCGCAGGAAATGTTTATGCACGCGCAGGGCGGGCGCGAGGGCCTGAGCGACACGAGCGTCAAGACGGCGGAGACGGGCGCCATGCAGCGCAAGATGCGCGCGACGACGGAGTCAGAGTACGTGGCGGAGGACATGAGCGTGCGCGACGGCCGCGGGCACCTGGTGCAGACGTCGTACGGCGGCGACGGTCTGAACCCCGCCATGGTGGAGAGCGCCGACTACCCGCACTTTGACACCCCGCTGCCGCCGCGCAAGAGCCTGATTTGTGACGACGTGTGGAGCTCCGTTCCGCGGCGCCTGTGGCAGCGCATTCTGCACGAGCATCTGCTGCCCTTCTCGCGCGGGCGCAAGGTGCTGCGGACCGGAAAGAGTCGCATGGGCGGCGCCTGGGACGGGTACTTTGAAAGCCCCTTTCACGGCCCGCGCCTTCTGTCGCGCGCGCAGCAAACGACGGCGTCGGATACGTTATTGTCGTCTGTGGACGAGGAGTCCTACTGGGTCGCCGCCCTGGACATGCTGCGCGACGTGGTGGACGGGCAGCTCGCGCACGCGATGCCGCAGCCGTACCGACACGTGGTGTGCGGCTACACGCGCGCCTGCTGCGGCATCTTTGAGCGACGCGAGCAGCGACCTTCGCTGGCCGCATTGCGCGCGTTTTTGCAGCTTGCGTTGCTGCAAACGTACCGCTGCCGGGCGCAGGCTGGCGACTCTGTGGGACCTCGCGCCGCCATGTCGATTGGAGAGTCCACCACGCAGACGACGCTCAACACGTTCCACGCCGCCGGTCGCGAGAATGCGCACGTCAACATGGGGGTTCCGAGACTGGTGGAGCTGCTCAACTGCAGCGCCGAGATCAAGACGCCCTCCATGCACGTGTACCTGAAGCAGCAGCTGCCGTGGCGGGCGACGGACGTGGCGCGCGCCCTCGAAGCCAGCAACTTTGCCAAGTTCGTGGAGCGCGTCTCCTTCGAGCTCGTGCACGAAACGCGCGTGTTCATGCAGACGCGCGTGCAGGCTCGGTACCGGCTGCGCAAGAGCGCGTGCATCGGCGCGGGCGTGATGCCGCTCGACCTCGCCGACTGCCTGTACGACTTTTTCGGAGCGCTGGTTCGCGTGACGTGCAGCGATGAGTGCAGCGACGAGGATTGGTTTGTGACCCTGACGTTTCTGGATGTGCGATTGGTGTTTCGGTGCGCCGACATGTGCAGTTACCTGGCGTTCTTGGGCGACGACGGCAACGTCAGTTTGATGGATGCGGAGCGAATGGCGGTGCGCGTGACGAGCGAGCGTTTCGTGATGACGATTCCGGTGACGGGGCTGGAGGGCGTGCACCGGGCGGTGGTGGTGCAGAAGAACACGGTGCAGTACGACGAGACGGCGGATACGTGGGTGCGGCGCGAGGAGCAGATGATTGAGACGGAGGGGACGGCGTTGGGCAACGTGTTGTCGCTTCCGTTCGTGGATGCGGCGCGCACGGTGAGCAACCACCCGGTGGAGGTGAACAACGTGCTGGGGTTGTGCGCGGCGCATCGCGTGTGGCTGAGCGAGATGATGGCGGTGACCAACATGAGCGACAAAGTGAACGACCATCACGTTCGTTTGCTGGCGGACACCATGTTTGGCGACGGCATGCTGGCTGCCAACCGGCACGGCGTCATCAACATGAGCGGCTCGGTGTTGGCGCAGGCGTCGTTCGAGGAGGCGGTCGAAGTCTGCCTGCGCGGCGCTCTCCAAGGCGCGCACGACCCCATGCGCGGCGTCACCGAAAACACCATCGTCGGCAACATGTGCCCCGTCGGAACCGGACGCGTCACCATCCTCGCGCCCCGCGTGCACTCCAGTCGCAACGGCGGACAAGCGACGTCCGCCGACGGAGGCGAAGACGCACTACTTCAAGACCTCATCGCTCTGCCCGGCGCGAAGCCGCTCTCCGCGTCGCTTTTGAACGCACAAAAACCGGCAGCGACGCTGGCGAACGGCACGCAACTGTACGAGTGCCGCCAGTCCTCGCCACTGATCACGACGGAGCTTCTGGGGCGCTTCCTGCCGCTTCCGAAAAGTCTCGTCACGCGCGCCATCGCTACACCCGCCGCCAGCGCACCCGACTCAACCGCCTCAACCGCCTCAACCGCCTCAACCGCATCAACCGCCTCAACCGCATCAACCGCCTCAGCCGCCGCCTCAACCGCATCAAACGCCGCCGCCGAAGCGCACCAACCCAGCTCCGTCTTCCGACGCGCACTGGAGTACGACCAAAGCGTGCTCGCGCGCTGCCTGAACGAAACGCGCACGAACGGCACCATGTCGCTGTCGGAATCCGTCGCCGCCGACGTACAAGCCATGCGCATCGGCAACGGCGGCGCGTGCTTCGGATCGTCAAGCACCAACGGCGCCATCCTGTCCGCCGACTCTGACGGCGTCCTGCCCGTTCCCGTTCTGTTTCAACCCCGCAAGCGCGTAACTCGCGCCGCGCGATCCGGCAGCAGCGTCTCCGTGCCGCTCGTCATCTCCGTCGCCAGCGCCCCCAACTCTGTTAAGCGCTTTGAACCGTGGTCAAAGTAGGTGCGGCAGCTTCACGTGCAGCGTGGAGCGATCGCGCGCATCCGTCGGTTGAACGGCGTAAAAGGCGCGCGCCTGCTTCTGCTTGTACACCTCTGCGTATTCGCTGTCCGGAAAAGCGCCCAGCAAATCGGTAAACTGGTCGCCCACGTTGAGCGCCAGCGTCGCGCCCGGCGGCACCAGACGAGCCCGCGCGAGCGCCTTGAAGGCCGCCACGTCGCTGGCAGCCGGCGTCACGTGCACCGGGCGCAACACCAACGCCGCGTACCCACTGTAGCCGCGCTCCAGCAACTGCTGCTGCGTCACCTGCGCCGTCAACACCGAATCGGAGCGCGCCGTAATCAGCAGAATGTAAACTCCCAGCCTCGACGCCAGCGCGTACAGTTCGCGCGACGGAGACAGCGACACCGTGCGCGTGCAGTAGTCGTCGTGCGGATCCACGTAGCTCAGCAGTGTGTCGTCGATGTCGAAGGACACGTACACGTTGCGCGGACCGCGCTCGCGCACGCATTGCAGCAAATGATCCGCAGCCACGCGCGCCGCCTCGTTTGCATCCTCCAGCAGCAGAAACTTGAATTTGTCGCTGACACTTTCTTGCGCCACCGTCGCGCGGGAGGCGGAGGAGGTTGGCATCAGAACGGGCGCCGGTGCGTGCACGTGATGTTGCGGCGTCGATGTGTACCGAAGCCGCATGCTGTCGCTCGAGCTGGCGCGCGGTCGAGACGCGACGGGCGCGCGAATGCGCCCCACGATGGCGCGCACGGGCGACGGCGCGCGACCTCGACTGGACGGCGACGACGCCCGCAAACGTGCCTCGCTCGAAAGAGTTCTACCCCGCATTCGAAGCCCTTTTTGTTTTATCTTACACGTCGCTTTGGAGTAGCTCGGAGCGTCGATATTTCCACGACGTTTCATCTTGGCTTCGCGTGTCGGTCCTCAAAACGTCCGCTCCAATACGACGGCCACGTAACTTTTTGGAACGGTATTTCCGCTCTGCGTCGTATTGCGTCAGGTTGCGCTGCGCGTGATAGGTTTGAGGTCCATTTGGACCGAGAAAACCTCGAGTAAAACCTGCCGTACTGAGCTCGCGCAGCGCCACAGTGACGTGGAGCGGACGTTTCGATGACCGACACGCGTAGCTAAGATGAAAGGTCCGAGCTAATCCAAAGCGACGTGCGTCAGTGTGTAGGAAGTAAATAGTGTTTTCTGGGATGCAGGATTCGAGTGTTGTGCGACTTGAGGAATCTGACCGCGGGGAGGAGGATTTGGTCTGGCGCGAAGGGTCGGAGTCGCTGCCGTCGTTGCGATCGCCGATGCAGTCGCTGCCGTGTTTGCACTGCACCAGTCGCCAACACGAGTCGGCGCGGTGTCCGACGAATCGCTGCACGTCGTGCGGCTCCTTTGGGTGCAACGTGGCGCTGTGTCGCGGAAAGCGCGCCTACATTCGGCGCATCGGTTTGCGTTAGCGACCGGCGTCAAACGCCTCGTCGTAAAATTCCTCACACAGGGTCATGGCTCTGTCGTACCGTTTCTTTTCCAGTTGATCCGCGATTCCGTCGAGCGCCTTTTGCGCGCGCGCATTGTCCATGTCGGCGTGTCGCTTGTTGGGCGGCCACACCGGCCACGGGCAGCGGCGCATGCGCTGCATGATGAACACGCAAAGGTTGCGCGCGAGCGGCGACTTGTCCTTGCGCCAGCTCAGCACGCGAATCAGCTGCGTCGCGTCCAGCATCCAGTAGTTGGTTTTCAGATTCGAAAAGCCAAAGTCGATCAGCATGAAGTCCATCTCCTTCTTCTTGTTGAAGCGATACGCAATGTTGCCTTCGTGCATGTCGTTGTGCGTCACGTCGGCGCGCTGCATGCGTCCGATCATCTGCCACAGCAAACTGCCGACGTTCACGCTGAACGTGTTCAGTCGCTTGAAGGAGTCCAGCGCCTTCGGGTGGCTTCTGTGCCCCGCGACGTAGGCGCGATACCAAAGCGACGTCTCCTTCGCCGCGCGCAGCGAATACGGCAGGTTCGAATGCTGCAGAATCTCTTCGATCACATCCTCCACGCGCGCCGCTTTGCTGTCGCGCACCAACTTATCCTCCTTGGACGAAAAACTGTAGTTGTCCACCAGCGACTCGAGCGTTCCGTTGATGCGCGGCATCTCGATCGCGAAGCGAGGCTGTTGTTTGCCGCCGCTGTCCACTCGAAACGTAAACATGTCGCCGGACGGCTGCACGACGTAGCGGCTGCCGATCTTGCGCGCGAAATCGATCGACGTCTGATTCTCTTTGGCAACCTCCGCGCGCGACCCGCGCACCAGCTTGAGCGCAAAGTGGCGCTTGTTGGGGATGTCGCGCGCCTTGCGCACCGCCTCTTCGTACACGTCGCGCGCAACGACGTCAAACACGACCCCAAAGGACCCCTTGCCCAGCATGCGAATCGGAACGTAGCGGGAGCGCAACTCGCGACTCGGCACCAGCTCCGAAAAGAAGTTGCCGCACTGCAACCCGCCCGCGTTCGCATTCAGCGCCTTCTCGCGCACCCGAATCTTGAGCGTTTCCGACATCGCGTTCACCACCTTCTTCATGTTGCGCATCTGGCAGTGCATCATCACCTTCCCGCGCGTTTTCGTGCCCACACGCGATCGCGTCGAAACTCGAATCTTTTTTGGCATGCGAACCGTAACGTGTCTTTCCTGCGTCTTTACTTTACGATTCTTTTTTGGTACTCAAACGATGACGCTTTTGAATTCGGCGCGTAGACTGCGTGGCGTAGTGGTTATCGCGTTGCTCTTACACAGCAAAGGTCACGGGATCAATCCCCGTCGCGGTCATCTGCTTTTTGCTTTGCACGTCACTGTGGAACAGCTCAGTACGGCAGGTTTTACTCGAGAATTCTACGTGTCTTCGACACTCGAATTCTCTCACGCGCAGCGCAACCTGACGCAGCCCTTCTCACAACGACAGGTGCGTCGTATTGGAGCGGACGTTTTGAGGACCGCAAGGTCCGATGAAACGTCGTGGAAATCGCGACGCTACGAGCTACTCCAAAGCGACGTGACGCTGCAGCGCGTCGAGGTCGGCGATCCACAGCTGTTGGTGCGAGGTTGCCGCGAGCTCATCCACCTCGCGCAGCGCCGCGTCGCGTTCCGCCAGCACGCTATTCAGTCGCTCCTCCGTCAAAGCGAGCAACGGCAGCGCAAGGTGCGCATCCACGTGCACAAAGTCGCGCGCGCGCAGCTCCGCCTCCAGTTCCGCGCGTTTGCGGCGATGCAGCACAATGTCGTTCTGCAGCACGCCCAGAATGAATCTGGCACGCTCCGACAGCTGCCGCGCCCGTTCGAGCGCGCGCGTGCGCAGCAGTTGCAGGCGCAGTATGTAGAGTTCGTTGCGCTTGCGGTAGTGTGCTCGCAGGATGTCGCGCGCGTCGCTGAACTTGGAGATGGTGAATCCGTCGTGCACGACGGCGTGCATGTTGTTCAGGCTGACGTCGGAGGTGAGTTTCAGGAGTTGCAGAAGTTCGTCGCCTTCGAGTGCGCAGGGGTCGGTGAGCGTGACGCGAAGGTTGACGTGTTCTTCGGAGGAGTTGTCCTGAAAGGAGCTGATGAGCGGCGTCGTGGCGGCGGGCGCGCTGCGCGCGCGTTTCGTTGGCGACGAGGAGGAAGATGAGGATGAGGAGGAGGAGGAAGAGGAGGATGCATTCATTTCGTGCGCGAGCCAGGCTTTGTAGCTTTCGGTCCACTTTCCGACGGGCAGTTCTGTCACGTCGAAGGTGCGTTCGTTGACGCGCCGCGCGACGCCCTTGGTGCGCACCTTTGTGTCGGAAAGGCGCGTCACTGTCCCCTGAAAGTTTCGGAACCACGGCGTCAGCGGCGGCAGCGCGGCGTCGGCGTCGCCCTGCAGCACCATCGTGCGCGTTGCGTGCAGTACGTCAAGCGGGTTGTGTTGCGGCACGCTGGTGCTCCACCCCGTTCCGATGCCTTCGGAGCCGTTCACCAGCAGCGTGGGGATGACGGGTACGAAGCAGCGCGGCTCGATCTCTTCGTCGCCTTCCCGTTCCTTCGTGAGCAGGTCGTCGTCCACGGGGGGGAACAGCAGTCTCGCCACGGGATCCATGCGCGTGAAAATGTAGCGCGGCGAGGCGGCGTCGTCTCCGCCCTTCAGTCGCGTTCCAAACTGTCCTTCCGGCACCAGAAGCGGCAGGTTGTTGGATCCGACAAAGTTTTGCGCCATGTTGACGATCGTGGCGGTGAGGCTCGCCTCCCCGTGATGGTACGCCATCAGCTCGGACACGGCGCCCGCCAGCTGCGCCACCTTGATCTCGGCAGTGAGGTTGCGACGAAACACGGTCGCCAGCACCTTGCGCTGCGACGGCTTGAGTCCGTCAAACACGCTCGGGATCGAGCGCACATTGTCCGCCATGCTGAACTGCACCAGCTCCTCGTCCACGAATGCCGATATCGCCAGCGAGCGACGCGCATAGTACGCGCGCAGCTGCTCGCGCGTGGCGGGCGCTCGCCACTTTGCCGCGATCCAGTGTCGGCGCTCCTCCGCCGCCGCCGCCCCGGGCGTGAAGGAGCGCGCGAGCAGTCGTTCGTCCTCCGCGCGCGCCGACTCGAAGGGCAGCAGATGCCGCGCGCGCGCCCGGAAGTACTGCTTCGCCTCCTCGTTGGTGCTGGTTCCGAGCCCCTTGTAGTACTTGACAGAGACGCCGCGCGGCAGCGGGGTCGTCGCAGCGTGCGCCTCAAAGTCCGCCAGACTGAAAAACTCGTGCAGCACCTGCTGACCGCGGCGCACCTTGACCAGCGGCGTGATGAAGCGCTTCAGAAAGCCGTGCACGCGCAGCAGCGACGGCCAGTAGGTGGCAAACACGTTCAGCAAAAGCCCGCAAATGTGACTGCCGTCCGCGTCCTGGTCCGTCATGATGATGACGGAGCCGTAGCGCAAGCCGCGCGGCGGCGACCCGTACGACGTACCGAACGAGAGCCCCAGAATGCGCACCAGCTCGCTGAGTTCGTCGTTGCGCACGGCGGCGGTCTCGCTCATGCCCTGCACGTTGACGGGTTTGCCTTTCAGCGGGTAGACGCCAAACAGCTCGCGCCCGACGACGGAAAGTCCCGCCACCGCCAGCGACTTGGCGGAGTCGCCCTCCGTCAGGATCAGACTGCACTCCATCGAGCGCGCGCCGCCCGCGAGCGCGGCGTCATCCAGCTTCTCGATGCTCAAAAGGGCGGTGCGGCGCTCGGAGGGGGCGACGCGCGTGGCGTCGCGCGCCGCGCGCACGGTGCGCGAACGGATGCTGTCGCACAGGGATGCCACGAAGGGCGTGCTTTCCGTCACGCGGTCGTCAAAGAGCGTCGCGGGAAGCTTCAGGGGGTTGCGCAGGCTCAGTCGCGTCTTGCTCTGGCTGGTGAAGGTTGGGTTGACCACCTTGCAGCTCAGGAAGAGCCAGGTGTGGTCGCGAATGTGCTGCGGCTTGGCAAAGTTTTCGATGGACTCGTCGCTTCCCTTGCCCAGCATTTTGCGCAGCAGCTTGGCGACGCGCGTCTGCAGCGCCTCCATCACCATGTTGACGTGCGTGCCGCCGTCGTGCGTGTGCAGTCCGTTCACGAGACTGAAGTGAAAGCCGCCGTGCGGGACGGAGACGAGCACGATCTCCACTTTGCCGTCGACGGAGCGGTAGTGCAGCGGGGCGGCTTCGAGGGGGGTGCAGGAAGAGGAGGAGGAGGAGGAGGAGGGTGCGAAGGAGCGTGCGTACGCGAGCAGGCCGTCGATGGGCAGCGGGTGTTCGTCGTCGTTGAGGTGCACGCGCAGGCCTGCGCGCCCGAAGAAGGCGGCGACGTCGGTCACGCGCCGCGCGAGCAGGTGAAGCGTGGGGGCGTCGAGCGTGCCTTCTTCGTGCCCGAGCCGGATCAGGTCCAGGTGCGCCTCCACGCGCGTGAAGCTTTGCGCTCTCGCTTTGCGCGCGTTCGAAGCCGGCAGCTCGGTCACGACGGGCCCGTCCGTCGCGCGCATGCCCTCCGTCCACGTCTGCGTGAAAAGTCGCCCGCGCGATCCGTCGCGCGTCGTCACCGAAAAGCTGCGGCTGTACAGGTTCGTCAGCTTGGCCCCCATGCCGTTGCGCCCGCCCGTCTCCTTCTCGGTCGTGTCGTCAAAGTTGGACCCCGTCAACATTTCGCCAAACACCAACGACGGCACATACACGCCGTACTCCGGGTGCAACTCCACCGGCAGCGAAGCGCCGTCGTTCTCCACCACAAACATCGTCGGCGTCAACGTCACCTTGATGTAGGTTTGACCGTCCGGGTCGCGCACCTTGTTGTCCGCCGCATTCACCAAAATCTCGTCAAACACCTTGACCAAGGCGTCGCTCACGTTCACATCCTGGCGCACCACCATCTTGCGCGTCAAGTCGTACACCCACGCATTCGAACGCGCGCGCTCCGTCGATCCCACGTACGCGTCCGGGCGCTGCCGCGCATGCTCCTCTTGCGTCAGTCGCCGATACGCGCGCGCCACCTGCATAGAAAGAGAAAAGGCGGGGGGCGATCCGATTCTGCGCCCCTTGACGGCACCGAAATCAAAGCTTCGCGGAACGTTCGGCGGCGACAGATTCATACGATCAAACAGTTTCGCAAACATCAAAAACTTGAACGTACGATAATTCATTCTCAAAGTTTCCGTTACACATCCTACAACACGTCGCGTCGGAGTAGCTCGGACCTCGTCGCTTTGGAGTAGCTCGGAGCGTCGCGATTTACACGACGTTTTATCGGACCTTTCGGTCCTCCAAACGTCTGCTACAATACGACGCTTTCATATTAGCTTCGCGTGTCGGTCCTCAAAAGGTCAGCTCTAATACGACGCACCCGCAGTCAAAATGCGTCGTAAATGTTTAAGCCCCAACTTTGATGCTTAATTACATATTATGTAGTAAAAGGACAAGACACACGTTGTCATGGCGGCGGCGGCGGAACCGAGGGTTTCGGATGCCTTTCGGTATTACACGCGCGTGTACCCGGAGCGCGCCCGAGTGTTGACGCGCGCGGTCCAGTGGGCGTTGCAGGCGAATACTTCGAGTGCCGACGTCAACGACGTTCAGGTTGTCGCCACCATGATGCTGCTGCGCACGGCGGAGGGTCATGACGGGTGGAACTGGGCGCCCGTTGCAGTGTTGGTGACGCCGCAGGGGTCCCAGACGCCACAAAAGCACCACATTCTGCACGACCTGGATGTCAACATCTACATCGACTTTGCCGCCAAGAACTTACCGCAGCTGAGTCAGTACGCCGTGGCAGCGGGGCGGCGCCGCGCCTTCGAACCGTTCGGGTACAGCTGGACGCTGGACGACGCGCAAAAGTTGGTGGCGCAGAACGAGCACCTGACCGCCATGCAACATATGATGCAGTTCCTGAATGCGCAAACCGGCTCCGCCTTTGCCGCCAAACCGACGCAGACAGCCCTGCAAAGCGCCATCGACCGCTTCAACCGCACGCGCACGTTCGAAACGCGACGCATCAGCAGCTACCGACGCCGCCATCATCACCATCACTCCTCCTCCTCTTCGTCGTATCTGGTCTGCAATCATTGCAACAAGAAGCGCTGCATCTGCCGCGAAGTCGTGCGGCGAAAGAAGCCGAAGCGCGAGGTCGTCTACTTTATGAAGTAGTTTTGTGTGCGTGTGTGGGGAGAGATCTTCACGTCGCGGTAGCATGTGAGTCGCACGTTTGACGCAAAATCGTTATTTGACGCCATTATCTCACTGTCTCATGTTGCGCGACGTGGAGCTTGCGTTGCGTCTAGTTCCGCATTCTTTACGGTGCGAGCCGGAGTCGTGGCAGTCGATGGCGTCGGGCGTCACGTTGTACCGGGCGCGGTCCGAGCAGTTGGAGGCGGACGTGCACGTTCGTGTCTTTCGCAACACGCAGTCGTCCAGCGACACGGCGACGCGACTTCGAAGGATGCGTGCTTTGCAGCTGCACGAGCAACTGTGCACGTTGTCGCCGCCGCGACTGAAAGTGTTTCCGTTGGAGTGCGCGGGCGAGGATGTGTACGTAGCCATGCACGACTTTGTGGCTCCGTTGTCGGCTGCGACGTCGTCGCGTTCCTTGCAGTCTTGGACGGAGTTGTTTTTGTCGCTGGCGCGCGCGTTGCTGCTTTTGCACGAAAACGGGTCCGTGTTGGGCGGCGGATCGGCGCTGCGTCCGGAAAGCGTCGCGTCGACGGACCAGGATCGCGCCTACTTTTTGAACTGGGACTTTGCGGTGGTGAATCTGCAGCCGGACGACGACCCATTCGTGCGCGCCGCGATCCCTTTGACGCGCTCGGTCGTTGACGAGGACGCCGCTCCGGAGTTAGTACGCGGCATGGAGGTGTTTGGTCACGCGGAGCGGGTGGTGCCGGCGGTCAGTTGCGCCACGGACGTGTACGCGCTGGTGTCGCTGTTTCGTACGTTGCTTTTGGACGACGAGCGCGCCTTGCATCATTTCGCCCCGTTGTTGCAGGTGCTGAACTTTGAGACGGCAGCTGTGCGCCCGACCGCGTCGCAGGTTTGCGAATGGCTCCGCGCGTCTAGCATACTGGAGCGACCGCCGCTGGTGCGTCATGGCGTCGGCGTCGGTTCCCGCACCGTGTTGGTGCAATCTACAACTCCGCAAGGCGACGTGTTGCACCTTGCCATCGTACGCGCCGGGCATCGCGACCCAGTGCGGTTGCGCACGCAAACGTAGCGTCATTCGCACCGAATGCGCAGCAAGGCACCGTCCTCGTACCGTACGGTGCGCAACGGCTGCATATCGATGTTCAGGTCGAAGCGCATGATCAGTCTCGCGTCGTGCGAAGATACGTGAAAGCGCATGAGTTGCTCCGGCGGCGCGTCGGGCATTTGGGATGTGCGTCCTCGTTCCCGTTCCTGCATGTTGCGTTTGAGTTGTTCCGCCTCCGTTCTGGATCCGTACGCGTTGCGCATGAGGACGCGCGCGACGGGGTCGTGTTCTTCGTGCGGCACAAGCGACCTGGAATCGGCAGCTTCTGCCGCCGCTTGGCTGACGGAGCAGAGTCTGCCGCGCAAGCGAGTTCGAACGTGCGCGTTGGAGACAACCTCTCGCCACTCGCGATCGATCAGGTGTCGACGCGACGCAGCCACTTGGTGGTCGCCGCCACACGGGCACGACTCCGCCGGACTGCCCAGCGATCGCCGAAACACGCAAACCAGCTCTTTGCGCGACAGTTTTTGCTCATCTTCCTCCTCATACGCGCGAAGCGACAGCTGCGTCGGAACGAGCGAGGCAAAGTACGCTTCGAAGGCTGTCTGTATCAGCGGCAGAATTCGCAGCATTAAGCCGTCGCGCCAGTCCTCTTCAAAGTTTCGGCGATCGATGGCGGGGATGCAATGTCCGTAGTTGCGCCACACAAAATCGACGTCGTCGTCCACCAGAATGGTTCGTTTGACGTCGTCTTCGTCGATAAAGACGGCGTGCAGCAGTTTTGGCAGCCACTCCGTCTCGATCAGTCGCATGCGGTTCAGTTCGTGGTCGTGCAACTCTGCGATGTTTTGCACGAAAAGCGGATTGATTCGGCGCACGCCGACCACGATGGCGCGCACCACGTCGTCGGAATACGGATAGGCTTTGTTGGTGAAGAAGGCGACGGTGGCGAAGCGCGCCAGTTGCGCGACAAACTCAAACGTTCCGGGGCGCAGGTACGAGAACTCGTCGTGCTCGTGCTTCACGACGGCGGGCGCGTTGACGCTGGTGCGAAACGGCAGCACCAGCGTGTCGTCCAGGTCTAGAAACACAATGGGGCGCGCGGCGTGCTCGTCGCCACCGAAACCTTGCATCGGCAAGCGTCTATGCCTTTCGTTTTATAGAATGATGCTGAGCGCTCGCTGTCCTTTGACGTCGTACGCGCCGCGACACAGGGGCTGCAGCAGTTGCGCGCGCCGAACCTCCGTAGCGAGGCAGTGCGGGCACGAGAAGGTGCACGAACACATGCGCACGTCCTGCAGGGACGCCGCGAGACCGTCGGCAAGACTCTTCTCTTGCGTCGTTCGATCTGCGTCGCTGCGGAAGGTTTCCTGTCTCGAACCTTTCATGTTGAAACGGGTGGTTGGGAGGGGGGGTGCAAAATTATCACGGTGAGTAAATTCTGTCAAAAGGTGCAGATTCCGATGCCGGGGATCGAACCCGGTTCTGAAGCTTGAAAGGCTCCCATCCTAACCGAATAGACTACATCGGAAGTGACTATTTGGCTGACTCGTGCGCCGAGAATAATAACAAACACGTAAGTTGCGATGTCGGCGTTCAATCGGCACGCCATCAACAATCCGGTGTTGTTTGATCCTTCTCAGGACCGCAGTTTGTTTCCGGTGGAGGATCGCGCTCAGCAACAGCATCAGTTGGGTCGCGCGCATGCGTCGCCGCCGCAGTATGTGCAGCAGGCTCCGGCGCCGGTGTACGTGCAGTCTGCGCCCCCGCAGGCGCCGGCGCCGATCATTGTGCACACGAACGCGCCGGCTCCGGCTCCGACTCCGGCTCCGGCTCCGATCATTGTGCACGCGGGGCGCGGTCGTCGTCGGCCTCGTCGCCGTCGCCGGCAGGAGTACGATGTGGGGGCTTCGACGGGGGAGGAGGATGAGCAGGATGGGGAGGAGGAGTATGATGATAGTGGTGCGGAGACGGAGGACGATCGACGGGTCGGCAGTCGCATGACGCGTAGAGCGAAGCATTTGCGCAGTGCGATTTTGGGTTCGCGTTCGTTGTCTTCGTCTACGCTGCTGGTGTGTGTGATGTTGGTGTTGATTGTGTTGGCAGTTGTGATTTGGTGGAGTGGTCGTCGGCGCGACTCGTATGCGTTTGCGCCGGGTCCGATGATGCAGCACGCGAACGGCGCGTGGATGCCGACCGCGATGGTGATGCAGCCAACGCCCGCGCCCCCGGCGTATGTGTACGGCGGCGCTTCGGTGGGCGACACGGTGTCGATGGCGTCTCGTCCGATCGTGAGCCACTACGTGTCGCCCGCGCCTTGGACGCCACTGATGCCGTCCTCGTCGCTCGCTTTGTAAACGTTCGTTTTTCTCGCAATCGTCACACGCCGACGCCGATGCCGTTCAGCAACTCGAACTCGTTGGGCAGGAAGTTGAAGTCGGCGCCATCGTCGTCCGCGTTCACGGGAGCGCCGCCGCCGCCGCCGAAAAGGTCATAGGGTTGATCGATCTGGTCGAGCGAGGATGTGAAGGAGGGTTCTTCGAGCGTAGCCAGGATGGTTTCGGGGGCTGCTGCCGCGCGCGCGGACCGACGCGGCTTTGGCGACGTCTTGGGTTCCGGCTCTCTGTGCAGCTTCGCCTTGAGCACCGGGCGCGGCGCCGGAGGAGGCGGCGCCATGGCGGCAGCCCCCGAGAAGGCGCTCATCGGCTGCCGCAGCATGTTCAGTCCCGGATGCGGAATGTGCACCGCAAGCTGCGTCGCAAGCGGAATGCGAATGCCCGCAATCATGGTGTGCCCCACCGGCTGAGTCAGCACCGACGCCAATAAGTTGGTGGACGGCTTCGTGGCAGGCAGCGGCGACGTGATCTTTGCGCGCCAGCTCTGCAGAATCGCCGTGTTCACCGTCAAATAGTCGAGAAACGTTTCAAAGCGCACGAAGCCGAACAGCGGCATGTCAAGCGGTCCTTCCGCGGCGCTGATACCGAGTATCTCGTGAAGTCGCGAGAGGTCCACCTCAAACTGTCGCGCCTGCAGCGTGGGGTTCTCCATCCACTGCGCATACTGTTCCGGCTTCGTGCTGTCGATCACGCGTTCGAGCGCCGCGCGCGCCGCCAAAAGCGTCGGTGGCAGCGTGCGTAGTATTCCCACCAGCTCCGCTCGCGCAAACTGCAGCTGGTCCAGCAGCCGCTCCGCTTCCCCAACCTCGATGCTCGCGGGGGCCGCCATTTTGGCAGCCGTTCCGGGAACGTTCTTTGTCAAAGCGAAATGGCTTGCAGTAATTCAACTCTTTCGCGATCGGTGTTGCGTCTTTTTGGCAGCATCACCAGGCTGTCGGCGTGCGGCGCGTTTGTGACGTGACTCAGGTGAATGGGGTCGACGAGTATGTCTTGCGTATCAAGCAGGCTTTGCATGCGTCGCAAGTTGATTCGTTCGGCGTTTTGTCGCGTTTGACGCAACGATTTCGCGTCCTCGTGTCTTTGCGTCAGGTTGGAATGAGAGAATTTAAGTGTCGAAGACACGTAAAATTCTCGAGTGGAACCTGCCGTACTGAGCTGTTCCACAGTGACGTGTTTGCGACCGGCGCATTCTTCGTTCATCTCGGTGGGCATCGGTGTCTTTAACCATACTTTACGTATCGTATTTTGCTGTTTGTCGGATTGGAGCGGACCTTATGAGGACCGACACGCGAAAGGTCCAAGCTGCTCCAGAGCGACGTGATGAAAGGTTGGGTATTTGTAGGCGACGCGGTTGGCGTCGTATTGGAGCGGACGTTTTAAGGACCGAAAGGTCCGATGAATCGTCGTGGAAATCGCGACGCTCCGAGCTACTCCAAAGCGACGGGGTGTTCGTAGGCGACGCGTCGTGGGTTTGTGAGTTTGCGGGTGGCTGTGTGTGCGATATAATCAAAAAAGAAGGTCAAGTGTGGTGGACAGCGACACATGTCGAGCTTCGTGCGCAAGGTGGAGGACGGCCGCAATTTGTCCTATCTGCTTTCGCGCGGTCGGCGTGACAGTATGCGGGGCGAGGACACGCTGAGTGACGTGTCGAGTCGCCGCGCTCACCATTGGAGCGAGCTGGTGTCTCGTTCGGGCGACCGCAACGTGTACGTGACGCCGGTGCAGAAGTGTCCGAGGGGGTCGCATGCGACGGAGGTTCCGAGCGGCTTGTCGCGTCATTTGGCGCGTCAGCGCAAGGCTCACATGCGCGCCCCGAACACGCGCGCCGGCGCGGAGCAGATCTGCTTGGATGTGTTGGCGGGCGGTCAGTGCATGATGGCGGGCGGCGCTTCGAACGAGCAGAAGCTGTCGAGCATTCTGTGCAACTACTGCTTCAACGGCGACCGCAAGGTGTTGCAGCGCATGGTGAATGAGTTTTTGGTGGCTCACCACGTGTCGTCCATGGCGTTGGTCAACTTTAACGGTCGTTTGAAGCATGCGTCGGAGCCGACGTTGATTCCGGAGCGCGCGGTGATGACGGCGTTGGACTTTGACAGCTTCCGTGAAAACTACATTGCGGCTTCGACGGGGGGTCGCGCGAACGTGGATGAGGACACGCGGTTGTCGTTGCAGCATGCGTTGGACCGCATGATGCCGCAGGCGATCGTGCCTTCGGTAACGTACAAGATGGTGTCTTCGGCGTTGGATCAGAAGGATGCCGAGGACGTGACGCTGGATTCGACGCACGAATGGTTGTCGTTGCGCATTCCGCAGGTGGATGTTCGCGGTCGCAAGGTGATGAAGAACGTGTTGGTGAGCACGAAGGATGCCGCTGCGAGCGATGCGCGTTCGATTTCGTTTGACGAGGCGGACAACACCGTGACGTTGATGTATGCCCAGAACCACTTGATTTTCGTGCGGGCGGGCGTGATGCATTCGCGGGCCGGCGCGGAGTTGCAGGTGGGCTACCTGATGCCTTGCATTGTGCAGGAGGCTTCGGAGCGCCGCAAGTTGGTGGAGGATGTGTTACAGACTCTGTTGCACAGCAGCAGCAGCAAGCGTCGTTCGCTGCGTGGCGAGGTGACGACGTTGGGTCTTCAGTTGTCGCGCTTCTTTTTGAGCGGTTGCGCGGATGACGAGTTTTTCCGCAAGTCGGCGCCGGGGTTGCAGCAGCTTTTGAAGCGCATCGGGCGCTGCCGTCGCGACCTGCATCCGTCGGCGATGTCGAGCAGCGAGCGCCGGGAGCTTGTGCGATCGCTGGGCGACTTGACGTCGTCGTTGGCGAGCCACACGATGGAGTTCGAGATCGATTCGTTCGACGCGTTGCTTCGAGAAGAGGTTGTCACGTTGCAGGGGACTTTGAGGGCGAAAGCGGCTGCGAATGCCGAACTCATGCATTACCGTTCTCGTTTCGGTACGGGGGCTTTGACGGCGGCGCAGGCGGTGGATCTGAAACGACAGCTGACGAGCGCTCAGGCTGATCTGGCTTCGAAGACTGCGGAATGGAATGCTGAAAAGGTTCAACTTCAGAGGCAGAAGACGGAATTGGAAAGACGTTTAAACGCAGCAGTCGCAGGAGCGCAGGGTCGTGAAAGTGCCGCCGTGCAGCAGCTTCGTGCTCAAATAGTTGAACTGACGAATCGAATTCGACGTACGAGCCAACTTGCTAAAGGGACAAACGGATCCAGTGCTGTTGATGTTGATGATGGCGATGGCGGCGGTGACGGAAAGGATGGGGAAGGCGACGAGGGTGGGGAAGGCGACGAGGGTGGGGAAGGTGACGAGGAAGAGGCGTCGGGTGGATCGTTGGCAGACGTATTTACGGCACTCGCCAAGCAAGCTCATCTTTTGGCTCGAAGCTTGGAGGAAGACCTGAAGCTTCTGAAGTACGTGTTTGCAAAGACCCCGATTGTTTCCGCGGAAGCTACGATGGGAGGCGGCGCTCGTCCCCAGAACGCGCGCGAGATGCTCGCTGCTTCCCCTTTGACGACAGCAGCTGGTCGCGAAAACTACGTGACATACATTTTAGAGATGATTGAAGATCTCGAATGCGCAGCTCAGCCCAAGTCGTACACGCTGACGGATGTTGCCGACATCGAAACCGCCACGTTCATGATGCATTACCTGCGTGTCATGATTCAGGATGCTATTGTGGAGGGCATTTACGCATGTCTGCCCGAGATGAAGGCAGGACTCGATGCTTTCTTCGAGCGGGCGGATCTGAACGAAGCGGATCGCACTCAATCTTTGCGAGTATTAAATACGGATTTTATCACGCGACCTCAATATTCGCTGGAAAATCAGTTCCGAGAAGCATCTTCGATTCTGGATCAATTGAAGAGAGATAACAAGGTGAATGCGGACTATGATACGCCCCAAATAGGTGATCTTCCGGATACGACACTTGAAGCTTTCAACACGAACTTGAAAAATGGGTTTATTGCATACGATGCTAATATGCAATCTCTCATATCCATAGTTCTGAGACACATAACGAATACCCATGCTGTGTGTTCGTTTCACGCGCGATACATAGGATTGAGTGGAAGAGATTACATTCCACCTGAAATTGATGTTACACAAGCGAACATCGCAAACCTCGATCGAGCCACAGCTCTACTGACAAGTTTCTACATGTATATTGCATCCAATA
>Ga0172373_10001604_pt1 | contig 36442 bp, 24 predicted proteins | sample Lak10m_2_FD_114546 | JGI IMG/M metagenome (GOLD analysis project Ga0172373, IMG submission 114546) | Freshwater microbial communities from Kabuno Bay, South-Kivu, Congo - kab_092012_10m | ecosystem: Environmental > Aquatic > Freshwater > Lake | place: Democratic Republic of the Congo...
AGTCAACCCTGGGAGCGCCGGCATCTTTGCCGGCCTTGGGAGGGCTCACGTCCCACCGCCCCGGGAGCGCCGGCATCTTTGCCGGCCTTGGGATGGCTTCAAGTCCTCCCAAGTCTTCCCGTTTTGCTGTTGAACTTTCGGCAGCACTGGTTTCTTGTCCCATCCACGATGCAAGTGCTCGAAAGCAAACCAACCGCCCCTCGCCAACGCCTACCCCAATGGCTGCGGTTGCCACTCCCTGCCTCCAACTCGTTCACCCGTACACGTCTGCTGCTCGAGGACCTCAAACTCCACACGGTCTGCGAAAGTGCGAAGTGCCCCAATCACTGGGAGTGCTGGAGCAAGGGCACCGCCACCTTCATGATCGCAGGCGATCGTTGCACCCGCGCTTGCGGTTTCTGCGCCGTCTCCACCGCCAAACCCTTACCGCTCGACCCCAACGAACCCACCCGCGTCGCCGAAGCCGCTCAACGCATGGGCCTCAAACATGTGGTCGTCACCGCGGTCGCCCGCGATGATCTCCAAGACGGCGGGGCCGAGCACTTCCGCCAAACGATCCAAGCACTGCGGGCCATCCGACCCGATCTCGTCATCGAGGTGCTCACCCCGGATTTCTTGGACCGCGACGAAGCCCTCAACGTCGTGATCGAAGCGCGCCCACAAATCTTCAATCATAACCTAGAGACCGTCCGACGCCTGACGCCCTCCGTGCGGTCTCGTGCCACCTACGACCGCTCGCTGAGCGTCCTGCGCAAAGTGAAAGATCGACTAGGGGAGACCATCGCCACCAAATCCGGGCTGATGCTCGGGCTGGGAGAAACCGAGGATGAGCTTTTGGAAGCCATGCAGGACCTGCGCCGCGTGCGATGCGACGCCCTCACCCTCGGACAATACCTTCAACCCACCACTCAACACCTTCCTGTCGTGGAGTTCATCACGCCCGAGCGATTCGCACACCACAAGCAAGTCGCCCTCGAACTCGGATTCCGTCACGTCGCGAGCGGCCCGCTCGTTCGCAGCTCCTATCACGCCGACGAATTCGCACCCGCAGCCCCCTAGAATCCGGGGCCGAACCTACTTTGCCGCCCGAGTCACCAAGCGGCCCGTCGCCCGTTCGAGCCGAGCCAAGGCCACCGTGTAATCCCTGAGGGCTTGCACATGGGTCGTCCGTGTCTCAGTTAGCGCGGTCTGCGCATTGAGCACATCCAGTTGAGTCGCAGCCCCCGCCTCCGCCCGCGAGTTGGCTAATCGCGACGCTTCCTCAGCGGTTTCCGTCACTTTCTTCTGCGACACCAACAACTCCTTCGCTTCGATCCACGTGGAATAGGCCGTGCGCACCTCCAATTCAACGCGTCGGGTCGCCTCGTCCAGCGAAATCTCCGCTTGCTCACGCCGGGATTTGGATTCCTGAATCCGGCCCCGCGTCATCCCCCCATCCCAAATGTCCCAACTCACTTGCGCGCCCGCCTGCCACCCCGCAAGTCCGTTGCCCAGGTTCCGGTCGAACTGCATACTCCGACCCCCATACCCTGCAAAGACATCCGCGCGCGGCAACAAACCTGCCCGCGCCGCAGCCACATCCTCCTCGCGCAAACTCCGCGACAATCGCAATGCCGCCAGCTCCGTGCGCTGGGCCAACCCATCGACTACCGCTTGCGACAGCTCCACCTGAACTTCCGTCGCCTCCAACCGTCCCACCAGCTCCAACGGCACCTCTTCAGGGACCCCATGAGCCAGATGTTGACCCAGTTGGTTCACTAAATTCTGTTTCGCTACACGATGCGCATTGCGCGCCCGAATTAACCGAGGTCGCGCGTTCCCTAACTCCGTCTCCGCTCTCAAAACGTTAAACTGTGGCACCGTCCCCGCATCAAACCGACGCCTCGTCTCCTCCAGCTCGCGGGTCAACAGATTCACCGAGGCCTCCTGGACCACGATGTTCTCGCGGGCCATCAACACATCCGCAAAGCTCACGCGCACCGCCATGACGGTGTCCGCCAACGTCGTCTCATAGTTCTTCAACGATAACTCGCGAACCAACTTCGATTTTCGTAACCCCGACTGGATCCGCCCCCCCTCATAGATCGGTTGAACCACCTGAATGCCCACGTTCCAGCTCTGGTCGTTGACGGTCGGAAACCCTGGAAAAAAAGATTCCAAAGCGCCTTGGTCTGTAATCTGGTAGTTACCGGTGCCCCGAACCTTGGGAAGGGCCACAACGCGCGTCTGCAAAGCCACACCCGCCTGGGCTTCTATCTCCTTACGCGCTTGCGCCAATGGGCCGTTGTACTGCTCCGCAACCTCCAACGCCTCCGAAAGTGACAAGGGCTTGGAGAATAACGCCACCGCAACCGACTGAGTTCCCACGGAATTGGTTCCGCCCCCCGACGCCGCAAACCCCACCGCACCCTGTCGCATCAAACCTAAAACCACCAAGCACCACGCTAAATTGTGTTTCATAACGCCCGATCCTGCTCTCAACACCAAACAGAGTTCCACAAACCGTCCAACCACGCAATAGCCGTCACCGACGGACCCCGAGCCGGGACCCCACAACCTCCCCTCCGCTTGACCCAGCATCGCGTGTGCCTTTAAGGTGTGCGCCGCCAGAGCATCAAAAAACCGGAAGCCGACCACCCACGACGCCCAGCACCATGACACTCGCCCAGCGCCTCGATCGCGTCCCCGGCTTCCATCACCTCGTCCGCCTCCTCCGCGTCCGCCAAGTCATCGGCTTCTTCCTCAAACGCTTTCCATCGGTCAAAACCCTCCCAGGCTCCGGGGTCCGCTACCGGCGCCGCTACCTCGAAACCTTTTTCCTCGCCGACGAATTCTTCACCCGCAATGCCTACAGCAAAGTGATCGATCCCCGATCGACCACCACGTTCGCGGATCTCGGTTGCAACGCAGGTTTGTTCGCCGCTCTCCTCGCCCACGAGACGGGTTCGCGCGCCTTGCGCGGCCTCATGGTGGATGCCAACCCCGAGATGGTCGGCGAATCCCAATGGCTCCTGCAAGCCAACCAACTGTCGGGTATCACAGTGCTCAATGGCCTCGTGGGAGCCAGCAAAACGGACGCCGCCCAAGCCGAGTTCTTCATTCTTCCCTCCAATCTCGGCTCGTCCCAGTTCCCCGTCTACGAGCCCGGCAAACCACCGAAAGGTGACTGGACCAAGGTCACTGTGCCCAACATCGACCTCGAACAGGCGTGGTTGTCAAAAGTCGGCGATGTTCGCTGCCATGTGCTCAAGGTCGATATCGAAGGATCCGAGAAAAACCTCTTCAAGAACGAACCCGTCTTCATGCAACGCGTCGATCGCGTGGTGGTGGAGTGGCATAAATGGATCGTTTCTCGCGAAGAAATCGAGCGCGACCTATCCGCCGCCGGGTTCCGCTTGGTCGAAGTTCTCCAAGAGGAAGAGAACAGCGGCATCGCTTGGTACCGCCGTTCCTAACCCATCGCTCAGCCGTAACTTTGCGGAAGGGATTCAACGCGGAGACGGAGAGGAGCGGAGACGCAACGAGTGACCCTGATACTCCATGGAAACAGAATCAATTCCTCTGCGCCTCTTGCCCTTTGCGCCTTTTCGTTAAAACTCTTCTGAATTGTTAAGGCTCAGGCAATCCAGCTCGTCGCTCGATCAACGCCTCTTCGCCACCACAAAGGCGTTGAACATCAAATACCGCAAGGGCGTCGCATTCAGCACCCAATCCAGCAGCGGCGGCACATAGCGGTCCGTACACTCCACCCGCTCCACCTCACAGCCTAATCGCTCGAGGAAAAAACGGATCTCCAACGGGTTCGTCGCCACGATCGCGTCGTCGTCCGGTTCAAAGGGCTCCTTAAATATCGGAGTCATTCGATCAAACCGTACCGATTCAGGCCGCTGCCGCATCGCATGTCGTTTCTCCCGCATCCGACACCAATTCGACCACTTGTTCGCCACCCCCCGCATCTGCCGGTGATAGTCCCGAAAGCCGAGGCTCCGGTAAAAATTCGGGCTCGAAATCAGGACCCGCCCGCCCGGACGGACAACCCGGGTCAATTCCCGCAAAAAACCCTCCGGATCCTCGACATGCTCCAGCACGTTCAACGCCCCCGCGCCCGCCAACGCGCCATCCGCAAACGGCAAAGTCTTTCCATCGTAAAACTCACACGGCAAACCAGCCGACCGCGCCCGCTCAATGTTCGCCTCCGAAACGTCCACCCCCACCGCGTCCACCGACCGCTCGCGCAGCGCACCCACCACGCGTCCAACACCACACCCCACGTCCAACACCCTCCCCGCTCCCCCCACAGGCGCCAAGGTGTCGATATACTTGAGATAAAACGTCGGATCCCAATCCGCGAGCACCTGCGCCAGCGTCTCGTTGTGTCGATAGGTCTCTTGATGGCTCATGCAGGTCGTTTGAGAAACAGAAACAAGTCCACAATGTCAGAGCTCTAGACGCATCAATTCTTTCGGGAAATGGCGACGAAACCGGTCAACAGCAACGACGCCACAATCGCACCCAAGCTGACGTAAAGCGTGGTCGCCGGAGGGTCATAACGGAACTCCACCTCGTGCTGCCCTGGGCTCAGCCTCACTCCGCGCGAAATGAAGTTACAGCGCAAGACCGTCTCGGGCTTGCCGTCCACGAAGACCTTCCATTGGGGATCATAACGATCGTTCAACAACAGCACGCAGTCCCCGTGGCCCGAGGTCTTCAGCTTCACCCGCCGTGGCAGGTAATCCACGATCTCGACCTTGCCCTGCGTCACCGGCGCAAGCATCAGCGGCACCGTCGGCGCCGATATCCGATCCGCAACCACCACCGTTTGGTGGGGATCGAACTTCAAATCCGTGATCCTCTGCAACTGGGCGTCTCCCTCAGGAATTACTTCCCAAGACGAGTAGAGCTTCGCCCGAGGCAACGCCCCCGTGAACTCGATCAACGCAAAATTGCCCGCCGGATTCGGCTCCGCCGTCGCACGCGCGTCTCCCTGCGCCTGCACCAAATTAAACCCGGTGTGGAGCCGAAACCGACGTTGCTCAGGGTCCAGCTGGGAGTTCAAAAGTTCAATAAACGAGCCGTTGACCCCCAGAATGTAACGCGTGTTCGTCAGCTCCCAATAACGAGCCTGCGCCCGGATGCTGCCCGTCCGAAACGCCGTCAGATACTGCTTCTTGTCCGATGCCAACCGCGGCTCCTGCGAGACGTCTAACGATTGGATATTGTAAAATTGAAACCGATGCTGGAGCCATTCCAGAAAGTAAAACTGTTGAAAACCCTGCAGGGCCATCGCCGCTTGTTGATCCGGCGGAAAAAACGGAAGCATACCATGCACACGGTTCTCATGCGGTGCTTGCTTGAGGTGGTCGATGATCGGGTTGCTCGAATACCGCTCCCGATAATTGAAATAAATCAGCCAAGGCTGGTTCGCCCGACCCAAATCCACGGCCAACAGCCCTGCCATCACCATCCCTCCCATCGCAACCCGCCCTCCTCGAAAGTACCCGCTCATCACCAACGCCAGTAATGCAATCGACACCGCCAAAAACACCACATACACCCCCACATCTCCCAAACTAAACGAAGCGATGCCTTCGATGAAAGCCTCCGGCGTCCCGTCCGGAAAGCAGGTCTTGAGGTGCCGACGCAGCTCGCGTCCCGAAGCGGCATACACCAACCAGCCCGCAACACTCGCCCCAAGAAGACCCAACAACGCGTGCACAAACTGACGATCCACACCCGTCGCTTGCCGGTACCACGACTTCACACCCGCGACCATTCCAAGCCCAGAGGGTTTGGTCTCCTGGCCTTGCATATACAAACGCCAAAACCCTTGCAGTCCGTAGCCGAATAGAATGATCAGGCTGAACTGAAACGGGTGCATGAACTTGATCGGATTCCGCACCGTCGAGAAATAGGGCAACGCGTAAAGGATCTTGTAGAATGGTGCGTGCTTGCCAAATGCCAACAGTACCGAGACCACCGCAGCCCCCGTCCAAAACCACACATGCGCCCGCTCGTCCGCTCGAATCGCTCGTTCGTTTCGACGGAACGTTTGCACCACGCCCCAAATCGCGACCAACACCACCAGTACACCTGCATACTCACCGGAACCCGAAAGACGGTCCTTGTCGTTCCCCTCCGACTGCCCGACCCGCCCCCAATAGTTCGCCCCCTCATAGGCGTCGTTCGGAATCCCATACATGCCCGGCATGCCATAGCCAAAAACCCCCGGGATCAGAACCCGGATCAACTCGATCTTCGGCAAGCTCCACTGGGTTGCTTCCGCCCAGCGCATCTCCTTTGTTGCCGCATCCTGCGCCGTTCCTTCAATGCCCTTAATTTGACTGCCAATCAAAGTCTGCAACGCATGCGCCGCCAAAATACCCGCCGCTACCACCACAACCGCCAACCGCGCTAACCCACGCATCACCGTGACCGACCGCACGCCCCCCGTTCCCGAGTCCAATCCCGGTCCCACGAAGGCCATGAACACCGCGAAGGCCGCCACATACAAGCTAAAGAACGCCCCCAAGTCCGCACCGTCCATCACCCCCATCCCCACGGCAGCCCCCGCTAGAATCGCGTTCAGCCAAGGGTAACACGGGTTGCGCGCCGCCAAGGCCGCCACCGCCAAAAACGAGGTGCCCCGTAACAACGCCCACGCCAGCAAACCCCACGCCGACGACGAAAAGGCCGACATGTTCAACGCGCAAGCCACCCCTCCAACCACCTGCACCAACGGAGCAAAACCCAAGCACCGGAATAACGTCATCGCCGAGAACCCAAGAAACGCCAAGGCGATCGGCACCCCAAACTTCGCATAACCCACAGGCCCCAAGAGGTACAGCAGTCCATAAGACAAACTCGGTAGCGCGCTGCCTTCCCCCTTCCCAACCCAGTTCAACGATTGCCAAAAGCCCGACAAAATCCCAGGCATCCGGCACGACACCGAACTCGTCAATCCCAGCGGAGCATCATTCGAGAAAATCACCAACGGATCCGACAGTGACTTGTAAAAGATAAACAACAGGATCACCGGCAGCACCAGATACCAACCCAAAGGAACACGGACGTCAGCAGGTGACGGCCCCTTGGGATTCTCCGGTGAAGAGGCAGTGGGGGACGGCGAACTCATAAGCCCGCGATTCTCACGATCCATGACGATTTTGAAACCTCAAAATTGTTTTCATCGATCCAGTATTGACCGCGCACGCCCGACACGATAAGCGAATCAGGCAACAATCCCCAACATCCCAAAGCCTATGACCCTGAATCGCCCCCGCGATGGGCGTGCCTTCACGCTCATCGAACTCCTCGTCGTGGTCGCCATCATCGCCATCCTGGCCGGCATGCTCCTGCCCGCTCTGTCCAAGGCCAAAGCCAAGGCGCATCGAACCTTGTGCATGAGCAATCAGAAACAATGGGGAATCGCCATCAACATGTATGCGGGCGATTCCTTCGAAGCCTTCCCTGACAACCGCGACAGCTACCACTGGAGCTGGCTCATGCCTTCCATGAGCAACTTCTGGAACGGTTACCTGCTCAAGAATAATCGCGGCACCAAAAAGCAAGGCCGCGCTCAAAACGACGTCATCTACTGCCCCACCGATGCCTGGCACCGAACCGCCGAAGCCGGCATGGTCACCAGCGATAACCAAGCGCAGTTGATCGGCTATTTCTTCCTTCCGGGTCGCAAGGATCAAGGCCCTGATAACGTCCCCGAGGGCACCCTCGAATGGTTCACTCGCAAAAAACTCGGCGGCCCCTTCTCCAGCGCCCCAATCCTCATCGACCGCCTACAAGGTGCCGGTGCCAAAACGACCAACATCTACGATCCCAAAATCTCCTGGACCACGGATTACGAAGGGAAACGCGTCTTCAGCTCCGTCCATCGCCAAAACAACGGCGCTCCTCAAGGTGGGAACTTCCTCTTCGAAGATGGTCACGTGGAATGGTACAACGGCCGACGCGTCAGCCTAGGCGCGACCGTGGGCGGCTGGCTTGGATTCTTCAAGATCCCCATCGCTCAGTAATCGAACGAAGCAAACTCACACCTCCCCACCTCCTCCCTCCCGCAGACCGAGCTGAGGGAGTGAGGTCGGGGGATCCCTCCTCACCGCTCCCATCTCACCGCGCTCTTATCCTCCCCGAACCCGCTTCAAATAACCGCGAGGGTTGAAGGTCATCAAAAACTTGTGCTTGGCCTCGTCGATCTGGAAGTCTTGGGTCTCGCGCAAGAAAACATCCAGCGCTTCCATCGGCCCCGGCCCATGCTCGGGAAATACCGGGTGGCCGTTCACGTTGGTGTCCTCCACGATCAAGTAGCTGCCCGCAGTCACGTAGCGCTGGTAAATTCGCAATTCCTGGAGCACATGGTCCTTGGAGTGGTCCGAATCCAAAACCACCAAACAGGTCGAAGCTCCTCGTCGCGCCGCATCCAGCTGGCTCGTGATCTCCGGCGCGACCGAAGATCCCAATAAATAGGTCACTCTCGGGTGCGAAGGTCGCTCCCGCCCGTCCACGTCCACCGTGATCACTCGCCCGCGCCCAAGCAAATCGCACATCGCAGCCAAAAACAAAGCGCTGCCCCCCTCAGCCGTGCCCGTCTCAATGATCAAGTCCGGTTTCAGCTCGAAAAGCAGCTCCTGATAAAGCCAGAGATCCAAAGGACATTTGCCCGCACGAATGCCAAACCATCGCGTGTCCCCCCACGTCTTCCCTTGCGGGCCTAAGTCGTAATAGAGCTGATGGAACTCGCGCACGGTCTGCTCACGCGCCTCCGGAGGGGTCAACGCCGTTCTCGCCTGCGATCGATACTTCCACACCAAGCTCGTGACCTTCTGAAGCCATCTCATGCCCGACCTCCCTTCGCCAGCTTCGTCAATACCGTAAACCCGCTACACGATGCCTCATGCTCGATCAACCAACCCCCAACGTGCTCCTTAAAATCGTGACGCTCCGAAAAACTCGTCTTTAAATAGTCTTCCAACGCCGCAATCACCCCGCGGGCGTTGTCCCATCCAATGCCAACACTCCCATCTCGACGAAAATAAATCCGCCGCTGGTTGGTGTCGTGAAACGCAACCTTCCCCCCTTCGCGCACATACGGAAACCAATGCCGAATCTCCGCCACCGTATGCTCGTAAATGTGGCTGGTATCAATAAACAAGAAGTCTATCTCGCTTGGCAACCCGCGCTCCCGCCCCCACTGCGGAAATCGTTTTGCGAACTCGATGTCGTCCGTCTTCTCAAACAACCACCCCGGGAGGTTGCAAACTCGCGAACAATCGTCGATGTCCGCACTCACCAACCGCGAGCCACACGTGCGCGCCACCCGCGCCAAAACATTCGTACTCTCCCCCGTGCGCACCCCAAGCTCCACCATCAACCTCGGCGTCACACTCAACGCCGCCGTATACAACGTGACAAGATGATCGCTGATGTCCGTGCGCTCCCGACAATGCTCCAAAATCGATCGCAAATCCTCCGACGCCGCCGTGCGCTGTCGGCTCCTCCCAAACACATCCACCAACCAATGTTGCAATCGAACGACGGGGATCGCCAGTTGCCCCAGGGCTGAGCCCTTGGGCACTTCGACCACGCTTTTGGGTTGGTTGGATTCCATGCGAACCCGCGAACACTAGGGAATGCCAAGACACCGCTCAAGCCCGTTTTCTCACCTCGTCCACGTGCTCCGCCAATCGCCCCTGCGCCGTCTTCACAAAATAACCGAACCCGGGCCAACAGCTGATCTTCGTCCAAAAGCTCTCGTCGCTCACCGTTCGAATGCGCGCGATCAACTTCCGACGCGCCAGAATTCTCAGCCGCTCCGTGTAGGGAACCGCCAACGCCTCGAGATGCGCGCATACCGCCCCCCACTGCCCTCTCACGGCATGCATCCCAAGGCTCGCAACCAAGACCGCAAAATACAACGGCATGACACGCAGCAAGGTCGACCACTCCAGGTTTCCGCACAGGGTAAAGGTCTGGTTCCGGAGATAATGGCGCAACGCAAATTCGGACATCGGCATGCGCCCAGACGTCGCCCCCATCAAATGCTGAATCGGCGGCCCCGCGACAAATCGCACTTCCCCTCCACTCATCCACACGCGATGACAAAAATCGCTCTCCTCGTAATAACAAAAGTAGGTGTCATCAAACAGAAAACCGCCAGCGGCCTCGATCGCGGTCCTGCGGATCAATAAGCACGCCCCCTTCCCACAGAAAATGGGATAATGCCCCGCATACAGCGGCCCATCAGGCTTCAGATATCCCCGATGATAGGGAAACCCGATCGGTGTCAGATACGATCCACAGACATCCAACACTCCCCCCAACCGAGGGGCCACCATCTTGCCTTGCACCACCCCCACCAACGGCTCAGCCTCCATGTGCTCCACCAACGGGGTCAAAAAGTCAGGCCGCACCACCGTGTCGCTGTTCAACAGCAGGATCAGATCCCCCAAACAATGTCGTAGCCCCAAATTGTTGCCCCCAGCAAATCCTAGGTTCCGATCGCTCACCACCAATCGCACCCACGGGTAACGCGCCAAAATCGCTCGGGAATCGTCCACCGACCCGTTGTCCACTACCACCACCTCATACCGCAGATAAGCCAGCCCCCGAAGCGAATCCAAACAGTCCACCAAAAACGCCGACCCGTTGTAGTTCACCACCAAAACCGACACCAACGGCACGTCGTTCGTTCTCCCAGTGCTCATTTCGAGGCTTTCACCACCCGCAACTTAAACGTCACTTCCTCAGGCGTCAGCCAAGTCGCAAAAAAACGCTCATACATGACCGGCTCGAGGTTCATGAACAAATTCCACCACCGCAGGATCGCAAAGTTGCTGAAGTTAAACCGACGCTCCACGAACACAAACCGCGCCCCGCTGCCATAGTTCGTTCGGTGTCTCAGCTTCCATTGCTCATAAAATCGCAACGGCCGCGTCCCCAACTCCTCGTAGTTGTCGAAAGATCGAATGCCAAACGGAATACGGTGGTCCGGCTCGCTGTAATACTTCGTGCTCAGAAAAAACGGTACCCGAACATCCAAAATCGCCCCTGGTTTGGCGATCCGGTGCAACTCCGTCACCACCGCGTTGAAGTTGTTGAGGTGCTCCATGATGTGCGAACACAAAATGAAATCAAAATGGTTCTCCGGAAAGGGCCACGGATACCGATTCAAATCCGTCATCTCGTTTCCCCCGTAGTCCACGATGTCCAAATTCGTCCACCCAGGACGGATGTCCATGCCGCACCCTACGTTGAGTTTACGCTCCCCCGCCGATGTTGTGCTGCCAGTCATGTGCCCATCACTCTAGGCACTTCCCACAAACAACGCAATTTCTCGGTTTGCCCTACCCATCCAAACCGATATGTTCACCCGCGTCCGACCACTCCCCTATGATCGAACTCATCGGTTTAGTTAAAAAATTTGGCGATCTCACCGCCGTCGATGGCATTGATCTGACGGTCCACAAAGGTGAGTTCTTCGGTGTTCTGGGCCCGAATGCCGCCGGCAAAACCACCACCATCCGCATCCTCGCCGGCCTGATCAAACCCACCGCTGGCACCGCCCGGGTCGCTGGCTTCGACGTCCAAACCCATCCCCTCGAGGCCCGCCGACGACTCGCTTACGTGCCCGATTTTCCCTTTCTCTACGATAAACTCACTCCCTGGGAGTTCATGCGCTTCACCGGTCAACTCTTCCGCATGGATAATCAACGCATGGAAACTGCCGCCCGCGAGTTGATCGAAAGGTTCCATCTCGATGCCTACCTTCGAAAACCGATCGAAGGTCTCTCCCACGGAACCCGACAACGCGTCGCTATCGCCTCCGCTCTGCTCCACGACCCCGAGGTCTTTGTCATCGACGAACCCATGGTCGGCCTCGACCCCCAACACGCTCGTATCGTCAAAGACATTCTCAAAGAACGTTCGCTCGCCGGCATGACCGTGTTCCTGTCGACCCACCAACTCAGTGTCGCCGAGGAAATGGCAGACCGGATCGGAATCATTCACCAAGGACGCCTGGTCGCCGTCGGAACACGAGACGAACTCCGACGCCAAAGCGGCTCCGGCGACGCGCTCGAGCAGAGCTTCCTCAACCTCACCGCAAAGCGCGCCTCCGAATGATTCCGCAACCGTCCGCCCTTCGCTTGCTCGCGGGTATCCACGCCCACCAAGCCTGGCGCCGACTCCGTTCGGTCGGTAGTCAGTCCCGCCTGCTCTCCAGCTTCATCGCCCTATTCATCATCGGGTATGCTGTCCTGGCGTTCTTTCTCTTTAAGGCCGGCTTGAAGTTCATCGGAGCATTCCCCGGCCTCGGGATCGTGCTCACCGAACGTCTCATGTTTCTGCTCTTCGCCTTTCTGTTCGTGATGCTGCTATTCAGTAATCTCGTCATCACCTACACCAACCTCTTCCGGAACCGCGAAACCCAGTTCCTGCTCAGCCTGCCCGTGTCGTTCAATACCATCTTCCAGTGGAAGTTCATCGAGTCCACCAGCCTCGCCTCATGGGCCTTCCTCTTTCTCATCTCCCCACTGCTGGCAGCCTACGGTCTCTCGCGTCACGCTGGCTTGGACTTTTATCTGTTCACTCTCCTTCTCATTAGTCTTTTTATTGTCATGCCCGCAGTCGCCGGAGCGGCTTGCGCCATTGGTCTCGCTCGGTTTCTCGATCGCCGACGCTTCCAAGCGCTCGCCGTGCTCGTCGCTGTCGGAAGCATCGTCGGTGCCGTCTTCTGGCTCAAACCCGAGGCCATCACCGACGAAATGCTCGAAACCCGCGTGCTCGCCGTGCTGGATCGGTTGCTCGAAAAGACCCAGTTCGCCCAATTCCCATTCCTGCCCAGCTACTGGCTGTCCTCCGGCGTGCTTCAATGGGCGGACGGAGCCCGTTCAACGGCCGGTTTTTTCTTTCTGGTATTACTCAGCAATGTTCTGTTCTGGGGATTCTGGAGTATCACCCGCAGCGGCAATGCCTTCTACGACGCCTTCTCTGCGGTCCACAGCCGAGGCAGCATCCTCGGGCGCTGGGCTTGGTTTCAGCGCTGGCGCTCCCATCGCGTTGCCTTCCAGTTCGAGTCCTCAGGAGTCGAGAGTCTGTTGCGCACCTTCCTGGGCCGCGTGCTCGAAGAGGATGTCCGCGCATTGCTCACGAAAGATATCCGTATGTTCTGGCGCGACACCGCCCAGTGGGGTCAGACGCTGGTGCTCTTTGGATTGCTCGGGGTGTACGTGATCAACCTGCGCCACTTCTCCCAACAGCTCAGCAATCCCTTTTGGGTTCATCTGGTCTCCTATCTGAACCTAGGTGCTTGCTCCCTCAACCTCGCCACCCTCACCACCCGTTTCGTCTACCCTCAGTTCTCACTAGAAGGCAAACGGGTCTGGATCATCGGCCTTGCACCCATCGGCCTCGTTCGCGTCGTTCAATGGAAATTCCGCCTCGCCACCGTCTGCTCCCTCGCCATCACCGCCGCTCTCATGGCTCTCTCGTGTCAGATGCTGAAGATGCCCTGGCCCAAAACCCTCTTCTTCCTCGGCACGGTCACCATCATGACGCTCACCCTCAATGGACTCGCCGTCGGACTCGGGACGCTTTACCCCAATTTCAAAGAGGATCAGCCCAGCAAAATCGTTAGCGGCTTCGGCGGCACCTTCTGCCTTGTCATGAGCTTTCTCTACATCGTCGCCAGCGTGGTGACTCTCGCCGTCGGCTCCCCCTGGGCTCGCACCGCCGCAACCCACCCCTGGCTCCCTGCCGCGTCCTGGTTTCTCATGTTCACTCTCTCCATCCTGGTCGGTTGGCTTCCCTATAAGTTGGGCCTCCGCCGCGCCCTCACCGTCGAACTCGCCTCGTCCTAAAGCCCCGCACCGCTCCCCCGCTGTAGGCCGTGTGCCCCCACACGGCGTCCCCCACTACCCTGGGAGCGCCAGCACCCTTGCCGGCTCCGGAAGGCTCAATGCCCACCGACACCGCCCTGGGAGCGCCGGCACCCTTGCCGCCCCCCTCGCACCCCTCGGAATTATCATTTCCTAGGCTTGCAAAAATCCCTCAGTTCGCTATGTCAGTAACCATCTCGCCCGCTGAGGTGCCGGTGAAAGACACGGACTATCGCCTCCGGGGAGACATGGCTGTTGTTTTGCCCTGTTATCCCCGCGATGCCTGCCTCATGCATCAATCCCATTTTCGCGTTGTTCGAGGGAACAACGTTCCACGGATTTTCATCACCCGCGGACACCGACGTCCCTTCCCTAGTCGCTTCAACCGACCTCAAGTCCCACCCAAAACCCGCCGATTCATCCCCGACTGACACCCTGCTCAAGGCCCTCCTTGCCGCGTTTAAAGATCCGGCCTGCATTCTCGACCGCTACGGCCATGTTCGCATCGCCTCCCCACAACTTGAAAACGGCCAAGCACAACTCCCATTTTCAACGCATTCCCCAATCCAAGGCCAGGACTACCTCGATCTCTGGCGCCAATTGGATCGGCCCGAAGGTCACGAAATCCCTACCCTCCTCCAAGCCGTTCTCAACGGCCATCGCCCCGAAGCGTCACTGCTCATCCCCTGGTCCCTAGACGCCCACTCCCGCTGGCTATCCTGGTCCGTCAAATCCATCAGCTCAGCTCCCGAACCGCTCTTCGTCGTCATTCACGAAGATCTCACTGAGACCGTCTCAACCAATCGCGAACTCGAGCGCCAACGCCAAATCATCTCCGACCACACCGCTCGCCAAGAAGAACTCGAACTCATTCTCGATTCCGTCCATGCCCAAATCTGGCATGTCGACCGCGACGGCTCCGTGCTCCGCCTCAACGCCGCCGCCAAACAAGCCTCCGCACTGCACCTCGACCACACGGCACCTCACAGCCAACCACCCTCCCTGCTCAACGTCTGGCACGATCCCATCGCCCAAGAGGCCCGCAACCAAACCGCCCTCCACTCCGGTATCCCAAACCTGGGGCAGGTCGAACGGTTCCATCAGCTCGGCCGACCCCGCTGGGCAAGCGTCGATCGTATCCCCATCAAAATCCCCTCCGGCGAAACCAAGGCCCTGCTGATCGTCATCGACGACGTCACCGAACTTAAAGAAACCGAAGCCCAACTCCGCCGCGACGAATCGTTCCTCACCGAGATGGGCCGCGTCGCCAAGGTCGGTGGCTGGGAATACGACCTTCGCTCCGGCCAACTCCGTTGGACCCAACAAGTCTACGAAATCCACGAACTCGACCCCTCAGTCGGCCCCTCCGTGCCCGAAGCCGTCGAGTTCTATCGCCACGACGCCCGCGAACTCATCCAAAGCGCCGTCGAACGAGCGATTGCTACCGGCCTCGAATACGAACTCGAACTCCCGCTCATCACCGCGAAACATCGGGAAGTCTGGGTCCATACCATCGGCAAAACCGAATCCGAAAACGGCCGCGTTGTCAGGCTCTATGGTGCTATCCAAGAGGTCACCGATCGCCGCAAAGCACGCGAACGCCTCCGCGAGAGCGAAGAACGGTTCCAACTCGCCGCCAGCGCGACCAACGACGGTCTTTGGGACTGGAACCCCACTAAAAACACCATCTGGTGGAGCAGTGGCTACTTCCGCATTCTCGGCTATAAACCCAGCGAGATCACCGCCTCCCTCGCTCGCTGGGCGGAAGTCATCCACCCCGAAGATCGCGAGCGCGTGCTCGCCAACTTCGATGAGGGCATGAAGGCCGAAAATTTCTTCCAGGACGAATACCGCATGATCCGTAAGGACGGGAAAGTGCTTCACGTCTCCGACCGCGCCCTCGTCGTTCGCGCCTCCAGCGGCGAACCCGTCCGCGTGGTGGGCGGGATCACGGATATAACCCAACGCCGAAGCGCCGAAGAAGCCCGCGCATCGCTCGAACGTCAGCTCCGCCAAGCCCAGAAAATGGAAGCCATCGGCACCCTGGCCGGCGGCATCGCGCACGATTTTAACAACATCCTCGGAGCCATCCTCAGCAGCGCCGAACTCCTGCTCCTCGATTGCCCCGAAACCCACACCAATCACGCCACGCTCCAAGCCATCTTCAACGCCGGCAAACGAGCCCGCGATCTCATCCGCCAAATCCTCACGTTCAGTCGACAGGAAGAGCAAAAGCGTACTCTCCTCCATCTCAAACCGATCGTCCGCGAAGCCGTCAATCTCCTGCGCGCCACCATCCCCACCACCGTCGAAATCCATTATAACCTCGGGGAAAACTTGCCCTGCGTCATCGCCGATCCGATCCAGATCCATCAGGTCATCATGAACCTGTGCACCAACGCCGCCCACGCGATGCGCAACCAACCGGGCCGTCTCGAAATCCACCTCACTCGCGCTCTCGTCGAAGAACGCGTCGACTTGCCTCACTGCACACTCCAACCCGGTCTCTACGTCCAACTCACCATCCGCGATAACGGCCACGGCATGTCGCCAGAAACCACGGCCCGTGTGTTCGAACCGTTCTTCACCACCAAAGGCCCCCAAGAAGGCACCGGCCTCGGTCTCTCCGTCGTCCTCGGTATCGTCAAGGCCTACAACGGCGCCATCACCCTCCAAACCGCCGTTGGCGCCGGCACCACGTTTAATGTGCTCTTCCCCGGTGTCGATGACGTCGCCATCGATATCCCCATCACCCCCAGCGACCTCTCCCTCGGTTGCGGAGAACACCTCCTGCTCGTCGACGACGAGTCCGTGCTCCTCTCCGTCAATACCCGTATCCTCCAAAGGCTCGGCTATCGCGTCACCGCGTTCGAATGCCCCGATCAAGCGCTCCGCTGGGTGCGCGATAATCCAAACGATTTCGAGCTCCTCATGACCGATCTCACCATGCCCAAAATGACCGGCATCCAGCTCAGCCAAGCCGTGGTCCGGCAACACCCCGGTCTACCCGTCGTCCTCACCTCGGGCCTCGCTGGCCAGATCTCCGCCGAAGAAGCCCTCGCCGCTGGAGTCGTCGAAATCCTAGCCAAACCCACAACTCTCGAAACCCTCGGAGCCACCCTCAAACGCGTCATCGCAAACTCCCCTCGCACCAAAACCCTGCCCGCCCGCCCACTCTAGAAGCTCACAGTCCCCCAGTGTGGAAGCGGCGGGACACCGCTTCCACGTTGCCCAAAGGTGCAGGCGACTGGTCCTCTCACCCACGGTCAACCCCAGACCCCGTTCCGGTGCTTCAGTGGGCTCATTGACGGCGCTCAGAAAGTTTGACGCCACCTCGCGGGGTTCCTAGTCTTGCGCGGTGGAGTCTAATCGTCCCATTCAGCCTCCGGACGAGGCCCCCGGTAAGGTTCTCGTCGCGGACGATGACGCAACGTTCCGTCGCGTGTTCTGCCGACTGCTCGCTCGCGAAGGTTACGATTGCCACGAAGCCGGAGACGCCGACTCCGCTCTCGAACAAATTCGCAGCGCCCACCCCCCGTTCGACGTCCTGATCGCCGACATCCACATGCCCGGCAATATCAATCTCGAAATGGTTCGCGAACTTTCCCAGTCCCGCTTCGCTCTCCCCGTCATCCTGCTCACCGGAATGCCCAACCTCGACACCGCCGTCGACTCCGTCCAACTCCGTGTCGTCGCTTACTTCATCAAACCTCCGGATTGGAATGAAGTGCGTCGCTCCGTTCAAGAGACCGTTCGTCTCACCCGCCAGGTCCGTGGCCTCGGACAGGTGCGGCATGCGCTTTCATGCTGGAGCCAGGACCTCGACCGCATCGAGACCGTCATGCACACCGCTCCCGAAAAGTCGTCCGTGCTCGCCGAATACCTGCTCGTGCTCGTGGAGAACCTCCAAGCCTCCATCGCCGAACTCACTCACGTCGCCGAAAGCCTCAACCCGTCCCAGCGCCCCGCTGAAACCGCGGACCAAACGGATCTGATCGAGGCCTTGCGTGAAACGATTCATGTGCTCGACAAAACCCGTAGTTCGTTCCGCTCCAAAACCCTCGGCGAACTCCGCGTCAAACTTTCCCGCATCGTCACCGATGGCCGTGGAGTCGTCGGCACTAAAACGGACTGACCCAGGCCGCCCCCCCCATGCACCTCGCTCGGCTCCGTCTCCGGGATTTCCGGAACTATCCCCGCCTCGACCTCACCTTCGAACCCGGTTTCCATGTCTTCCTCGGGAATAACGCCCAGGGCAAAACGAATATCCTCGAAGCCATCTACCTGCTCGCCACGCTCCGGTCCTTCCGCGGGGTGGGAGGTGCCCAGCTGATCCGCCACGGTCAACCGGGCTATTTCATCGGAGCTACCGCCGTCGCTCAAGAATCCCGGGAGATCAAACTCTACTGGTCCCCCAAAGAACGCCAGCTCAGCCTCAACGCCCAACCTGTCAAACGGCTCACCGATTTCCTCGGCGTCCTGCGAGCGGTCGTGTTCTGCACCGAAGACCTCCTGCTCATCAAAGGCACGTCGCGCCAGCGCCGACGCTACATCGATCTCCTCCTCTCCCAAACCCACCCCAACTACCTGGGCTTGCTCCAGCGCTACGCCAAGGCGCTGCGCTCACGCAATCTCATCCTGAAACAACGCACACCCGACGAGGCAACCCTCGAAAGTTTCTCGCGCGAATTGCTCGCTTCAGGCACCGAAATCCTCCGCCTCCGACGCGAGTTCATCCCCAAGCTCTCTCCACTCGTCCGCCTCGCCTGTCGTCGCGTCGCACGCGATGCCGAAGAAGTGCGGATCGACTACGCCCCAGGCGTCAAAAATGACTTCGCTCTCGAACTCGCCAAATCCAAACCTCGCGAACGGGCCATGCGCACCACGGTGGTCGGCCCCCATCGCGAGGATCTCAATATCCTGCTCAACGAACGTTCCGCCGCCCAGTTCGCCAGCGAAGGGCAAAAACGAACCCTCGCCATCGGCCTCAAGATCGCCCAAGCCGAGTTCCTCACCGGGGTGCATGGTTCCCCACCGGTCCTTCTGATCGATGATGTCATGGGCGAACTCGACGCCGACCGCCGATCCGGTCTCCTACCGTTGCTCGAACGGTCTCATCAGGCCCGAGGCCAGGTTTTCATGACCTGCACCGAGGAAAACTGGCCCCAAGAACTCGGGCAACGGCTCCACCGATGGAAGGTCGCTTCGGGGAGCTTGGAAGCGCTCCGAACGTGAGCCCGAACGTTCACGCACCATCGACCTAACGTATGCAGCTCACCTTCATCCTCGGACCCGCAGGCAGCGGCAAGACTTGGCGCTGCATCTCGGAGATTCGAGACCGCCTGCGTGCGAGCCAGGACGGCCCACCCCTCATCTTCCTCGCGCCCAAACAAGCCACGTTCCAGCTCGAACGTCTACTCCTGTCCGATCCTTCCCTCCCCGGTTATTCACGCCTTCACATCCTCTCCTTCGAACGATTTGCATCGTTCCTCCTCGCGGCTCTCAACCAGTCCCCTCCCGATGTGCTCGGCGAAGACGGTGTCTCGATGGTGCTACGAGCCATCCTGCTCCGACATTCGCACAGGCTGCAAACCTTCCACGCCGCCGCGCGCATGGCTGGGTTCGCAACCCAGCTCCGGCATCTGCTCGCTGAGTTTCATCAGCACCAGATTTCCCCCGCTAAACTGCGCCTTGCCGCCCAGCAGTGCCACGACTCTCCTGCGCTCCAAGCGAAACTCGGTGACCTCGCTCAACTCCAAGAGCTCTATGCTCAATGGCTCAACGATCACCATCTGAAGGATAACGCTTCCCTCGTCTCACGCGCCGCAGAAACCCTCCACGCCGCCGCTCCGCCCGATCAGGCGCTCGCCTGGTCCGCAACCCAGCAACCCCCGCTCATCGAAGGACTCTGGCTCGATGGGTTCGCCAATATCACTCCTCACGAACTCGACTTACTCGCCGCCGCCGCCCCGCTCTGCGCTCAACTCTCCCTCGCCTTCTGCCTCGATCTTCCCGCCTCCGACCTCACACAGCCACAGCCACCGAATCATCCGCTTCCACCCGCCATCGATCACACCTCCTGGTTGTCTCCGTGGTTCGTCATCTCTCAAACCTTCCAACGCTGCCACGCCCGCCTCGCCTCCCTACACCACCAGCCCATCCCTCCAACCGTCGTCTCCCTCCCGCGCTCGCACGGTCGATTCAGCCATAACCCGGTTCTCGCCCAGATCGAAACCTCTTGGATGACACCCACCGTCACCCCGAACCTACAGCACTCCGACTCATCGGACGCCCCCGCAACCCCAATCCCAAACGCCCTCCGGCTCATCGAATGCCCAACCCCAGAGGCCGAAGCCATCGCCGCCGCGCGCCGAATTCTCGTCCACGTCCGCTCCGGCGGTCGATTCCGCGAAACCGCAATCATCGTCCGCTCTCTCGATCAACATCACGCTCTAATCCGACGCGTGTTCGCACGCTACAATATCCCTTTCTTCCTCGATCAACGCGAACCCATCGCCCACCACCCGCTCATCGAGCTGATCCGCTACTCCCTCCGCTGTGCCGCACTCGGTTGTCCCAACGAAGATTGGTTCGGCTGGATCAAGACCGGCTTGCTGCCCATCGACATCTCCCAAGCAGATCAACTCCAGACGGAGGCGGTCGCGCGCGGATGGGAAGGGCTCGATTGGTTCAACCCGCTCCAAGCCCCCTCAAGCCCCCTCGTCCTGGAATGGGCCGAACCGCTCCGTCAACAGCTCATCGCACCCATTCTCAACTTCATCGCAACGCTGCACCCCCACCCAGCTTCATCCGAGAATCTCCTCCTCCAAATCAGCACCCCACCCATCTCCATTACGCCCCCTCCACTCCCCGACCGCATTCCAGGCCGCGCACTCGTCAACGCCTGGCAACAGCTGCTCACAAATCTGGATGTGGAATCCAAGCTCCGGCATTGGTCCGATCCCACGACCACGGGCTCCCTTCCGTCCACCAACTCCGTCCACCTCACCGCCCTGAACGAACTCCGATCCTGGCTTCATCACTTCGACCTCGCCTTCGCCAACGAATCCCTCCCACCTCGGGAATGGTTGCCCATCATCGAGATCGGTCTCGCCTCCCTCTCCGCCGGTGTCATCCCCCCAGTCATCGACCAAGTACTCGTCGGCGCGGTCGATCGCTCACGTAATCCCGATCTCAAGATCGCGATCCTGCTCGGTATGAACGAAGGAATCTTTCCCTCGCCATCTCCGGCCCCCGGGCTGCTCGGCGAATCGGATCGCGAACGGCTCGAAACCCACGGAGTCTACTTCGACTCCGGTCGCTATCGCCACATCGCCACCGAACGTTACCTCGGCTACATCGCCTGCACCCGCGCCCGCGAGGAGCTCATGGTATGCTGGTCTAGCCAAGCTCGCGACGGATCCCCCCTCGCCCCCTCGCCCTTCGTCCAGACGCTTCGCTCCCTCTCCCCTCAGTCTCGGATCGAATCGTTCTCACCCGACGCCATCGAGTCCGATCCCGTCCACATCAACGAGCTCATACCCAACTTAATTCGCTCTCAGTCCCTCCTGGCCTCCCTCGAAACCTCAACATCTCACCCCGCCCTCAAAGCCAATTACCTTCCCCCACTTCACCTGCCCGACGTACACCACCTCAACGCCGCCTGGATCCCCATCCTGCTCGGATCCACGCTGCGTTCTTCCGTCAGCCGACTCGAAGATTTCGGAGCCTGCCCGTTCAAGTTTTGGATGCGGTCCACGCTCCGAGTCGATGAACCACGGCGCTTCGAACTCGACCCCCGGGAGCGCGGCAGCTTCCAGCATGAGGTGCTGTCCGAGTTTCATCTCGAATTGGTTCGCGACGGCTTGCTCTGGCGCGATATCCCCCCCGCCGACGCCGAACGCCGAGTCGAAGCGATCGCCACCCGGCTCCTTCCTTCGTTCCGCGACGGAATGCTGAACAAAACCACAGAAAACCAATTCAAAACCCGAACCTTAATCTCCACTCTCAAAGCATTCATCGCCCAGATCATAGCCTGGATGAAGTCCTACCAACTCAACCCCGTCGCCGTAGAACTCGGCTTCGGCGGCCCCACCGACACCCTCCCCGCGTGGAAACTCCCCCTCGACGCCACCCACGCTCTCGAACTCCAAGGGCGGGTCGATCGCATCGATGCCCTCCCCAACCCCACGGGCACCACCTCTGCCGTTGCGATCGTCGACTACAAATCCAGCAGCCGAGAAATGGATGACCTGCTCCTGCGTCACGGCATCCAGATCCAGCTCCCCGCCTATCTCGCCGCCCTTTCCCAAACCCCAGGGGTCCAGGCCGTCGTCGGTGCCCCCCTTGTTCAACCCGTCGGCCTGTTCTACGCCAACCTCCGCCCCCGCCTCCCCGCCGCCGCCAATCGCACGGAATCCCACACACTCGACCTCCAATCCCAAGCCGAGGCCTTCGCTTTCCAGGGTCGGTTCCGACACGACGCTCTTGAACTGCTCGATCGCGATTTCAAATCTCAACCCAGCGGACAGTTCCGCTACCGCCTCAAGCGCGACGGAACTCCCTACGCAAACGAGCGTCAACTGCTCCATCCCGAAGCATTCCTTGATCTGCTCAAAACCGTTGAAACCACTCTCGTCACGACCGGCAAGGCCATCTTCTCAGGCGAGATTGCCGTCAACCCCTTCATCAAGGGCACCGAGATGGCGTGCAATTTCTGCCTCTTCGCCTCGGTGTGTCGTATCGATCATTGGACCCACAGCCACTACCGCGTCCTCACCCCATGCCCGGAATAACCCCATCCCAGCAGGCAGCCATCGAGGCCGAAGGCAACGTGCTCGTGAGCGCGGGTGCCGGCTCCGGTAAAACCCAAACGCTCGTCGATCGTTGCGTCCACCGCATCGTGCACCCTGAAAACCCCACGCGCGTCGACGCGATGCTGGTGGTGACCTTCACCAACGCAGCCGCTCAGGAGATGCGTGCGCGCATTCGTTCGACCCTTGAAGCCCGGTTCCAAATGAGCCCCGATAACCGTTTCCTCGCCGAACAACTCGGCCTGCTTGACTCCGCCCCCATCGGCACGCTCCACAGCTTCTGCGTCCGCCTCATTCGCGAGCATTTCTACGAGCTCGGGCTCGACCCCCTCGTGATCGTCGCCGAAGAATCCCACGCAGCCACGCTCGCCCGCCACACGTTGCAAGGATTGCTTCTCAAACATTTCCAAACCACTCCCTCCGAATCAAACCAAGTCCAAGCGCTCATCCTGGATCTCGGCGATGGCCGGGAGGACATGATCGCGGACCTCATCCTGAAGATCCATCACCACGCCCAATCCCTCCCCGACCCGCGCGGATGGCTGCGTCAACAGCTCGAACTAGCCCAATCCCCCACACCCCCAGGCTGGGAAGATCTCCTCCAATCTGCGTTCCACTCCCTGCGCGCAACCTGGATCCAAGGGCTCGAAGCCGTGGCTCAGGATAATGTCCAAGCCTGTGCCAAGCACTTCCGCCAAGCCGGCCCCAATCCCTCGCGCACCGCCATTCACCTCTGCCTCGAATCGCTACTGCTCGAAACCACGCGTTGGAAACGCGGCGAGGTCACGGAGTTCAAAAAGCCTCTCGAAAAGCTGTTCGACGCGGCCGCCTTCCTCCTCGCCGCCTCCAAACCCTCCACCTCCAGCCCAGACCCCTTCACCGACGATTGGCTCCTGCTTCGACCTCGCATCCAAACCCTCGTCGAATGCGTGATCGAGTTCGAACGCGATTTCAGTCGCGCCAAACGCGAGCAGGGTCTGGTCGACTTCCACGATCTCGAACAGTTCGCTCTCGATCTCCTCTGGGACCGCACCCGCCACCGCCCCACCGCTCTCGCCACCCAGATTCAGGCTCGGTTCCAATATGTCTTCGTCGATGAATACCAAGACATCAACCAAGCCCAAGATCAGATCATCCAGGCCGTCGCGTCCCCGCGTGGAAATCGTTTTCTCGTCGGCGATATCAAACAAAGCATCTACCGATTCCGCCAAGCCGACCCTCGCATCTTCCATTCCTACCTCGACTCCTGGAGCCCGCGCCCACTCCACGCGCCCCACAATCCTCCTCCAACTCCAGGCACCGTGCTCGAGTTGCGCGAGAATTTCCGGAGTCACGAATCCATCCTCGATTTCGTGAATGCGCTCTTCTCCTACCTCATGACTCCCGACCGCGGCGGGATTCCCTACGCTCAGTCCGGCACCCTGCGGTTCGGTGGGGGCGAAGCCATGGCCTCCCGCTCCACCGCGCAATCCCCGTCGCCACGCGTCGAAGTCCTACTCGTCAACGCCACCGACGAATCACCAGACACAGCCCCCGCCGCTTCCACCTCCACGGTACCACAACCACGGGTCAGCTCCGCAGAACTCGAAGCCACGGCCATCGCCATGCGTATGACCCAACTGCACGCGTCCCAAACCCTCGTCTGGGATCGTGCGCTCCAAACCCACCGACCCTGCCAATGGCGCGACATGGTGGTGCTTGCCCGCTCGCTCCAGGCCCAGGCCGGCGCATTCGCCAAAGCCTTCAGTCAAGCCGACATCCCACTCGAAGCCCAACGTTCCGGTTTCTACCAGGAAATCGAAGTCCAAGACGTGCTTAATCTGCTCAAGGTGCTCGACAATCCGCTCCAGGATATCCCCCTCGCCAGTGTTCTCCGCTCCGCGTTCGCCAGCTTTTCCCCTGACGAATTTGCCGCCCTCCGCTCCCACCTGCCCAAAGGGGCCCTCTGGACCGCACTCGCCTCTCTCGCCCACGCAACCACCCCTAGAGTTCCCCTTCCCGAACCGCTCCTCGCCGCGTTCCAGTCCGCACAGCTCAAAGCCCGCACCCTGCACGAACAAATCCTCCGCTGGCGCACTTCGCTCCAAACCACCGAACTTTCCCAAGCTCTCGCTTCCGTGTTGGAAGAAGTCCACTACCACGATTGGCTCGCCTGCCAATCCCGGCCCTCCCAGCGGCTCGCCAACCTCCGCAAACTGCTCGCGATGACCGGCGAGTTCGACACCTTCCGACGCCAAGGGCTCTACCGCTTCCTGCGCCTCATCACGAATCACGAGCTCACCGGCTACGACCCCGGCCCCGCCCCCGATGCATCCCAAAATGCCGTCCGACTCATCACCGTCCACTCCAGTAAAGGCCTCCAGTTCCCCATCGTCTTCCTCGCGGGCCTGTCCCGATCCTTCAACTTCTCCGACACCACCCAACGGATCATCCTCAGCTCCGATCCCCAACTCGGGCTCACCGGCCAAGTCAAACCGCCCGGTTTCAAACAACACTACCCAACTCTCCCCTTCTGGATCGCACGCCAACAGGAACGAATCGAAACCTTGAACGAGGAACTCCGCCTCCTCTACGTCGCCCTCACCCGCCCTGCCGACCAACTCTTCCTCGTCGCTCAATACCCGTCCGAGTCCGCCGCCGAAAAGTGGGTAACCCAAGTCGACTCAACCGCCCACCCCCACGAATGGGCTCAGGCCAAGTGTTGCATGGATTGGATCGGGCCCGCCCTCAGCCAAATCATCCATCAGCCCGACTGGTTCCTCGCCACCCCATCCGAACACCCTCTCGTGCGGTGGCAAACGGTCACGCCCTCAATCGCAACCCCAAGCCAACCTCCAACCAGGTCCGAAACAAGTCCCCCACCCGACCTCCTCTCAACCCCCAAATCCGCCTCCGCCCTCGCTGACCAAATCGAATCCGTCCAGTTTCTCTACCCATTCCAGCCCGCAACTCTCGAACCCGCCAAATCCACGGTCAGCACCATCCGACGTCGGTGGCTCCAGTCGGACGACGATACAGTCCAAGCCTCCAACCTCCCGCCCTTCCCGAAACCGAATCCGACCGCCCCACACGGCCCGTTCTCGCATCCCAGTCTCAACGCTGCCGAGGTCGGAGTCGCTCATCATCTCTTCCTCCAACACGTCGACCTCGATTCCACCTCAAACCCTACCACGCTCCAAAACGAGGCCCAACGTCTCACCGCTCTTCGGATTCTCTCGTCGGAACAGGCTCAATGTCTCAATTGGAATGTGCTCTCCGATTTCTGGAACTCCGAGCTCGGCCTCCATCTCAAACGCAACGTGGACCACCTCCGACGCGAGCTCCCCTTCACCGCCGCATTCAGGCCCGATGAACTCCAGTTGCCACCCGCCATCGACGACTTCATCGTGGTCCAAGGCATCGTGGACGCCGCCCTTATCCTGCCCGAAGAAATCCATCTGCTCGACTTTAAAACCGGCCAGGTCACGTCGACCTCGCTGCCCGACGAAGTCCAGCGTTACAGCACCCAACTCCATCTCTACGCCCTCGCGCTCCAACGCATCTACCAACGCCCCGTCACCCGCCTCTGGATCCATTTTCTCTCCGCGCAAGTCACCGTCCCGATACCCGCCCCCGGTGCGCCCAAACCGCGTGGGACCACCAGCAACCATGCTGGCACACCGCAATAGTTCTCTTGGCACAAGCCGAACTTATCCCTAAGCTGCCGGCTACATGTCAGAGTCAACCGCACCGAGAATCAGTCGATTGCCATTCCTCGTGGCAGACGCACTCTTTCTTGGGATCGCCGGCTACATCAGCTACACCAGCGAACATCCTCTGGAACTCTGGCAAGGCTCGATCATCTTCGCGTCCGTCGCCGCCGGTGCTTGGTGCAGTTTCATCCCGTTCACCAAACAGTTTAATGCCGATCTCAAGCGCGCAGAGTCTTCCGATCTCGTCGATGCCGTATCTCAAGTCCGAAATATCGAGTCCGTAGCCCGCCAAATCCAGCAGGCCACCAGCCAATGGCAGGAAGTCCAGGAGCACGCCGCCAAAACCTCCACCGCAGCCAAGGACGTCGCCGATCGCATGACCCATGAGATCAAGTCGTTCGCCAGCTTCATGGAAAAGGCCAATCATACCGAGCGTCAACACCTGCGCCTCGAAATCGAAAAGCTACGCCGCGCCGAATCCGAATGGCTCCAAGCCAACGTGCGCATTCTCGATCACGTCTTCGCCCTCTACGCCGCCGCCGTCCACTCGCGCCAACCCGCACTCATCGAACAGATCGGCCAATTCCAGGATACATGCGTCGACGCCCTCCGCCGCGTCGGCCTCACTCCCTTCGCCCCTCGCCCGGACGAACCCTACAACCCCGAAGCCCACAACCTCGCCCCCAACGCGCCTCCCGCCCCCGCCGGATCCCCGCTCGGAGCCACCCTGGCCCCCGGGTTCACGTTCCAAGGTCAACTGCTTCGTAAACCTCTCGTTGCCCCCCGCCCCCCAACGCCCCAGCAGCCAGAGCCATCCCAGCCAGCCGATACCGCCCAAAGCATTAGCTCGGAACCAATCCCCTCCCCAGTTCTCGTAGAATCCACACCGACCAATTCCACTGTCGCGTCCGTCGAACCAAGTGGTGCCCCAGCCGAGCCGGCCCCGACCGAACCCGATTCTCCCTCCACCCCAGAACCCGAAGCCGTAAGCGAGCCTAAGTCCGAAGCCGATCCTGCACCGGACCCAACTCCCCAGACCAACTCCGAGCCCGCACCTGCACCCGTGGTCGCCACGGAGCCGACGGAAAAAAAAACCGAGACTCCAGACTCGGTTTCTTCAAACAGCAGCGATCCCGAAAAGCCTGAGCCCACCGCTCCAAAGGCCAAATCGACCGCCCCCTCTCCTGCGCTCCCTCCCGGCACCGCCATCGAACAAGAACTGTTCTAGGGACGTCCGCGTCCGGCGCCAGGTAGGGACGTCCCGCCGGGACGTCCGCGTCCACAGGAAGGTAGGGACGTCCCGCTGGGACGTCCGCGTCCGGCGCAAGCCGGACGCTCGGAAGCTAAGAGTCCTCCAGCCTCCCCAGAGCCCTCACACCCAAAGCCCGTGGGCTCGTCGGCAGTTCAAAACGAACCCGAAGCTCCGCGTAACGCCTCGACTTTCTGCACCACCCGCCCCTCGTCGATCGTGCGCCCCGCCAAATCCCAACCCTCCGCAATCGACGTCACCGCACCGCCCACGAACAACGCCGCCCCCGCGTTCAACAGCACCGCATCGCGCTTCGGCCCCCGATCGCGCCCACTCAACACCGCCATCACAATCTCCGCGTTCCGATGCTTATCCCCACCCGCTAAGTCCTCCAGCGTCGCCCGCCCAAGCCCTAGGTCGGCCGGCGAAAGAGTCGACATCGAAAAACCGCGATCATGATAGAATTCCGCAATCGAGCTCTCCCCGAGAGTCGAAAGCTCGTCCATCGTAGCGTCCCCCACACGACCACACACCACCATCGCCCGACGCACCCCCAAACGCTGCAAGACCCGAGCCAACGGTTCGCATAAGTCCGCACGAGAAACCCCCAACAACTGCCCTGTCGGCCGCGCCGGGTTCAGCAGTGGCCCCAGAAAGTTAAAAATCGTCCGCTGTCCACACTCCGCACACAACCGACGCGCCGGACCAATGTGCTTAAACGCCGGATGATAAGCCTGAGCAAACAGGAAAACGAACCCATGCCTCGCTAACATTTCTGCGGATGCTTCGGGACTCAAATCCAACCGAATCCCCAGCGCCTCGAGTAAATCCGCGCTCCCGGCCTTCGAGGTAATCGCCCGGTTTCCATGCTTCGCCACGGTGACTCCAGCCGCCGATACCACCAAGGCCACGCTCGTCGAAATGTTGAACGTGTTCAGATGGTCTCCCCCCGTGCCGCAAACATCCACGATCCCGCGATCCCGGGTCGCCGGATCGATCGGTATCGGAACCGACCGCTTCAAGAGCTCGCTCGCAAACGATTCAATCTCCGAGATCGTTTCCCCCTTGGCCGACAACGCCGTCAAGAAGGCCGCTTTGGTGGCCACCGAGACATCCGGATCGGTCAACGCCTCCACCGCAGACTGAACCTGCTCCAAATCAAGAGACTTACTACCCTGAATATGGCGGATCAATGAATCGAGCATCCCTGCTTCTAACCTCCCTCCTTCCGCCTGGCAATCTCCGGCCTCCCCAGCAGATCGCTGCCCTTCCATCCAATTGTTGTGATTCGCAAGCGTGGGGCAGATCTCTGACCTGCCAGTTCACCGTGCCTCTGGCACGGTGCGGAAGAGGCCAGCAGCCTCGACCTCAACAAGATCTTGTCCCGAAGGAATCCTCCACACCATCCGAGTGCACCCCATTCCTCCATGACTGTTTCAAAGCCCCCGGAACCGCCAACATTCCTCTCGAGTTGAATCGAAGTTTAAATTGGGCTTTCCCAGCTCGCCCCCCCGCGTTAGCATCATGAGAAATATTGTTCGATCGGACCGCTTGCAAATCATCCTTTACACACTCCATCCGTCCCCGCTATCGGCTTCGTCGGCCGGTAAAGGATGTCCTCTCTATGCCCCTTCCGGGAAGTGATTCGAATCCGGCTCCGGCCGCCCCCCAACCTCCGCTGCCTGAGTGGAAAACACCGCCTCCCGCCGATGGGCGCACGGAATATTCCCTGCACACCGCCCAAGGTGAACACGAGGTCAAGCTGGCCCAGGCCCTGCGCTTCGAGGTCTTTAATCTGGAGCTGAACGAGGGGCTGCAAACCTCCTACGCCAGTGGACTGGATGCAGACGCCTTCGACCCCGTCTGCGATCACCTGATCGTGCGCGAAACTCAAACCGGTGCCGTCGTTGGAACCTACCGGCTGCAAACCGGCGTCCGCGCCGCCCAAAACCTCGGTTACTACAGCGCCATCGAATTCGACTTCCTCCCCTTCGAGTCCATGCGCTCCCAAATGGTCGAACTCGGCCGCGCCTGCGTCCACAAGAACCACCGCAATCTCACGGTCATCCAACTGCTCTGGAAAGGGATCGCCACTTACGCAATCGCTCGAGGTGCCCGCTACCTCGTCGGATGCAGCTCGCTCACCTCGCAAGCCCCCGCCGACGGAGCCGATGCCTACCGCCAGCTCGCCGCCCACCTAGCCCCTCCTGAATGGCGCACCGTTCCTGTCGCCTCCTGTGCTTGCCCCATGGACGCACTGCCCGCGTCCCCCGTCAAAATCCCAAAACTCCTCCTGGCCTACCTCAGCCTCGGCGCACGGATCTGCGGCCCTCCCGCCATCGATCGCGAGTTCAAAACCATCGATTTCCTCACCTTCCTCGATATTCAATCACTCCCCCGAAAAGCCGTCGCCAAATACTTCGGCGGGTAGGGACACCCCGCTGGGGTGTCCGCGTCCGGCGCCAGCCGGACGCTCTGGAGCCCTGAGTCTCAGGCAGGGGTGCTGGCGGTCCCAGGGCGAGGTGGCTACAAAGGATCTACTCCAAGGCCGTACATCCCGCGCATTCTTTCGGAAGGGTTAACCCCGCCAAAACCTCCGTCGACACCGTCTCCAATCGCACCACCTCAATCGCGCTGCGCGTCAAGGCCGCCTCATCATCTGCTTTCCCAGCCAACCGCGCCTTCGCCGAGAGCGCCTCAAAACTCGCGCGGGCGCGCTTTGCAAGCGCGGGCCACGTCCTCATATCTCCCGATCGCCTCAGCAAGAACGCGCGGCAAAACAGCGCCGCAGCCAACTCCTTGCGCACCGCTGCCACAACTGCCGATTCCGGGTTCGCATGCACCAACTCCCCTTCGAGCCGCTCGAGCACCGCTATGGATTCCCCTGATCGTCCCGCGCTCAGCAAGGCTTTGCCCCGCGAGAATTGGATCTCCCGTCGATCCGCAACCTCACGCTCCGGCAGCATAGCCAAAGCCCGATCGTAGACCTGGATCGCTTCTTTCCACTCCTTCCGTTCCACCAACGGCTTTGCGCTCGCCGCAAGATCCGTGGCCCGATCCCGTTCCGCCAATTTCTGGCCGGGACCAAAATGGAACAGGATCAACAACAGCGGCGACACCACCCAAAAGCCTAACAAAATCCGCCTGAACATGCCGAATGCCTTCCTGCTATTTGCCGGTCGACCCCTTGGACAACAAAAACGCCACCAGATGATTGAAATCGTCCTGGGACAACAATTCCCCGAAATTCTCAGGCATCAGCGAAACGTCCGATGCCCGGCGCTCTTGGATCGTGTTCTTCAAAATAGCTTGCTCCTTGCCCGTCGCGTCCGCAACCACCACCGTCTCGCCTTCCTCTCGACGCGGCAACCCCGACACCACATCACCGTCCTTCAAGACAAACAAATGGGAGCGGAACGCGACGTCGACATTGCGGTTTGGATCTAAGATATCCTCACAGAGCCTCTCCAAACCCCGATTCCCAATCCCATCCAACTGCGGCCCCACATTGCCGCCTCGTCCATCGATCTGATGGCACACACCGCAATTCTGGTTGAACAACCGAACTCCCAACGTGGGCTGGGCCGAAGCAGCCACATACCCCGTTCGACGTTTCTCCACCAGCTTCACCAACTCCGCGTTCACCTCCCCCAACGCCTTGGTCAATCCGGCCACGCGCGGCTCCGCAGTCGTTCCGAGCGAGGATTTCAACTTCTCCACCACCATCCGATCCTGCAGCAATCGGGCTGAAACCTGTCCCGCCTCGACCAACGCCAAGATCCGAGTCGCCCCTCGGGCATTACCCGCCAATGTCTGGGCTAGCTTGACCTGAATCCGAAACGGTGCCGCCTGCAACGCTTCCAAAACAATCGCATACGGATCCGTCGTCCCCGGTTTCCCCAAGGCCACACACATTCGACGACGAATCGACGTCGGCAGGCTGGTGTCTGATAGCAACGGCCACAAGGTGGTCAAAGCATCGCTAGGTCGCAGCACGGCCAGGGCTCGGGCCATCGCCGCTCGCGCTTCCAAATCCGTCGACTCCTCCCCGAGCAACACCTCGAAACGTCCCGCGAGATCGGTCAAACCCAACACACCGGCCATCTCCGCCGACGCCCCCAATCGCTGCGATAAGACACTCGGACTCAACTCCGGCAACGGAGCAACGTCAGGCGCAAAACGCCCCACCGCAATCCACGCATACCCATCCCCCGTGTCCCCATCCACAATTTCCAGTTTCACCCGCCGACCCTGATATTTCGCTAGGTCCCACTCCACCGCACGAGCTGTGTCATGCCGGGGCGGTGGAGTCTCCATCAGAATCTCCCGCGTGCTCGCATCCCTCAGGCGCACCACGTTCCGCTTCTGTGCCGGCTTGTCGGGATAACCATCATGTCCCGCCACAAAAAAGCGTAACCGGCTCGGGGCCTCAAATTCTCGCGAGGTCAACACCCCCGTCAACGACTCACCTCCCGCCGGCAGGCTGCTCACAAACTTCGCGTTCTTGTCCCCGTCCGAAGAAACCCGAGCCCCCACAAACCACGGCGGCGTTTGATTCGAAACGCCATCCATAGGTACATTATGCCAAGTCAACAGTGCAGGATCCGCCGATACCAACAGCGCCCGCGCAAGTTCGGCTCCCCATTGCTTCACCTTCGAGCCCAAACTCGCCCCACGCTGATTAGCCCCAGCCTGCACCGCCCTAAAAAGTGAAAGCTGAACATCGAGATCCGATCGAAACTGTCGCGGCGCTAACTCCGCCAAAACCTCCAGCTTAGCCGGGTCCCCGTAGCGCGCCACATGCCGAACAAACCGTTCCTGGTCCACCCGACTCAGCTCGGGTCGTGAGAGTTGGTCCAACAGAAACGCGGCTGCCTCCGGTGTCGTCACCGCCACCGCCACATCCGCTACATACTCCCGATCGCGACTCGTGATACTCGCATCCGCCAATCGCTCAAAAGCCCCCGCCACTCGCATCTGATTACGCAAAGACATCCGCACGCCGTGCAACAAATGCGGATCCGACTGCGGCACTCGTGCTCGAATCTCCAGCAACGGCATCAGGTTCGCCACAGCGGGATGTCGACCCAACGCGTCCGCCGCCGCGCGTTGTACCCAGGGGTCTCGATCCTTCAAACCCCGTTCCGCCAATAAACGATGCTCCTCCGTCCACTGCGACGCCGCAGTCTCCGATAGCACTCTCTGCGCATGAGTCCGAATCTCCCGACTCTCAGCCGTGCACGCAGTTTTCAGAAGCGTCACATCCGCAACCCCCAATCGGTGCAGAACCCAAAGCCCATGCACCTTCTGCCGCCAATTCGCTTGGGCAGACTTCAGCACCCCAAGGATCGGCTTCCGCACCGCCTCCAACCCGCGCTGAACCAGTTGCTCGGTCGCCAAACCGCGCCGTGTCGGGTTCGAATCGCCGATCTCATCCATCAACGTCGACACCGTCGCCGTCGCCAAGTTCAAGGCTCGCGACTCCGACGGCTTATAGCGGATCCGCCAGATGCGTCCCCGATCCCGGTCGCGCCCAGGATGCGTCAACGGCACCTCGTAGTGGCCAATAATCTTGTTGTAGAAATCCGCCACATAGAGCGCACCATCCGGTCCAAACTGCATGTCCACAGGCCGAAACCATGGATCTGTCGTGCTCAGAAAATCTGGCTCCTCCCGCGCAATCTTGGTCGTTCCGTTCTCAACCAGCGTGTCCCGGTTGATCCGACTGGTCATCACGTTCCCGATGATGATGTTGTCGCGAAACGTCGCCGGCCATCGGTCATCCGAGAGATACACCAGCCCCGCAATCGCCGTCGATCCATGCGAGTGCTCCATCAGCGTCGGCCCAAACCCCAGCCCATCATGCGGCTTCCCAAAGCTCGGGTAGTAGGCGTCCCGAAGCACTTGATAAATCGGCGCACTATGGCAGTCCGCAGAAAACAGATTGCCCAAGGGATCAAAGCTCAATCCAAATGGATTCACCTGCCCCCACGAAAATTGTTGCACGCTCGTTCCGTCGACTTGAACCCGATAGACATTGCCCGAGTTCATCCGAATCTGCGTGCCGTCCGAGGCTTTCACGACCGAGTCGTTGTTGAATCCATGTGTGATGTAAAGCCACCCGTCCAACCCCCGACGAAACGAAGAGTTCATGCCGTGCGTGTCCCGCTCCCACCCCAGCGGCCCATACAAAACGGTGCGCTTATCCGCCTTTCCATCCCCATTCGTATCCTCGAAATACCAGATGTTCGGAATGCTCCAAGCAATAACCCCGTTCTTGTACGGATAAATCCCGGTGGGAATGTTCAGTCCATCCACGAACGTCGTCGCCGTCTCCGCTCGCCCATCCCTATTCTTGTCCTCCAAGACGACAATCCGATCACGACCCTTCTTGTCCAGCGGCACCGGAAAGGGATACTCCAGAGTCGTCGTCACCCACAGCCGTCCTCGCTCATCAAACGCCATGTTCATCGGCTTGGCGATGTCAGGCTCCGCCGCAAACAGCGTGATCTCGAAGTCAGGGGGTAGCGTGAAGGTCCTCTGCTCCTGCTCCGGTGAAAGAGGATCCGTGCGACGCACTCCCTCCGCAAACGGGTCCGCAGCCCAACCCGCCGTACCACAAACGGCACACAGCGGAAGGATCACACGATACCAATGACGAAACGAGGAGGAAAACGTGCTCATGGGCATAGATGAAGATTCTATAGCCCACACCCCGCAGGAGCCATCCAAATTCGCTGGTTAACCACCAAACCCGCGCTTCCCACTGCATCGATCGCGATCGCGATCGTCTTTCTGTTCGTGGGGCAGGCCTCTGGTCTGCCGTTTCACCGTGCCTCCGGCACGGTGTAGTCGCCCCAGGCACCCGCCGTCAGAGGTCGCAATCAGTAAACATCCACCTGCAACCCCGTGCTCTGCCGCACCGCCAACGCGATGCGCGAAAGGGTCCGCAGAGGGAGATGTCCGCACCCCGAATGCGGTGTCGGCCGCGTCGCCGAATAGATCTGCACGTTCGAAATCCGAGCGCCCGCATCGCGCAGCTCCTTAATCCGCTGAACGTATGCCGCAATCTCCTCTGCTGAGGGTGGCACTCCTTCGATCGATGGGAATAAGCTCTGGATGGTAATCGATCGCTGCCTGCCGAGCGCCAAGATATTCGCCAGGACTTTCTTCAGCGGCACTTCAGACCGGTTCACTCGATCCATATACGACTGCGTACCGACGTCCAGCTTCACCCAGACGTCATCACCGCTCGTAAAGAACCGTAACCCCCGGCTCACCGCAGGCAGATCTAACCCCGTTCCATTGGTCACCAAAACCATCTTAAAAAACGGCGTCAAACCGCGCGCACGAAGATGAACGACCGCCTCGACCGCTTCCTCAAACATCGGACTTAGCGTCGGCTCGCCATCTCCACTCAGCGCCACATGCTTCGGCCGCAACAACGCCGGCGGCAAATCCGCAAACACCGATCGCATCCGAATCTCACCCGAGAGCACATAATCCAAAGTATGCCTCAACTCGTCCGCCATCACATCGACGTCCAATGTTCGATGCCTGGGGGTCGAATGCCGACTCACCTCGCAGTAGGCGCAATCAAAGTTGCAGTGGCGATCGGGATTCATGTTCACTCCCAACGACAATCCCTGCGCTCGCGACGAAACCACCACGTAGACAAATCGGTTGTCCAGAAAATCGCGGGGGCATCCCTGAGCTGTTTGAAGTCCTGTCATGGGATCCGGCTCAGCCAACAACGTAACGCTCATGGTTCAAATGAATTCATGTTCCTGTTCTCGAACAATCAACACCGGACACTTCGCGTGCCTCATCACGTTCTCCGCCGTGCTTCCCAGCAGCATGTGCTTCAGTCCCGTACGCCCATGTGTCGCAAGTATGATCAGGTCCGTTTCCAACTCCGCAGCCGCTTCTGTAATCTCATGAAAGGGGCGTCCCACCCGGATCAACGTCCGTCTCGGAACCTCCGCAGGAATCTCTGTACCGGCCAACGCCTCAATCTGCTTCGTCGCCGTCTCTCGCATCTCGGCTTCCAACAAAGGCAGATTGATGCCCTCAAAGTCCGAGCCGTGATAGGGAACATAAACCACCGAAATCAACGTGATCGTCGCCTCAAACTCCTTCGCAAACGGAACCGCATAGCGAAGCGCCTTTTTCGAACATTCCGAGAAGTCCACCGGAACCAAAATCTGCTTCAGCTTGAAAAGCGAATGCGCCGGGCGCGCCGTCCCCGCACTGATGGTCGCCGTGTCCTTGCGATCCAGCTCCACCACTACCTTACGGTTTTTTTGCGTCGCTTTGATTTTCATTCAAGGCTCCTTTCCAGACGCGTCAGCACCAAATTCCAGCCCGTCTCCGAGGGCACTCTTCCCAGACAGGGAAATGCTCGCTCGCTCGTTGTTGCCTCGATCAATGAACGCACCATCCTCTTGAATCACGAAACCCACCACACACGAATTGCCCATTCGTATGCCAAAGTTGATCCAGTGCCAACCTCCCTTTCCAACCCGCGCGAAGAGGCCTGCCCGCGAACCGTCATCTGCCTCCCCCCCGTAGGCCGCCTGCCCTCACACGGCGTGACCACATCGCTCGTCGTTGCAGGCCGTGTGCCCTCACACGGCATGGCCGCCCCACCCCCAGACCACAGCACCCTGGGAGCGCCGGCACCCCTGCCGGCTCCCCTCAGCCTCCCCGCCCATGGACCACCATGTCTCCCCCTGTAGGCCGTGTGCCCTCACACGGCGCTGATGGCTCAAACCCCTTCTCGGACGCTGCTGCAGCTCA
>Ga0172373_10001606_pt1 | contig 36425 bp, 33 predicted proteins | sample Lak10m_2_FD_114546 | JGI IMG/M metagenome (GOLD analysis project Ga0172373, IMG submission 114546) | Freshwater microbial communities from Kabuno Bay, South-Kivu, Congo - kab_092012_10m | ecosystem: Environmental > Aquatic > Freshwater > Lake | place: Democratic Republic of the Congo...
GATTGTCAGCCTGCAGGATCTCAATGTCAAACCAATGCCCCGCTGCAAATGCGTTTTCCGGGGGGAATTCCCAAGGCACACGAAACGAACAACCACAGCATCAGCCGGACACCCACAGCAACAGCAGCCACGCCGTACACAGAAACAGCAGCGTTTTACCAAACATCACCAGCGCCGAACGCACAATCTTCTCAGGCAGCTCAAAACGCGTCGCACAATACACCAGACAGACGATTGCAGTCAGTGGCAGGGCCTGAGTAATCAAACTTAAGTCCATTTCAGATCAGCCTTTACACCGAAACAACAAAAGCCTCAAACGTTTACCGGCGGTGCCTCAGCATCTCCGGAACCCTCTCCGTCACGACGCCCCTCGTCGCCATACCCGTAAGCCGGCCCCTGAGCTGCATCCCAAATCGCCATCAGGTTCAGCAAACCAGCAATCCACGTCAGCACAGCTGCCACGTCGTACTGGCGACTCAGACTGCCATGCAGCCGATCCAGCTCCGCGGAATCCAGCGGAGCCATATACCAGTTGAAAAAACTGCGACTGATGGTGCCCTCAATCCGAGCACTCAGGAAGTTGCCGGTGTCATCCACCAGACGGCACTCAACCGACCGCCGCGGAGAACCAAACACCGCCCGCCCCAGCTGAATCTCGCCCCCCAGACGATAACTGGCCGTCCCCCCGTCCGCCGTCGACACCGAAATCTCTCCGGAAACCGTCCGACTGCCTTCCGGACGAGTCGGAGCAAGCTGCAGACTGCCGCTCACTGGCGTCCGCAAATCGCCCTGGCGAGTCGTTTCAATCAGGGCTCCAACAAAATCACTGCTGACCTCTGCATCCAAAAAACCTGTGGAATTGTCTGCACTGTTAAAACGAGCCTCCTGCAGCAATGCCGGAAATGCAGGAATCCCCACCAGCACCTGAGCCCAAAAGCCCCACGATGTCTTCGATGCCGGCGGCTTTACCGAAAACTGCGGCGAATCCGCACTGGTTCGCAACACCAGACGACTGTATGTCGCCTGCCCCTCGCCCAAAACCTGCCCCCAGCCAAACAGGATCAGAATACCAACCGAAAAAACCGTTGCTTTAAACCGTCGCCCCTGGTACCAGTGCCCCAGACCAGGCAATAAAAAACCCAGCAGAGCTGCCAGCAGAGGCTGCCTGAGATTGACTCGAGAATCTGTCATGGAAAATCGCTGCCCACGAAAAACGCAGCAAACACGGGCTGAATCTGCACACAGACCCCCACGCCGTCAGCACTGCCCCCGAATGCTATCAGCAGGCGAAACATTTGTCAGGACACTTTCGCCCGGAACCCCAGAGCACCGCCAATTCCGGAATCGGGAATTCAGAAAAATCTCGTCATTTCCTGAAACACGCAGCAATCCAACCTGTGGCAACTGCCCTCAGACAGACTATCATCCGCGAAGTTCGTCGAACCCGCCGGCAGATCGCCGGCTAATGCCTGCTGCCTTCATTCCATCGTCCTCTCCACAAATCAGCGGCTCCGCATTCCGTTCGGCTGCAGTCATTTTTTTACTGGAGAAGTCCGGATGAAACGTCGCGCCTTTACCCTGATCGAACTGCTGGTGGTGATCGCCATCATCGCCATCCTTGTCGCACTGCTGCTGCCTGCGGTACAGCAGGCTCGCGAAGCCGCTCGCCGCACACAGTGCAAAAACAATCTCAAACAAATCGGACTGGCACTGCATAACTACGAAGGCACCCACACCCGATTGCCTCCTGGGTTCCTCGGACGCAACAACGCATCGACTCACACTCAGATCCTGCCGTATTTCGAAGCCAGCAACGAGTACAACCAGTTTAACTTCAACAACGACATCAACTCCCACGCTACCAACCTCAACGCCCGCCAGCAGCGACTGGCCATCCTGCAGTGTCCGTCCCAGATCGGAAGCCCCGGCTTCGTTCTGCCGCCTTCTCAGTGTCCGAACGGCTGTGGCACTACCAACTACGTTCAAAGTCTCGGTGATAACGCCAACTTCGCCGCTGACCGAGGTCCTTTCGGGCGAAATCGCGGGGCCGCCTTCCGCGACTTCGTCGATGGCTTGTCAAACAGCGGGATGTTCGCCGAAATTATCCTCGGCCCCAGCAATGGATCTCCGACCTCAGGTGTTGTTGCTGCGGGTACACCACAGGATCTCTGGGTGGCCACAAATCTTCCGTTTGCTACGTGGGACGCCAGTCCCACAGGTAACACCATTCCTGTGGCCGCCTGTGACAACCGAGCAACCAGTGCCATTTTGTATCGCGGCAAACAGTACTACCGAGGTGTTGTGGTCGCCACTTTCTACTCACACACCATGACACCCAACTCCCGCCTCCGCGATTGTATCCGCAGCGTGGGGTTCGATCGCGGTCACCTCGCAACTCGCAGCTTCCACACTGGCGGTTCACAACTGGTGCTCGGCGACGGCTCTGTTCGCTTTGTGAGCGAAAATGTTGATATTCGCGTCTGGCGTGCAGTCGGCAGCATCAACGGTAATGAAGTCGTCTCCGAGTGGTAACTCATCGGTACCACCCGTTCGCAAATCCACTTTTCAGGTTTTCCGCCAGGGCCAGGCAAATGCAGAATTCCCGCTTCGTACTGTTTTGCACCACAATCCTGCTGGCAGGCTGCAGTGCAGACTACACCCCCCAGGCTGAGATTTTCAAAACTGTCTCGGCCTCCGGGACTCTGACCTTCAAAGGAAAACCACTGAGTGGGTTCATCGTCACTTTGCACCCTGCCGGCGATCAGCGCACAGCCAGCGGCACGACCGACGCCGACGGACGATTCTCTCTCGGTACAAACGCTCCCGGAGATGGTGCTGTAGCCGGAACCCATAAGGTGTCCGTCATTTGGCAGCCACCGGAAGACGATGGACTGGGATCCACAGTCGAAGATCCTAAAAAGATGCCCAAATCCCCGATCGAAATTCCTCCCAAATACGCCAGCCCGGACACCTCCGGCATCTCTCTTGAGATTCCGGAATCCGGCAGTTCCGAGCTGAAGCTGGATCTGAACTGAACTATTTCCTTCCCCACACTGGTCACAGCGACCGGAATTCATCATCTTCCGCGGTGGTTCAGCCACCGCGGTTTTTTTATGCCGTTCAGGGGATGTCTTGTGTCTGCCGGAATTCCTGTCAGCCGTCTGATGAACTTCACTGTCCACTGCTTTCGGTCCATGGGCGTCCGCGAACATGACGCCCACACCGCTGCGGGTTGCCTCGTTGGTACCGACCGACTAGGTGTATTCACTCACGGCACCAAACTGCTGGCCGGCTATCTGAGGAAACTGCAGGGCGGAGGCTATCGCGCCGATGCCCGTCCCCGCATTGAACGTGAAGGTCCGGCATGGGCTGTATTCGACGGAGATTCCGGACTGGGACAAACCGGCTGCTCAGCCGCCATGAAAGCTGCCGTCAGCAAAGCACAAAACTGCGGAGTGTCCTTTGTCTCAATCCGCAATACCGGACACATCGGCGCCGCAGGACAGTACGCCCTGCAGGCCGCCCGCCAGGGTTGCGCCGCCATCATCACCGGCAATGATATCCCCAGCGTGGCTGCCCCAGGTTCACGCAAAGCTGTTCTCGGCAGCAACCCGCTGGCCTTCGCCATTCCCACTGCCGGCGATCCCATACTCCTCGATATCGCTACCGCCGCAGTCGCCGGAGGAAAGGTCTACGCTGCATGGCAGCGAGGAGAAAACATTCCCCCGACATGGCTCATCGGCCCCGATGGACTGCCCACCACTGACGGTTCCCTCTATCCGCACTCCGCAGCACTCGCTCCCATGGCCGGCCACAAAGGTTACGGACTGGGACTGTGGTGCGAGGTCCTGTCGGCACTGATCCCGGGAGGCCATATGACATGGCAGGTCGGCAGCTGGATGTTCGATCCCGTCGATCGACCCTCATGGCATAACGCCTCACTCACAGTCATCCATGTCGATGCGATGACCGATCGAGTTCAGTTCAACGAACGCATGCAGGCACTCATCGACGAAATTCACGCTGCCCCTCCCGCCACCGGATCAACTGGCGTCCTGCTGCCCGGCGAACGCGAATTTCAGACAGCTCGCGAAGCTGATCTCAACGGAATCGCGCTGCCAGCCGACGTTCGAGCCAAGCTGCGGGAAGCTGCCGAACTGGCCAGTGTCACGCTGCCCGCTGAAGTCTGAACCAGCCCTCGTCACCCGACAAATGGATCTGTGCCATGCAATGCATCGGAATCGATATCGGCTCCTCGTCCATCAAAGGAGGAATCCTCAACCTCGAAACCGGACTCGTTGAGCACATCGAGAAAAATCCATTCCCCCCGCCCGTTGCGGCACTGCCCGCTGGCTTCCACGAAGTTGACCCGCAGGCTGTCGTACAGAGCACTCTGGATGTCATCGAGCGACTGCTGCATCTGGCCCCGAACGCCGCACAACTTCGATTCAGCAGCCAGATGGGCGGCATACTGCTGCTCAATTCGCAGCAAAAAACCGCCTCCAATTACCTGTCATGGCGTGACCAAAGATCACTGCTGCCCGCTCCAGGTGGCAGCACCCCGCTCCTCGAACAGCTCCGCCAGCAATGGACCGATCAGCACTTCACGGAACTCGGAAAAGAACTGAAACCCGGATCCGCCACCACCCTGCTGTACTGGCTGGCACAGCACAAACAACTGCCACGGCACATCATTCCCGTGACCATCGGCGATTATGTGATTGCTCAGATTTGCAGTGCCCCGCCCCGCATGCACCGGTCGCACGGCATCGGCATGGTCAATCTGACCACAGGCGACTGGCACCATGCAGCCTTCGATGCCGCCGGGATCGGCGAATTGCACTGGCCTGAGTTTGCCTCAGAATCTGAGCCCCTCGGACAGTTCACTCACCACGGACACAAACTTGACTGCTTCGCCGCGATCGGAGATCAACAGGCCGCTCTTCTCGGCATCGACCTCACCAGCGAAGAACTGTCCATCAACTGCTCCACCGGATCACAGGTCAGCCAGATCACACACAGCTTTCAGCCCGGAAACTGCCAAACCCGCTGCTGGTTCAACGGTCAATTCCTGAACACTGTCACTCACATTCCCGCCGGACGCTCGCTCACAGTCCTGGAAGCACTGCTGACCGAACTTCCCCGAGCAGCCGGAATCAATATTGCAAATTCGTGGCAACTAATCACTGAAGCCACCGCAATTGACGCCACCAATGGCCTGTCCTGCGACCTCAGTTTCTTCGCCAGTGCAATGGGTGATCGTGGTCGAATTGAAAACATCACAACCGAAAACCTTACAGTCGGCAGCCTGTTCTGCGCCGCCTTTGACTTCATGGCAGACAGCTACCTCGAATGCTCTCGACGACTTTCCAGCTCACCATCATGGAAACAACTGGCCGTCTCCGGCGGTCTGGTTCAGGCATTCCCCGCACTCAGACGACGACTTACCGAAAGATTCTCCTGGCCCATGCGCGAAGTCGCCGAGCAGGAAGAAACGCTCACCGGACTGCTGAAACTGGCCCAAAAGACCACCAGCTAAACCACCCAAAACCTCAGCAAAAACACCTCATAAGCCACACAAAAAAAGCCAGATTCCTGCAAGGCTCATCCGCGATCGCCCGCCGAAAAAATCTGCAACACAAACAATCAAAAGCACTTACGGCACTGAACGACAGACGGCACACAATGTGCAACCGTGACACCAGGTGATTTCCTGCGCGCGATCTCGCACGCAGATTCCTCCGACCAAAATGGTCCATGTCAGTCGCTGAGGTGTCGTATGCTGGAAATACTGGATTTCTTTCTCAGACTTCCCGGGCTGCTGACCATTCTGGTCGGACTACTGTTCATCTACAAAGAAATCTGCGCTGTACGCAGGGAACAGCGCGATAACCTGCAGCGAACCACGCTGCAGATGAAAGCCATCTTCGACGCCATCCACGCCCTCAGAACCCGGCCAGCGCCCGAAAACAACATCGCGACCCCTCAGCCCGACTCCCAGGCAGCAACTTCTCAACAAACCCCCGCGTCAGAATCCAGACCTGAACCAGACAACGGGCTCCTCAACACGGCTCCGCAGATAACCGTACCCCCTCCGGTTGAAACACCTGTCCCATCACCTTCGCATTCGCAGCAACATTCCACTCCCGAACATTCCACTCCCGAACTTTCCACTCCGGCTGCACCAGCGCACCGCCAGCACGCGAAAATTCTCAAATCTCGTCGTAAACTGAACTCGCCTGCCGCTGTCGCCACAGCTCGCATCGATGCAGACGAATCTGACCATAGTCCGCTGCAGCCGACCCGGACCGTTAATCAGTTTGAAGCCGCCGCAATCGACGTACTGAACCGCATCTGGAACTGGATCGTTGTCGGTGAAGAACATGTTCCAAGAGGTGTTTCCTGGGAATTTGCAGTGGCCAGCCAGTGGCTGCTGCGAATCGGTATGCTGCTGGTGCTTATCGGCATCGGCTTCTTCCTGAAATACTCGATCGATAACGGCATGCTGCCCCCGGCCGCTCGCAGTGTGCTGGCTGCCTGCAGCGGGCTTGGCATGCTCACAGCCGGCATCAGCCTGCTCCGCGGCAACTACAAGCTCATCGGACAGGGACTGCTGGGTACCGGCACAGCAACCCTTTACTTCAGTGTCTTCGCAGCCAGCACTCTTTACAAACTGATTTCAATTGAAGCCGGCTTCGCGCTGATGACCGCTGTCACTGCTCTGGCGGGATTTATTTCCGTCCGCTTCAATTCACGACTGACTGCAGTTCTCGGCGTCCTCGGCGGCTACCTCACTCCGATCATGCTTCGCTCCGACTCGGTCAATTATCCCGGCCTGTACGGCTACCTGCTGGTACTTGGCTGCGGCATCCTTGGCATCTCAGCATTTCGCCGCTGGCCACTGCTCAGCTACCTGGGATTCGTTTGCCATCACGTGCTGGTACTGGCCTCGCTCAGCAGCTTCAACTCAAACATTCACTTCTGGCAGGTCATGCCATTCCTGATTGCCTTCTTCTGCATGTTCTCGACCATGGTCTTCATTTACAACCTGCGAGTCCGTGTTTCATCGAACCTGCTGGATGTGATCGTCCTGTTCCTGAATGCAGCCACTTTCTTTGCAATCAGCTATGGCCTGATCGCGAACACCTATGGCTATCGCTGGTCAGCGGCCGTCTCGCTGGGACTCAGTGCCTTCTACGCCCTGCACGTAAACTACTGTCTGATCCGGCGTATCCTTGATCGCGAACTGATGCTCACCTTCATCGGACTGTCCTCCGTCTTCCTGTCACTTTCACTGCCTCTGGTGCTGTCTGGACAGTGGCTCGCAGCCAGCTGGTCACTCCAGGCCGTCGCCATGCTCTGGCTGGCCTCGCGCATTCGCAGCCACTTCCTCCAGAACATCAGCATGGTCTTGTACACCATTGCCATGGTTCGCTTCGCAGCCATCGATTTGCCAACTCAGTTCGGATCCAGCTCCGGCGACCTGTCAGTGGGAACCAGCCTGTGGCTGATGTTGCAGCGAGCATTTTCATTTGGAATCCCGATCGGGTCGTTCTTTCTCGGCAGCCACATCCTCGATCGCCGATCGCTCGAATCAACTCCCGGTGATTCCCTCGAACGCCGCAATGACATACCGTCAACATTCAGCGAATCCCAGGCCGCCGGCATGCTGCAACTGACACTGTTCTTTGCCGCTGTCGTCTGGCTCACACTGGAATTCAACCGCACGCTCGGAATCCTGCTGCCCTCAGGTCGCCTGACCATGATTACCATGCTTTGGCTGGGATTCGGAGTCTGGCTGGTGAAGAGGGCCACAGAGCTGGCTTCCGAAATCGCTCAGGCCCTGTTCCTGCTGCTCTGTACCGCCCTGCTTCTGAAACTGGCGGCTTTCGATATGAGATTCTGGAATCTTACCGACATGACCTGGGCAGGTGACTGGAATCCGGCACACGCCATGTTCCGTATGCTGGACTTTGGAATTCTGGCCGGTTTTCTTGCCTGGGCCGCCCACCGCTACTCGGCACAATCCGAATCCCGGCTGCCAGGTGCCAAATCCACTGGGGTCGCGCTGGAATTCCTGTCAGTCACAGCCCTGTTCGTCTGGCTCACTCTGGAAGTCAATACCCTTCTCGGCTACTGCCTGCCCGGCCTGCGGGCCGGTGGCGTCAGTATTCTTTGGGCACTGTTCGCTATTTCACTGCTGCTGGCCGGGATTCGCAGCAACAGCAAGTATCAGCGTTATGCCGGCCTGACGCTGTTCACAACTGTAGCAGGAAAAGTCCTGCTGTCTGACCGCGCCAGCCTCGACCAGTTCTACCGTATCATCGCCTTCATCGTGCTGGGCATGCTGGTCACCGGCGGCTCATTCCTGTACCTGCGCGCTCGACAGACCTTTCTGACCAGTGCAGACAATGAACCGAAAATCGACTGAAGCAAAACCGGACCTTCGCTCCGGCAGCAGCGCGCAAAGGCATCAATCGCCAATGTCCAGCTTCTCCTGTATCACCCCGGCACTACTGCTGCTCGCCTGCTGCTAGCCGGCACCTGTACCCGCCGATGATTCACTTAGCATCCTCGTGAGACTGCGGCCTGATGACCCCCAGCCCGAACTCCTCCAGGTTCAAACCCCGCTCCGGAACTTCGAACAAAGAATCGAAGTGACTGATGAATCCACCAGTCCGCCCACACCTCTCTGTCAACCCGCACTGTTTTTTGATTATTCACAGTTCATGGATGTGCGCAGAACCGAAACTGCACTCCGGAAATCCAGTACCCGCCTGCTCAAAATCCGCATCGCGGCAGCACCAAAACCACCACAGGCGCCAGCCTTTCCGCATCCCGAGCACTGCAGCTTGTCAGCAGCAGAGTAGAAACCAAAGACCGACAAACCGTCGCTGAATTCACCGGCGACCTCCGCCCGGTCACCAGCCTGACCTTGCAGACCAGCACCAGAAACTTCAGCCGCTCAGTGATCGTACAAGTTCCAGCTGATGATCCCCAAATCGGCTGGCGCAATGTTGCCTCAGGCACTTTGTCTGACTTCTCCGCTGGCAGCCTGACCGAAAGTCAGCTCACACTGCCCACTCCTGAGTTTCAAGCTCAGCGGATGAGGCTGCTGATTCAAAACCTCGACAGCGTCCCTCTTGAAATCACAGGCCTGACTGCCACCGGACCGCTGTACGAACTGCTGCTGCCGGCTGAACCAGGACAGCGTTATCACCTGCTCTGCGATGCCGAATTTGTCTCTCGACCTCAGCACGACCTGCGGGCACTGAATCGAACCATCCGGATCGACACCCCGGCTGTCACCGCACAGCTTCTGCCCGTGATCGAACGACAGACGCAGCCCAAAACAGTTGCAGCAAAACCATCGGCCAGCCCGCTCGCGTCGCCATGGCTGCTGGGCACGCTTGTCGCCATTTCCGCAGCACTGCTGGCAGCCTCGCTCTATCGCGCAGTAACTCGAATTGACTCAGTGTTTCCTGATCCGGCCGCAACAGACTCCACCGCACCAAACAACAGCACTACTCGCCAATGACCTTAACCAGAACTTTCTTGGGACGCCGGCCATCAAACTCACCGTAAAAAATCTGCTCCCAGGGTCCAAAATCCAGTCGGCCCGCTGTAATCGCCACCACCACCTCACGCCCCATCACCTGCCGCTTCATGTGAGCATCAGCATTGTCCTCACCAGTGCGATTATGAGCATATCTGGCGGGTGACGGATCAAACGGAGCCAGTTGCTCCAGCCAGCGACGATAATCCGCATGCAACCCGGCCTCGTCGTCATTGATGAACACGCTGGCCGTAATATGCATGGCATTCACCAGCACCAGCCCCTCCTGCACACCACTCTCTGCCACGATCCCGGCCACACGTTCAGTAATGTTCAGGAAACCCATCCGCTCAGGCAACTGGAACGTCAGATACTCGGTCCGCGACTTCATGCTTTCGCCCCCTGCTCATCAAACTTACGCTTTGGATCACATAGAAAAACACCGGCGTCAGCAGCACACCAAAAACTGTCACTCCCAGCATCCCCGAAAAAACGGCGATCCCCAGCGTCCGCCGCATTTCTGCACCCGCACCTTCACCCAACACCAGCGGAACCACACCGAAAATAAAAGCCAGCGATGTCATCACAATTGGCCGCAGACGCAGCTGACACGCTTCCAAAGTCACCGCTCGCAGCGGCACACCCGCCAAACTGCGAGCCCGTGCATATTCGACAATCAAAATTGCATTCTTGCAGGCCAGACCCACCAGCACCACAAATCCAATCTGCGTGAAAATGTTGATGTCCAGACCGGCAGCTGCCACGCCCACAGCGGAACACAACAAACACATCGGCACAACCAAAATCACGGCCAGCGGCAAAGCCCAGCTTTCGTACTGCGCCGCCAGCACCAGAAATACCAGAACAACAGCCAGCAGAAACGCATACATCGCTGTGTTGCCCGCCAGCTGCTGCAAAAACGCCAGCTCCGTATACTCCACCTTCATCGCCGGAGCCAGCTGCTGCTCCACCATATCATGCAGCGCCTGAATCGCCGCTCCCGAACTGGTGCCGACACCGGCATCCGCATTCACAAACGCAGCCGGATACAAATTATGACGATAGATCATCAGCGGTCCAGGCACGCTGCGAACCTTAATAAAACTGGCCAGCGGCACGCTGCCGGCCGCTGGAGATCGCACATACATCCGCCGCAAATCCTCAGTCCGCATCCGATAACGAGCCTCAGCCTGGACATTCACCTGCCACGTCCGTCCAAAACGATTGAAATCGTTGACATACAGCGAGCCAAAATTGACCTGCAAGGCACTGAACACGTCAGCCATCGACAAACCCATCTTCCGCACGGCCTCACGGTCAATATCCAGCTCCAACCAGCTGGTCGCCGCACGAAAACCTGAAAACAGATCCCGTAAACGATTATCCCGATTGCCCGCATCCACCGTCGCCTCGCAAACAGACTCCAGCGCAGCCAGACCGTTCTCGCCCCGATCCTGAATCACCACGCGGAAACCACCCGCCGTGCCAAGACCCTCAATCGCCGGAGCCCCCAGGACATTGATGTCCGCATCCAAAATCCGCTCTGCATACAGCTCACGCAACTGATCGGCAATCCGGTCGGCCGTTTGCTTCGCCGGAACGCGAGACTCAAAATCCTCCAGCATCAGATACAGCGATCCGGCATTTGGAGCATTTGTGCCCAGCAAAAGTGACTGACCGGCAATCGCCACAGTGTGACGCACCCCGGGCACCTCGGCAGCCAGTGACTCCACCTGCGACATCACAGCCTGAGTTCGCTCCAGCGATGCTGAATCCGGCAAACGTACGTTCAGCACCAGATATCCCTTGTCCTGCGATGGTATGAAGCCCGCCGGAGTCCGACTGAAGATCAGCCCCGTTCCCCAGATCAATGCCGCATACGCCAGTAACACGAGCGGACTGATCTTCAGCAACAGACCAGCCAGCAACGTGTACAACCGCGTCCCCGCCTCGAAACCTCGATTGAACAGCTCAAACGATGTTGCCAGCACTGCGTTCAGCATTCGCGACAACAGCCAGACCAGCAGAAAACCCAAGACCGCCCCCAGCCAGGCCCAGCCACGCTCCGGCATCCACAAACTCAGTCCCGCACCCGCCGCCAGCGACTGCAGCTGAGCTCCCGCAAGATACCCGGGCCACGCCCCCAGCAGCCCCAGACCAGGACGCGGCAGCACCTCCGGACGATGCCCCGCTTCCCGCGGCTGCAGCAGCAGCACCGCCAGGGCAGGGCTAAGAGTCAGCGAATTAAAGGCAGAAATCAGCGTCGATACGGAAATCGTCACCGCAAACTGGCGAAAAAATTGCCCCACAACGCCCGTAATGAAGGCACACGGAACAAACACTGCCGTCAGCACCAGTCCCACAGCAATCACCGGACCAGCCACCAGATCCATTGCCTGCATCGCCGCAGCTCGCGGCGACATCCCATGCTCAATGTTGTGCTCCACAGCCTCCACAACCACTATCGCATCGTCCACAACAATGCCCACTGCCAGCACCAGACCAAACAATGTCAATGCATTAAGACTGAATCCAAACGCCGCCATCGCAGCAAATGTCCCCACAATTGCCACAGGCACTGCCACCAGCGGAATTACCGCCGGTCTCCAGCCACGCAAAAACACCAGTACCACCAAAGACACCAGTACCACCGCATCTCGCAGTGAAACAAACACCTCCTTCACAGACTCGTGAATGAACGGTGTCGTGTCGTACACAATCGAATAATCCAGCCCCTCCGGAAATCGCTGCTTCAGCCCCGCCATCCGCTCACGAATCTCATCCGCAACCTGCAGCGCATTCGAACCGGGCAACTGATAGATCGACAGCGCTATCGACGGCTGAGAATTCAGAGTGCAGACCTGGTCGTACGCCGCTGCACCCAGCTCTACTCGAGCCACATCCTTCAGTCGCACCATCCGACCTTCACTGTCCGCTCGCAGCACAATATCACTGAACTGCCCCTCCTCCGCCAAACGCCCCAAAGTGGACATTGTGTACTGAAAAACCTGACCGTCCGTCGTCGGCTGCTGACCAATCTGACCGGCCGCCACCTGCGTGTTCTGCTGCTCGATCGAACGCAGTACATCAGATGTGGAAATGCCGCGCATCGCCATCTGCTGAGGATCCAGCCAGACACGCATGCTGTAGTCACGCTGCCCCAGAAACGAAATATCCCCCACACCATCAACTCGAGACAACTCGTCACGCATCTGAATCGTGGCATAGTTGCTTAAATACAGGCTGTCCCGCGAACCATCCGGGGAAAACAGATTCACAATCATCAGCACGCCAGGCGATTTCTTCCGCACAGTCACGCCACGCCGCTGCACAAGATCAGGCAGCCCCGGCTGCGCCAGCGCCACACGATTCTGCACCAGGACCTGCGCCAAATTCAAATCCGTACCCGGAGCAAAGGTCACTGTGAGAGTGTACGTGCCGTCGTTCGTGCACTGCGACGACATGTACAGCATGTCCTCAACGCCGTTCACCAGCTGTTCAATCGGAGCAGCCACAGTGTCAGCCACGACCCGAGCATTCGCTCCCGGATACATCGTGGAAACCTCCACGGTGGGCGGTGCAATCTCCGGATACTGAGTCACTGGCAGCGTAAAAACCGCAATCCCGCCGGCAAGCGTGATCACCACAGACAACACCGTCGCAAAAATCGGACGGTCAATAAAAAAGCGAGAAAACATAGGCGGTCACAGTCATCCCGAGAACCTCAGCCAGCAATCACAACAGACTGCAAATCAGCGTTTCTGCGGAATCGCCGCCTCATAAAACTGCAGCAGATCAGCCCGTAACTGCACCATCGATGGCTCATGAATGTACATCATGTGACCACCCTCGTAGTACTTCTTCGTGATATTCGGCAGCAGCGGCTTCGCCAGCCCCAGATGATCCAGCGTGTAGTCCATCGCAAAATGAGGCGTTGCAAGATCGTAATAACCGCAGGCAGCAAACACCTTCAGCGACGGATTTGCTGTCATCGCACGACGCAATGACTCCGAAGCATCCACATAACGATTCTCAAAGCTCTTGTAACTCCATGGCTGCACGTTGCCAGTCAGAATCTCGTACACCCGAGCGTCATTGAACTTCAGCTCTCGTCTCACATAATCGTTGAAAGTCGCAGTGAACGGCCCGAAGATCGCCGCCCCGCTGGCGTCAAACTCATACGTCTCACCAGCATCATCCCGATCCCGATTGGTAAATCGACTGTCAAATCGACCAATCGTCAGACCGCGAGACCGCAGCAGCTCTTTGCCAAATCGCCCCATACTCACTCGCAAACGTGAGCGCAACAGATAATCCTCAGACAACCCTGTCAGCTCACTCATCTGCCGAGCCACCAGCCGCTCCTCCGTCTCAGGAATCGCCGTGCCCTTCAGCAGCGCCTGTGCATACGGGCCCAGTGCGAATCGCTCGGCATCCGCCACAACCTCCGCCACAGGCCGCGCCTGCTGCTCGGCAGACAATGCCTTGTGATACCAGGCTGTCGCAGCATAGCCAGGCAGAAAACAGATATTCGGCAGGTCATTCGATGTCGAAAATCGCAGCGTCTGAAAGTTCACAGCACCGGAAATCACCAGCACACCGTTCAGCTCCATGTTGTAACGTTCCTGCAGATGAGCAGTCAGGCCGGCTGCACGCAGCCCGCCATAACTCTCCCCGCACAAAAATCGCGAAGACCCCCACCGCAGAAAACGAGTCGTGTAGTCGTGAATAAACTGCCCAACACTCTGAATATCCTCTTCATAGCCGTGAAACTCGCTCTTGTTCACTTCATCAGCCGGACGGCTGTAACCCGTGCTGACAGGGTCAATGAACACCAAATCCGTCACATCCAGCAAAGAAAAAGGATTGGCCTCCAGCGCATACGGCGGCTGCAGATAACTGGCATCTTCCGGAAAACGAATCCGTTTCGGCCCCAGCATCCCCAGATGCAGCCACACTGATGACGAACCGGGACCGCCGTTAAAGCAGAACGTCACCGGTCGCTGCACAGAATTCTCAGCAGCCACTGTATAAGCCACAAAAAACACCGTCGCTCGCGACTTCTGAGCATCACTCTTTAACAGCAGCTTGCCCGCAGTCGCCGTGTATCGCACCTGTCGGCCAGCAATCTCCGCCACATGCTCCGTTGAAACCAGCTCTTCACTCTCAGGCTTCTCAGCAGCTTTTGACGATTCCGCAGACTTCTCTGCCGGCTTGTCCTCAGAGGCCTGCAGCGACGCAGCAAAAGACTGCGGTGCCTGCAGCACACTGCACAACAGCAGCGAAACCACCACAATCTGCAAACGAATCAACATGAGCTGCTTTCCTGAGAAAGACCACAACAGACACCACGCCAGTGATCCAGTTTCGGCGGAACCCGCTGTGGCAATACGCTAATCCACAGCGACAGCCCCCCACTTTCTCGACAACTCAGCAGCAGTCAAGGCAAAACGGGGCCAATCGCAACGAATTACAGAGTCGGCACAGCTCAACCGCTGCACAAATCTGCAGCCTGTGACTAAGATACGGACTCTGCCTCACTCCCCTGCAGATAAGACCGCACTATGATCTCCATCACCGATCTCTGGAAATCCTTCGGCAGCTCACCAGTGCTGCGCGGTGTTTCGCTAAGCGTTCCGGCCGGACAGGTCAGCGTCCTGCTGGGAGGCTCAGGCAGTGGCAAAAGTACACTGCTGCGAACAATCAACGGACTGGAAACTTTCGACCGTGGCTCTGTTCAGGTGGCAGGCACAGAACTCCCAGGAACAGCCGGCAAAGAACGCGACGCGGCACTGCTGATGATTCGCCGAAAAGTCGGCATGGTCTTCCAGAAGTTCCACCTGTTTCCGCACCTGACCGTGCTGCAGAATGTTATTGAAGCCCCCGTGCAGGTGCTAAAAATGCCCGTACCCGAAGCCGTCGCACTGGCGCGACAGCTGCTGGACAAAGTCGGTATGGGCTTCAAGGCCGATGCAATGCCAGGTTCGCTCTCCGGTGGTCAGCAGCAGCGAGTAGCAATCGCCAGAACTCTTGCCATGTCGCCCGCGGCCATTCTGTTTGACGAACCCACCAGCGCACTTGACCCCAAAAGCACCTCTGAAGTCCTTGATGTCATGCGCGACCTCGCCAAAGCAGGGCAGGGCATGATCGTCGTCACGCACAGCATTCCCTTCGCCCGCTCTGTAGCTCACCGCATACACATGCTGTCAGCCGGCTGCATCATCGAAGAAGGCACACCTCAGCAGGTGCTGGAAAACCCTGGCAGCACTGTCACGCAGCAGTTCCTGAAATATGTTCAGGAACCCTAAGTCCCCGCATCAGTACTCGTCCGGATGCTGCGACTCCTGAGCATCCACCAGGTCTGGCTCCAGCGGGGCACCGCCAGGTGCCAGCTCTTCCACAATCGCGTGCCGACCATCCCACCAGCGAAAGAAATCCACCTTTCGACAGCGGTCACTGCAGAATGGCGAAGCCTTCAAACTGGCCCCAGGATCCGGGGTCTTGCCACACACAGGGCAGGTCAGGGGCTGAATCACTGGATACTCCGCACCACGCCGTCACTTTTTCTTTTTGCCTTTGACTGCAGGTGCAGGCTCTTCTTCAGCCTCTGCATCCTCTGCAAATTCGTCCGCGAATTCATCGCCGCCAAAATCGTCTTCCAGACCGCCCGCCTCTGCACCGTCGTCCTCACCCGAACCCTGGCTCAGCGAGCCGCCACCGGTGACAGGACCAGACGGAGCTGACACTGCTGCTACCGGGTACAGCCCTGGAAAGATCATCACAGCAAACGGCAGCACACCCATCACGAGAGCGCCAATCGCCGAGCCCACGAAGGCCACCCACAGCGCAATCGAAGGCTTCGCCCCGTCTGTCAGGATACCGCTGGCAGAATCCATCAGACTGACCACCACTACCGCAATCAGCAGAAATGCCGGTATCGCCGCAACAAATGCTGACAGCACAAACTGCTTCTTTGTCATCTTGATCGCTCATTTCTCAGAGAAAAAACGACGCGCCGTGTTTGCGCATATCGTCCATCCTAAGGTTCACAGTTCATGGTTCGCAAGAAATGTCTGCGACTTTAACCCAGTCTTCCCCCAAACTTGTGAAAATCCCCGATAACCCCGAAACCACGCCAAAACCACATTCCAACAACACCAGATCGCAGAATAACCCGCAAAACCCGCGCATCCAGACCCCTCCGCCTTCTGGAAAATCCGCCCTGAACTGCAAGAATTCAGGCCGATCGTGCCGCCTGACGCCGTTTTCTGCTCCAGTGACTCCACTGTCAATCACCTCCTGCCACCAAGGAATCCCCCATGGCTCAGGCCATTGTCGACCCCGGTGAACTTCGACGCTTTGCCCAGCTGCTGCGACGCTTCAATGAAGAACTCAGCGAAAAATCAGCCGTCGTCAGCGGGCAGCTCAGCCACCTCGGTCAGTCCTGGCGAGACCAGGAACACCAGCGATTCTCCGAAGAATTCTCCGCCAACATCAAATCGCTGGGGCGCTTTGTCGAGTCCAATGAACGCTTCATTCCATACCTGCTGCGAAAAGCCCAGCTGATCGAAGAATATCTCCAGCAGCAGTAATCAGCCCCACCACGCCTCCCCGCCCGCAGCCGCCTGCCGCTCAGGATCATCCGCATGACCAGCTCAGCCAATGTCACCTCCACGGATTCCATCCGCAGATTCGCAGCAGCCGTCATCAGCTTTCAGGAAGAAGCTCGCACCTGCCTTGCCGTCCTCGACAGCCAACTGCGGCAACTGCTCATGTGGCTGGAACAGGAACGCCCGGGATTCTGGAAACGTGAAGCTGAACGCTGCCTGCAGGAAATGAACTCCGCTCGCGTCCGCCTGCATCAATGTAAAATGCGAAGATTCGGTGACTTCCGCCCGTCATGCATCGAAGAACAGAAAGATTTCGAACAGGCCACTCGAAATCTGGAACTGGCTCAGCGACAGATGCCAAATGTTCGTCGCTGGAGCATTGAAGCAGGGCAGGAAGCCAACGAGTTTCGCAGTCGCACCGGACAACTGGCACAGCTGGTCGAACGCGAGATCCCACAATTGCTGGCGCTTTTGGCCTTCACCGTGGATCGCATCGAAGCCTATGCAGCGGTCGCCCCGCCCGCCGCAACGGCCTTCGCCACTGCCACTGCCACTGCCACAGACATCCCGGACAGTCCAACATCGCTGCCCGACGAACACACCGGTACACCCGCACCACCGGCCACACACACATCTTCGCAGCCTGACCCAGCGGCAGGTCACACCTGACCTGCCGTGCCGAACATAATTCACTCGCGCTTAGGCTGCAGTTTCTCCACCAGACCCCTCAGTTCACTAACCTCCTGCTTCAACTGCTCCAGCTCGCTGCTGGCCGCTGCCGGCTCGTCAGATCGACGCTTTGAACGACCTCGAACACCCTCCGCCAGATCTCTGATTTTCTCCATCTGCCGCTCAATCTCCTCAGGTGTCGCCGCAGCCCCGGGCTGTAAGTTCAGCATGATCCCAGGATGCATCTGCAGCATTCCACGCCCCTGCAGCATCTGCGGCAATCCATCAGCCCCAGTCGCCTGCTCGTCCCACGCCGGAAACGCTGCCGGCTTCATTTTTTCCGGAGTCACTGTCACTGTCCGATGCTCGCCGTTGTGCAGCATCGACAGCTCGACCGGTCGACCCTCCGACTGACCAATCTTTTCTACAAGGTCCACCGGAGTCGCCACAGTCTGACTGTTCACACTCAAAATAATATCGTCAGCTTCAATGCCAGCTTTGGCCGCTGGAGTCCCCTCTTCAACGCGCAGCACAACCAGACCGGAATCCGGCAGTTTTAGATGCTTCTTCAGCCGCGCATCAGCAGCTTCGCAACGAACCCCAATCATCAGCCGCTCAGGCTCCTCGGCAACTTCCCCCGCCACGTCCCCCGATTCCAGCTGCTTCAACAGCGCTTCCCCGTCTGGAATCTGCAGAATCATCGAACGCCCTTCCTTGTCCTCGCCGTCAAATTCACGGCGAACACCGTCAGGCCCCACGATGACAATGCGGGACCGCCGCGTCACCCTGGGAGCAGTCTTCTCACCATCCTGCGACGACTGCGTCTGAGTCGCTTCAACCCGCACTTCCACACGACTGCCAGACTGCTCACCAGCAACCGCTGGCTCATCCGCCAGAGCCCCGGCCGAGACCGCCAGAGACAACCCTGTGAAAACTGCCGGCCCGGCACAAATCCTGAATGCTGACATCCGAAACATCCTCCCCTGATTACAGACCTTACTGCAGACCACTACGAGACACTTTGGAGACAGGCACCACTGCGGCCTGGCCATTCGATGTAGGAATAATCACATACTGAGTGTCTGCATTGGGAACCCACACCTCACGGCCGCTGATTTTAGCCCACTCCGCTGGATCCGAATATATCGGTACCCTGACCGACGGCTTGCCACGCATCTGCAGCTCCATCCGCCCCCCATCCAAACCATCGGAAACGCTGGTCCCCGACATCCGACCGGCAACCGCATCTCCCGTACTCGAAAACACCCCGTCCGGAATCAGCAGACCGCCCACAAATGCAATCGCCGCACACAGTGCCAGCGATGTCAGCGGATGACGCCAGATCCGCCACTGAATCGATCCGCTCTGAGGCCCCCCTGAACCATCGCTGACCATGCCCGAGGTCACCCTCGCAGCCTGCGCCGGTTTTGCCTCAGCCGTCGCAGCCACAACACTACCACCGGAAACCGCACTCCGCAGATAACGATCTTCAAGGAAACCGCACGCCAGCGTTTTCCAGCCACCCGTCATCGTGTCCAGCCGCTCCAGCAGCACTCGAGTCTGCTCGGACGACAGCTCGTCATCCACACATCGCTGAATCAGCAGTTCATCTTGTCTCGACAGGCTCATGATTCTGCACCCTCAACCTTCAATGCACTCAACTCACGCCGCAGCTTCTTCCGCGCCTTCAGCAGACGGTACTCAACAGTGTCCTCCTGCACACCCAGCTGCTCCGCAATCTGCCGATAACTCCAGCCCTCGGCGTATTTCAACAGCAGCAGCTGACGCTCAACTTCCCCCAGATGCCCCAGCGCCTGTCGCACACACTGGTGAGTCTCGTCGTGCAGCATCACTGCCAGCGGCTCCGCCGCATCAACCACAGCACCCGCATCCGACTGCACCCGCTGCAGCAGCTTGCGACGACGCCCCGTGGAACGACGGTACATCAGCACCTGACGCACCGCAATTCGGTACAGCCACGCACCCACTCGCTGCACTTCCAGCAACGCAGACTTCTGCCGAACCACCGCCATCGCGATGTTCTGCATCACGTCGTCCACCGCATCCGTCTCGCCCAGACGACTGCTGACCACAGTGCGCAGCCAGCCCTCGTGTTCCAGAAACACGCTTGCTGGTGACAATGAAGCTGCTGACGCTGACGACAAAACCGTCCCTCCCAATTACAGGTCCGCCGCAAATTTGTGCCGGCCGCCTGACATCCACCACACGCAATATAGGTTGCCTGATCAGTCAAAATCCGATCAGAAATCTCGTAAATCCGTCTGCAAAAAAACGGCACCAGCTCACCGCAAAAGCACCCTCATCGCCACAAACCATTCAACTGCAACAACTTACAACCAAACACCCTGATTCTCCAGAGATTCTTTCCAACAGCTGAAAAATCGACGCCCGTTCTCGTACACTGACAAACCTCTCGGAAAACGGTGAAATCGAGACCGAATTTTAGTGACTTTCGCTGCATGTCTGATCTCTTCCCCCGTCAGTCAGATTCCCCCGCCAGACTCGTGGATCGCCAGTTTTTACTGCTGCTGCTGCTGCTGCTGCTGGCCATCGCGGTTCGCGGACTGGCTGCTGCCGCAGCCCCGTTACTGCCGCTGACAGATGCAGACGGCTATGTGGCTCACGCCACCGCAGCTCTCAAACACCACGGCTTCGTCGGCCCCTTCACCGAAAAACCAACGGCCTTCCGACCGCCACTTTACCCACTGCTCCTCGCACTCCCGCTGGCCTGCGGGCTGACTCCCGCCGCCGCAGTACTCACGATCAACCTGCTGGCTTCTGTCACCTGCTCCGCTGCAACCGGATACCTTGCACTGCAACTGCTGCACTCACGCCGAACCGCACTCCTGTGTGTGCTGGCCACAATTCTCGACCCGCTCCTGCTGAGATACTCAATTCAGCCCATGACTGAAGTCCCATGCGCCGCACTGCTGACGCTGGCCTGCGCTGCCTTCACCCGCTCCATTTCACCGCCCGTTCGCACCTCACGGCACATCCTCACCGGGCTGCTCTTCGCTGCCGCCACTCTGACTCGCCCTGCCGTCCTGCTCGCCGCCGCCGGAATTTGCCTCGGCCAGCTCGTCCCGCTGCTCCTTCGCAAGAAATCTGCGGACCAGCGACTCACCCCCGCTGCACCCCTGCTGCTGGCTGCCGGAATGACCCTCGGCATGTCACCATGGCTGCTCAGAAATGCACTGCAGTTCCATGCCTTCATACCCGCCACTACACACGGCGGCTATACGCTGGCACTCGGAAATAACCCTGACTTCTACCGAGACGTGATTCGCGGAAAAGATCGGTTCCCCTGGGATGGAGCTGCGCTCGATCACTGGCAGCAGCAGACGCTTGCCCAGGCCCGACAGAACGGCATTAACCTGGCTGATGAACAGGCCCTCGACAGATTTCACTACGCTCTCGCACGCGATACCATCCGCCGATTTCCAGCTGATTTTCTGCAGGCCTGCCGACTGCGATTCCGCAGATTCTGGGCCCTCGGCCAGGCTGACACCCCGGCCACTCCCGTCAGTATCCTCACCGCCGTCTGGTATCTCTGCCTGTGGACCGGTGTACTGCTCAGACTGCTGCAGCACTGCTGCCATCCCCGCAGTTTGCCGCAGCATACCGCCGAAATATCGCTCTGGATCTGCGTGCTGGCCTTCAGCGGGACTCACCTGTTCTACTGGACAGATGCCCGTATGCGAACCCCAATCATGCCACTGCTGATCGTCATCGCAGCTCTGGGGTACAGCAGCGTTCGCCGACGCCGCCAGGCTCAGAACGGCACCTGAAGTTCTTCCACTCAGTGCAGCTGAATCGTGCGGCCATCATAGCGCGCCACACGATCCGGTCTTCCAGCAGCCTGCTCCTCAAGGATCCGCTCCATCGCTTCAATCGCCGCAACGACCTGCCGGTCAGCCGCCAGATCCGCATACTCCAGCTGTCGAATCTGCTGCAGTCGCTGCGGTCGTTCCGCAGACGCACCGCCATGCTCAACCCAGGCGACTTCTCGAGCAAAACGATCTATGACCTCAATCCCGTACCCACGCTGCGAACGCTCACCCCACGGCTCCAGAAAACTGCCGTTGTAGTGATTGTTGATCGTGTTTTTCAGTTTCAATGGCGTAAGCTGATCAACCGTCAGCTCGACACCCCGCTTCCGCGAATGCCCGTTCCAGATTCCATTGTCAAAGCGAAACTGCACTTCCTGCTCGACGTAGCCCGGAAAGTTATCAGGAGTCACCCAGGAAGTGTGAATGTCAAAGGCCGCTTCACGACCGTCCGCATATTCATAAATCAGCCGCAGCTGGCAACTGTCCCACGTATTTCCGTCCTGCGGCCCCACCAGCCCCCGCTGCCCCGTGCACAACACGGTTTTCAGCCGCCCCCCAAAGGTAAAATCAATCAGCTTGATGTAGTGCACCGCCACATACGTTCCCGGATTACGGCCCGTAATCCACTCCGAAAACTGCTGGCCCGAAATCTGCCGCGGCTCCAGCAGCGAACAGTAGCCGTTGTTCACGTGCTGCAACACATTGTCCGCCACCAGCGTGCGCAGCTTCTTGTGGTCCGGATCCAGCAGCTTGTGATAAACCACCCGCGCCAAAACTCCACGCCGCTCAGCAATCGCAGTCAACTCGTCAAGCTCACTCAGCGACAGCACTGAAGGCTTCTCCACCAGCAAATGCACGCCCGCTTCCAGAATCGCTCGCGCTGCCTCAAAATGCCGGTTATCCGGAGTCGCTACGCAGGCGAAAGTCGGTCGGTGCTGCAGCATCTGCTGCACAGCAGAATCCCCGGAACAGTTCGTAAACGGCGGAATCAACCCGGCAGACTGCCGCAGATAACGCTCCGCACGACTGCCCGTCTTTGTCGCCACAGCCACCAGCTGCACGTCCAGATCACCGAACCGCCGGTCATACAGGCCCTGCCGAGCCACAGCTTCGAAAAATGGACGGTAGGTATCATCAAAAATCATACCCATGCCGACCATGCCGGCAGTCATTTTTGGACGCATCTGCTCTTACCCCAGGCGCTCAGCAACGCACGAAATCAAGGTTGAAACTCTGCCGGCTTCCAGTCCGCTTCACCGCCAAACGTGTCATCAGACACGGTGGCTGCTCCGCTCTGCTGATCAACAACACCCTCGACTGTATCAAAGGCAGGCAAATCCTCAAAGGGATTGAGCTCTGATGCGCTGCTCGCAGACTGCTTCGGCAGGGTCTTCATCCGTTCACTGCGAGTCCCTGCAGAGGAAGCTGAATCCGCCACAGCAGACGCCTGCACAACCCCCGAACTGCCCGTCGGCTTCTGCTTCCACTCCGACTGCCGACGACTCGCAAACTCAGAAAAATCTTCCACAGTCGCTGCACTGTTGGCCTTCGCCGCTGCTGTTGCCGCTGGCGCGGCCTTGCTTCCACCGTCACGCGCCAGAAAACTGCTGAACCCGTCAACCTCAGCACTCCCCGTAGTCAGGGCAGCCGCTTCTGCCGCAGGAGACGGCCGGTTCAGCGCCGCTGAACGCGGCAGCTCAAGACTCGTCTGCTCCGCACCGCCGCCAGTCCTCGCTCGCACTCCCACACCAGAATCACCAATCACTGCCGCACCCGCTTTTCCGTCAGGCGTCCGACCCGTCCGCAGGAATCCCGCAAGAGCCGGCCCCTTCATGGTCTGCAGCACTGCCTCACCCGACTCACCCGACTCACCCGCACCAGCAGTACCCGCGCCCGGATAAACAGCCGTCGCTGCCGCCACTCCAGCAGTACCGGCCGAATCATCAAGCCTGGCACGACCAGAACCACCCGGCAGCGGAGCCGGGCCGGCAGCATCAGCATCCAGTGCCACCCGCCCCGACATCGCTCCACTCGCCGAATCAGCCTGCACACCCTCGACTGACTCTTCCGCCCCTTCCAGAAACGGGTCACGAATCGTGGAATACGAACTGCGAGTCATCAGACCCATAGTTCCGCAACCCGGCATCAGCAATACCGTTCCCAGCAGTCCCGCAGCCGTCCACCTGTTCATAACTCGCATCCTTCTCGTGTTCGCTATCCCACCCTCACTGGTCACCTCGATCTGCCTGACGCCGACGGTTGAATACCGCCGGATCAAACGGATCATGCTTCAGTGAACGTTTCGCTTCTGCCAGAAATTCTCGATCCGCAACCGCTCCGTCCTGCTCCTGCCCATGAGCCTCCTCGGGCAGAACCATCGTCTCAGAACCAACGCTGTCTTTTTCATTCAATCCCGAGATTGCCGCCTGTTCAGGCTTCGCCGATTCCATCATCTCCCGGTTTTCGCCAGGTGCCAGATCAGCCGCCGCAGCCTGCACCCACTCCCGCAAAGTCTGCATCTGCAATGTCCCGCTCCGGCCCCGCAGAGGCAGCTCCAGCTGCCCCCCATGAGCCAGACCAGCCTGCTGCAAAATCGCACTCCGAGATGGTTCAGAAAAGCTGATCTGCCGCAGAACTGCCGCCAGATTCTGCTCGGCGGTCCGAGGATCTGAGCCCCTGCGGATGGACAGCAGCTGAAACTCCGACGACGCATTCAACCCATGACAGCCGGCCGTCGCACACTTGCTCGACAACAACGGCTGCACGCTGCGGACAAACTGCTGAGCCGTGGCACGCCGCAGCCCGGCCAGTGAACGAGCATTTGCCGCAGCACCCGCGGAGGGCAGGGGAGGCATCTGCAAACTCTCAGAAGCACGCTGAACACCAACTCGCCCGGATGATTCGGCAGCCAGCTGCTCAAGCATCCGTTTCGCATCCTCCCGGTAAGGATCCAGACGCAGTGCATCCAGCACCTCCCGCTCCGCCTGCTTCGGCAAACCGTTTCGCAGACACCATCGCGCCAGCTGCAAATGCACCTCCGGTGTCAGCTCCTGAAACGACGCTCGCATCTGACGCCAGGCATCCACACGGTCCTCCGCCAGAAAACGCACTCGCGACGATTCAATAAATTGCCGACCGCCAGCCACCTCGACACTATAGCCGCCACCCTGCACACGCAGCGATGTCTCAAGCAAAGTCCCGTCTGTCAGTACCAGCACTGCCGATTTTCGGTCACCCACAGCCGGCACAGAACCCGACCCCGGTTCGTCTGCCCAAATCTGCGCAGCGAACAGAAACACCAGCAAAATCAATGTCAGCCGATATTCCATTACCCGGCACCGCAATCCATTGCAGCGTACAGCCTCAGTCAGCTTTCCTGCCGCGCAGGACCTGCCTGCCCCCGCGACGCAGCTGGAAAATTACGACGTTTACGGCTCCGGGGTCAATATGAACACCAGGCGACCACAACCGGCAACGCCACACGAGAACCCGCCAGAGCACCCATAGCCCCCAGCTTTCCAGGGGTCCATCACCGATCCGCAGATGCGGCCGGAACTGAACGGCAAACAACCAGCCCCGCGCGGCAAAATTCTCAGCTTCCACGCTCTACAAGATAAAAGGCACTGTCCGCACGCAGATTGGAAACCAGCAGCCGGTCCACCGCCCGACCACGAATAATCGGGCTCTCGATCACTATCCGCAGACCCATCCGCTCCATCAGAGACCGAAAGTCACGCATCGACATGAAATGCACGTTCGGAGTTTCATACCACTCCCACGGAAACGACTGCGTTACCGGTGTTCGACCCCGACGCAGTACCTCCAGCCGCACACGCCAGTGACCAAAATTCGGCACCACCACCAGCGCTCGCCTCGCTGCTCGCAGCATCTCTGACAGCAGTCGCCGAGGATTGCGAACCTGCTGCAGTGTCTGACTAAGCACTGCAAAGTCAAAACTGTCGTCCGGAATGTCCTGCAGTCCGCGATCCAGATCCGCTTCAATCACGGGCAGGCCACGCTGTACAACCGACATGATGTTCAGATGATCAACCTCAACCCCCAGCACATCACAGCCCAGCTCATCATTCAGCCTGTGCATCAAACGACCATCGCCGCAACCAAGGTCAATCACACGACTGCCTCGATCAATGTGCTGCATGATCAACTCGTCCGTCAGCCGAACGGATGGGTCGGGAATCTGATAACGGGCTGGATCTGGCATCTTTATTCCTGAGCCGGCAGCTGTTCCTGCGGCAAAGCAGTCTCTGCAGATTGCTGCTGCGATGTTGCCGGCTGATATGTCGCCGGAACGCGAGCAGCCGTTTCAGACGGACTGGCCGAAACGGCAGATGACTGCGGCTGGAAACCGGAAACCGCCGGAGACGGCTGAGTCATCTGCCACACGGCACCGGCGATGCACAGCAACACCGTGGCAACAACACCCGCCCGAACCAAAACACGCTGCCGCCGGCCCGCATAATACTGGGAGACTGCCTGCCCCACAACCCGCTGCCTGAGCTCAGCCGAAAGCTGAATCCGCGGCGCTGCACCGCTTAACAGCTCGTGCTCGGGCATCACAGGTTCCGGGATTCCAGACAAACCACCACTCATAGATTCAACCAGAATGAAGACAGAAAACAGCAGTACGCAACAGCACAAATAAGCAAAAAACCAATCCCCGCACCAGACCCTGACGCACCAGACCCTAACGCACCACACCCTCCAGTGCCCGCTGTAGTTTTTCCATCGCATAACGATAACGACTGGCAACTGTGTTCTGAGAAATCCCCAGAACTTCAGCGATCTCCGCGAACGTCAGGTCTTCCCAGTGCTTCAAAATCACCACCTCAGACTGCTCAGACGGCAAACTGTCCAGAATCCGACGAATCTGCTCCGCCGACTCCTGCTGCAGCACCTGCTGTTCGGCCGACGCCGGCATCCCCGCAGCTGCCACCGGCAAACGCTTCCGAGCTTTGTTCCGCTGCAGTATTCGCAACGCTTCGTTACGCACAGCCTGCAACAGGTAAGACCACGGAAGTTTCGCAGCCACAAGCAGTTGTGGACGACGAGCAATCCTGGAAAAAGCCCCCTGCAGGGCGTCCTCCGCGTCCGCCTGGGACGAAGTCACCGACATGGCATAACGCACCAGTCGTTCTGCCGTCAGATCAAACAGTTCAGTCAGAGCCACCTCGGGCGACTGCGACAGCCGCTGAGCACAGTTTCTGACCAGTAATTGAAAATCCCCGTCCATCATCTCTTCCCAAAACACGCAGGACGGACGGCTTTGTCTGGCATTTGTGGAAATTCCGCTCAGACTCGTTATTTTTCCACCCGCCGGAATGCCGGCTGTCCGACCTCATGTCGCAATTATCGTTGATTTTCGGAAAGATCACCAGGGAAACTGCCGTGTTTAATACAGTTGCTGTGGCCGGGGCCACGGGTGCCGTTGGCCGAATTATCCTGCAGCTTCTCGAACAGCGTCGCTTCCCGGCCCGGACTTTTCGCCTCCTCGCCTCCGCTCGCAGCGCCGGACAACAGCTGGAATTTGCCGGCAGCCGCCTCACCATCGAAGAACTCACACACGACTGCTTTCACGGTATCGATCTGGTAATCGCCAGTACTCCAGATGAAACAGCCGCCGAATTCCTGCCCTCCGCCGTACGTGCCGGTTGCCGAGTCATCGACGAATCCGGGTACTGGCGGATGCATCCCGATGTCGCTCTCGTGATCCCTGAAATCAACCCCGAGGCTGCTCTTTCCGCCACCGGGATCATCGCCAGCCCCAACTGCTCCACCACCCAAATGGTCGTGGCACTCAAACCACTGCATGATGCAGCTCGGGTCCGCCGAGTCGTCGTCAGCACATATCAGGCCACCAGCGGCGCCGGACTGCAGGGCACAGCCGACCTGCTCGCCGGAACCCGCGCCGCACTCGATTCCAGACACTACGATTACAAAGCCTTCCGCTACCCCATCGCGTTCAATGCCATCCCCCAGATCGGCAGCTTCAAACAGGATGGCTACACCAGCGAAGAACTGAAAATGATCTTCGAAACTCGAAAAATACTCGGCGATGACTCAATTCAGGTCTGCCCAACCTGCATTCGCATCCCCGTCTCCAATTGCCACAGCGAAACCATCAATGTGGAAACAGAACGACCACTCTCAGTTGCCGAAGCCCGACAACTGTTTGAATCGTTCCCTGGCATCAAAGTCCTCGATGACCCAAACCTCGGCCAGTACCCCATGCCCTCCGTCTGCGACGGCAGCGACGATGTCTTCGTCGGCCGCATTCGCCAGGATTTATCGCACCCCAACTGCATCACTTTCTGGTGCGTGTCCGACAACCTCCGAAAAGGTGCGGCCACCAACGCCGTGCAGATTGCCGAACTCCTTGCCGCTCAGCAAAAAAACTGAACGGCCGCCCCGATCGCTCACTCGCTGACAACCGGCGGCAAAAGCAAAATCCCAGGCGGCTGCAGGCAGGCCTCGGGAAAGCCCCGCGCGCCCGTTTCCCAGCGATGAATCCAGTCTGACCAGACTGTCCCGGATTCACCGAAAATCACCGCCTGACGATCCGCAGGAAATAACCCTGCCTGCTGGGCCTCCGCTGCCGGCAACGGACGCAGCTGCTTCTTCTGAGCCAGCATCGTCGAAATCTCGCGACTGAAATCACCGCCAGGCCAGACAACCAGTCCGTCTCCGTTGATGTCATACGGATGACCATGCACAAACGCACTCTCAAGCTGCTCGCGCACCATATCAATTCCACATTTTCGATAAAATCCCTCCAGCGCATGCTGCAGTGATCGCAGCTGATCGGCCGAGGCAAAACGCAGACAACCCGCCCGCTCCACTCCCACCACTACCCAGCCACTCTGCTCCTGAAACAAAATACAAATCAACTCCTCACCCAGCAGCGGACACTCCAGTTCAACAAGAAAACTGTTTGATGCCGAATGAACCCCGGCACAGCGAATGCCAGTACCTGCCCACACAGGACACAGCTGCAATACCCGAATCAAATCACGCTTCACAAAGTTCCGGATCGCCTCTTCCACATGCTCCAGCTGACTGTGCACAGAACGCCGGGCACTGAAACGACGAAACGACGCCTGCTGCAGCTCCAGACGACGACGACGACGGAAAATCTTCGGCAGTGTCCCCGAGTAAAATCCGGGACGCAGCAGTCGAGCGACCGTTTCACCATGACTGCCAACCGCCACCGGCATCAGCCGCGGACGACGATTCGATGCATACAGCCGCCAGTTCTCCTTCAGCTCCCACACCGCAAAACCAAAGATCCCAGGGATAAAGAAAATATTGAACCACGTCACTGATTCCGCCAGCACACGCCCCAGATACGGCTGCATAAACGACACCATGCTGCCCTGCAACAACACCAGTCCCGGCAGAATCATCTTGTGAGCCACCGTGACCACCGGAAAATGCTTCACCGGATGAAATGTGGGCTCGATCAGCAGATTGACGTAAATGCGAATCAAAAACGAAACAAATGACCACACCACCCCCAGCACCGCTTTCACCACAATCGACAGCCAGCTCTCCTCACTGTGAAAACGCAGCCACTCATCCACCGCATACAAAAAACGCTCAATCAAATTCAGCACCATCCGGAAGAATTCCAGCAGCAAATCCAGCAGTGCCACAAAAATTCGCGCCTGCAGCTTGTGCCACGCATTCGCCAGCCACTCCGATGTCAGCTCCTGAGCATCCTGACCGGGCCGCGAATTCAATGCCAGACTGCACAACACACACCCCGACAAATACCACAGCCAGCCAGGGGAACTCCCCAAAAACAAACCCGGAATACCACGAAACAAAGGCCACGCAACGATCGCCGGAACCACCACCACCCGTCGAAATCTGACCACCGCACGATGACGCCAGATCGCCTGCACTGCCGGCAAACGCGCAACTCGCACCGGATACTCAATCAATGCCAGCTTCAGCAAACGCACCGTCGAACGCAACAGCCTGAAAAAACGACGACGAAACTGCGACAAATGAATCAGTGCCATCAACAGAAAACCAACACCCAGTACCCACGACGCTGTGTCCGGCCCCTGCTGCACAGACGGCACCGACACCGCCGGCACCGAAACTGCCGACACGCCGACACCCTCAACTTCAGCTGCCCCAGTAAGCTGAACCTCACTGCGGCCAGACCCCGACGTTGACCCCGACCGGGACTCCAATTCCGCAACTGCAGGCCCAGTCACAGCCGCAGACTCCGCCGTCGATAACTCCGCAGCAGACTCCCCGGTTCCAGATAACTCCCCCGGCAAAGTCTCCCCCGGCAATGACTCGGACGGCAAGGACTCCGACGCTGCTGACTCGCCAGCCTCAGACTTCACAACAGCCGCCGGCCTGCGATGAAGTAAATGCGCCAGATGCCGGACGCCCTCCACAATCACCAGCGCCCCGCCAAACGGTATCAACAAAAATAAAGTCGCAAATCGACCGGCTCGATTCCCGAAAAAAATCGAACTGGTCGTCTGCAGCCACCGCAAATAAAACTCGCCACGCTGATAAACACCATCCATCGACAGCGCCAGACGATCGTCCGCTCGCAACAGATAATCCCCCTGCCACAGATCCCGCATATCAGTCAGATCCGGCAGCTTCAGATCATTGCGACTGATGGAGTCCCGCAGATAACCGAGCGTCAGGTAGCCACGGCTGACAATACAGTCCAGGGCGTCGTCCACCAGCTTGTCCAGCGCCACCTGCTCAGGAATATTACGAGGCATCAGACCCACATCACGCAGTGTCTGCCCCAGTACCGGACGCATACGCTCACGCATCTGCAGCTCAGACAGATGCGCCGCTTCGTTCAGCAGCTTCGACAGCCTGTCTCGCTCTGCACCACTCAAACGAACGTACACCAGCCGAGCCGCTGCGCTGCTGAGATGACGCGTCATCAGCACTTCCCGCAGACTGTGCAGCGGACGCCGCAGCGGACGAGCCCCCCGGCTGGCCAGCCAGGTCACAAGGTCCACCTTGTAATTCACTCGCTCGTTGTCCAGACACACTTTCTGCAAATCAAACAACAGTCGCTTCTCGGAATTCCAGAAACCATGAATCGCATTTGTTGCCAGTTCCCATAAAGCGGCACGCCACGCTTCCGCCTCCGGCTCAGTAAACTTCAGTGCCCGCTGCAGACGGTCTGCCAGCAGCCGAATTTCCTGCTTTGCTGACTCCACCGCAGACTGACGCTTGTCCTCGGTAACAGCCCGCTGCGCTGCCTGCATAGAACTTACTATCGCCCCAACCGTGTTGCCACGCTCACGAGCACGCTCACGACGACGAGAAGCCCGCAGCCAGGCCCGATCAGACGGTGATGACCCAATACCCAAAAACCACTCGCGTCGAGTACTGACCAGACGCTCTTCATCACGCTGCAGATGCGTGGTCAGATCAGGTGACGTAGCACCATAAAGCCTCGTCCGCTCGAAAAGCTGCGCCGCCGCCACGTCACCGTCCAGCAGCACATCCACAAATCGCGACTCCGCCAAAGACGGAAACCAGACCTTCAGCAGGTCCGGCTCAAACCAGCGCAGTTCCAGATACATCGCACAAAATTCACGCCAGGCCTCAGTACGAGACTCCGGTATCACCAGACGCAGCTCCGAACGCAGCACGAAGTGCGCCTCATCAAAAGCTACCTGGCCCAGCCGGGCAATCCGCTGCTGAACCTCGGCTCGCTCAGATGCACCCGACAGCTTCTGCTGCAGCTCTCGGTCAACGACCGCATGAAATAACCGCCGCCAGACCTGCTGCAGCAGCTCCTGAATTGGCCAGTGCTGCAGCTCATCTTCAGCCGGCTGACTGATCAGGAGACAGGTCTCCGGCAGGCTCAGAAAATCCGCCAGACCCAGCTCATCAGGATGCACCAGCTCCCGCAGTTCACTCGCAGGAACAATCTGACTGTCCGTGTGAGGTATTGCCGTCGACAGTTTCACAAAGCCGTGACGTTCCCGAATCACCCGCCGGATGACTCGCGGTTCCGCAAGGAACGCCGACGGCTCAGCCAGCTGCAAAGCTCGCCGCAATTCCTGAATCCTGCTCGCCCCGACCGGTGTGACCACTGATTCTGCTCCCGCATGCCCCGTCGCGCGATAATGAACAACCCTCACCGTTAACACGAAATTCTACTCACCGTGACTCAACCGAAACAGCACACCGACCGGGTTTCAGCAAACCTGCACTTTTCTGGAACCGTTTTGCGGATAGACTGCGGCAAATTCAAACAGACGCCGAAGACAAAACCGCAGCTCGGGCACTCCAGCCCGGGCAAACCTCCCTAAAAACACAGCATTTTGCACTCCAATCGTGCCGTCTCACGACACCGTCGGACTATTGTCAAGGGCGTCCAGACTGTTCACACTGCGGCGGCCGGCCCAGCCGCGCCGCCTTCGGATCCCTCCCAGTTTCACAGCAGCTATCATGATCATTACCATCGACGGGCCTGCCGGCTCAGGAAAAAGCACCGTGGCCCGACTGCTGGCACACCGCCTCGGACTGAGGTTTCTTGACACAGGTGCCATGTACCGCGCCGTTGCACTCGCCGTCCTCCGCAGCCACACCAGTCAGCAGGATGCCGAAGCAGTAGCCGAAGTCGCAGCACACTGCAGTATTCGCTTCGAAAATGACCGACTGCTGCTGAACCAGCAGGACGTTACCACCGAAATCCGCCTGCCGGAAGTCGCCATCGCAGCCTCCATCGTCGCCGCCAACCCGGCCGTCCGAAACAGCCTCGTCCAGCAGCAGCAGCAGATTGGTGAAACCGGCAGACTGGTCACCGAAGGCCGCGATCAGGGGACCATCGTCTTTCCCCACGCCCCCTTCAAATACTTTCTCACTGCCAGTCTCGATGCCCGCACTCGCAGACGCCTGACAGAACTCGAACAAAAAGGACAAACAGGCTCGTGGGAAGAAATTCGCGAACAGATCCGACAACGCGACGAACGCGATGAAAAACGCACCCTCGCACCCATGAAACCAGCCGCCGATGCAGTGCTTGTCGATACCTCAGAACTCAGCATCGAACAGGTCGTTGAACTGCTCTGCCGCAGGATCTCGAACGACTGAAAAACTGCCAGCAGCCGGAAAGTCACTGCTGGCGAGATTTTGATTTACCCGCGCTGTCCCCACCCGCAGCAGTGCGCTCACCAGCCAGCTGCCGGGACAGAAACGCACCTCGCAGCTCCGTACCTGCAGCAGTGACGTAAACCCAGTCCAGCACTGCAGACTCCGCCACCTCCACCGACAAACCCTCGCGCAGCCCCCGCAGGTTCAATGGCCGGTTGGCCAGCTGACCGAAAACTCGGCCGTCACGCAGCTCCCGCACCTCCAGCCAGATCAATTCGCGCGCTGTCCCCTCAGAAAACTCCGCCAAAACGCTGTGCCCCGCCGTTGCCGACATGGCACGACTCCGAAATGCAGAACTGAATTCCGCCCACGCCCCCCGCGCCTGCTCAGCTGCACGCCGTACCGCCGCAGCGTGCTGCCCCGCACTCAGCACCGGCGCGTTCATGCGAGACCGCAACTCATCAGCCGGATGCTCCGATCGCAATAAAGACACTGCCTCCCCCTGAATCTGCTCCCACGGAAGCACCGTCTCGTCCGCCGGAACCATCAGCCCGCAAATCACCCCGTCAGCAATCAGCCGCTGCTCCAGCAAGGTCGCCAGCAGTCGACCACAGTCCTTCACTGTCACTGCCTGCCCGCGGTCAGAACCGCCCCCTGAAACTGTCAACGACGCGCGATGCTGCTCAAGCACTCGTCGCACCGTCGCATCTTCAGTCGCCGCAATCTCTTCAGCCGATGCTACAGGCTCCCGCTCCACCGCAAGCGACAGCCACCGGGACCCAGCCTCCACTATCAACACCTCGCCCGCATTTCGCTCAGCCGGCAAACCCTCCACAGCCGCCACAGTCCTGCGACTGATCCGCACAGTAACCCCAGGCCAGACCTGCACAGCCGCCTGCCGCAGCTGAGCTTCTGCAAGGCGAATCGGACCACTCGTCAGCAAAATCAGCGTTCCGGCAGATTCTGCCGAAATCTGCGTGTCGGCCAACACGGCTCCTCTGCCGGCAGCAGCCTCATCCGCCACCCCGCCAGCAGCCCCCACACACAAACACATTCCGCCGCAGATCACCACAGCAGCCAGCCACAAATCCCGGATCTTCTCCACCCCCATGACCTCCCTGTGCAAAATTCCGGAACTCAGCAAATTCCGACAGTCTCAGCACACCAAGCCGCGAAATTCCCTACAATTCGCGACTGCTCAGTCAGACAAATCGCAGTTTCTCAAATCGGCATCCAGGGCCGGATTCGCTGCCCGGATTCCACAGTTTTTCCGAAAGCACATCCCCGTGTCGGTGATCGTCCAGAAGTTCGGTGGTACCAGCGTCGCCAATGCCGAAAAGATCCGAATTGCCGCCGCACGTGCCGTCAAAGCCCGCCAGGCCGGACATGATGTCGTGGTCGTGGTCAGCGCCCGCGGTCACAAAACAGATGAACTGATTGACCTCGCCCGCAGCATTACCTCCAGTCCGCGCCCGCGCGAGATGGACATGCTGCTGTCCACAGGAGAACAGGAATCCGTCGCCCTGCTCGCCATGGCGGTACACGAGCTGGGCCACGAAGCCATCAGCCTCACCGGTGCCCAAATCGGTGTCCTCACGGACACGACACACACCAAAGCCCGCATCGTCAGCATTTCCACCGCCCGCATCCGCGAACACCTCGCAGCCGGCGCCATCGTTATCGCTGCCGGGTTCCAGGGCGTCGATTCGGCTATGAACATCACAACACTCGGACGCGGTGGCAGTGACACAACCGCAACCGCCCTCGCTGCCGTGCTCGACGCCGAAATGTGCGAAATCTACACCGATGTCGAAGGCGTATTCACAACAGACCCGCGAGTCGTCTCGGATGCACGCAAGGTCGAACGCATCTCCTACGATGAAATGCTGGAACTGGCCAGCCTCGGCGCCGGTGTCATGCATTCACGATCCATCGAGTTTGCCAAGAAATATGCGGTCAACCTGCGAGTCCGACCGTCGTACTCCGATGGCCCCGGCACACTCATCGCTCCTCAGAATGGCACCGCCCAGCCGGTCGTCACCGGAGTCGCATTTGTCCGCAATGAAGCCCTCGTCACACTGATCGGACTGCCCGACCAGCCTGGTGTCATGAGCAGCCTCTTTACGGCCCTCTCCAGCGCCCGGATTCCTGTCGACATGGTGGTCCAGAACGCCGCTGCCGAAGGTCTGGCCAACGTCTCATTCACTGTGTCCGAAGATGAACTGCCGGCTGCCATGGAAGTTGTCGCCGCCGCAGCCCGCACTCTGTCTGCCCAGTCCATACAAAAAACCACCGGACTTTCCAAAGTGTCCATCGTCGGACACGGCATGCAGACTCACACCGGCGTCGCAGCAAGGCTGTTTCAGATCCTGTCAGACAGCAATATCCGCATTCACGTGGTGACCACCAGTGAAATCAAAATCTCAGTGCTCATCGACAGCGACCGCTGCAATGATGCAATTCTCGCCGTACACAGCGGCTTCGGACTCAATCAGCCCTCTCCGCCGCTGCCCGGCTGCGGACACCCCGCCAGCAGTGCCACCAACGCAGTGTCCAGCGACGAAGTCGTCGCTGATATCATCTCTCGACTGGACAGCATGGAAAGCATCCTCGTCAGCGACATCACCTCCGACACCGATCAGTGCCGCATCAGTCTCAGCAATCTGCCCGACGCACCAGAAGTCGCTGGCACTGTATTCGCCGCAGTCGCCGAGGGCGGAGTACTGGTTGATCTGATCGTCCAGAATACGCCGCGCTCAGGTGTGGCCAGCATCTCCTTCACAGTCCCGGCAGCCGACGGTCCGCGATGCCTGCAGCGGCTGCAAACCGTGCTCGACGAACATTACCCATCCGGAACACTGAATTCGGAATCTGAAATCTGCAAACTGATTATTACCGGGATCGGACTTCGCAGCCACACAGACGTGGGACGTCGAGTTTTCCGGACGCTGGCTGAAAACCGCATCAATGTGGATATGATCAGTACCAGCGAAATCAAAATCAGTATCGTCGTCGGTTCGCAGCAATCAGCCAAAGCACTGACTGCACTGCGAACCGAGTTTCAGACAGACTGACAGCCGCTCACTCAGCTGCTTTGGTCCCGACAGACGCTGCGGCTGCCGCTGCTGAATCCGCCAGCGACGCCTGCTTCGCATTGTCTCGCACCTTCACCACACCACTCAAAGCAATGATCACCGCGCCCAGCAGCAGCACCACCCCGGCCCACTTTGGTGCAGCATCGCGGAACTTCTGAGTCCCGGCAGAACGGCCGACCAGCGCGGATGACAGGAAAAATGAACCCATCGCCAGCAAAATCTTGGTATCAACCATGGCGTGATAGATGCCGTCTACCCGCCCCGCAGCAATCGCCCGCCAGTAGTTGAAGCCCCCCGACAACAACAGCAGCGCTATTCCGCCGTGCACATACTTCTTCCAGCGGCCACGAATTGCAGCCAGATCCTCAGGACGACCTGCCAGTACCGGATGCACCACAAAACGCAGTGCAAACAGTCCGCCAACCAGTACCACGGCGGTACCCACGTGGATCCAGCGCGACACCAGAGAAAGCACAAACATCGGATCCATGGATTTCCTCAGTTCACCTTGTGTAGACAGCCAAAAACA
>Ga0172373_10001607_pt1 | contig 36387 bp, 26 predicted proteins | sample Lak10m_2_FD_114546 | JGI IMG/M metagenome (GOLD analysis project Ga0172373, IMG submission 114546) | Freshwater microbial communities from Kabuno Bay, South-Kivu, Congo - kab_092012_10m | ecosystem: Environmental > Aquatic > Freshwater > Lake | place: Democratic Republic of the Congo...
CCCGTTCAAATCCCCCCTGACGTGACCCCTCACCGCTCAAATCCAACAACCATTGGACGGGCCTTCATAACCCACGGATTTCGTGTGCCCTTCCTGTTGCCGCGCGTAAGTGAATGCTTACGTGAACGCGGGGCAAATTAGGGCGGTGGGCAGGGGCTAGGATCAAATTAGATCAAGGGCGGGTCTGAGACCCGCCCCTACAGTTCATCGTGACGCAATTTGGGCATGTTCGCGTTTCCGAGGACACTTCTTCTTTCGCGTGGCCCCTGCGTCTACATCAAAGCACGAAGTCCCGTTACTTCTTCTTGAGTGCTTCCAGCCGATCCGCGAAGCTCGCTTGCGAGGGAGCCGTTTCGCCGGCAACAGCTTTGAGTGCAGCCTCGATGTGCTCGTCTTCCTTTGCCTTTTCAGGGCTCAGGAGCCTCGCCTTCATGTCTGCCGCGGATGCAGAGGCTTTGGCTTCCTCTGCCTGCTTGTTCATGGCAGCGAGCGCAACCCCGAGGCTGGACGAATCCTTTCGGAGCCCCGCGAGGTTCTCGGCTTTGCCGGCACGAGCCGTCGCCCTCTCCTTCTCTATTTCCGCTCGGCGCATATCTCTTTTTGCCGCATCCAATTGGGCTCGGGCTGTCTTCACTTTCTGACCGGTTGCTTCAGCGAGTTCTTTCACCTCTTCGTAATAGGCCTTTGCTTCGTCGGCTTCGCGGGCTTCTCTTTCGACTTCGGGCCGGAGTTTCTCCAACTCGGTCACAAGCTTATCGAGGCTCGCGCCGATTTCCTGCGCCTTGCCGGCATTCTGACTCGCCTGAGCTTCGTCCAGCTGCTTATTGAGCAGCTCGGCCGCGGCCATGTACCGGTCGTAATTCTTCTGCGCCGCGTCAGCCTCGGCCTTTTCCTTTTCGTAAGCGGTCTTGGCCTTCCCCGCCTCGATGACGATCTTGTCAAGCTCCTTGATCATCTCCTCGATCTCGGCTTCGGTGGCCGTCTCAGGGTCCCACGCGACAATCTTCTGCGTGACGGTCTTGCCCACGTCACCGAGCTTTTTCTCACCGAAAGATCTCAGAAATCCGAAAATGCTTCCCATGTTGTTCCTCCTTATGGGCTATCGTCAAATGACCTTTAAAGATGAAGGCTCCAGCGCTATCCCGACCATGATCTGGACTGATGCGCCGTCCTTTTCGTTTACTGCTGCCAGGAGTAGATACTCATCGACATTCTCGTTCACGTGGCGGCCGTAGAGCATGCAATCATACTCCACGGTTTCGACGGACTCTCCGTATGGATCCAGGTAGATCTTTTCCGTGAACGGGACGGGTGGAATGCGCGTCAGTTGGTTGCCCTGAGCATCTTCCTCCACGACGGTCTTGGATTCGTCATTGTCCCAAACGCGGAAGTATTGAGTTTGGTCCTTTGTCTGGAAAATCTCCAGGCCGATGTATCCATCGTGAGCCGAAAGCCAGAAATCCCAATCATCCGGATAAACTTCATCGTACGGCATGAACAGCTTGCACTCCTGGACGATGTTATTCTCGTCAGCGACAATCTGGAGCATGTACACGTTATCCGTCGCGTCCAGGTAGAATCGATGGACCCTGACGTTCCCCATAGGAAACATTCCATATGATTTCACGATGGAGCTGCTGCCCGGATACTTGATCTTCAGGTCATTTCCGCCGAGGATGAAATCGACTTCGGGCACCTCGATCATACCGTTGATCCTCAATCCCAACGGCAGATCTTTGTCCACCCTTTCCAGCTTGCTCGTTCGGTACGAGTCCTTCAGCTCATCGTATTTCTTTTCGGTAACCTTCCTTAGAAGTTTCCACGTGCCTGCCATAAAGCCTCCGGGATTTCGTGCCGCGACTCTCCGCGGTAAGTTGAGCACGGCGTAAGATTGCGTAACGAGTGACTAGTAGATCGATTCGTAAGTACCTTCCCACGAATATCTTGGGAGAGCGAGGCGTTGAACAACGCGATTTGCCTCGTAGGGGCGGGTCTGAGACCCGCCCCTACCCAAGTCTGCCGCTGACGACAACGTAAAGGTATTTCTGAATCGGTCTATTAGGTGGCTTACCTTTGGGGCGATTTCCTCACTTCGCTCGATTGACCTGGCGTTGAATTTCCGGCTTGGATTCAAGGACCGCCAGCGATAGCGCGTCCATCGCTGTCGGGCCATTCTTTTCAGCCCACTCGGTGCGGAGCACCAGGACCGCTTGTACGGCCAGAGATTCCACATCCGAGCTGAATAGCCACCCCTTTTCCAGGGCCGGGTATGCGTCCTTGGGAATTGAAACGAGTTGATAAATCACGTTTCCGTTGTTGTCGCGCTTGTCCGCGAAACGCCGGTCGCCAAGCGTCACGAGCCGAAGATTGCCGGACTTGCGGGCCATCTTCTCGGCTCGTTCCAGGAATTCGTTCTTGAGCCCACCCACAAACAGCATCAACGCCTTCGGGTTCTTCACGACTTCGGCCAGAGCGGCCGGATAGTCGGCATGCTTGACGGGAATCTTCTTCAACGCTTCCGATTGCTCGCTCAAGGCGTCCCATGTCATGGCCGTCCCGGAACCTTTCGGTCCGACGAACACGAGATTCTTCTTAGGATCGAGGTCGTCGATGCTCTTGATGCCCGAGTCGCGGTTGGCAAGCAACTGGGCGATTTCCGGATAAAGCGTGGCCTGTTCGGTTATGAGATTCTTGCCGGGGAGCTTCTTGTGGACGAGTGCCAGCGCATCCGATTGCACTATTGCGAGATCCGCTTGTCCATCGACCAAGAGCTTCAAGTTCTCCAAAGACCCGCCGGTGTTGATGGTTTTCACGTCGAGGCTTGAGCTTGATTTCTTGAGCATGTCCGCGAACTTGGCATACCAGCCGCCCGGCTGACCCGACGCAAAGCGGAGCAACGGCTTCTCGGGCTTCTTGTTTGCGAGCACGCTCTCCGACAGTGCAACTTCAGGCGGAACACCCGGAGGCAAGTAACTGGGATCTTTGGGCGTACCTTTCATGGACGCGATCTGCTTGTCCATTTCGGCCAGTTTCGTCTTCAGTTCCGCATTGTCTTTGGCCTGGCTTTCGAGATCTTCCCGCCACTTCTTGAATCCGGGATCGTCCGAGTGATGGTACGCGGCCGCGGCCACTCGCCTGTCGCTCATGTGGTCCAGCATCCAGAAAAGAAAAAGCCCACTGAAAATGCCAAAGGTAGGCGAAGAGCCGAACGCGTATGACGGCGCCTGGTACCCTTGAGCTCGGTAGAAGTTGTCTCTGTTTTTGTAGTGATCCGAGTAACCGAATCCAGGGGGAACCTTAACCTTTTGAGCTAGAGGACTGGATTCAGCGCCATCCACCTTGTACTCCGGCTTGGCATACTTGGACTGCTCGGCTTTGTAGCTGTCAAGGGATTCTTTGGCCCGCTGGCTTTTCTGCGCGTTGATCGTCTCTTTGTCGAACTTGGTGCCGCCGGTGAACTGTTCCTTTGCGCCAGATGCAGCCGAAGGCTTTGTGTAACCGCCGGAAGCCTTCTCTCCTGCAGGCCGGGCGTCTTTGCCGGCCGCGTCGCCACCAAGAGACGGTTTGCTGTAACCAGACGACGCCGAAGGCTTGCCAGGAGCCGGTCTCGCCTGATCTGCGCCGGACCGATCGCCTAGACCGGGCTTTGCATATCCGGACGAGGAAGGCTTTGAATCGCCCGCGGGCGTCTGCTTGCCCGGTCCAAACAGGCCTCCACCGCTCCGGTCCCACGTGCCGCGAGTGGGCGCAGACCAAGAGGAGCTCTTGCCGTACCCAAAACTCGATGATCCTGAAAAGCCGCGACCGCCGCCGAATCCGCGGCCCGCTTGCGCCCCGAGTGGAGATGAGAACACCGACGGGTGACCGATAACGAGAATCCCCGCGAGCAGAACGGGGATGAAAGATTTCTTTAACTTCATGAGGCTCAATCCTCCGTAACTCTCACCATCCGGAGTCTTATGGCATGACACGTTTTGCGTGTCAACGACTGCTCAACAAAGCCGTATGCATTCAGTTACGCGGAGAGGAAGAAGAATTGCGTTTCACCACAGAGGACGCAGAGGGCACAGAGACGAGGTAGGGGCGCACCCGCGTGTGCGCCCTGTTCAGGGTGTTACTCTATATCGGTTCTCGAAAGTAATCACGGTATTGACTTCTGGGTGCCACTGCTGGCTTGTCCAGCAGTGCGATCCCATTCCGTGAAAACTTCCGAGAATCCCTATATGTTGACAAAGGGCGGACACACGGGTCCGCCCCTACAGCGATCTCCGCGAACTCTGCGGTGATTGATCTTCTTCTTTCTCGCTATAAGCCCCACATAAGTGAACGGTTACTTAGAGCCACGCCACATGTCGCGCTCGTTCCCACGGCCGATGCTTCTCCGCTCCGGGTGCCCTTGTTCGGCATTTCTGGCCAAGGATCAGCATCGCGACCTCGCGATAAAGAATAGAGATTGTTCACCACAGAGGCCACAGAGATCGCAGAGAGTATGAGCGCATCCTGGGGCTCATTACGGTTTTGATTAAGGCTTAAGAGAGAATTGAGGGATTTCCCTGATTGACATGAGGGGCCAGTAGTATCGTAGAATACCGCACCCCTGAGCTGGTCTATCAGTCTCACCTGCTGGCCAGGGCGCTCTATGAGGCGCTGGGAAAAGAGCCGGGTACAGCGGTAGGACGACCCAAATGCACGCGGTCTCCACGCACCACGGAAATCGAGAATGAAAATTCCTCGATTTCGTTCCATCCTAGAGTGGGTAGCTATAGTCGCCCTCGTTCTGGTCCTAGGTGCCGTTGCCCGACAAGCTCCTAGGCGAATCCAAACTCAATCCGACCCGGCCGCGGCCTCCTTTTGCGATTCCGGTTGTTGGAGCCTAACCATCAGCCATTGCTGCGTCTTGTCCTTGCCGAAGTGCACCAAGGCTTCTGTTTGATCTTGAGTCAAGTTGTAGATACCGGTCTCCATGACGATGTCGGTGTTCTTGCCGTCCGCGAAGGTCCAGGCAGCTCGCTGACTTTTCCGATCGACCTTACCTTTGATGGGCCGGACTGTGTCGGTGGTGGCATTGTAGTACGTGCCGCTGATGACACCCTCTTTGCTGACCGCCAGTTGCAGCACCATGTTCGAGTCCTGGGCATTCTCCTGGCTCAGAGCGAAAACGCCCAAAGGCATCCAGTCGTCGCCCTGTTGAGGCATGGCGTCGGGCGCGCTCATCGCTAAATCGTCTGCCTGTTGATAGTATTCGGCGGCTGTAGCAACTTGAGTCCCCAGCACATATACGTTGTCCCCGTCGTAGTAAACGTTGTCGCCGTAATTGTAGTAGACGGGGTCGCTGTAAGCGGCTCCCGAGGACGCCCCTGCAATCCAACCCATCAGCGCGGCCCACGTTACCGGCCGCCACCAATGGTGTCTATCCCATCGATACTTGCCGAAATTGTCCCAGTAAGCTCTGGCCGCCTGCGGATGATCTTTCCACCACTGCGGGGTGAACAAGTTGTCGTACCTGTTGTGGATGTTGTTCCTGATTTGGTCGGCCGTCGGCTTTGCCGGAAGCTGCGCGGGCCGGTCTCGGACGTCTGCGCGATCGCCGAGCGGAGGTCGGTCGCCCAGCCTCGGTCTTTCCGGCAATTGGACCGCCCCAGGCAAGCCGCCCGGACGTGTACGGTCCAACAATTGTCGCACGCCTTCCGCTCCCAATGCGCCTGCCGCAGCGCCTGCGCCGATCTTGGCCAGGTCAGATGCCCGGTCTCTCGCCGGCCCCGCCGGCAGGTTGAGAAACTGCTGCAGCTGCTCCCGAGAAGGTCTCGAAGCGACAGCGTCCGCGGGTCGCCGGCCCATTTCAGGACGAGTCGCCACCCGAGGAGCCTCTCTGAACGACCTGTCTACCGGCATTGAGGGTCTGGCATACTCCATCGGACGCGAACGCATTTGATCGAACCTCGGCGCGTCGAAGTGCTCGAAAGACGGCCGGCTCATGGATGGGCTCCTGAACGCCGCGCCTCCTGTGTGCCCACCGAAGCCCGCACCACCGAAGCCGGCGCCACCGCCGCCGCGAAATCCTCCGCCGCCGCCGAAACCGCGGGCAGAAACATCCGAGGCCGATCCTGCGACTACGAAGAGCAGGGCCAATGATACTATTGATAGCTTATTCATTGTGCACCTCGCTTACCCGCTGTTCCCGCTGACTGACGAGCCGGCTCCTTGCGAACCACTGCGACCTCCCGGATGTTCGGCAACAGCGCTCCACCAACTTCTCGTCCTGTGGACTGAAAAGTGAATGTGTTGTTGTCCACAATGGTGTAGGTGTTGAGCGAAGAGGCCTTTTCACCGGTGGCCAGCACACTTGAAGCGCTCACCCGCCATTGATTGCCCTGTCTGGTCCATGTCCCTTCGCCGAATCCGCCGTCGGAATCAAACACCCAAGACTTGATCGTCTTCTTCACCGGGTCCCACCCGATGACTTGAGTTCCCTGAAGATCACGCCCGCCTTGCGCGTTGACGGTGAACGAAGCGGTGATGAAGCTCTTATCCTTGGCCCACTGATAGGTCGTCTCGACGTTTCCGCTCTCATCCGCGTCGATCCAGTCACCGATCAACCATTCAAGTTCCTTGAGGTGCTCGTAGCCGGGTGCGTTCTGGGGGACCTCCTCCTCGGTAACGCTGGAGAGCTTCCATTCCGATCCCCTTTTCACGTGACGCGCAAGGTATCGGGTCTCTTCCGGCGCCTGTCCCGGCCGTGTCACGATCGCGGTCCCGGATTCCAAAGCCCGGTTGGGAGACTCCAGTCGAATCGAGTCCGGTGTGACCTGGACTTGCAGCCCCTTGTTTTGAGCAAACAAGCCCTTGAAGGCCTCCTCGATCTTTTTGCGCCCTTTGAACTTCTCGCCTGAGGGGCTGACATACTCGCCATCGTTACTCCAGTGGCCTGCAACGGCAGCCGCGTCGCCACGATTGAAGGCTTCGATGTATGACTGAACGGCATTCCGAATCGCGGCTTCGTCGGGGTTTGGTTTCGGCGGGGACTCTGCGGCAGCCAAGCCCAAGGCGGCGAGACAGATTCCCAAAATCACTAATAGTTTCAGCATGGCGCCCCTCCTCAAGCGATCGATGTTTCTCGAATGGGACATTTCGGATTATACTCTTTAGATTCCGGAGGCCAATCTTGGTTTCCGGGGACCCGAGGTTCTGAAACCCACCCCCGCGCCGAAAAGCGCATCGCTGTGAAAACGCCGGTAGCGCCGGCATCCTGCCGGTATTCTTTGCGGCGTATTCAGAGCGATGCGCTTTTAGAGACACGCTTTGCGCGCGGCAGGGATGCCTCTGAAACGCCGTCAGTCGCGCGCGATGCTCGAAGCAGATGCGGCCCTTAGGCGACCGGCAAGGATGCCGGCGCTACCAGGATCTTCGGCGATTTGGCTCGCTTTCTCTGTGAAACCGCTCTGTTATCACACTTGTGATTTTTTCTCTTGACCGGGGTGGGCGGCGATGCTATCCGTAAATATTACGTGATTAGGCATTTGGTGGATACACCGTGAGACTCTCCCAGATCCTACAGATTCTCGTCCTTATTATTATCGTTGTCCTGGAAGGACAACCGTGCCGGGGTCTGGTAATGGAAGCCTGATAGCGTAAAGCACCAACAAAGCCCAACAAAATCCGTTACCGGGCCCGATCCCGGTAACGGATTTTTTTTTGCTTTTCGGCCGGAGTTCGACGGGAAAAATGAGCAGACAAGGGACAAGGACATGACATCATTGAGCAAAACAATTAAGCACGGCGTGGAAAGAGCTCCTCACAGGGCACTTCTGAGATCGCTCGGATTCACAGCGCAAGACCTGGAGCGCCCATTGATAGGCGTTGTCAATTCCTTTTCGGAAATCATCCCGGGGCACGTCCATCTCAATACCCTTTCCCAGTCTGTGAAAGCCGGTGTGTACATGGCAGGCGGAACTCCCATCGAGGTCCAGACTATCGGTGTCTGCGACGGCCTTGCCATGAATCATAGCGGCATGAAGTACTCGCTCGCCAGTCGGGAACTCATTGCGGACTCGGTCGAGGTTGTCGCCAGGGCTCATTGTTTTGACGCGATGGTGCTCATGCCCAACTGCGACAAGATCATACCGGGGATGCTCATGGCAGCCGCCCGGCTGGACATACCGTCCATCGTCGTCAGTGGCGGGCCGATGCTCGCGGGACTTCACGGCAGCCGCTTCATTGACCTCGCGACAGTGTTCGAGGCGGTCGGCGCGGTCAAAGCCGGCAAAATGACCGAGGAAGAGCTGACCGAAATTGAAACCGCCGCCTGCCCGAGCTGCGGCTCCTGCGCCGGCATGTTCACGGCGAACTCCATGAATTGCCTCACCGAGTCGCTCGGCATGGCCCTTCCTTTCAACGGAACCATTCCCGCGGTGATGAGCGACCGGGTCAGGCTCGCCAAGACGACCGGCATGCAGATCGTCGAGCTGTGGCGCCGCGGTATACGTCCCCGACAAGTGATGACCGAGTCGGCATTCCGGAATGCGCTTGCCGTGGATATGGCGATCGGCTGTTCCACAAACACGGTCCTCCATTTGTTGGCCGTTGCGCACGAGGCTGGAGTCGCTCTAGGACTGGATCCGGTTAACGAAATCAGTAAGGTTACGCCCAATCTGTGCCGCCTCAGCCCCGCGGGCGTTCATCATCTCGAAGACCTGCATCGAGCCGGCGGCGTGCCCGCGGTAATGGCCGAGCTAGTCGCAGCAGGACTGTTGGACACCCAATGCCTGACGGTTACCGGATCGACCGTGTCGGAGAATCTTGCAGGCGCTCGGGCAACGGACCGGGAGGTAATCCGCCCTCTCGACCAGCCGTACATGGCGGAGGGCGGGCTTGCGGTGCTGTTCGGCTCCTTGGCGCCTGAAGGAGCGGTCGTCAAACAGTCTGCGGTAGCTCCGTCCATGCTGCGCCACGAAGGGCCTGCTCGTGTGTTCGGCTCTGAAGAAGAGGCGACCGAGGCTATTCTCGGCGGGCGCATCTGTCCGGGTGACGTGGCGGTGATCCGGTACGAGGGACCAAAGGGCGGACCCGGCATGCGCGAGATGTTGACTCCGACATCCGCTCTCGCCGGCATGGGGCTTGACGCGCAGGTGTGTTTGATAACGGACGGCCGCTTTTCCGGAGCCACGCGCGGAGCTTCCATCGGCCACGTATCGCCCGAGGCCATGGCCGGCGGCCCGATCGCGATCGTCAAGGAAGGCGACCGCATCCAGGTGGACATTCCTGCCAAACGAATCGACCTCCGCTTGTCTCCCGAAGAGATATCCTCTCGATTGCAGGCTTGGGTCCCCCCTGAGCGTGAGGTCCCCCGAGGATATCTGGAGCGATACGGTCAATTGGTCACGTCTGCGAGCACTGGTGCGGTCTTCACAAATCAGAGCGCGCCGGCGGCCTGCGATAAGAGCAAAGGAAGGTGATCGCCATGAAGAAATATTCCGGAGCACAACTCTTCGTGAAATGTCTGGAAGCTGAGGGCGTGGACATCGTCTTCGGGTATCCGGGCGGCGCGGTCATCGATCTCTACCATGAATTGGATCAATCCAACATTCGGCACATTCTGGTGCGGCACGAGCAGGCGGCCGTCCACGCGGCGGACGGGTACGCTCGAGCGTCCGGGAAGGTCGGTGTGGCGCTGGTCACATCAGGACCGGGCGCTACCAACACGGTCACGGGAATTGCCTCGGCTTATATGGATTCGATACCGGTTGTAGTCTTCACAGGCCAGGTCCCGACACCGCTGATCGGCAACGATGCCTTTCAGGAAGTAGATATCGTCGGGATTACGCGACCGTGCACCAAGCACAACTTCCTGGTGAAGGACACCAAAGATCTCATGGAGAGCATTGCCAAAGCATTTCATCTTGCGAGGACGGGCCGACCAGGACCTGTCCTCGTGGACCTGCCGAAAGACATCGTACAAGCACGAGATGTCTTCAAGTATCCCAGGTCCATACAGATCAAGAGCTACCAGCCCAACTACCAGCCACATCTTGGGCAATTGCGCAAGGCTCTTGATCTGATCCTAAAAGCCAAACGCCCCCTGATCTACGGGGGCGGGGGGATCATCGCAGCCAGGGCCTCCGAGGAACTTACCCGGTTTGCTCGCAGGCTTTCGATCCCGGTCACCATGACCTTGATGGGACTGGGTGGATATCCTGGCGATGATCCCCAGTGGCTGGGGATGCTCGGGATGCACGGCACGTATCAGGCCAACATGGCTGTCGGCAATTGCGATCTGCTCATAGCGATCGGCTCGCGCTTCGACGACAGGGTGACCGGCAAAATCGAAGGGTTCGCGCCGAACGCTCGGATCATCCACATCGATATCGACCCTACAACGATCCGGAAGAATATCGAGGTGGACGTGCCCGTGGTGGGTGATTGTCGAGTCGCTCTGCAAATTCTCAACACCATGGTTGACGAGTTGAATGGACGTTCCTGGAGAGACGAGCGCATGCCGTGGCTCGAACAGATCGACGCGTGGAAACAGGAATGTCCCCTGGCTTACGCTCAAGACCCCGACGGGGCCATCAAACCCCAATATGTGGTGGAGGCGATTCACCGCGCAACCCGCGGGGATGCCATCATCTCTACTGAGGTCGGCCAGAACCAGATGTGGAGCGCCCAGTACTACCGGTTCAACGCGCCGAACCACTTCCTTTCTTCCGGAGGGCTGGGATGCATGGGGTACGGATTCCCGGCAGCAATCGGGGCGTGGTTCGCTCGACCGGATCGCACGGTCATCGATATCGCGGGCGACGGGTCCATTCAGATGAACATTCAGGAGCTGGCTACGGCAGTCCAGTACAACGTCCCGGTTAAGATCGCCATTCTCAACAACCGATACCTGGGAATGGTCCGTCAGTGGCAGCAGCTTTTCAAGAATAGCCGATACGCATCGACATCGATGGAGGCCGCGCCGGACTTCGTCAGGGTCGCTGAGGCTTACGGGGCTGTAGGCCTGCGGGCCACCCGTCCGGAAGAAGTCGAGCCCGTAATCCAACAGGCGTTGGCAGTGGATCGGCCTGTCGTGATCGAATTTCTGGTCGAGCGCGAGGAAAACGTCTACCCGATGGTTCCCACGGGTGAAGCCATAACCAACATGCTGCTGGTGTGATCGTGACCCAGCTTCTCCATAGTAGGGGCGGGCGTCCCTGCCCGCCCGAATGACCAACATGTGGCCGGTGCAATAGTGACTCAGCAAGAAAGCCAAGAAACAAAGCATATCCTGTCGGTGCTCGTAGATAACGAGCCTGGTGTCCTTTCCCGCGTCACCGGCCTTTTCAGCGGCCGGGGATTCAACATCGAAAGCTTGAGCGTCGCGGAAACAACAGATCCGCAGATCAGCCGGATCACCGCGACCGTGCCTGGCAATGACGCGATACTGGAACAGGTCAAGAAACAACTGCGCAAGCTGATAAATGTGCACAAAGTCATCGATCTCACCGATGCGCCGCATGTCCGGCGAGAGCTTGCGCTCATCAAGGTGCGAGCGAAGGTCGAAGATCGGGCCGAAATCCTTCGGGTCGCCGACATCTTCAGGGGCAAGGTCGTTGACGTGAGCCCCTCCGACTACATGGTCGAAGTCACGGGCGATCAGGACAAAATGGAAGCTATTTTGAGCCTGCTGGCCAGGTTCACTGTTATTGAAATTGCGCGAAGCGGCGTCATAGCCCTTCCCCGCAGCAAGAAAGGAGAGAAATGAACGCGCGAATTTACTACAACAAGGACGCCGACCTTGACCTGCTCAAAGGCAAGACGATCGCGATAATCGGCTATGGCAGCCAGGGCCGTCATCAGGCGCTTAATCTGAGGGACAACAAGCTGAACGTCATCATCGGCCAAAGAGCCGGCGGACCGGGATTCGCTGCCGCGTCCGAAGACGGCTTCCAACCAATGACGGCAGGTAAGGCCGCCGCCAAGGCTGACCTCGTACAGATTCTCGCGCCCGATCACTTGCAGGCCGCTCTGTTCAGAGACGAGGTACGTTCCGGCCTCAAGGCGGGCAACATGCTCATGTTCTCGCACGGGTTCACGATCCACTATGGCCAAATCCAGCCTCCTGAAGGCGTGGACGTGGCCATGATCGCTCCCAAGGGTCCAGGCCATCTCGTTCGGCGGGAATTTGAAAAGGGTGGCGGCGTGCCATCGCTGCTCGCAGTGCATCAGGACGCTACAGGAAAAGCTCGAGACATCGCGCTGGCTTACGCCAAGGGAATTGGCGCGACGTCCGCGGGCGTCATCGAGACAACCTTTGCCGAAGAGACCGAGAGCGACCTCTTTGGTGAACAGGCAGTCCTGTGCGGCGGGATGACAAGTCTTGTTGCGGCCGGATTCGAGACACTGGTCGAAGCGGGATATCAGCCGGAGATAGCGTACTTCGAATGCCTCCACGAGATGAAGCTTATCGTGGATCTCATGTACGAAGGCGGCATGAAATTGATGCGCTATTCCATCAGCGACACGGCGGAATATGGGGACCTCACGAGGGGCGGTCGGGTCATCGGCCCCGAGGCGAAAGAAGCGATGAAGAAGATTCTCGAGGACGTGAGGAGCGGCGAGTTCGCCAAAGAATGGATACTTGAGAACCAGGCCGGTCGCCCGGTCCTTCTGGCGCGGCGACGACAGGGCGCCGAGCACCTCATCGAGAAGGTGGGAGAGGAACTGAGGGCCATGATGCCGTGGTTGAAGAAACGCACATGACAGGTATGTTCCGGCTCCGCCCCGATGGTGGCATGGTGAGGTGGAGCCTGCCTCCTGCTAGTCTCATAAGGAAAATATAATGGACGTCAACCGAACCGTACAAATCTTCGACACGACGCTGCGTGACGGCGAGCAAACACCTCAGCTGGCTTTTTCTGTTGAGGAAAAGGTCACCATTGCCCGAAAGCTGGACGAACTTGGAGTAGACATTATTGAAGCAGGCTTTCCGGTCAATTCAAGAGCCGAAGCTGAGGCGGTAAATCGAATTGCCAAGGAAGTCTCCGCCACGGTATGCGCGATTTCGCGTGTCGTTCCAACCGACTTGGCCGCGACAGCGAAAACGGGCGCTGCCATGGTGGATGTGTTCTGCCCGACAAGCGACCTCCAGATGGAGCACGCCATGCGAACAACTCGGGCAGAAGTGCTTCAGATGAGCCGCGACGCGGTGAAGTTCGTCAAGAACTCCGGTCTGCTCTGCATGTTCACTCCTATGGATGCCACGCGCACGGACCCTGAGTTCCTGGCTGAAGTCTGCCGCGCGGCTGAAGAGGAAGGCGCCGACTGGATCGGCCTCACGGACACGGTCGGAGTCGGGACGCCCGAATCGATCGCAACCATGGTCCGCAACGTGTCTTCGGCGGTGAAGACACCTATCTCGATTCATTGTCATGATGACTTCGGCCTTGCAACGGCTAATACGCTTGCAGCTATCGAAGCCGGAGCCGGCATGGCACAGGTTTGTCTGAACGGACTCGGGGAACGAGCCGGCAACGCGTCTCTCGAAGAAGTCGCCCTCGCGCTGAAATGCCTTATGCAGGTCAACTGCGGCATCCGCACCGAGAAGTTGTATGAGGCTTCGCGGCTTCTCGAACGTATCTCCGGTATCCCTGTGCCCACTAACAAACCGATCGTGGGGTCCCATGCGTTCACGCACGAAAGCGGCATCCATGCCGCTGCAGTCATGAGAGACGGGCGAACGTTCGAACCGGGGGTGATGACACCTGAGATGGTCGGCCAGCGACGACGGTTGGTGGTGGGTAAGCATACCGGGCGGCACGGCATCGCTCAGGCGCTGGAAAACGCGGGGCTCAAACCGAACGCAAAAGAGTTGACCGAGATCGTTCAACAAGTGCGCGCCGCTGCATCACGTGGCAAAAGAGTGATGAGCACAGATTTGTATGCTATCGCTGAAACTGTCATGCAGAAACTTCCTTCCAGCGAACGGGCGATTGTGCTTGAACACCTCATGGTGACGACCGGAGACAAGATCGTTCCCACTGCAAGTGTCAAGGCGCGTGTCCGCGGCCGGGAACGAGTCGAAGCGCACGTTGGCGTGGGACCGGTGGATGCAGCATTCCGGGCAGTCCAGCGTATGGTGCAGCATGAGTTGAAGGTAGAAATCAGCGAATACCACGTTGACGCAGTCACGGGAGGCAGCCACGCGACGGTCCGAGTGTCGGTGACCGTCGAGGACGAGACCGGCCGCCGATCCAGTGCAGACGCGGCAAATGTGGACATAGTCATTGCGAGCGTTGACGCGCTCTTGAACGCTACCAACCATCTCATCCGCGAGCGAAGCAATGCCCGCAAAGCCGCGAAAGCAGGCTGACCATGCCAACGCTCTTCGAAAAGATATGGGAAAGTCACGTTGTTGTAAGAGGCAACGGCCAGCCCGATCTGTTGTACGTCGATCGACACCTCGTGCATGAAGTGACCTCGCCTCAGGCATTCGAGGCGCTCCGCCGCGCGGGACGCACCGTTAGAAGGCCCGATTTGACCTTTGCAGTAATGGATCACGTCGTGCCGACCACTTCGGGACGATGCCGACCTCTCGCGGATGGCATAGCAGAAGAGCAATTGGCCGTCCTGGAGCGAAACTGTCGCGAATTCGGCGTAACCCTGTGGGGCATGGACGACCGCGAGCAAGGCGTCATTCACGTGACCATGCCTGAACTGGGTCTGGTTCTTCCGGGTTTGACCGTCTTCTGCGGCGACAGTCACACGGCAACGCACGGCGCATTCGGCGCACTGGCTTTCGGCATCGGGACCAACGAAGTGGAGCATATTCTTGCCACGCAATGCCTCCCGCAGTTCAAACCCCAAACGCTTGCCGTGCGGGCGACCGGACGCCTCGCCGAATCGGTGGGAGCGAAGGACCTGATCCTCGCGATCATCGGCCAATTGGGGGTCGGTGGCGGGACAGGCTATGCGATCGAATATCGAGGACCTGCATTTGAAGCCCTTGCCATGGATGAGCGAATGACCGTCTCCAACATGAGCGTCGAATGCGGGGCAAAGGCCGGGCTCATTGCTCCTGATGAGACCACGTTTGCGTACCTGGAAGGACGGCAGTACACGCCTGCCGGCACGGACTTTCAACACGCGGTGGAATACTGGCGCACCCTACCGACCGATTCAGACGCGGTCTTCGATCGAGAAGTCTCTATCGATGCCGTTTCTGTAGCCCCTCAGGTGACCTGGGGAACGAATCCCGCTCAAGTGACAACCATCACAGGCCGGGTACCCGACCCTGATTCACTGACCGGCCAGACCGAGCGCGACGCCGCATCCCGAGCACTCACTTACATGGGACTCACTCCCGGTACGGCATTGCAGGACATCCCTCTGGATTATGCGTTCATCGGATCGTGCACGAATGGCAGACTGAGCGATCTGCGACAAGCGGCTCGCATCGTTGCAGGCAAACGGATCGCCAAGAGCGTGACCGGCTTGATCGTGCCCGGATCGGGAGCGGTCAAGGCACAGGCTGAAGCTGAAGGACTCGATCGGATCTTCACTGACGCAGGATTCGAATGGCGAGAGCCTGGTTGCAGCATGTGCCTGGCTATGAATCCCGACGTCCTTCAACCCGGTCAGCGTTGTGCATCCACAAGTAACCGGAATTTCGAGGACCGCCAAGGTCGCGGGGGCCGCACTCACCTGGTGAGCCCCGCCACAGCGGCCGCAAGCGCGCTTGCGGGACACTTGGCCGACCCAAGGGAGGTTTGAGACAATTATGGAGCGATTCGTCAAGCTGACCGGCGTCGTGATTCCCTTGGACCGAGCGAATGTCGACACGGACCAGATCGTTCCGAAGCAGTTCCTCAAGCTCGTGAGTCGCGACGGTTTCGGTCAGTACCTTTTCTATCACCATCGATTCCGCGAGGATGGCACTCCCCGTCCTACCTTCGTACTCAATCGCCCGGAATACGCGGGCGGCAAGATACTTCTGTCGAGAGAGAACTTCGGCTGCGGCTCCAGCCGGGAACATGCGCCCTGGGCGCTGATGGACTACGGATTCCGGGCGCTCATCGCCCCAAGTTTCGCGGATATTTTCAAGACAAACTCATACAGGAACGGCCTCTTGCCCATCGAGTTGCCGGCCGAAGTCGTGGAAAGATTATTCCGACAAGTTGTCGCAACACCGGGATACGCTGTCGCGGTAGACTTGGAAACACAGACGGTGACCGGCGCCGACGGGTTCGCCTGTTCGTTTGAGATCGACGCTTTTCGGAAACAGCGCCTCTTGGAAGGTCTCGACGACATTGGTCTCGCGCTCGCTCATGAGGCGGCTATACAGGAATACGAACGTTCCCATCTACAGCCGTGGCGCGTGCCGGTAACGAAGTGACTTTGGTAGGCAGCCGGTACGCCTCCGAAGCGAAGTTAGGCCAATGTGCAATTTGTCAGGTAAGAGCGGCGGTGTGCCTCCGAAACGAAGTTAGGCTTGCCGTCCGCAGTGGAGGAGGCATACCGCCGGTCACCAGACAGTCACTCCGCAGCGGAGGAGGCGTCCGGCTGCCCCACTGCTTAGACTGCTCATTACGAGAAGAAGGTGCGTGAATGAATGATCCATATCCAATAGCGGTCATTCCGGGCGACGGCGTCGGCCCTGAAGTAGTAGAGGCCGAAGTCCTGGTCCTGAAGGCCACAGGAATACCTTTTGATTTCACCATGTACCCCGCCGGAGACGCCCACAAGGCTCAGTGCGGCGTTGCCCTGCCTGAAGACACTCTCAGAGGCGCCAAGGATGCGCGGGCTGTGGTATTCGGCGCAGCCGGCGACTCCGCAGCCGAAGTCATTTTACGGCTTCGATCCGAGCTCGGGACCTTTGTAAATCTCAGACCGGCTCGGGCATATCCCGGCGCGACCTGCCTGTTCCCCAAGACCGACATGATCATCGTCCGGGAGAACTCCGAGTGCCTGTACAGAGGCATTGAAGATACCATCGCTCCAGGAGTGATCACTGCAACCAGGGTCATCACCGAAATGGCGAGTGAACGCATCGCGCGGTTCGCATTCGAGTACGCGCGGGAAAACGGCCGCAGCAGAGTCATGGCAGTACACAAGGCCAACGTGCTGAGAAAGACCGATGGATTGTTCCGGGACTGCTGCCGTCGAGTTGCCGGCGGTTTCCCCGACATCGACTACGAAGAAGGTCTCGTGGATTCCGTTGCAATGCGGATGGTGATGGACCCGAGTCGCTTCGATGTCATCGTAACGACCAACATGTTCGGCGACATCCTCAGCGATCTTGCAGCAGGATTGATCGGCGGTCTCGGCATGTGCCCGAGCGCCAACCTCGGTGAGAAGCATGCCCTGTTCGAGCCGGTCCACGGAACAGCGCCCGACATCGCGGGCAAAGGCGTCGCCAATCCCTCAGCTGCGATCATGTGCGGCTCGATGCTGCTCAGATACCTCGGCGAAGACACCGCGGCGGAGCGCATCGACAGGGCGCTTGACGACTGCCTCTCGGGTGGGCAAACCACGCCGGACCTCGGAGGCGCGCTGTCCACGATGGATATGGCCCGAGAAGTAATCAAGAGAATGGGATGAACTCAGCCCGATGTGTCGGTACCGCAGTTCCCGCGAACGTTCGGGCGGCAATTTTCCCGATACATTGATCATGGCCGACGGCATCACCTCTTGTAGGGGCGACCGGCCGGTCGCCCTGACTATGGCTGACCGTCGGAGTATTCGCCGGAGAAATCAGAAGTCAAAGGAGTTTCACCATGGGCGAGAGAGTAAAGATTTTCGACACAACACTGCGAGATGGTGAGCAGTCGTGCGGCGCAGCGATGAACAAGGAGGAAAAGCTCAGGCTCGCCCACAAGCTTATGCACCTTGGCGTCGACATCATTGAAGTTGGGTTCCCTGCCGCGAGTCCCGGCGATTTCGAGGCGGTGCGAGCGATTGCCCGTCAAGTTGAAGGGCCGGTGATCTGCGGACTGGCACGGGCGCACGACGACGACATCAACCGCTGCTGGGACGCTGTCAAGGATGCGGAACACCCGCGTATTCACGTTTTCGTCGCGACGAGCGACATTCACCTGGAGCACAAGCTCTGCATCACCCGAGAGCAGGCCCTGCAGCGTATTCGGGACGGCGTTGCGCTCGCAGCATCATTGTGCCCGGACGTGCAGTTCAGTCCCGAGGACGGCACGCGAACCGATCCGGAATTCCTGTGCGAAGCGGTCCGTACGGCACTCGCCGCCGGAGCGACAACGATCAATATTCCCGACACTGTGGGGTATGCTCTCCCTCACGAATTCCACCAACTGATCACCTTCCTCACTGCGCAGGTGCCGGAAATCAAAGACGCCACTCTCAGTGTGCACTGCCATGACGATCTCGGCCTTGCAGTGGCGAACACCATTGCAGGACTTCAGGCCGGCGCGCGTCAGGCGGAAGTCTGTGTGAACGGGATCGGAGAGCGAGCTGGCAATGCAGCCCTCGAAGAAGTGGTAATGGCAATAGCCACCAGAGGCAAAGTCCTGGGGCTCAGCACGGGTATCAACAGGGCGGAGCTTTTCGGCACGAGCCGTCTCGTGTCCATGATCACTGGGATCGTTGTACAGCCGAACAAAGCGATCGTCGGCGCGAATGCCTTGGCTCACGGCGCGGGCATCCATGTGGATGGAGTGCTCAAGCAGCCGTTGACGTACGAGATCTTCAAGCCTGAAGAGGTTGGGATCAGCCACTCAGCGTTGATCCTCGGCAAGCATTCGGGTCGCGCGGGGCTGAAGCAGCGACTCCACGAAATGGGATATGAACTCGACGGCCGAGACCTGGACCGCCTCTTTGCCGCATTCAAGGTATTAGCGGACAAGAAGAAGGAAGTCTTCAACGAGGACCTCGAAGCGCTCGTCGCAGATGAAATCCTGCGCATACCGGTTCGCTGGCGGCTGGACTATCTCAATGTGGGAAGCGGAACTGTCACAGTTCCCACAGCCACGGTCCGAATCGACGACGGGTACGAAATCAAGCAGGATTTCGGAAGCGGAGTCGGACCGGTGGACGCGGTGTACAACACCATCAAGAAGATCACGGGAACCGACCCGAATTTACGCAAGTTCGCCATCGAGAGCGTTACGGGCGGGCTTGACGCTCAGGGCGAGGTTACCGTGCACCTCGAAGAGAACGGGTATACGGTCATCGGCAAGGGAAGCGATCCCGACATCATGGTGGCTTCTGCGAAGGCCTTTCTCAACGGGCTCAATCGCCTGGACTTCGTCAAGAGCCAGCGCCAGCGCGCCACCACACCGGAAGACTCATCGTGCCTATTCCCGGACGAAAGGCTCCGAGCCGGGAACGGGTAGAATAGCCCGAGGCAGCAGCACAGATCTCATAGAAATGCGCTTTCAAGCAAGTGACATCAAAAAGGGCCGGCAGGGACGCCGGCCCCCACTATTTCTTATGGTGGCGGCCCCGCGTCCCGCGGGGTGCCCGCCATTTGGCTTCCCTGCAGGCAAATTGGTATCACGCAGACCAGACGCATGGGGTGCGACTGCTGGCTTGCCCAGCAGTGTAACTCCATTCCGCGAGTACTTTCGTGAATCTCCATACGCGGCGGCCCGCCATCTGTCATGAAGCTATGCTGCACAAGTAGCAGTAGAAAGGCGCTAACATCTGAAATCCGTCCATCAATTCCGAGCTTAGTCTTTTGTCGATGCAGCCCCCTTCTATCCGCCGGTTACACACAAGGTAGAAACTTTTCCTGTTGTACCATTGCTCGAATTCCTTGGGAATATCGGCTTTCAGTGGCCGTTTGTATTCGTCGCCTTCAATTGCGAAAACCTCTTGATTAGTGAAAAAAGATATCGCGGCTGCAAAGGCCTGCGGATTTGAATCGATGCTTCGGCGAAACCTGTCCATAGTTTCTCGGCTCGCGCTGTAAAATCCCATTCCGTAACGATATGAATCCGGTGAGATTTCAAAGAAGAAAGCGGGGAAGTCCTTCCAGTCTTTCGTCAATCGCTTGAAAGTAATCCATTGGCTTGTCTTGTACGGCGATTTGTCCTTGGAAAACCGAGTGTCCCGATAAACCCTGGAAATCGTCCTATTCACCGCGGGCTTCACTTCGAGATGTGGATCAATGCTCAGCATGAATTGGCCCAATTCGGCGACCAAAGCCTGCAAGGGCTTCAGAATATACGCTTGGTAGTCAGACTTATGAAGTTCGAACCATTCCTTGCGGTTATACTCTTGAAGGTCTCTGAGGAATCGAAACGACTCGGATGAAAATCCTTCGAATTTGTCAATCATGTCGCCTTCCTGACATTGCCCGCACAAATCAGGCATTTTGCGGGTAGAGAGAACACTGGTCTGCCACCACCCACCGTCGCGCGTTCACTTTCACGAGGACAACCATATCTCGATCGCCCATTTCGACAGTTTGGCCTCTCATTTCATATCACAGATCAACGTGGACGCGGCGAGCTACCCTTGAGTTTTATCAGCACAGCCCATATAATCCGAACCGAGAGATTCATTCAATGAACAACCGGCATTCCAAGCTTCGCGTACTTGCTATAACGAGGGACACGGCTTTCCTCAGAGCATTGCGTGTCGACATGCCGCTGATGAATCTGAAGAGACAAGGGCTGATTGAAGATTACTACGTAACGAATCCTTCCTTGTTCGATGTGCCCTCCGACTTTCCAATTGATGTGGTCTGGCTTCAGCGCATCAGTTCCTCACGGCTGTTGGACCACCTTTCGAAGGTAATCGACAACCAATACCTGTATGATCTTGATGACTTGCTAATTAGCAATGCCCGATACAACGGCCGCGAGCTGATCGACCAGGGCGCTGTCGAGGAGGCAGTCAGGCGTTGCAGCGTCCTCACCGTGACTTCGCACCGTTTGATGGAGGCTTTGGAAAAGTATGTTGGATCGCCTGTGAAGCCAAAAACGGTCGTTTGTCCCAACGGCTTCGAATTCACGCGGCAGCTGAGAATTCCGGCTCGGCCCGCGGGAATTGTTGTAGCTTCAACCGATGAGTTCGCGCTCACAGTACTGAAACGCACCGTGCTTGACGTAGTCGCCGAGTTTTCTGCGAAGCACGACTTGCCGGTTTACTGCTTCGGCCCCATTGATCGGAAAGTGTTGTCTAAATGCCGGAATGCAATCCCTTTCGGGCTGGTCCCATTCTGGCATTTCCATACGCTGCTGGCGTCTTTCCCGCCCCTGATCGGAATCGCCCCGCTCGAAACTGACGGAAGTGAAGATCTCCGGGATTTCCTGGCATGCAAGTCTGACGTCAAAATGGTCACTTACTCAGGGTTTGGTCATCCTTCGGTTTACAGTAGAGTCGCGTGTTTTGAGGATACCGAGTTGAGAGCCGGTGTGCTTGTCCGAAACACACCCGAAGACTGGGCGGAAGGCCTTGAAGCGATGTATTCAGACGGGTGGAAGACACTCGGAACTGAGCAGGAACATACTGTCGAGCACCGGCATATCGACCATATCGCCGCGCAGAGTTGGCTTCCTGCCCTGTTGAAGGCCAAGTTACCCGAACCGATTTCCGCATCGCGGATCAGATTCTCCCGCCATGGGGCAGGCTTTCTCTTGGATGCTGCCCGGCATCTGATCTATTCTCAGGACCACATTGCCCGCAAGCGTGTACTCGAGAAGATGCCCGCGTTTCTGATGCGACTCGCAAAACGCACGCTGCTGAACTAACGCTCTGTATTGACTCCCATGCCCATCAATTCATGTTCCCTTCAACTTGCTCTTGAACTCATTACGAGCTGCCTCGATTGAGTCAATCAACTCGCGTTTGAAGTCCGCTCGGCTCAGAGCTTCTTCAAGCATCAGGAACAGCTTGTCCACCGTTACGCCGGTAATGACTCCACCGGCAATGCCACCGATTATGGCGCCCACGGCAGTCCCGGCGCCGGGGACGACCGAACCTATTGCCGCACCCGCGGCAGCGCCGGCCGCCGCGCCTCCAGCGGATCCCGCCGCTTTGCTTGCTACCACTTTGGCAAGAACCTGGGCCGCCTTCTTGAGAGTGGCTTTACCAACAATTTTCGAGACGATCTTTCCGGTGATGACCGCAGTGATGGTGCCGGCAACCACCCCTGCCCCTGCTCCGCCGAGCATTCGTTTCTGAAAATCGATGATGTCTTGGTGAACCGGAAGATTGAAAGCCTCCTCCAAAGACATGTCTTGAATCACATGAAATCCTCGACCGCTTTCGGAGACACGGTTCTCACCAATGATCTTCTTGACCGTTCGGCTGTACTCCTCCTGCAAGGACTTGTGGTCCACGAGGGCGCTGTTTAGGGCGGCCTGTACGCCCCGAAACGGATCGCCTTGAAGCAGATACTGGGTAAGTTTGTCTTTGAGATAGTCTTCGAGCTTCCCGGTCAAAAGCTTGGCAATCCGTGCATACTCAGCCGGCAAGCTGTAGTACCAATCCAAAAAGGAATCCACATTGTGTTCCATGTGATCGAAGGCTCTGTCAGCTTCACCTTCCACTCTCGCAAGTGATGTCTCGTACCTGCGTTCAGCTTCACGCGCAGCATAGAGCTTCGCATCCTGGATCCTGGCGATAGTCCCCTTCTTGACCAGCTCGCTGCCTACTCGCTCCACCAGTTCCATATACGGTTCGGTGCTCGGCATCCAGGCTTCCAGCCCGGCAAACAAGGGAACATATATAAAGAGCGCAAGAAAGGTCACTACCGCAGAAATGGCTGCGATCCTCAAAGGCTTTACTGGAGGCGGCACGGGATCATCAGTGAGCGGACCGAAGATCCGTCGATATTCTTGAGAGGGGATGATAAAGCAACTCAGCATTGCACAGGCATTGAAGAATACTACCAGGCTGCCGCTCGCTATGATGAGCAACGCCAGCATGCTTCCATGAGCGGCCAAATTGCCCAGTGCAAATGCTTTTGCGCCGACATATATAGCTAGCCACTGAGAAACCTCTCTTACTGTGGCGCTTCCGGTCATGTCCGCCACGGCCGGCTTCTGCGCATCTATCGCTGCTTGTAAGGAGTCGTAAGACGGTACGTTGCCCCCGAGAGTAAGAATGATCACGTAGACTACGAACATCACGACGGGCGTCAGTATCCCAGCCCACTGCAAGGACCGACTTACCACGAGATAGTCTTTCAGTTCCTGCGCCAGGAAGTGCCGGCAGGTTGAAAAAACCGCATAGAATACCGGTGCGACGAGGAAGAAAGCGATCCATTCCAGGCTACTATACGTATGAAATTGCACGAGCATGAAAAACGATGAGACAAGCGCCCATGCCACCCAGAAGATGATCCTCAAGATACGGCCGGATATGATGCGATACAACCGTCCATGCGAGGCAAATTCCGCCAACTTTCTGATTTTGCTGACAGTACCTTGATAGATTCGCCCCAGGGCCACGGGCACGCTGAAAAGGAAGACACTGAGAACTACAAACCAGAGGTGGTACCCCGCGAATGACTTGCCCAATGCAAAAGTGCAGCCCGCCCACAGGATCGCTTTCCAAAGAAAAGACAATAAGGAGTTCCCGAACTTGCGCTCTGCAGCGGAATTGCCCGCATGCAAACACACTGACTGATCGGCTGAGCTTTCGGCGAGTGGAAGCCGGGCGGATTCCTTCTCGTCAGCAGCCCTGCTCGATCCATTCTCCATGATCGTCCTCCGCTCACCTATAGCGCCGTCAACATGCTTCGCGCGCTTTCGCGGCCGCACCAAATTTCTGCCGCGCTACGTGTTGCGTATCATTCTAACCGATTTGTTGACGTCCTGGTATTGCCAGAGGGCAAGGCCGGCTCTGCGTATCGCAGTGTAAGTCGCCGGCAACTACCGTTGTCCGAAGCACCGGAGGCTCATCGTGCAGTGCTACGGTCAGTGACAAAGTGAACCCCTGTCGATTCATTCCGCTGCGCACTTCCTCTTGCTTTATGCTCAATGACTGAAATCCCGCGACCGCCCTTGCCTATGAGCAGGAAACTTGTTATACTTAATTAGTTTCCAGCGTCCCCGGAGGCAAGACTCCCATGCGTTCCGGAAAGACCACCTCAAACAGCTCCACCACAGAGCATTCTGCGCGCCGCCGCATCATCGCAGGAGCGCGGCGCCATTTTCTCGCCTTCGGTTTTCGAGGGGTCACCATGGATGACCTCGCGCGGGAACTGGGGATTAGCAAGAAGACTATTTACGCTCACTTTCCGAGCAAGGTTGCGCTCGTGGAAGCCGTGGTCCTCGACAAACTCAGCGACATTGAAACAAAACTCGAGCGGATCGCATCGGAACGCTCAGGAGACTTCCTTACTGAGCTGCACACAGTGCTTGCTTCCTTGACGCGTCACCTGGAGGAGATCCGGCCTCCTTTTGTCCGTGATGTGCATCGAGACCTCCCACAGGTATTCAAGCTCGTGGAGAACCGGAGGAGAGATTTGGCCCGCCACCATTTCGGCAGACTCCTCAGCGAGGGCCGCAAGGAGGGCACGATCCGTACGGACGTTCCTACGGAACTGGTGATCGAAATGCTACTCGCAGCGGTGCAAGGGATCATGAACAGCGAGAAGCTGGCTGAACTCGGTCTCACGCCTAAAGAAGGCTTTTCCGCCATTATTACGGTGATTCTTGAAGGCGCGATTACGCAGACAGGTCGGAAGAAACCATGACCCGCCCTAACACCCTCGATAGAAGAGTGTTCTTGTGCATCACCGCCGCAGTCGCGGTCCTGTTGGTTTCGGTGAGTTGCGCTCGCCAGGACCCAAACAAGGTGCAGGGTTACGTAGAAGGTGAGTTTGTATACGTTGCATCACCGTTGGCAGGAATACTCGAATCGCTCTACGTGCAGCGAGGAGCGCAAGTGAAGGCGGGCGATCGCCTCTTTGCGCTGGAAAGCGCACGGGAAAAGGCTGCACTGGACGAAGCCGAACGGCGACTCGCCCAGGCTCGCGCGAATTTGGAGGACGCAAAAAAGGGTAGTCGTCCATCAGAAATTGAATCCCTCGAAGCGCAACTCAAGCAGGCCAAAGCTGCATTGGTGCTTTCTGAAAAGGAACTCGAGCGACAAGAGCAACTAGTCCGAAGCGGTGCCCGTGCGTTGCAGGATTTGGACCGCGCTCGCTCCACGCGCGATCAAGATCGCGAGCGTGTGCAGCGACTCGAAGCCGATCTGGAAACGGCTCATCTCGGCTCCCGCACCGATCAAGTTCTGGCTGCGGAGGCGAACGTGCGGGCGCAGGACGCAGCAGTCGCCAAGGCGGAGTGGGATCTTTCTCAGAAGAGCCAAGCTGCTCCGCAGACCGGCCTGGTTTTTGACACTTTGTATCGCGAGGGAGAATGGGTGGCGGCAGGTCGCCCGGTCGTCGTGCTGCTGCCACCACAAAACATCAAGGTACGTGCGTTTGTTCCGGAGCCCCGTATCGGCGCGATTCGTGTGGGCGAACCCGTGCGAGTGGCGGTGGACGGAGTCTCCGAGCCGCTAATCGGCAAGGTGAGTTACATTTTCCCGCGTGCGGAGTTCACCCCTCCTGTCATCTACAGCCAGGAAAGCCGTTCCAAGCTCGTCTTCATGATTGAAGCGGTATTCGACCCCGAAACCGCGGTAAAATTGCATCCGGGACAGCCCGTGGATGTGCAATTCGGTTCGTGATCCATGAATGGTGAACTCGCCATCGATGTATATGGTATGACCAAGCGTTTCGGAGACCTCACGGCTGTGAATCGACTTGATCTCCAGGTCCCCGCTGGCGAGATTTGCGGGTTTCTCGGCCCAAACGGCAGCGGAAAAACAACCTTCATCCGGATGCTGTGCGGGTTGCTGCGAGCGGACGAGGGCCGTGGGACATGCCTCGGCCACGACGTGATTACCGAGAGTGAGACCATCAAGCGCCAGGTGGGCTATATGACTCAGCGCTTCAGCTTCTACGAGGATTTGAGCATTGCTGAGAACCTTGATTTTGTGGCCCGTATGTACGGCCTGAAAAACCGCCGCGAGGCCGTGCGCGTAAGCGTCGAGCGACTAGGGCTGGCCGGTCGGCAGCACCAGCTTGCGGGAGAGCTTTCGGGCGGGTGGAAACAGCGGCTCGCCCTTGCCGCGTGCATGATCCACCAGCCTAAGCTGCTCCTTCTCGATGAGCCCACCGCGGGCGTCGATCCTCAGGCACGGCGGGAATTCTGGGAACAAATTCATCAGCTTGCAGACGAGGGACTGACGTTTCTCATTGCCACCCATTATATGGACGAAGCCGAGCGATGTCATCGGCTCGCATTCATTGCCTATGGCAATCTTCTCGCGGTTGGTACGGTGAATGGGGTAATAGAACAGGCAGGCCTGACGACCTGGTCAGTCTCCGGTCCGGACTTGCAGAAACTCGCTGGTCGGCTCCGCGAGCGTCCGGGTGTGGAGCAAGCCGTGGCATTCGGAAATGTGCTGCATGTGAGCGGTGACGATCCCGCAGCCCTTGAAAGAGCCATAGCGCCTTTCCGCACGGAAGATTACCAATGGCAGAAGGTTCCCTCAGGACTTGAGGACGTTTTCATTCACTTGATGGGCACATCGAAGGACAGCTTTCAAGCATGAGATTGCGGTACGAGTTTTCACCCGCGCGGTTCTGGGCAATGGTCTGGAAGGAATTCATCCAGATGCGTCGGGACCGCCTCACCTTCGGGATGATGATCGGTATCCCTCTGATGCAGCTCATTCTCTTCGGTTATGCCATCAACGCGGACCCGAAGCATCTGCCCGCAGCGGTCGTCTTGGCGGATAACGGTCCCCAGGGACGCACCCTCCTCTATGCGATTGAGAATAGCGGATATTTTGACATCATCAGACACATTAAAACTGAAACCGAAGCTCGTAACGCGCTCGCGCGAGGTGAAGTTCAGTTCGTGATAAATGTCCCCCAGAATTTCACCCGCGATCTCCTCCGCGGCGACAAACCTGTAGTCCTCATCGAAGCGGACGCTACCGATCCCGCCGCGACCAGCAACGCTCTCAATTCGTTGAATGTGTTGATAAACACCGCATTGGAAAAAGATCTCAAAGGGCCGCTCGCCTTTCTCGCCGGTACCAGCGGACCTGTCGAACTGCGCCTTCACGCACTCTATAATCCTGAAGTCATCACTCAATACAACATCATCCCAGGTCTGCTGGGAGTCGTCCTCACCATGACAATGGTCATAGTCACAGCGCTGGCGATCACCCGCGAACGCGAAAGCGGCACTATGGAGAATCTGCTGTCCATGCCCACGCGTCCATTAGAAGTGCTGATCGGCAAGATCATACCGTACATATTGGTGGGCTACATCCAGGTTATACTTATCCTCATCGCTGCACGCCTTCTATTTGACGTCCCCATGCACGGGAGTCTCGTCTTACTCCTCATGGCCGCACTAATCTTCATCGTGGCCAACCTGGCCATGGGAATCACTTTTTCCACGGTCGCGGAAAATCAGCGTCAGGCCATACAAATGGGGTTCTTTTTCTTCTTGCCGAATATACTGCTGTCGGGATTCGCGTTTCCTTTTCGCGGGATGCCCGAGTGGGCCCAGGTGATCGGCGAGATATTGCCGCTCACACATTTTTTGCGTATCGTGCGAGGCATCCTGCTCAAAGGTAATGGTTTGTACGACGTCCTCCCGGAAGTTTGGCCAATAGCACTCTTTGCCGTGATCGCGATTACGATGGGCGTGAAACGCTACCGCCAGACGCTGGATTAGGGTTGTGACGGCTTTTTGCCGGTGGGGTTGGGGTTCCAATCTTCACAACTCTTGCGCGTTAACGTAGGGGCGGGGTTTATCCCCGCCCGCGTAAGGGAAATGCGGATTTGTATTCAGTATGACACGATTTCATGCCCAGTGTAGGGGCAGACCCGCGCGTCTGCCCGCATTTGGGCGCACGCACGGAGCCTGCCCCGGATTTGATCAGGGGTACGCCCCTACAGCCGCATCGCACTAATACCCGTGCGTTTTCATACAAGTGAGAATGGCGGGCACGGTGGCCCGCCGCCACCAAACATGGTAGGGGCCGGCGTCCCTGCCGGCCCTTTCTACGGCTGACAGATGCGGGGGCGGGTTCAGAATCCGTCACATGTTGGCTTCATTTTCTATTTCATCCCTATTGATTTGAAAAAGTTCAGCACCGCGTCTTTGCATATATTTGGTCCCCGGAAGATCGCATAATGGGCCAGCGGATGCTCATAACCCACCAATTGTGCTCCCTGTATCTTTGACGCGGTTTGCTCGGCCATAATGTACCTGAGCCACTGGTCGTTTTTGACGTGGAGGATCAAGGTCTTGGCCTTGATTCGACCCAGCTGATCGTTGATGTCGAACGCCTCCATACCCCAGTTCCGATAGAGTAAATCGTTGACATCGTAATCTTTGGCCTTGGAGACAAGCGCCGCCCCTTCGTCACCCTTGGCGTTCCAGTAAAAGACGTCCTTCTTCACATCGTCCCATTTCTGCTTTACCCGCATATCGAAACTGAAGCCTGTCTGACCGAGAACCGACCATCCGAACATCATCCCTTTATTGGGGTGCTGGTCTTTTGGCAGGCTGTAATAATCGCCTTGCGTTTTCTGCCAGACAGGATCGCTCTGCATAGCCGCGGTCATCAACTGGAAGAGCCAGCGTGCGACAGGATCGTTCACGGTGAGGCCGCCGATCGGCATGATCGCTTCCACGAAATCCGGATGAAGTGCGGCCATGACGTAACTTTGTGCGGCGCCCATGGATACGCCGGTTGCGAGTTTCACCTTCGCCACCTTCAGCTCGTCTTTGAGGAGGCGGTAGTTTGCCTGCACGCAATCCATCAGCGTGTAGCGCGGGAATTTCATTCCCAATCCGTCACTGGGCTTGCTCGTCCCCCACAGCCCAAGAGCATCCAAGAATATCACGTAGTATTTGTTCGTGTCGATGTGTTGCCCCGGCCCTACAACCGGCCCCTCGGAGAACGAGTTCCCTTTCTGGCCCTCATACCAAAAGAAATACGAGTTTGATGAATCACCGGAATAGTACGAGCTGACAATCACGGCATTGACGATCTTGCCGTCCTTGTCTCGTTCGGGGGTCCCGACTGCGATGTAGGCCAGGCGAAGGGGCTCCCGTCCGAGTGATTCCAGGGTGACGCCCCCGGCGCCGCCAAACTCATAGGAAGCTTCGTTCCCGAAATCGTACTTCCCGCCTATGGCGAAATTGGGAACCACATAATATTTCTTGAGGGAATCAAGCTCCGGGACCGCTGTCAATCCCGTGATCTGCTCTGCATACACGCTTGCAGCGGACGCGAGGAGAACGAGAATCACCAGGACGAAGGAAAGCCTTTCCATAAGCTTCTTGCGCGACCATTTCATAACCGTACCCCCTTCAGCGATTTGAATGAGTTGCGCCGCCCGCCTTTGCGGCAGCCGTTTGTGTTGAAAGCGTTACCCGTAGAGGGCAAGCATACTTGGCTCCAAAGTGTCAGTCAACTTGAATCGTGCGCCGCGCGTAATGGTTCAGTTACGCGGGGTCAAGAAACGGTCCAAAACCAGTTCCTTTGCTGAACGCCGCATAAAATGCCCCGAATGGGGCACACCATGAGTAGCCGTAGGATTCACCCTACGGAAATCAGCACGGCGAGCTATCTTATTGGACCTTGAAACGGTCCTCCATGTAGGGACCGGGCGACCTCTTGAGGGTCGTCTTCGATTTTCTGTTGAGCCACATTCCGTACGCTGAAGAAACTGTCTCAAAACTCGGGAAGAAATGAAAACCGTGCCACGACCGAGCCTGGAGTGTGTCCTTGTCACCCTCACCCCGGCCCTCTCCCAGGGGGAGAGGGAGGCGTGTGGAGCTGATTTCCGGTTCCCTCTCCCTGAAGGAGAGGGTTAGGGTGAGGGGGTAATCGTGCTACGCTTACATCCATTCTGTGGGTTTTGAGACAGTCTGTGAAGCGTACGGCTACTTTTGGCACGCCCTTTGGGCGAAGACTCTCCTCGAGTACGCGAATTGGCCAATCTATGGCCTCACCACCCAAACCACCGAATGATTCCTTTGCTTCTGTTTTCCGTGCCATTTTTGACTTCAACCATGGCGTGAGGTATGTTATGTGAGAGCCAATGCGTGAATATGCTTCCCACGCGAGTTCCGGTCCATAGACAAGCTTGGTCACGCACGAGAAGGAGGGTCCCCCGATGCCCAAGAAAGCAACCAAGAAAGCCCCTGCCAAGCAGACTGCCGGCCCGTTACAGAAAGCGCCGGAAAAGGCCCTCCAAAAAGTTCCCAAGAAATCCCGCAAAAAGACTCAACCGCCGAGCGGAGGCAGCAAGTCTATTTCTGATTTCCCCATTGTGGGCATAGGAGCTTCCGCCGGAGGACTTGAGGCTTTCGAGCAGTTCTTCACCCACATGCCGCCCGACAGCGGGATGGCTTTCGTTCTTATTCAACACTTGGACCCGACCCACAAGAGTATCCTGACCGATCTGGTGAAGCGGTATACCAGGATGATGGTGGTAGAGGCTAAGGACGCCGTGCCGGTAGAGCCCAACACGGTCTACGTAATTCCACCGAACCGGTATCTGGCCATTCTGCACGGGAAGTTACATCTTTTGGAGCCGGCCGAAATGCCCGGCCTTCGGATCCCCATTGACTTTTTCTTCCGGTCCCTCGCCGAGGACCGAAAGGATAAGGCGATCTGCATCGTACTGTCAGGGACGGGTACCGAAGGCGCTTTGGGCTTAAGAGCGGTTAAGGGCGAAGGCGGCATGGGAATGGTACAGGACCCAGCGTCGGCCAAGTATGACGGAATGCCCAGAAATGCTATCGCCACCGGAATAGCGGATTACATCTTGCCCCCCGAAAAGATGCCCGCTCAACTGATTACGTACGTAGAGCACGCCGTACTCAAATTGCCGGGAAAGGCGCCCACGCCGGTTACCAAAGAGAAAGACCTGCTCGCAAAAATATTTATCGTGGTTCGCTCCAAGACGGGACATGACTTCTCTCTGTACAAGCAGAATACCATTCTTCGCCGTATAGACAGGAGAATGGCTGTACACCAGATAAGTAAGCTGTCTGAGTACGTTCGCTTCTTGCAAGAGGATTCGCGGGAGGCGAACATCCTCTTCAAGGAACTGCTTATAGGAGTTACCAATTTCTTTCGAGACAAGGAAGCCTTCGAAGTTCTCCAGGAGAAAGTCATTCCGAAGATCTTTGAAGGGCGATCCCTGGATCAACCGGTACGGATCTGGGTCCCTGGATGTGCTACCGGAGAAGAGGCCTACACAATTGCCATACTGTGCAGGGATGCAATGGCGTCTCTCAAGCAGGACTATAACGTCCAGATATTCGCCACCGACATAGATCATGATGCGATCGAGGCCGCACGTCAAGGTATGTATCCCCAAAGCATCGGCGCCGATGTCTCGCCGATGCACTTGGAACGCTTCTTCACGCGAGAGGACAGTTTCCACCGCGTGAAGAAGGACGTCCGCGACATGGTGGTGTTTGCCCTGCAGAACGTGATCACCGACCCTCCTTTCTCCAAGATCGATCTGGTTAGTTGTCGAAATCTCCTTATTTACCTCGGCGCGGATTTGCAGAAGCGGGTGCTGCCGCTGTTCCATTACTCCCTGAACAAGAATGGCTTCCTCTTCCTCGGATCGTCGGAAACCATCGGCGAGTTCACGGATTACTTCTCGGTGGTGGACAGGAAGTGGAAAATCTTCAGACGCAAGGAGACGGAGCTTGGTGAGCGCGTCGTTCTCGATCTTTCGATCCCCACGGCAACTGACCGTCGGGTGGAAGTACAAGCAGCAGAATTCGCTCCGCCCGCGAGAAAAACCAATTACCGCGAAGTGATTGAGAAGATCGTTCTTGAAACGTACGGTCCCACAGCAGCCATCGTCAATGAGAAGAGCGAAATTCTGTATATCCTGGGCAGGGCCGGGAAGTACCTCGAACCGCCGACCGGCGAATTCACGGGAAATATCCTTTCAATGGCGCGGGAGGGCTTGAAACTTGAGTTGGCCACCGCAATCCGAAAGGCTGCCACACAGAATACGGATGTCCGCTCAGAGCACTTGACGGTGAAGACAAATGGTGGAGAGCAACTGATCGATGTGGTGGTGAGGCCCGTCTCGGAACCCGCGTCTTTGAAAGGGACACAGATTGTGATCTTCGAGGATCGCCCGGCGGAGGAACTAGCGGACTACAAGACGAGACTGGCTGACCAGGACGAGGTGGACGGCCATCCTCGGGTCCTGGAATTGCAGCAGGAACTCAGGTCCACCAAGGAATACTTACAAACAACCATCGAGGAATTGGAAACATCGAACGAGGAGCTCAAATCGACCAATGAGGAGCTGCAATCCTCCAATGAAGAATTGCAGAGCACAAACGAGGAGCTGGAAACGTCCAAGGAAGAATTGCAGTCTGTTAACGAGGAACTGACAACCGTCAACTCCGAGCTGCAGAAAAAGATAGACGAGCTGTCAAAAGTGAGCAGCGACCTCAATAACCTGCTGGCCAGCACCGATATCGGCACGATCTTCCTGGACACGAACCTCCATATTCAACGATTCACCCCGGCGATGACCAAATTCATCAACCTGATTCAGAGCGACATTGGTCGGCCGGTGAGCCACATCGTGTCCAACATTGAATACGAGGGTTTGGTCAGGGACGCGAAAGACGTCCTCCATTCCCTCACCTCAAAAGAGGTGGAGCTTCAAACCAAGGACGGTAGATGGTACACAATGCGGATTTTGCCGTATCGCACCATCGAGAACGTCATTGACGGAGTGGTTATCACTTTCGTGGAGATCACGCGGCTCAAGAAGGCGCTGGATGATCTCAAGGAAGCCCGGCAACGTGAGGCCGAAGAGGAAGTCCGAAGACAAGAAGAAGAAGACGAGGCCCAGAAACGCCGCGCGGAAGAAGAGATGCGGAGATGCGAGTTCCTGGAATCCATCGTGAGTGTCATGAATCAGCCGGTCCTGGTATTGGACCCGAAACTTAAAGCCGTTTACGCCAATGATTCCTTCTACTCCACTTTCAAGGCGACGCCCGAAAAAACCGTGAATCGCCGGGTCTACGATTTGGGGAACGGTGAGTGGCATATTCCAGCACTAAAGAAATCGCTTGAAAAGGTCGTCTCGTCGAGGTCTGCCGTCGAGACATTCCAGATTGAGCATAGATTCGAATCCCTTGGGAAACGGCGGGTGAAGATGACCGCGCGGCAGGTGGACTGCCCCGGCGACGAAGCGGAGAGGATCCTGCTGGCCATTGATAACATTACGAAATAGAGGCGGCTTGACACATCGCCTTATGGTTATACGAGTTGCCAAAGATTTTGTCCGATTGCCGGTGACAGGGCTCCCGGCTCCGATGGAAATGGAGTGGAGACGCCGCATTGCTTGAGATCGGGTGCCACTGCTGGCTTGTCCAGCAGTGCATGTTCAGAAGACACTGCTGGACAAGCCAGCAGTGGCACTCAAGCCAAAATAACCGTTTCGTGAGAGGCCAAATGAAAAGGACAGAAATTTTGGCACTCCCTATGGGTTACCCGTCTACCGAGTAAACGGACATTATTTTTTGGCAACCGCTATAGGGTCTTATCGGGTAAGAATGGCTGCAGAACGAGAAAAGCGCGAGCACAGTCGTACCGGCTTGAGTCGGGAAGCTCTGAGAAGGGGTTTTCTTGACCATTTGTTCTATACCCAGGGTCGCGTCCCCGAAATCGCGACGCCGAACGATCTCTACATGTCATTGGCGTACACTGTGCGGGATCGGCTATTGGATCGCTGGACCGCTTCAGTGGAGAATTACCTGCATGACCCCGAATTGCGTGTCGTCAGCTATCTTTCTGCAGAATTCCTCATGGGGCCGCACCTTGGGATCAACCTGATCAACTTGGGAATCCACGAAGAGGTTCGTGATGCCCTCAAAGATCTCGGAATTGACCTGCAAGACCTTCTCGCCCAGGAGCAAGAGCCTGGCCTGGGCAACGGAGGCTTGGGCCGCCTCGCTGCCTGCTATATGGATTCGCTCGCCACGCTGGAGCGGCCCGCAATCGGATATGGCATTCGGTATGAGTTCGGGATCTTTGATCAGGCAATCCGCGACGGGTGGCAAGTTGAGCTCACGGACGAGTGGCTCCACCTTGGAAACCCGTGGGAGATTCACCGGCCGGAAATCGTTTGTGAAGTGAAGCTCGGAGGCCACACGGAGAGCTTTACCGACTCCAACGGCCGATACCGGGTCACGTGGGTCCCGGGCAAGGTTGTCAAAGGCGTTGCCTATGACACTCCGGTCCTCGGTTATAGCGTCAACACGTGCAACACCTTGCGGCTGTGGAAGGCCGAGGCGGTGGCGTCTTTCGATTTCCATGAATTCAATGTGGGAGATTATTACGGCGCGGTAGAAGAGAAGATAACATCGGAGACGATTTCCAAGGTCCTCTACCCCAACGACGAGCCTGCTGTCGGAAGACGATTGCGTCTCGCTCAACAATATTTCTTCGTCTCCTGTTCACTGCAGGACATGCTGCGGATGTTTGTCGCGCTAGGAGGGTCTCTCGACCGATTTCATGAAAGCTGGGCCGTCCAGCTTAACGACACCCATCCTGCCATCGGTATTGCTGAATTGATGCGCCTGCTGGTGGATGAGCATCTGATTGACTGGGATGATGCATGGACCATCACCCAACGTACGTTCGGGTACACGAATCACACGCTCCTTCCCGAAGCGCTCGAAAAGTGGCCTGTCAGACTGTTCGGAGAGGTCCTGCCTCGTCATCTGGAGATCATCTACGAGATCAACCATCGGTTTCTCGAACAGGTCCAAACCCGCAGCCGCTGGGATGGTGACGAGGTGGCTCGCGTTTCGATTATTGATGAATCCGGCGAACGATACGTGCGAATGGCCCATCTCGCTTGTGTAGGAAGCCATGCGATCAACGGCGTTGCTGGGCTCCACACTGAACTGCTCAAACGCGATGTGCTGAAAGACTTCTACGCGCTGTATCCCCTCAAATTCAGCAATAAAACAAATGGCGTGAGCCAGCGGCGTTTTCTTGCGTTGAGCAATCCTCGTCTTGCGTGTTTGATCACGGAAGCTATCGGCGACGCGTGGATCAAGGACCTTTATGAGCTCAAGACTTTGGAAACGTTTGTTGACGATTCCCACTTTCGCGGGGAATGGCGTCGAATCAAGCGAGACAATAAAGCCGACCTGGCATCTCGCGTCTTGGACTGCACCGGCGTGTCGATTGACCCCGACTCCATGTTTGACGTTCACGTAAAGCGACTCCACGAATACAAACGCCAGCACCTCAATGCGCTCAATATCGTGACTCTGTACCTCAAACTCAAAAGAAACCCGGAGCAGGATATTACTCCAAAGACGTTCATCTTTGGTGGAAAAGCCGCTCCCGGATATTTCATGGCCAAACTAATCATCAAATTGATCAACTCCGTAGCGGACGTCGTGAACAGCGACCCTGAAATACGAGGTCGCATAAGGGTTGTGTTTTACCCTGACTTCAATGTCACCAATGCGCAACGGATATACCCAGCCGCTGATCTGTCGGAACAAATATCGACGGCAGGCAAGGAAGCATCGGGCACAGGAAACATGAAGTTCGCGATGAATGGCGCACTCACGATAGGAACGCTCGACGGAGCAAACATCGAAATTCGAGAGGAAGTCGGCGAAGAGAATTTCTTCTTGTTCGGTCTTACGGCGGAGCAGATCTATGAGAAGAAAGCGCAGGGCTACCATCCGCGAGCATACTACGAGTCAGACGGAATGCTCCGGGAGGCCCTTGACCTGATAGCGTCAGGCTTCTTTTCCAAGGGCGATAGAAATCTGTTCAAGCCCCTCGTTGATTCACTTCTTTACGGCGATCAATACATGCTTCTCGCTGATTATGGCTTATACGTCGCCTGTCAAGAAGCGGCCGGAGTTACATACCTCGATCGAGATATATGGACGCGAATGTCCATTCTCAATGTTGCTCGCTCCGGAAAGTTCTCTTCCGATCGCGCAGTCCGCGAATATTGTGATGAAATCTGGCAACTGCCGACAGTGCCTGTCGGTCTTCGCAAGCGCGGTTCGCTTCTGATTGACACTAATGCGCTTTCAAGCAGGTGACATCCTTGCTTTGGTGGGACAGGCATCTTGCCTGTCACGTTCAGACAGGCAAGATGCCTGTCCCCTTCACATGTTGAACCTCCGTCATTCCTGCGAAAGCAGTCCCGCGTTCCGCGCGGGACAGTTCCTGTTCTGGGTTCCCGCTTTCGCGCATAGGCGTTAAGTTAAGCAGGATTCCAATAAGAACCCCCTCCCTGTCCCTCCCCGTCAACGGAGAGGGGACGCACTTCCCCCCGTTGACGGGGGGACCGAGGGGGGGGACGGTTGA